>Ga0334889_1000293_pt1 | contig 82504 bp, 73 predicted proteins | sample GraSluR1_MG_2_FD_207222 | JGI IMG/M metagenome (GOLD analysis project Ga0334889, IMG submission 207222) | Sludge microbial communities from methane-producing bioreactor in Wageningen University, Netherlands - Granular Sludge_8_08-R1 | ecosystem: Engineered > Bioreactor > Anaerobic > Unclassified...
GAGGGCGGTCTCGTCGTCGGCCACCGCCGGCGTCACCCTGCCGACCTCGGCGAGGTGGGCGAGCTCGGGGCCGACGCCGGGGTAGTCGAGGCCTGCGGCCAGGGAGTAGGACTCGAGGATCTGGCCATAGGGGTCCTGGAGGATCTTGGTCATCGCCCCGTGGAGGACGCCCTCCTCCCCGAAGTTGAGGCAAGCTCCGTGGTCTGCGATCTTTCGGCCGGAAGTGATCCCCCTCCCCCCCGCTTCGACGGCTACGAGCTTCACATCGTCCTTAAGAAAGCCGGAGAAGATCCCCATGGCGTTGGAGCCGCCGCCGACGCAGGCGGCGATGGAGTCGGGGAGCCTCCCCTCGGCGACGAGGATCTGCTCCCTCGCCTCGGTCCCGATGACGGACTGAAGCTCCCTCACCATCAGGGGGTAGGGATGGGGGCCTGCGACCGTCCCCATCAGGTAGTGGGTCGTCTCGTAGCTCCCCGCCCAGTCCCTCATCGCCTCGTTGATGGCGTCCTTGAGGGTCTTCGACCCCGACCTCACCGGAATCACCTTCGCCCCCAATAGCTCCATCCGGTAGACGTTCATCTTCTGCCGCTCGATGTCCACCTCCCCCATGTAGACCTCCGTCTCAAGGCCGAGGTTCGCCCCCACCATGGCGGAGGCGACGCCGTGCTGCCCCGCCCCCGTCTCGGCGATGAGCCTCGTCTTCCCCATCGCCTTGGCCACCAGGGCCTGCCCCAGAACGTTGTTCAGCTTGTGGGCCCCGCCGTGGACCAGGTCCTCCCTCTTCAGGTAGACCTTCCGGCCCAGCTCCCGGGATAGGGCCCTGGCGAGGTAGAGGGGGGTGGGCCTTCCAGCGTAGTCGGTCAGAAGGGAAGTGAGCTCCTCCATGAATCCAGCGTCCTCCTTGAGGCGGCCGTAGGCCTCCGCCAGCTCCTTAAGAGGCTGCATCAGGGTCTCGGGGACGAACCGTCCGCCGAACCTCCCGAACCTCGTCATCGACGCATCTGTGATCTTCATCAAATCTTCATCAGCTCCCATCTTTGTCTGGTCGTCCGCTCCGCATATGCCCCGCCATCAGGGACTGGCGGCTCCGCTCAGGACTCGGAGGAGGCCGGGCTCCTCCATCAGGGAGGTCCCGACGAGGAGGGCATCGGCCCCCGCCTCCTCCATCCTCAGGACGTCTCTCCTCGTCTCTATGCCGCTCTCGGCGACGACGAAGAGGCCGGAGCTTTTAGCCAAAGGCCCCAGCCCCTCGAAGGTATCCAGGCTGACCTTGAGGGTCGATAGGTCCCTGTTGTTTATCCCCACGATCCGGGCCTCGGTCTTGAGGGCGTGGTCGAGCTCCGCCTCAGTGTGGACCTCCACCAGGGGCTCGAGGCCCCTGGATAGGGCCGCCTCCACCAGCCCCTCCAGGGGCGAAGCGAGGGCGGCGATGAGGAGGACGAGGTCGCTTTCGACCTCATCGAGCTGCCTCTCGTCGAGGATGAAATCCTTTCGGAGGATCGGAAGGCTTGATGCCCCCCTCGCCACCCTCGCGTTCTCCGGCGACCCCAGAAAGTAGGTCGGCTGGGTGAGGACCGATATCCCACTGGCCCCATCCGCCTCGTACCTTCGGGCGATCGTCGCCACCTCCTCCGGCGAAAGGGTCCTCTTCAGGATCCGGGGCTTGATCTCAGCGATGATGGGACTGATCCCCCTCGACCGGAGGGCCCGGGCCCGGTCCGGGAGGTCCCGAGGATCGGCGACCCTGATCGGGGTGGCGAGGCTCGGCAGCTCCGAGCGCCTCGCCTCCGTCTCGTCGAGGATCTGCCTCATGACCTCGGAGGTCATAGGCCGACCCCCTCCAGCCAGTTGGTGATCAGCCTCTTCCCCTCCGGAGTGAGGACCGACTCGGGATGGAACTGGACCCCCTCCACCGGGAGGCTTCGGTGCCTCACTCCCATCACCACCCCGTCGGAGGTCGTCGCCGTCATCCTCAGGGGAGGGGCGAGGTCCTCGACGGCTAGAGAATGGTAACGACCGCCCTTCAGGGGGCTCTCCAGCCCCCGAAATATTCCGCGGCCATCGTGGAAGATCTCCGAGGCCTTCCCGTGGACGGGGGGGGTCCTGTTGATGGTGCCGCCGTAGGCGAGGTTTATCGCCTGGTGGCCGAGGCAGACCCCCAGGATAGGAGTCCCCTCGAAGGCCCTCATCACCTCGATGCAGCTTCCGATATCCCTCGGGTTTGCGGGATGGCCCGGCCCCGGGGATATGACGATTCCCAGGGGGTCGATCTCCTTCACCTTTGCGACTTCTATCTTATTTGACGCCACCTCCGTCTCCGGGTGGAACTGGGAGACGTAGTCGACGAGGTTCCAGACGAAGGAGTCCTGGTTGTCGATGAAGAGGATCGTCTTCTTGGTCACAGACCCACCCCCAGGGCCCGCTTCATCGCCGCCATCTTCCGCTCCGTCTCCAGGAACTCCCGGTGGGGATCGGAGTCGGCGACGATCCCCGCCCCCGCCTGGACGACGGCCAGGTCGCCTTCCATGACGATGCTCCGGATGGCGATGGCAAAGTCGGCGGAGCCGTCGACGGAGAAGTAGCCGACCCCGCCGCCGTATATCCCCCTCTCCCTCCCCTCCAAATCGTCGATGATCTCCATCGCCCGGAGCTTGGGGGCCCCCGAGAGGGTCCCCGCGGGGAAGATCGCCCGGGCGGCGTCGAAGGAGTCGCATCCGTCCCGGAGCGTCCCTCGGACCGTCGTCTCGATGTGCTGAACGTGAGAGTACCGGAGGACAGCCATGAACTCCTCCACCTTTATCGAGCCAGCCTTCGAGACGGACCGGACGTCGTTTCTCCCCAGGTCGACGAGCATCACGTGCTCCGCCCTCTCCTTCTCGTCCTCCAGCATCTTCGCCGCGAGGAGGTCGTCCTCCTCCCGGCTCCCGCCCCGGGGGCACGTCCCTGCAATGGGATTTGTCGTGACGACCCGATCGCAGAGGCTGAAGAGGGTCTCGGGCGACGCCCCCACCAGGGAGTGGTCCCCGAACTCGAAGATGTAGGTGTAGGGGCTCGGGTTGATCTCCCGGAGCCTCCGGTAGAGGACTACGGGGTCGGGCCTCCCGAGCCGAACCCTCGTCCTCCTGGACAAGACCACCTGGAAGATGTCGCCCGCGAGGATGTGCTCTTTGGCCCTCCGGACCGACTCCTCAAAGGGGTCGGCGGGGTCCGCCTCCACCGATAAAGGAAGGAGGTCTCCGGCCTGTGGCTCCCGGAGGTCCAGGTCCCCGAGATGATCGATCACATCGGAGGCGATCTCCTCGGGGTCCACCCCCGGCAGGAGGGGGGCGACCGCGAGGCAGACCCTTCCCGTCAGGTGGTCGAAGACGAAGCTCTTATCGAAGATCCCGAAGATGGCGTCGGGCTTATCGGAGGTCTTGGGCCGATCGATCCTCTCGGCGACGAGGTCGTAGGCGAGGTAGCCGATCCCTCCCCCGAGGAAGGCCTGCCTTCCGAACTTCGAGGGGCCTATCTCGGTGGGGATGGCGGACCGGAGGAGGTCGAAGAGGTCGCTCCCGGGCCTGATCTCGCCGGCGATGGGATGCCCCTCCCCGCCGGGGCCGTCGACGACGGCGGAGGCGAGTAGCCTCCCCCTGAGGAGCTCTTCTAGCCCCCTTCCGCCGTCGAAGACCTCGACCGCAAACCTCCTCCCCCGTACCTTCACCGCCGCGGCGGGGCTCGCCCCGACGAAGGAGAACCGGGCCCTCTGCCCAGACTTCTCTACGGACTCCAGGAGGAAGGGGTGCCTCTCCTCCCGGAGGGAGGAGTAGAGGCTGAGGGGGGCCTGGGGGTCGAGGAGGTCGGTCACCTCGAATAGACGGGGGACCGAACCCATCTCCACGGCCGGACCCCCATCGACGGGGACGGGCTTCACCGCGGAGGGCAACACCTCACCTCCCTGAGGAAGGCGGCGATCTTCGCCGGGTCCTTTCTGCCTTCGGTCTCAACCCCGGTGGAGACGTCGACGGCGTAGGGGCCGACCGCCCTTATCGCCTCGGCTACGTTCTCGGGCGATAGCCCCCCCGCCAGGATGACAGGGGCGCCGACCGCCTCCACGAGGTCTGCGGAGAGGTTCCAGTCGTGGACTGCCCCGGTCCCGCCGAGCTTTCCCCCCTCTTGGCTGTCGACGAGGAGGGCGTCAGCAACCTCGGCGATCCGCCGGACCTCCTCCAAGGCGCCGGGGACCGCCGGGACCGTCGCCACGAGCCTCGCGGCGACCATCTCCCTGAGGGTCGAGAGATCCTCGGCGGCAAGGGTCCCGTTCACCTGGAGGACGTCGGCTCCCGTATCGAGGGCGATGCTCGCCGCCTCTGCTGCGGATTTTGGCTCCATCACTACGACGCTGGAGACGAAGGGGGGGAGCCCCCGGATGAGGCTCTTCGCCTCCTCCCGTCCGATCGACCTCCTCGACCGGGGTATCTCGACGACGAAGCCGACGGCGTCGGCTCCTGAGGCGACGGCGGCGTCCCTGGCCCCGGGGTCCCTGATACCGCAGATCTTCGCCCTGGTCATAGGAACCGCTCCAGCCTCTCAGGGCTACCGCAGGACGCGACCAGCCTCTTCAGGGTCGTGAGGGCCCGTCCCGAGTCGATCGACTCCTCGGCCATCCTCGCGCCGTCGGATAACGACTCGGCGATCCCGGCGACGTAGAGGGCCGCCCCCGAGTTCATGGCCACGACGTCCCTCCCGGGGCCCATCGACCCCAAGAGGATCTCGACGAGCTGCGCGGCGTTCTCCTCGGGGCTCCCCCCCCGGATCTCGTCGATCCGAGCCACGGGGTAGCCGAACTCCTCGGGGGTGACGGTGTAGCTCTTCAGGCGTCCACCGTTGAGCTCGGAGATCCGGGTCGGGCCGGTGTTGGTGATCTCGTCGAGGCCGGAGCCGTGGACGACCATCGCCCTCTCCGCTCCCAGGATCTTGAGGGCGGCGGCGAGCTTATCGCAGAGGCGGGGGTCGTAGACCCCCAAAACCTGGAACGGCGCCCCGGCGGGGTTGGTGAGGGGGCCGAGGATGTTGAAGACCGTCCTCGTGGCGAGCTCCCTCCGGAGGGAGGCAACTCGCTTCATGGAGGGGTGGAAGACGGGGGCGAGGAGAAAGCCGATCCCCAGGGTCTCGATCGCCTGGCAGACCCTCTCGGGGCCGGGGGCGACCTCCACCCCCAGCTCCGCCAGGACGTTGGCGGACCCGCAGGCGGAGCTGACGGCGTAGTTTCCGTGCTTTGCGACGAAGGCGCCAGATGAGGCGGCGACGATCGCCGCGCAGGTGCTGACGTTGATGGTGTTCGACCCGTCGCCGCCAGTACCGCAGGTGTCGACGAGGGGGCCTGGTACCCGCGGACTGATCCTGACCCCTTGGGCTCTCATCGCTCTTGCTAGCCCAGCGATCTCCGAGACCGCCTCTCCCTTCATCTTCAGGGCGACGAGGAGCGCCCCGATCTGGGCGTCCGTCGCCCCATTGAAGACCTCGCCGAGGAGGGCCTCCGCCTCCGAGACGGTGAGGTCCCTCCCCTCCACCACTTGTTGGAGATACTTCATAAGATCACCTTAATGTATGATTTTGTACTATAATGTCTAAATATCGACGTTATATATAAGGGTTGTGCATTAGTCCTGCTCCGCCGATCTGGGGGGCTGTACCCTTCGATCCCGAAGCCCGGTGGGGGGGAGAGATCTGGAGAGGGCGATCGAATTCGGGGGAGACCGCAGCCCTGGCGAGGCGGCAGATGATGAGAGCGTTGCAGGTCCGCCCCGGAGAGGAGGCATATCCCAAACCCTCCATCGGAAGCAACGGATTCACGCCGATCGGTGGAGGGCCTAAAGCCGAACGATAGGGTGAAATAGTTCGCCGTAGAGATGGCCTGCCGCATGAAGAAACTATTACTGTTATGGGCCTTGGTCGTCGTCGCCCTCTCCGGCTGCGTCGAGGAGAAGCCGAGCCCCGAGGAGCTGAAGGCGATGATGATCGATTCGGTGGAGAAGATGGAGACCGCCGCCTTCGCCGTGGATGCGGATCAAGCGATAAAGCTCGTCAACCCCCAGGAGACGAACAAATCTCTGCGGACGATCAACTTTGAGACGAGGTCGGTGGGGGAGGGGGCGATGAATCTATCGGCCCGCACCATGAAGATGACCATGACCACCACCACCAGCACCGATGACGTCAAAGGCGTCGTCACGGAGATGGAGATGTACATGATAAATGACACCATGTACACCAAGGTCGACGGCAACTGGACGAGGATGCCGGGGATGCCTGAGGAGACATGGGACCAGCAGAATCAGGTGAAAAACCAGGCGGAGCTCCTCAACGCCTCCGAGATCGAGTTCATCGGTTCAGAGAAGGTCGATGGCGTGGATGCCTACAAGGTGAAGGTGGTTCCGGATATGGAGACCTTCGCCATGATCCTCAGCCAGCAGGTCGGCTCGGTCCCCCTCTACGCCATGAACGTCACCGAGATCTTCGAGGGGGGCGAGATGGAATGGACGGCCTGGATCGCCAAGGACTCCGGCCTTCCACTGAAGAATCTGATAATGTTGGATCTGACCATCACCTCCGAGATGATGAACATCCCCGCTGGCGAGATGGACGAGATCGAGATGACGATCCGATCCGACACTACGGTCATCTGCTCCGGATTCAACGAGCCGATCGTCATAGAGGTGCCGGAGGAGGCTTTGACCGCCCCCTCCTGGCTCGACCTTCTGATGGCGATGATCTCCCAGCCCCCTGAAGAAGCCGACGTCGAGCAATAGACCGCTCTTCAGAAGGACGCCGCCGATAAGAGATCCTCCGGCGTTGGATGAGGCGAGAGAAACTGAATCGGAGAAAGAGAGATCTCAGGAGGAGGGGGATGGGGGCCGTCCCGTCTAAAGGGGCCCCCTGCCCCTCGCCCCATCCATCACGTCCTCGTGCCAGGCCCTCATCACCTCTCCGACGGACCAGGCCTGCGAGATGCAGCCTCCAGGGCGGTGGGGCTCATCCCCGTCGAAGACCTCGCAGATCGTACCGACGCCGATCTGCCCCTCCAGGCCGATGAGGGGTCCTAGAATATCTCCGGCCGCCACCCTCTCCTTTTTTGATTGGCGGCCCGCCCGGATCCGGGCGGTGATGTAAGGCCCCATGAGCCAGGGCCAGACCGTCCCCTGGTGGTAGGCCCGATCCCTCTCGGCGGGGCCACCCTCGTACCTCCCCACATAGGCCGGATCCCCCGGGGAGAGGGTCCGCAGGCCGTAGGGGGTGAGAAGCTCCTCCGTCGCGGCGTCGACGACGCCCCGGACCATGGAGGCGTCGAGGGGGGTGAAGGGGAGGGACGCCGCTATCACCTGATTTGGCCTTATGGAGGGGTCGATTCCGTCGATCATGTCGCGGAGGCAGCCCTCCTCCGGGTTCCAGAACTTTGTGTAGCTAACTCGGACCCGCTCCGCCAGGTCGCCGTACCCCACCTCCGCCGCCTCGTCGCCGAGCCGCTCGGTGAAGAGCTCCATCACCTTCAGGGCGTTGTACCAGAGGGCGTTGATCTCGCAGGCCTTCCCCGCCCGGGGGGTGACGAACACCTCGCCAACCTTAGCGTCCATCCAGGTGAGGCCGGGCTTGGAGGCGATCAGGCCGTCCTCGTCGAAGTAAGATCCGGGGGTCTCCCCAGCGTAGCGGCGAAGGATCGCCCGGAGGGTGGGAAAGAGCTGCCGGATCAGCTCTCCATCCCCCGAGTACGACCAGTATTTGTAGACCGCCCAGAAGAACCAGAGGGCTGCGTCGATGGTGTTGTACCCTTCGGCCCCGAAGTCGTTGGGGAGGAGGCCGTCCTTCATCGCCCCAGCGAAGGTGGTGAGGACCGCCCGGGCGTCTTCGAACCTCCCCGGGGTGAGGAGGAGGCCTGGGAGAGAGATCATGGCGTCCCTTCCCCAGTCGTTGAACCAGTGGTATCCGGCTATGATGCTCTTCCCGTCGCCCCGCCGGACGAGGAACTGGTCGGCTCCGACGGCGAGGACGCCTAACCGCGGATCTTTCCCCCCTTCAAGGAGCCTATTGACCCTCTCCTCCTCCCGGAGCAGAAGGGCGCCTGCCCCCTCCGGGGACTGCCGGTCGACGGAGGCGATGATGCTGAAGGAGAGGGGGCCGTCGACCTCGACCTCGAACCTGCCGGGGGAGAAGGCGTCCTCCCGCCATTGTAGGCCCCTTTGCCTCTCGACCTCGTACTCCAGGCTGTGGTACCAGAGATCCTCCCGGAGGTAGCGAGCCCCGTCGGAGACTATGGAGAAGTCGCAACCCGACCGAAGGCGGACGCCCCCACCGGGACCCCCGACTGAGAGGGGAAACTGGTCCATGGGTGGGGCGCCGGAGGCGACGTGAAAGGACCGGCAGCTGACGAGGGGGACGACCCTGAAGAGGCCGACGCCATCGATCCTGTAGCTGACGACGGTGGTGTTCTCGCCCCAGACCATGAAGATCCGCTTCTCGATGGACGATCCGTCATCGGTTCGATAGCAGAAGGTCGGGACCGGATATCGTCGAAACTCTTCGAGGTGGCGGAACCCCTGGGGGTATATCGTGCCGGGGTACTGGTGGCAGGCGAGGTGGTAGCTCCTCGATCCGACCTTCAGCTCCTCGTCGAGGGAGGAGAGGAGGAGGGTCCTCCCCGTCGGGGGGCTCAGCGCCGCCACCAGGAGTCCGTGGTAGGAGCGGGTGTTCGACGCGAGGATCGTCGAGGAGGCGTACCCTCCGAGGCCGTTGGTGACCAGCCACTCCCGCTCCGCCCCCTCATGATAGCTCTTCGGAGAGAGGACGGGATCGGAGGTCATCTCCTCGTCCTCCCGCTCCGGTCGATCGCCTCCATCGCCCCGTCCCTCCCAAAAGCTGCGGGGCAGCCGCCGGTGAAGCTCTCCCCAGTTCCACCCCCCTCCTCCTGGATGGGGCCGGCCCTCCTGACCGCCTCCGTCGCCGCCTCGAGGAGGGCGGCCCGGAGGGCATCGCCCCGGAGGCCTTCCGCCGCCTCGATCCCCTCGGCGAGGGCGGCGTCGGCGAGGCTCTCCCGGGCCCAGGTCGATAAGTCCCCCCGCCTCGCATGGTACTCGAGAGAGTCGGTCCCCACCCGCTCGAAGGCCTCGGCGAGCCCCTTCGGCCCCCATACGACGTCGCCGGTGAACTGGTCGATCCCAATCGAGAATAGGAAGGGATCCTCAGCGGCGACGACCCAGGTCTTCACCCGGTGGTGGAGGTCGGCGAGGACGGCGAAGAAGGTGACGGCGGCATCGTAGGGGCTGCCGTAAGGGCTGAAATAATTGTGAACCTCGCCGGGGGCGCCCCCGTGGGTGAAGGCGTAGTAGAGGTGGTCGGAGAGGCCGAGGATCCTCCAGACCTCCATAAGACCTCGATCTTTGCTCTCCTTTATCGGCCCCTCCAGCCTCCGGTGGTAGGAATAGCACGCCCACTGGAGGGCGTTTCCGAGCCAGCAGCTGGTGTCCCTCTCGATGTCCGCCCAGGAGGTCGTCCTCGGGACGGAGAGGGTCTGAAGGGCGGGGTTATTCTCCACTACGTCGCTGGGGGTCGCAAACCTGAGGTGCCCCCACCGGAGGATCTCGCTCGGTAGGTACCTGAGAAACTCGAAGATCCCGGTGTCAGCCCACTGGTGCTCGCCGAAGGTCTCGTAGTCGCAGAAGATGTTGACGCAGTCGCCGGGCTTCGCCGCGATCCAGGAGGCGTACTTCTCAGCGGTGAGGGGGTACTCGTTCCACCACCGGGCCGAGAACCGGAAACCCATGTCGTCGGTGATCTGATAGTCCCGTAGGAGAAGCGAGATCCGTTCGCACCCCTCCGGCCGATAGACGTGGTTGGGATGGGCGACGACCCCCTCGGCGAAGATCCCGGCGTACCCCATTCCCTCGACTATCCTCGCGATCCGATCGTCGTATAGTAGCTCAGTATTCTCGAAGATCCGGGGCCTGGTGCCGAAGACGTCCCAGATCCGCTCCCGGTGCATCCTCACCTGCTCAGAGAACTCTTTGCCGTCCTCGTAGAGGCTCGCGAGGGAGTGGTGGTAGGTCTGCTCTAAAACCTCCACCATCCCGGTCTCGACGAGCCTCGCGAAGGAGTCGAGGACCTCGGGGTTGTACCTCTCGGCCTGGTCGAGGAAGACCCCCGAGAAGCTGTAGGCGGCCTTGAAGGGGCGATCGGAGTCCTGGTGCCTCTCGATCTCCTCGAGGATCACCTGGTTTGCCGGAAGGTAGCACTTCTCGGCGACCCGATCGAATATCCGTCGGTTCTCGGGGTCGTCGAAGTAGAAGTCGAAGATCTGCTCGGGCTCGATCCTCCTCATCGGGGAGCCGCCCCAGAAGAAGTCCCTCCGGAGCCTCAGGGGCTGGTGGACCTCGAAGCAGAGGCAGACGTCGGTCATGAGGGCTCACCGGGACCGGCGGCGTCTTCGTCGGCATCGAGGAAACCTGAGCAGGACGTGAGGGGCGGGATCGATGGCATGATCATATATTGGCCATCAAGTTCAATAAATATTTGTTCGACGGGGCTGAGCATATCCCGGCTCGGAAGGAGGCCTGCCATCGGCGGAATATTCAAGGTGGATGATGGACATCAAAAAATGCGAGGTAATCGATTCCATGGAATCAAAGTACGTAATAAGACGGGCGGAGTCTCCCGACGACGCCGGAAAGCTACGCCATCATTTCGACAAAATCTTTCTTCCCGAGGAGGTGGGAGAGTTCGCCGAGACGATATTCACCCACCTACCGGGGATGAGAAATGAGCGCTGGTTCATCGCCGCCGAGGAGGAGACGGGAGAGATCGCCTCGGCCTTCGCCCTCATCCCCTGGACCTGGGAGATGGCGGGGACTAAGCTCAAAGTCGCCGAGATGGGGATCGTGGGAACGGGAGAGGTACACCGGAACAGGGGGCTCTTGAGGCTCCTGTACCGGGAGTTCGACGCGACCCTCACTGAGGAGGGGTTCGACCTCGCCGTCGTCCAGGGGATACCGGGGTTTTATAACCGCTTTGGATATTATTACTCGATACCCCTCGAGCCCCACATCGACATCCCCCTCCATCTGGTCCCCGATTCGACTGGCGACGACGATGGAGACGGCGGAGCCTACGAGTTTCGGCTCGCCGAATCCGAGGACGCGGCCTTCCTGGAGGGGGAGGACGAGCGGTATAGAAGATCGAACTTCCTCTCCGCCTTCAGGGACGATGCCCACTGGAAGTACCTTCTGACCTTCAGCCCGAAGATCGGATGCGGCTCGGAGTTCTGGATCATGGAAGGGCGAGAGACAGAAGAGAGATGCTACTTCAGGATTCCCCGGCAGGGCTTCGGAGCGGGGCTCATCGTGAGCGAGGTCAGCGAGGGGATATCCGACGACGCCCTGACGAACCTTTTAGCCTTCTGCAAGAAGATGTGCGCAGAGCGAAATAAGCCGTACATCCGGCTGAACCTCGCCCTGGAGTCGACCGCGGCGAAGACCGCCATCTCCTTCGGGGCGTCGGTGGGGAGGCCCTACGCCTGGCAGATAAAGATCCCGGACAAGACGAGGTTCCTCACCAAGATCGCCCCCATCCTGGAGGCGCGGCTGAAGGAGAGCAGCCTTGCCGGTTTCTCCGGGATTTTGCGGCTCGATTTTTACAGAGAGCAGGTCGACCTCATCTGGTCTGAAGGAAGGCTCGAATCCGTCACCTCGGGGAGGGGAGGAGAATGCGAGAAGGCCTTCTTCATTCCAGAAGACCTCTTCATTCCGCTGGTCCTCGGCCACCGGACCTGGCGAGAGCTGCAGTTCACGCGGCCGGACATCTTCCCGGCGATGATGTACGTCGGACCGGGCGTGGATTCGGCGTCGGACAAGACCGTTCGCCTCATCGACGCCCTCTTCCCGGCCGAGAGGTCGTGGGTCTACGAGCAGTACTGAGATTCGATCAGAAGATCGTCAAATGAGATCGAACGATAGACTGATGTTCCGAAGAGATCGAATTGATAAGAACGAATCGAGGAGGACGATTCGAGATGAGGGATTCAAGAAGATCGAACTTGAGACCATCTCTCTGCCGAACGCCGGCTGATTTGAGAAGAAAATCTTTCGCCCTTTACCGATAAAAATAATTACTCTCGGGCGAATAAGGACTCTCAGGAGGGGAAAAAAAGTGGACGAATCATCCAAATCATACGAGAAGGTCCCTTCGGGGATCCCCGGCTTCGACGACCTGGTGAACGGGGGGTTCCACCGAAGGACCGTCAACACCGTCACGGGGGCGTCGGGTACCGGCAAGACCGTCTTCGCCTCCCAGTTCATCCGCGAGGGGATAAAAAACGGCGAGAAGGGGATGATCATCATGCCCTCGGAGAGCGCCGAGTACCTGAAGAGGGAGCTCTACTCCTCCTTCCGGTGGGACTTCTGGAAGCTGGAGGAGGAGGGGAAGCTCGCCGTGGTCGACGTCACCGACCCAGTCTTGAGGCTTCAGAAGAGCATCGAGACCGACCCCGTCGAATTTCTGATAAACTTTCGAAAGCTCGTCGACAAGAAGGTCCGGGAGGATAAGCCCCAGCGTGTCCTCATCGACGACCTGATGGCCTTCTTCACCGCCGTCGAGTCCCCCTTCGTCATGAGGTCCCTCGCCGACGACCTCTTCGGCGACCTCCGGTCCCTAGCGGTGACGGCGGTGATCACCATAGGCGAGGCCTTCGGGATGACCCAGATCATGGAGTACGGGGCAGACTCCTGCACCATCCTCAAGAGGGAGAGGATCGGAAACAACATGGTCCGCTCGATCTACATCATGAAGATGAGGGGCTCCAGGATATCGAACAGCATTCGGGTCCTAGACATATCCGACGAAGGGATGGCGGTCTCGACCCTTTCGCCCTATCCCTAGCCGCTCGCGAGGAGGGATTCTGCATGATAAAGCGCTGGATAGTCCTGGCGGGGGAGGAGGGAGGCCCCGTCTGCAACAAGATGGGCGGGATATGGGACGTCATCGACGCCGAGGCGAGGATGCTGGCGAGGCTCGCCGCCAGGAAGGAGATCGAGTGTGACCTCAAGATCCTCGTCGCCGGCCCCTACTACCCCACCCAGGGGGCAGACTGGAATAAGGGGAAAGCGAGGGTCACCGACGTATCGGGGCTGGCACCCCTCGAGATGAACGACGAGCTCACATCCGCCCTCGATCACCTCAAGGCCGAGGGGATCGAGGTCGTGGCCGCCCAGACGGAGGTCGCCGGCATCCCCATCGGCTACCTCCTCTTCAACACCGCCTACTACGACTCGATCTTCAAGACGATGTACGACACGAAGATGACCCTCGCGAACGCCATCAAGACCGAGGCGTGGCAGATGTCGAGGCTCGACTCGATGCAGTATGAACGGGCCCCCTACGGCCCGGAGTACACCCACTACCTCGGCCTCTCCTACGCCGTCTCCCAGTTCGTCCGGTACCTCGTATCCCTGGGGGAGGAGAAGGCGAAGAAGTACGGGGACGAGGCGATCTCGGAGTTCGCCATCTCGGTGATGCCGAAGATGCGGGTCTCCCTCCACTGCCACGAGTTTCCCACCTTCTACGCCCTCGCGCGGCTGAAGTGCCTCGGCGTCCCCGTCCGGACGATGGCCACCCTCCACGCCACCGTCCCTGGGAGGTCTTCCGGGTACAGATCCCTGGAGAAGGTGGCGAAGAACGAGAGCTCCTGGGATCCGAACGTCCCGGTGGGGATGGCGACCCTCGAGTCCCTGGCGAAGTACGCCGATGTCGTCTCCTTCGTCGGCGACTCGACGATGAGGGAGGCGATGCTATTTCACAATCTGAACGGCATCGTCATAAGAAACGGGATAGAGCTGGAGGTCAGCCGGATCGACTGGGAGAAGAAGAACGCCTGCCGGAGGAAGATCCAGAATTTCCTCTCGGAGAAGCTCCACCGGGTCTTTGGCGGGGAGAAGATCGACCCGGAGGAGATCCTTCCCGTCTTCACCATATCGAGGCTCGAGCTCGAGAACAAAGGCTACCCCCAGCTCATCGACTCCCTCCTCCTCCAGAACCACCTGATAAGGCACCGGAAGATGGACCACAGGTTCGCCGAGAAGATGAGGGTCGTCTGCCTCCTCATCACCTCCCACGGGCCGAAGCCGAGGGAGAAGCTCCCCGAAGACTTCCCGATCAACCTCCCCGCCGAGGCCTTGGTGGGGGAGGAGATAAGGCTGAACAAGATGATCCGGGACCTCGGGATCGACGCCGGAAACCTCGCCGCCGGCAGAAAACAGGTGTCAGCCGTCCTCTACCCCCAGTGGGCGGGCCCCGACGACGGCGGCATGGAGATGAGGGTCGACGAGATCATGGCAGGGTGCGTCGCCGGGATATTCCCCTCCCAGTACGAGCCCTTCCTCCTCACCGGCCTCGAGGCCGGGAGGGAGGGGACACCCAGCATCGTCAGCCGGGCCTGCGGCTTCAGCGACGCCCTGAATAAGGTGGAGCGGCTGGTCACCGGCCTTGGCGGTGTCGTCGTCGTCGACAACATCGAGGCATCCCACCAGGAGATGATCCTCGACTACGCCCTCGCCCTCGACTACTTCACCTGGACCTACCTGGAAGACCAGGTGAAGTACCGGCTCCTCTGCGAGGAGTCCTTCTCCCTGGCGAAGCTGATGAACTGGACGGAGCCGGTCCTGGAGTACTACAAGAACCTGATGGTCAGCTCGGAGCTGGACAGGTGCATGCCTCCGGTGACGAGAGGCTTCGATCTGGGGTGATTCTATGAAGATAGCCTACATCAGCCTGGAGTTTCCCCCCCGGGTCTTCGGGGGGCTCGGCGTATACGCCGACTCGATCTCGAAGGAGTTGGCGTCCCTCGGCCAGGAGATCTCCGTCTTCACCCTGGGAGACGGATCTCTCAGGCGGAGAGAGACGGCTCGTGGCGTCACCGTCTTCCGGGAGACGCCGGCGCCGATGAGGGACGGGTGGGAGCCGTTCCTGTCGGACAGGACCCGCGCATGGGGGGAGGGGGTAGACTTCCTCCACGACCTTTTGAGCTACAATCAGCTTGCTGTCGCCTCTCTGAGGGAGAACGGCCCCTTCGACCTCGCCGTCGCCCACGACTGGCTCGGCCTCCCCGGCGGCCTTTCAGCGAAGAGGGTCCTGGGGGCCCCCCTCATCTTCCACGTCCACAGCCTGGAGGTGGGGAGGGAGACGGCCCCAAACCCCCAGATCGTCGAGCTGGAGCTGAAGGGTGCCGGCCTCGCCGACGGGGTGATCACCGTCTCCAAGGCGATGAAAGAGCAGCTCTCCAGCCTCGGAATCCCCAGGGATAAGATAGACGTCTGCTACCACGGCGTCGAGCCGGAGGTCTTCAGCCCCTCGGCGACGAAGAAGAGGAGGATCGAAGAGCTCCGGGAGCGGTACTCCCTAAAGGAGGAGGACGAGGTGATCCTCTTCGTCGGGAGGCTCGAGCCGGTGAAGGGGGTGATCCCCCTCCTGGAGGCTATGCCAAAAGTCTTAAAAGATCACCCCCAGGCGAAGCTCCTCGTCGTCGGGAAGGGGACCCTGGAGGGGAAGGTGAGGTCTATGGCGGAGGTCCTGGGCGGATCGGTGAAGGTCGTCACCGACTTTCTGGACCTGGAGTCGAAGATCCACCACTACGCCCTCGCCGACCTCTGCGTCTTCCCGAGCCTCTACGAGCCCTTTGGGATCGTGGGGGTCGAGGCCGCCGCCATGGAGCGGCCGGCTGTCGTCGGCGCTAGCGGCGTCTCCGGCCTTCGGGAGATAGTCGACAACCCCTCTGCCGAAAGGCCGACCGGCGTCCACGTCAACCCAAATGACCCCAGCGACATCGCCTGGGGGATCAACCTGGTCCTAGCCGACCCCGAGAGGAGGAGGGAGTGGGGGAGGAACGGGCGGGCGAAGTGCCTCGACGTCTTCAACTGGCCCCGGGCCGCGAGGGAGACCCTGGAGATCTATGAGAAGGTGATCTCATCCCGGAGATGAGGCGCCACTACTTCCTCGAGGAGTACTGCATCATCGCCGCCGAGAGGAGGAAGAGGCCCTCCAACTTCCGGCGCGAGAGAGGGACGGAGACGTCCGACCCGAGGACCTGCCCCTTCTGCCCCGGAAACGAGGAGATGACCCCGCCGGCGGTCGCCGTCTACACCGACGAAGGGGTAGGCTCCGACGGGGACGAGAGGGTCAGGAACTGGTGGGCCAGATCCTTCCTCAACCTCTATCCGGCGGTGACGGCAGAGCCTCTGCCGCCGACGAAGGAGTGGGTTGCGGACCGCGCCCGGGGCTTCCACGAGGTGATCATCGAGTCCCCGGACCACGACGGCGACCCCTCGAAGTTCAGCCGCCAGGAGCTCGATCGGCTAGTCACCGTCTACAGGGATAGATACGCATGCCGCATCGCCGATCCGGGGGTAAAGTTCGTCTCGATCTTCAAAAACTGGGGGAGGGTGGCGGGGGCCTCCCTCAGCCATACCCACTCCCAGCTCGTCGCCCTCCCGATCGTCCCCCCGGCCCTTCTGAGGGAGATGGAGGCGATCAGAGAGTCCCCGAGATGCCCCTACTGCAGCCTCGCCGAGCGGGAGGCGGCCTCGGATAGGCTGATCTTCGAGAACGACCAGTTCGTCCTCATAGCCCCCTTCGTCTCGGAGGTCCCCTACGAGACCTGGATCCTTCCAAAAGAGCACGCCTCGTCCCTGGAGGGGCTCGACCCCCGGGGGCTCGAGGAGATGGCCGAGGCGCTGGGGGAGGCGCTCCGGAGGCAGGACCGGCTCCTGTCGGGCCCCGCCTACAACTACTCCATCCGCCAACTCCCCCATCCCCGCTACCACCTCAACCTCAGGATACACCCGGCGATGTCCGCCCTGGCGGGCTTTGAGAAGAATACCGGCATCTTCATCAACTCCGTGCCTCCCGAGGTGGCGGCCCGAGAGCTCCGAGAGGTCTGAGGGCCTGGACCTCCGGGCCGGAGGCGCCTTGGGCAGGATCGATTCCCAGTTATGCTGCAGATCGGTCGAACCGCCATCCAAACCCCCCTTCCAGAGGGGAAAACCGAAAGGTTAATGAGACGACAGCATAAGAAATTGAAGCGGAATTGTCCGAGGGATGGTCATTTGAGCCCGGATCGATGCCGAGGGGCCCATCGCCCTCGCCGGGCCGCCTTTGAGCGGCCTAGGGCTCTTTTTATCCTGAAACGGCCGAGCGACCAAAAGCTACTGGATCTTGATTTGGTGAACTTATGCGAATTGGGATGCTCTCCTGGGAGAGCCTGTACTCCACAAAGGTCGGGGGCGTCGCCCCCCACGTCTCCGAGATCTCCGAAGCTCTAGCGCGGCGGGGGCACGAGGTCCACGTCTTCACCCGGAGGGGCGACTTCGGCTCCTATGACGAAATAAACGGCGTCCACTATCAGAGGGTCGACTCCGACCCGTCCGGGGATATCCTCGCCCAGATGGATCGGATGTCTGACGCCATCTTCGACCGGTTCTGGCACGTTCAAAAGCTCTTCGGAAAATTCGACGTCGTCCACGGCCACGACTGGCACCCGGTCACCGCCCTCAACAAGATAAAATCCGCTTATCGGATCCCCTACGTCATCACCCTCCACAGCACCGAGTGGGGCAGGTGCGGAAACAACTTCAGCACCGATTACATCCCCCGGGAGATAGCCCACCGGGAATGGCTCGCCGGCTACGAGTCGGCGATGGTGATCACCACCACCCAGAGGATGAAGGACGAATTGATGATGCTCTACCAGATCCCCCCCGAGAAGATCGAGATCATCCCCAATGGCCTCGTCATCGGCTCCTTCAGGCGGGCCGTCGACCCCGGAAGGGTGAAGGAGAGACACGGGATCCACCCCCTCGCTCCCGTCGTCCTCTTCTGCGGGAGGATGAACTACCAGAAGGGGCCCTGCATCCTCGTCGAGGCGATGCCCTCCATCCTAGCCCGCCACTGGGACGCCAAGTTCGTCTTCATCGGCGACGGCGAGATGAGGTCGGAGTGCGAGCGGCGGGCCCGGGAGCTGGGCGTCGAGGGTTCCTGCATCTTCCTCGGCTACATCCCCAGCAACGTAAAAGAGGAGTGGATGAACGCCTGCGACATGGTCTGCCTCCCGAGCAGGAACGAGCCCTTCGGGATCGTCGTCCTGGAGGGGTGGGACGCGGGCAAGCCGGTGATCGCCACCGAGGCGGTGAGCATCATCAAGAACTTCGAGGACGGCCTCCTCGCCTACATCCAGCCCGAGTCGATAGCCTGGTGCATCAACAGGCTCCTCGACGACCCCGAGGAGATGGAGAGGCTCGGCAGGGCCGGAAGGGAGCGGCTTGAGAGGGAGTTCACCTGGGACGAGATCGCCCGAGAGACGGAGGTGGTCTACAAGAGGGTTCTCGATAAAGGTGGATGAACGAAGCTGCAGGCTCGGACCACGAACTCCGCCCCCATCCCCTTTTTTCACCATCACCTCTGAGAGTGCATCAGGGATATGATCAGGTCGTGGACCTCCTCGGGGCGGCCGACCCCCTCGAGGAGGTGGTGGGACCTTCCCCGGGGCGTAGATACGGCCTTCCCGCCTCCGGCTCCTACCATCGCCCTCCCGCCCACCGCCGCCCCCACCATGCTGAAGTCGTCGCCGAGGCCGAGGCCCGAGGCGGTGATGGGGATGATCGTCCCGAAGTTGAATACCTTTCCGGGGAAGGACTGCTCCACCACCAGGTCGTTTATGTTCTTGTAGAGGAGGGTCCTCCGGTGGACCCCCAGGTGGCCCGACTCCATGATCAGCCTCCAGTTGGTGATGTAGTAGCGGTGAGACCTCCGATGCGCCTCCGTCCCCAGGACCCCGAGGATGCCGAAGGTCGTCAGGATGTGGTTTTGGTCCATAAACCAGTCCAGACCAAAGCCTTCGATGAGGTCGATGTACTCCGGCTGGCCGGGGAGGCTGAAGGCGATGACGGCTGGCGCCCCCAGAGCGAAGAGCCACCGCCAGTTGATCCGAAAGAGGGCGATCAGGACCGCCGGGACGAGGATCGAGAGCCACCAGAGGATCCGGGCCGAGGTCTCGGGGGTCATATCATAGATCGTAACCGTCGAGCCCGATGAAAAATAAACTCCCACCAGGGAGAGGTAAATCCAGACCCCGTAGAGCCGGTAAAAGGCTAAGGGGTGGGGCCTGAGGGCCCGGATCATCTCTTCTCCCTTCTGGAGCTTCGGTGACACAGTCCCGCTTTAGGGGCCTACGGAATAGATAACCCTTTTGTCGTAAAGGTCGAAGCTGAAGGTCGGAGCCATGAAAGTCAGGACTAAAGCGATGGTCCCGGGATTCGAAGCCCCAAAGGGCGCAAACTCAAAAAACAAGGTGGCGGCACGGCTCAGACCTCTCCTCCAGAAAACCGCACCCATACCAAAGGTGAGAGGTACGATTCCGGGAAGACCGGAACCCTTTAGGCTGCTGGGACCTGACCGAAAGGTTCAAAAACAGAAAGCACGCAAGGGGCGATCGCACCTTTTCGCGCCTCGGTGGCTTAGCTGGCATAGCGCGTCCTTGGTAAGGACGAGGCCGTGGGTTCAAATCCCACCCGAGGCTTGATCATTTTTGAGCGCTGGGCAGAGAGATCCAAACGAACCGGACCGGGCGCCATTCTTCTTTAGATCTATGTATACGGCGTCGGCATCTCCGATTGGCGGGATCGCCGCCCTGCCGCCGTCAGGAGAGGAAGCTCTTCCCCCACAATGCGGCACCGTCTTCCGCCGGAAGGGATCGCCTCCGCCAGCCCTCCCACCAGAGCGAAATAGTTAAATACTACATAACTGTTAATTACTAACACAAAGTTACTAACTGCAGATATACGGACGTTGTGAGCTGAAAATGCCGCCAGGTGGATCGAGCATTACGATTAAGCGGTCTTGACAGCAACCTGCAGTCGTCGCCGAAACCGGAGATCACACGAGTCGGATTGAACTGATCGGATAGGTTGAAATAAAAAGATATTGATATTGTACGAGGATTGATATGGCCGAGGAGTACACGCTCAAAGTTGGTGAAGCTCGTCCTTCCGACGTGGGAAGAGGGATCGCGAGGGTCGACCAGGCCGTCATCTACAACGCAGGGTGGCAGGCGGGGGACGTCCTCTCCATCGCCGGGAAGAAGAAGACCGCCGCCCTCCTCCTCCCCGGATACCCCGAGGATACGGGGACAGGGATAGTCCGGCTGGACGGAAACATCCGGAGGAACGCCGGCGTCAGCATAGATGACCGGGTGCCGGTGAAGGTCACAAAGTCGGCCCCCGCCAGCAAGGTGGTCTTTGCCCCCACAGTCCCCCTCCGGATCACCGGGGGCGAGGAGTACCTCCGCCGCCTCCTGGACGGGAGGGTCCTCACCCGAGGGGACGTCATCGAGATCAGCGTCATGGGGAGGAAGATCGAGCTCGTGGCGACGAAGATCACCCCTGCCGCCGATGCTGTCATCATGGGGGACAGGACGGGGATCGAGATCAGCGAGAAGCCAGCAAAAGAGGAGAGAGCGACGCCGAGGATCAGCTACGAGGATATCGGAGGCCTCGGACCCGAGATCAAGAAGATCAGGGAGATGATCGAGCTTCCGATGAAGCACCCCGAGCTCTTCGAGCGGCTGGGGGTCGAGGCCCCCAAGGGGGTCCTCCTCCACGGCCCGCCGGGAACGGGGAAGACCCTCCTCGCGAAGGCCCTGGCCTCGGAGACGAACTCCCACTTCCAGACCCTCAGCGGCCCCGAGATCATGTCAAAGTACTACGGAGAGTCCGAGGAGAGGCTCCGGGAGATCTTCAAGGAGGCGGAGCAGGAAGCGCCCTCCATCATATTCATCGACGAGATCGACTCGATCGCCCCGAAGAGAGAGGAGGTGACCGGGGAGGTGGAGCGGCGGATAGTCGCCCAGCTTCTGGCGGTGATGGACGGCCTCGAGTCCCGGGGCAAGGTGGTGGTGATCGGGGCCACCAACAGGCCCGACGCCCTCGACCCCGCCTTGAGGCGGCCCGGGAGGTTCGACCGGGAGATCGAGATTGGAGTCCCGAACCGAGAGGCGAGGCTCGAGGTCCTCCAGATCCACGCCCGGGGGATGCCCCTCGCCGAGGACGTCAACCTGGAGAAGCTCGCCGACATCACCCACGGCTTCGTCGGAGCGGACCTCGCCGCCCTCGCCCGGGAGGCGGGGATGAGGGCTCTGCGGAGGATCGTCCCCGAGCTGGACCTGGACGTGGAGAGCATCCCCGTCGAGATCCTGAACAAGATCGTGGTCGTCAACGAGGACTTCGTCGACGCCCTCCGGGAGCTGGAGCCCTCCGCCATGCGGGAGGTGCTGGTGGAGTCGCCGAACGTCCGCTGGGACGACATCGGTGGCCTTGCGGAGGTCAAGCAGGAGCTGATGGAGGCGGTGGAGTGGCCCCTCGCCTACCCCAAGCTCTTCAGCCACATGGCGGCATCGCCCCCCAAGGGGATCATGCTCTACGGCCCCCCCGGCACCGGAAAGACCCTGATGGCGAAGGCCGTCGCCACCGAGAGCCAGGCGAACTTCATCTCCATCAAGGGCCCCGAGTTCCTCTCCAAGTGGGTCGGGGAGTCGGAGCGGGCGGTGAGGGAGACCTTCCGGAAGGCGAGGCAGGCGGCGCCGACCGTCCTCTTCTTCGACGAGATGGACGCCATCGCCCCCGCCCGGGGCGGAGGGACCAGCGACTCTCACGTCACCGAGAGGGTGATAAGCCAGATCCTCTCGGAGATGGACGGCCTGGAGGCGCTCCACAACGTCGTCGTTATAGCCGCCACCAACCGCCCCGACATCATCGATCCCGCCCTCCTCCGGCCCGGAAGGTTCGATAGGATGGTCGAGATCGGGATGCCCAACCAGGAGGCGAGGCTCGACATCCTCAAGATCCACACCGCCAAGAGGCCCCTCGCCGAAGACGTCGACCTTGTGGCGATATCGAAGAGGACCGACGGCTACTCCGGCGCCGACCTCGCCAGCGTCTGCAACGAGGCGGTGATGCTGGCGATCCGGGAGTACGTCCTCGCCGGAAGGCCCCAGGAGGATGAGGAGATCGCGAAGTACAAGATAGAGGCGAAGCACTTCGAGGAGGCCCTCAAGAAGGTGAAGCCGAGCAAGAAGGAGGGGTACGGCAAGTTCGCGGAGTTCGCATGAGGCGGGCGGCGGGGGGGGGGCCGGTTCGAGGACCGGCCTTCGTAAACATTTATTCATTTCAGATCTAAAAAGTGTAATATTATCGAATAAACCTTGAGATAATCTATGCATTATTTGAATATTTTTCATCGTATTTCGATATCAGTTTCATACCGAACCGCCTGCGAGCAGGAATACGATTATTAAAAACACCAATAACACGATTAAACCTACAATAGCAACCTTATATTTCTGAAGATCGGACTTATGGCTTTCGGGAACTGCAGCTTCGGCTGCCGTGGAAGGAGTGGTGGCCACATAGTCAGCAGCCAGATCCGCTAGGCACGAATTTCCCGAATGACCGATGCCCGTTATTACGGGCTTTTTACTAGAAGCAATGGCCCGAACCAAAGCCTCGTCGTTAAAAGCCATGAAATCTTCTGAAGGACCACCACCTCTAGCCAGAATGATCTCATCTACATCGGGATTTTCATTAAGATCTTTTAGGGCTTTGATTATACTGAAGGGTGCCCCTTCTCCCCGCGTGGTCGCATAGGCCATGACTGGTTTAATCGTTGGTTTGCAAGAATTGAATACATTCAAGATATCCTGTTCAGCATCGCTGTTTTTTGAGGCAATAACCCCCACTTTTCTCGGCCGTAGAGGTACTTTCTTTTTCCTGTCATAGTTGAACAGTCCCTCAGCTTCCAGCTTCTCTCTGAGGTGCTTTAATTCCCGAGAGGTGTTGCCTTCTCCCACTTGAGTGATCTTCGTGATCTTCAATTGATACTGGCTTCTGGGCTCGAAGCTTATCAAAGAGCCTCTGGCCACTATCTGGATACCATTGCCTAAATCGTTGCAGACTTCAGCCTGAAGATTTTTAAAATAGACACACGCAAGAACGCTTGTCTCATCCTTGAGATCAAAGTAAATATGACCCGAATCTGGCCTGCGCAAGTTCGAGATTTCTCCTTCCAAGAAGAGGTCTTTGAATTGAGGATTTCCAGCTAAGATATCCCTTATTTTCCGAGATAGCTGTGTTACTGAATAAATAACATTTTCGTTATCGTTACCAGTTACTGCTGGCATTTGATTCATCAAGGATCACGACTTTGGGAGCGGTTATCTTTAATGAGATCACGAATCGTAAAAGGTTGTCGGTTATAATAAATAAAAATTATTCCATCTATTCTTCTGACCCGTATCTATTAGCCTATACGTTACCTTCTTCTTATGTAACCTGAGGAAAAGATTTAACCGGCCAGGTTACATAAGACGCACCCTTGATCCCCAAATACATCCTGGAGGAGCTCGCCGAGGAGGACCTCCCTCACCTCCTGGAGGTGAGAGATTTCCTCGACCGGCTGATAAGAGATCGCGAAGAATCTCCTGTTGAGGATGGCTCCGAAGCCGAGACCGGTGAGAGGAGGCCCGCCTCCGTCACCTACCGGCAGGAGTGGATCTACTGCGGCAAGGAGTGCAAAAAATGTCCCCATGGCCCCTACTGGTACTGCTACTGGAAAGAGGACGGAAAAACCAGGACCAAGTACATCGGCAAGGTCCTCAAGGAGGTGGAGCTTTGAGCTTGAGGTGCATCTTCCTCCTGGCGCTGGCCCTCTCGGCGTCCTTTTTATGCGGCTGCATATCCTCCGATGAGCTGGCTTCTTCGAAGGAAACGGACCGCGGCGTCAGCCTCGTCGCATCCACCGTGCCCCTCGGCCACTTCTCGAAGATGGTGGGCGGAGATCGGGTGCAGGTAGACGTCTTGGTTCCGCCGGGCACAAACCCTCACACCTTCGAGCCGTCGCCCTCCAAGCTCGTAAAGGTGGAGAATGCAGACATCTACGTCAAGAACGGAGCGGGCCTTGAGATCTGGATGGATAGAATAATGCGGGCCAACGAGGATATGCTCGTTGTCGACTCCTCTTCCGGGGTGGACCTGATCGAGTCGACCGACGCCGGCGATCACGACCACGACGTGAATCTAGGCGATCACGGCGTTCATGAGGATATACTGACGGCCGACCCCCACATCTGGCTCTCGCCGCAGAACGCCATGATCATCGTCGATAACATCTGCGACGGCCTCATCGAGGTCGATCCCGAGAACGCCGATATCTATCGGAAAAATAGGGACGACTACCTCGACGAGCTTGCAGAGCTCGATCGTGATCTGAACTCGACCTTCTCGGAGATGGATAGAAAGGAGTTCATCGTCCTCCACCCATCCTGGGGCTACTTCGCTCGGGACTACGGCCTCGTCCAGGTGGCGATCCTGGAGGAGGAGAAGGAGCCAGGGCCGAGGTACCTCGCCGAGATCGTCGAGGTCGCCCGCGAAAAGAACCTCACCACCATCTTCGTCGACAAGAACTTCAACCCGAAGTCTGCGGAGATCATCGCCGAAGAGATCGACGGCAGGGTGGTGCCCCTGGACCCCCTGGCCGAAGATTACGCGGCGAACATGAGGCACGTGGGCCAGGAGATCGCAGAAAGCCTGAAAGGCTGAGATCCCGATGACAGAACCGAGCTGGGAGAGAGAAGGAAGAACGGAAGGAAAGATGCAAAGATGACCGGAGCAAATCCCGTATCCATCGAAGACCTCCAGGTCAGGTTGGACGGCCGAACCGTCCTGGAGGAGGTCTTCCTGGAGGTCGAAGAGGGGGACTTCCTGGGGCTGATCGGCCCCAACGGCGGGGGGAAGACCACCCTCCTCAAGGCGATCCTGGGGCTGATCAAGCCCTCCCGGGGGAGGGTCCTCGTCTTCGGGATGAACCCCGAGGCCGCTCGGACCCGGGTCGGCTACCTCCCCCAGAAGAGCCTCTTCGACCAGAAGTTTCCCGTAAGCTCCGTCGAGGTGGTGATGATGGGCCGGTACGGGAGAAAGGGGCTCTTCGGCCGCTACTGTGCTGAGGATAAAGATGCTGCCCTGGCGGCCCTCGCGGCGGTTGGAATGGAAGAGCAGGCCGACCGAGAGATAGGGGCCCTATCGGGAGGCCAGCAGCAGCGGATCTTCGTAGCACGGGCCCTCGTCTCGGAGCCCGACCTCCTCCTGCTGGATGAGCCCGCCACCGGGATCGACAGCTCAAGGCAGCGGGAGTTCTACGAGCTCCTTAGAGATTTGAACGAGGATATGACGATAATCATGGTCTCCCACGACATCAGCGCCGTATCCACCTACGTCAAGAAGATCGCCTGCGTCAACCGAAAGCTCTACTACCACGGCTCAAAGGAGCTCTTCGCCGAGGAGATCGAAGAGGCGTACCAGTGCCCCGTGGAGATGATCGCCCACGGCATACCCCACAGGGTTTTGAGGGAGCACGATTGACGATGATCGAGACCTTCGCCTACGAGTTCATGCAGAGGGCCCTCGTCGCCGGCGTCGTCGCCGCGGTCCTCTGCGGAGTCATCGGGATCTACGTCATCCTCAACCGGATCGTCTTCATCGGCGGCGGGATCGCCCACACCGCCTTCGGCGGCATCGGCCTCGGCTACCTCCTCGGAATGGATCCCCTCCTCTTTGCGGTCCTCTTCTCGGTGGCGGCGGCCCTGGGGATCGGGGCGATCAGCGATCGATCGAGGGTCTCCGAAGATACAGCCATCGGCGTCTTCTGGGCGGCGGGGATGTCTCTTGGGATAGTCTTTGTGAGCTTCAGCCGGGGATACGCCCCCGACCTCTTCGATTACCTCTTCGGAAACATCCTCGCCGTATCCTGGGGAGACGTCCTTCTGATATCGGCCCTCACCCTGGCCATGCTAATTCTCGTGGCCCTCTTCTACAAAGACCTCCTCATCCTCTCCTTCGACGCCGGCTACGGCGAGGCGGTGGGCCTCCCGACAAAAGAGCTCCGCCTCCTCCTCCTCTGCATGGTGGCCCTCTCCATCGTGGTCCTGATCAAGATCGTGGGGATAATCCTGGTGATCGCCCTCCTCACCATCCCCGGAGCCATAGGTCGGCAGCACGCGCGAAGCATCAAGAGGATCATGGCCCTCTCCATCTTCCTCGGCGGGGCCTTCGTCCTGGTGGGGCTCGTCGTCTCCTACCAGCTGAACATCCCCTCGGGAGCCACGATAATCCTCGCTGCGGCGGCGACCTTCTTCGCCAGCACCATCCTCGCCCGATGAGGGAACAATTTCGAGCTTCGAGGAGGACTTGCACAACAAACTTATACGCCGGGGGCGCTAAAGGCAGGATCGGGATGCAGAACCATCAGATCCGATCCATTCTCCTCATCCTCCTGCTGGCCCCGGGGGTGGCGAGCCTGGCGGAAGCTGGTGAGGTCCAGTTCGCCGGCGACCACTACAAGGTCCAGGGGGGTCCGAAGATCGACGTCTCCGTCATAAACCCCGTCTTCTCTCCGGGTGGCAGTGGAACCCTCCGGCTGGTCCTCGCCAACGACGGGATGGTGGAGGGGCTCGTCCCCGGAGCCGTCCCACCCGGCTCCGAGGGGGATGCGGCCCAAGAGATGCTGGCGGAGTTTCGGTGCCTGGAGGCCTCAAACCTCCGGGTGGACCTCCATCCTGCTGGGCCGGTCCGGGTCCTCTCGGGTCAGGCCCAAATAGACCTCCTCGGGCCTGGAAATACCTCGCTCCTGGAGTTCGAGATCGATGTCGAGGAGGATGCCGAGGGTCCGGTCCTCCTCAGCCTCCAGGTCGAATACGAGCATCAGACCGACGTCACCTTCAGCGGCGGCGCCGCCTCGCCCCTCTACCTCCCCTCGAGCCTCCAGCTGGACCTGATCCTATCGGCGGAGGGCGAACCCACCACCTTAAAGCTCCTCTCGACGAGGTCCGACCTATCTCCCGGGGAGGAGGGGTCGATCAGCCTCATCGTCGGAAACGCTGGGAGGGCCGAGGCCAGAAACTGCACCGTCCGGCTTCTGGCGGCCCCGCCCGTCATCCCCATATCGGATCGATCCTTCCTCGGCGATATACCCCCGGGCGGGGCGGCCGTCGCCCGATTCGACGTCAAGGTAGAGGGGTCGGCCCAGGCCCAGGAGTACAGGATCGGCTGCGAGATCGGCCATGAGGGCGGTCTTTCAACTCTATCCTTCCCCCTCTTGGTCGCCCACCCCGAGGAGGGTCGCCTCTTCGGTGCCCAACTTGCCGGTCCCCTCCTCATCGCCGCGGCCCTCGCCGCGATCTGGATCATGAGGAAGAGGGCAAATAGGTCGCCGTGGAGCCGCGGGAACCTCCGGCCCCGGAGATAGGACCACAGCGCCGACCCATGCCCGCCCCCTTCGCCCACCAACATTCATATCTTCAACCTCCGTCTACACCGAGAACCATGGCAGCGCTCCGGGCTGAGAGGATCTGCAAGAGCTTTCGGGGCCTCTTCAAGAGGAAGGAGGTCCTCCACCAGGTATCCCTCTCCATCGAGGAGGGGGAGGTCTTCGGCATCCTCGGCCCCAACGGCGCCGGAAAGACTACCCTCATGTCGATCTTCTCCACCCTGATCCGGCCCGACGATGGGAAGCTGGAAGTTCTGGGTTTCGACGCCTTGAGGGATACCCACGCCGTCAGGGAGAGGATAAACATCAGCAGCGGAAACCCCAACTTTCCGTGGAGCCTCACCGTGAGGGAGAACCTGAACCATTCGGGGATGCTCTACGGCCTCTACGGTCGGGACCTCGCCCGGTCCGTGGACGAGGCTATCTCCTCCTTCGAACTCGAGGCTCACGTCGACTCGAAGTTCGAGACCCTTTCGACGGGGCTGAAGCAGAGGGTATCCCTGGCGAAGTCGATCCTCAACAGGCCTGAGATCCTCTTCCTCGACGAGCCGACCTCGGGCCTCGACCCGGAGATGGCGATGAAGACGAGGGCCCTCATCCACCGGATCTACCAAGAGGAGAAGATTACCGTCGTCCTCACGACCCATTACATGCCCGAGGCCGAGGAGCTCTGCGATCGGATAGCCTTCCTCCGGGAGGGGAAGCTGATCGCTCTCGGGACCCCCGGGGAGCTGAAAAGGGCCCTCAAGATCGGGGACCGGATCTTCATCGACTACGAGGGTGAGATCGATCCGATGTGCCTCAGAATAATTCCGGGGGTGATGGACGTAAGGCATTCGCGCGGCAGGGTGGAGGTCGTCTTTGACCGGACTGAGGGGACCCTCGGCGGGATAATAAGGGCCTTCGTTGGGGCGGAGATCTTGGACATGGGCTTAGAAAAGCCGGACCTGGAGGACGTCTTCCTTGAGCTGGCGAGGTGAGCTGAACAAGCTCCTATCGGCGACGTACAAGAACTGGATCATATCCAAGAGGAACGTCTTCACCGTCTTTGAGCTGGTATTTTGGCCCTTCATCGGCCTCCTCTCGATAGGCCTCCTCACCCGGTTCCTGGATGTGGCCGACGACATGGTCGCCTTCGTCCTGGTGGGGGCGATCGCCCTCAGCATCCTTCAGATCAGCCAGATCGACGTCGCCTACATCCTCCTCTTCGACCTCTGGTCCAAGAGCATCAAGCAGACCTTCGTCGCCCCCGTCCGGGGCTACCATCTCGTCCTGGGGGCGATGCTCTTCGGCGTCGCCCGAGGGTCGGCGGTCTTCATCATCCTGGCTGCGGCGAGCCGCTACCTATTCGGGTTCAACTTCCTGGCTGGGGGCCTCATCGTCGTCCTCATCTTCCTCGCCGGGATCTTCATCACCGCGGCGTCCATCGGGATGGCGGTCTGCATATCGATCCTCCTCTTCGGCCAGAGGGCGGACGTGGCGGCCTGGAGCCTCAGCGGGATCATGATGCTCGTCAGCGGGGTCTACTACCCCGTATCGATCCTACCGTGGCCCCTCCAGATCCTCTCGAAGTCGATACCTCTGACCTACTTCCTCGAGTATTACCGGTTCGCTTACGGCTACGGCTCCCACCAGGTTCTCCTGGGGATGGCCCTCGCCCTCCTTTATTTTGCGGCAAGCCTTCTGATCCTAAACCTCGCGATAGAGAGGGCGAGGACGACCGGGATGATGCTGAGGCTCTCGGAGTGACGGTCGATTCCTGGAATAACGTTTTAAAGTCGACGATTCCTATAAAGTGGGGCGTTGAAAGTGACGATCGAGGGGTTCATCGGCAAGATCCGATTGGGAGACCTCCACCCCGTCCGGGTGATGGGGGTGATCAACCTCAGCCGGGAGTCTTTCTACGAGGAGTCTTACGCCGGCATCGACGCGGTCCTGGGACGGGCCCTCGCCTTCGCCGAAGAGGGGGCGGAGGTCCTGGACCTGGGGGCGGTCTCGACGGCGCCGGGGTCGCCCCCCATCCCCGAGGAGGAGGAGCACAGGAGGCTCTTTCCCGCCCTGGAGGCGGTCCTGGACGGCCTCGGCGAGGAGGTCGTCGTCTCCGTCGACACCCAGAGGGCATCGATCGCCGATGATGCTCTATCCGCCGGGGCGGCGTGCATAAACGACGTCTCGGGGCTCCACGACCCCTCCATGGCTAAGACCGTGGCCGACCACGATGGGTCCCTCATCATCATGGCGTCGAAGGAGAGGCCCGGCGACATCCTCGATATGAGGGATATCGTGGCGAACCTCGGCGAGAGGCTGAAGGACGCCACCGCCGCTGGCGTTGCCATCGAGAAGGTGACCGTCGATCCGGGGATCGGCCACTGGACGCCGCCGAAGGGGCCGGGCCACGATCTCGCGATCCTGGACGGCCTCGACCGACTTAGGATCCTGGAGAGGCCGGTGATGGCGGCGGTCTCCAGGAAGTCCTTCATAGGCGCGGTCCTAGACAGGCCGAAGCCCGGCGACCGACTGCCCGGGAGCCTCGCCGCCGCCGCCGTCGCCGTCTACAACGGCGCCCACCTCGTCCGGACCCACGACGTAGCGGCTTCCCTCGACGTCATCCGGATGGCAGAGGCGGTCCGGGGAGGGCCCGCCCTCGCCAGAGCTGGCAAGATCGAGGTGGAGGTCTTCGGCCACTGGGGCCATCCCGGGGACCTCCGCTATGCCTTTGCCAGGCTCGGGGTGGGGGAGGGTGGGGCGAGGGCCCTCGGCGGCAAGGGCTCCTTCCGGGCCCTCTCCATCCGGGGAGTCGCCTCCGGTGAGGCGATAGTGATAAAGCAGGAGATGCTGGCCCGGGGCGGCGACGCCGCGATACCTGCGGGAGCCCTCCGATGCGACCCGGAGAAGATGGAGGTCCTGGTTCTGGGGACGGCGGCCCAGCTCCGGGGGCTAGTAAAAAACCTCGGCGTACAGCCCTTCAGGCTGCCGGCGATCGCGGGGGCCATCGAGGAGGCGCTGGATCGGCTGGAGGACCCGAAACGATATTGGTGAGGCCTTTGGAACTTATCGGAATAAAGACGAATCTGGTGAGGCCCGGAGAGGACCTGGTCGAGGCGCTCCTCGGAGGGATGGAGCGGTCGGGCCTCGCCCTCACCGACGGCGACGTCTTGGTGGTCGCCGAGAGCGCCATCGCCACCGCCGAGGGCGGTGTTGTCAACCTATCGGAGGTGGCTCCCGGCCCTCGGGCCCGAGAGCTGGCGGAGAAGTACGGGAAAGACCCGAGGGAGATGGAGCTGATCCTCGCCTCCTCCGACCGGATCATGGGCGGGATCCCGGGGGTCGTCCTGACGGTCAAGGACGGGTTTCTCTACCCCAACGCCGGGATCGACCACTCCAACGCCCCCCCAGGCCACGTCGTCTTATTCCCGAAGGACCCCCAAAGCTCCGCCGCCGCCATGAGGAGGAGGATGGAGGAGGCGACGGGGAAGAGGATCGGGGTCGTCATCGGTGACAGCAGGACCCACCCCCTCCGCCTCGGCTGCGTCGGGGTCGCCCTCGCCTGCGACGGCATCCTCCCCGTCGAGGACGCGAGGGGTCAGAAGGACCTCTACGGGAGGCCCCTCTTGGTGACGAGGAAGGCCGTCGCCGACAACCTCGTCTCGGCGGCGGAGGTGGTGATGGGGGAGGGGGACGAGGGGGTCCCCGCGGTGATCATAAGAGGGGCTCCCGTGAAGTTCGCCGGCGACGGAGAGGAGATGACGATTCCGAGCATCCCTCCCGAGGAGTGCATGTACATCGGATCCCTCCGGTGCGGCCCCCACCCCTACCAGGGGGGTTACGACCGGCTGATAGAATCGGCGAGGGGGGCGATGGAGAGGGCCTACGCCCCCTACTCAGGCTTTCGCGTCGGGGCCGCCCTCCTCACAAAGGGAGGCAGAGTCTACTCCGCCGCCAACGTCGAGAACGCCTCTTCCGGCGCCGCCATCTGCGCCGAGAGGGCGGCGATCGCGAAGGCCGCAAGCGAAGGGGAGAGGGAGTTTGAGGCCCTGGCGGTGGTGGCGGAGACGGAGGAGCCGGTCGCTCCCTGCGGGATCTGTCGGCAGAGCCTCATCGAGTTCGGCGACGAGATCAAGGTGATCATGGCGAACGCTCAGGGGGATGCGGAGATCGCGACGGCAGGAGAGCTCTTGCCCCGGGGGTTTACTGTGAAGGCCTTCGGGACGAAAGATCGAGGGGCATGAGAAACTGATCTCTCGTCATCCGCAGATTAATATGGGTCAAAACCTTCTGCCAGATATAAGAACGCATAGCTATCACATGTATCTCAGAGTTACTGATATATTGAGACTGGAAATTTTTTATCCATATCGATCGGACATAACCTGGTGAGGGACGATGATCTCAGTAGTCGTTGTTTATAATAATAAGCATATTTTTGAAGAGGTGCTGATGAGAAGCCTCAAAGACCAGACCGCCGAGTTCGAGCTGATCGCCCTGGACAACACCAGAGGAGAGTTCAAATCGGCATCTGAAGCCCTGAACTATGGTGGCCTCAGGGCTACGGGAAGATACATCATGTTCGTTCATCAGGACGTGGACCTGGAGAGAGAAACCTGGCTGGAAGAGGTCGAGAAGATATTGGACGGCATACCCGATCTCGGGATTGCAGGCGTTGCAGGCATGAGCGAGGCTGGGAGGAGCTTTGCGGAGCGGCAGAGGGGGCATATAAGCAATTCGGGGGAGATCTGGGGGAGGGAGATGGAGAAGGAAGAAGAAGTCCAGACCCTCGACGAACTCCTCCTGATCATACCCAGGAGTCAATTTGAAAAGATGCAGTTTGATGAGGAGACCTTCGATCACTGGCACTGCTATGGAGCAGACTACTGCCTATCCGTCAGAAGAAAGGGTTTGAAGGCTTATGCGATACCCGCATTTGTTTATCACAGGTCTACCTCCGCAAATATAAAAAATTTTGGAGTTTATAAGAGAAGGTTGTACGAGAAACACAAAAGATATTATAAGCAGATCCATACGACCAGCGGTGAGATCTCCTGGTTGAAACTGAAATTTATGACCGTAACAGATCTGATCAGGCCAACGTATATGACCCTATTTCCCGATTGGGCCGACCATCTCAAACGAGACCTCTCCGGCTGCGACACCGTTCTGGATCTGGGATGCGGCCATGACTCCCCGATTCGCCGCTGTGAAGTCCCTTCTTCAGTCGGTGTGGATATCTCCGACGCGAATCTGGACGAGAGCGTCAAAAAATGTATTCACGACCAGTATATTAGATCCAAAATAGAATTGGTCGCCTTCAAGCCGAAATCCTTTGACGCGGTGATATCGATCAACTCCACCGAAAATTTGTCGAAGGAAGAGCAGCGCCAGCTGGTCGAACGTATGGAACGGTGGGCTAGGAAAAAAGTGATAATTGTATCAACAAATGGGGGCTCCCAGGAAAGGGAAGCTGAGGGCGAGGGACGGGGGTGGAACGCCAAGGATTTGGAGAAGATGGGATTTAAAATATATGGGATATGCGGATGGAGAAGGCTTGGAAGATATGATAAAACGGATCAGACGAGAAGAATAATCTCAGATTTGACCCAGATAATTACGTACCGACATCCGGATTACGCATTGAAGATTTACGCCGTGAAGGAGCTTGAGGATGCGCCAGGGTAGAAGATCATTCATATCGATCGTCGCTCATAGGACGAGTGTGGATGAATTAGCGGGGCCAAAGGCGGCATGATAACCCTTCAAGGACCGGACAAAAGCAAAACTACTGGTTTAAAGGTGTCTGAGGCCTTTAATCACTCAGAAAGTGAATGAAACCGAGACCCACTGAAATTTGCTGACGGAAGGGATGCAGAAAGGATGGCAGATAGTTATCCAATGGCTTCAATCATAGTCTTGAACTGGAATGGGCTCAAAGATACTATGGAGTGCATCGAATCGCTGGAGAATCTGACGTACCCGAATTATGAAATTTTGCTGGTGGACAACGGATCGACGGACGGGTCCCAGGAGGCGGTTAAGGAGAGGTTTCCAGACGTGGTTCTTGTCCAGAACGAGACGAACCTGGGCTTCGCCGCCGGCCTTGGCGAGGGGATAAAATACGCTTCGGCAGAATATATCGCATTTCTCAACAACGATACCGTCGTGGAGAGGCGATGGCTGGATGAGCTTATCAGGCCGTTTCTCACCACCGACGATGAGATCGGCGCCACCAGCTCCACCATAATGAGCTACGGAGATAGAGAGGAGGTCCAATACGGAGGAGATAGCAGACTGAACATATTCGGCCAGACGCGGGCATCGAATAAGGTGGAGCGAGGAATAAAGGAGACGGGGACCATCTCCGGCGCGAGTTTCATGATGAAAAGGGAGGTCATAGACGGCCTCGAGGAGTTCCTCTGCCCCGAATACTTCGCCTACTTCGAGGAGATCGACCTATCATGGAGGCTGGTAAATAGGGGGTACAAGCTGATATACTCACCGGGATCGGTCGTATACCACAAAGGGGGGATGACGAGCAGTAAGATATCCGACAGGATGAGGATAAATGATGTCAGAAACAAATACCTCACATTTTACAGAAATCTCCCCAACTCCCGGCTTCTTTTGGCATACCCCTTGCTGCTATTTTTCGATCTCGCCTCGATCCTGGTCCTAGTATTCTACGCGAGAAGGACTAAGAACGCGAGATTGAGGTTTCGGGGAATGGTGGAGTTCTTCGGATTGAAGAAGAGAGTGAAGCGATACGGTGACGGTAAGCTATCCTTTCTGGATAAACGGATCTTCTGGGATAAGCTGTACCTTTAAGTTTTAGATCTCATTGAGGAGAGCCTCGAACTCAGATTTAAATCGGTGGCACATCTCCGCCTTATTGAACTTCTTAGAGATGATTTTGGCCTTATTCGATAGAGCAAGCCGTTTCTCCTCCTCCAGATCGAAATAGCGGAGGATCCCCTCGGCGATATCACCCTCGTCGACTCTTCGCACGAACTCCGTTCCCAGCTCCGAGACGACCTCTTTGGTCCCGGTCTTATCCGTCACCATGGTGGGAACACCCGCCCTCAAGCTCTCAAGGCTTGATACGGGAAAGGTGTCGGCTCTTGAAGACTGGACGAACAGGCTCGCGCTATTGAAATAGGGGATGAGGTCGGAGACGTGCCCTTCTACGTGAACGCCCTTCGTTTCATTCCACCTTTCGGGATGCCCCCCGCCGATGATGTAAAGCTCCGAATCGGGCACTTCGTTCCTCACTTTTTTGAACGCATCCACGAGGATGTCCATTCCTTTGTAGGTCCCGGAACCGACAGACATGATCATATTTTTTTGTAATTTGGGCGCGAGGGAGCTGAGCCTTTGGTATAGATCCTCCTCTATGAAGGGGTGGGCCACCCTGATCGGCCCATCTATGAACAATTCCGCAGTTTCTTTGGCGAAGTTCGAGACTGCTATGGCGCCATCTATGTACTTTGATGCGAACTTATGGGCAAAGTTCGTAAGCGAACCGTACTGTCCGCTCATCTCCTGGGGGGTGTGTTCCATCATGATAAAGGTGTGATCCGATATCAGGTTGACATTTTTTAAGGCTTTTCTACTTTTATTTATGGATGCTAATTTCTTTATCGCCACCGGGATGAGGGGAGCACCACCCTCCGTCAGATAAACGTCGTAATCGGGGATCAATAAGCCGTTTATGAAGCTCTTCATCATCTTAGGATATATATTGTGATTTACATAGCGGTTGTAACTCCAAAAATCAGCCTCAATGGAATCCGCAAAGGCCTTATGAGATGGATGCGGATTGTAATATACAAATAATATCTGGAACCTCGATCTATCGAGCATATCAATTACCTATGCATTCAAATTTTGGCGCAGTTTGGCGTTTTGGTCTCCAGTCAAAGCCACCAGCATCTTTTCTCTGTAAATATCTGGGGTTATCAGAGCCGCAAGTACGTGGACGATGCCGTTCTGGATTGGATTGAGCTTCATGGATCTGAACATGAACCTGGTCCCTTCAGCCCTATCGCCTGCAAGATAGTAGAGAACTCCAAGATACCTGTACTGCTCGGCTAGAGTTTTCCGATTTCTGGAGAAGTCCTCGTGATGCTTTTTCAGCACGCCCTCGACCCCCAATATTAATCCCGATTGATCGAAGGTCATCTGATCGCCGTGGATGTGATAGACGGCTAATATTTCAGGTACATATTCGAATTTATATTCTTTTGCCAACCGGATCCACATATCCCAGTCCTCGCAGCTTGGAAGCTCTTCGTCGAAATATCCGACGACTTCAAAGCAGGATCTCCTAATTATTATCGTGGGAACGCTGAGGATACTTCCTTTCAGCATCCTGGCATATACATAGCCCCTCTCGGCCGGGTAATACTCGCCCGCGATCCTTCCATCCTGTTCGGTGCGGTAACCGCTATAAACGACTCCGTAGTCCTCGGTCAATCGATCGAGGAGATCGACCTGCATCTCCAGCTTATATGGGAGCCACTCATCGTCATCGTCCAGAAGAGCTACGTAATCTCCCATCGACGAGCGGATTCCCATGTTTCTAGCATTTGAGAGGCCTCTCTTTCCCGTCTCTGATACGTATCTGATCCTCCGGTCTCCAAAGCCCTTGACGACCTCCTTCGTCTCGTCGTCGGAGCTTCCATCCACCACTATCAGTTCAAAGTCCTGATAACTCTGACCGAGGACGCTCTTTATGGCCCTGCCCACCAATGACGGCCGATTGTATGTCGGTATTATCACGCTGACGTGAGGGAAATCCCCATCTTCTGACAACTCGTCGCCTCTCTATTCCGTCCAGTCATTTTGAGCGATGATATATCTTTCGTCCCATCTTTCGTCCCCCGCAGGCCTTCGTGACCGAACCGCCAGGATGCTCCGTATAATCAGAGTTAAATTTGGACCATCAATCTTATCCCAGTTAGGGATCATGGAATCCGATTGACATTCCGTATTTTAGTCCCTTCTGATGGAGGTGAAAAAAGATCATAATCCGTAGGATGAAGAGACGACACGTGGACATCCCCATGAGATGACAGGTTAGAAAATCCAACGCCCAGCCTTCATCGCCAGATTTTCCGCGCCATCTTCTTTAAAAAAAGAAATAGCGGAGGAGGGATTTTTGCCATTATAAGTGCTTTTATTTTTAATTTATGATGATATCTCGTTTTGCATTGTTTGAGTATAACCTCTGCATCATCAGATCTGCCAGCCGATATGTTCAGAAAAGCCCGATTGATCTCCTTCAGTGATATGTACTCGATCAGGGGTTCCAGGAGATCTGGTGGAACCATCCCTGCCTCTATGGCCTCTCGTGCCGTTTTGACGAAGGGCTCCTCGTGGTCTAAGGGGCTTCTCCTGTCGCACGCCCGATTTGAGGCATCGCAGTGATAGATCACCCCAAGCTCCCAGCCGAAGGCGACCGGATACTTCAATGCTATCTTGCCAAAAAGGTCCGCATCCTCTCCCCACCAATATCCGATGGGGAAGCCCCCCACCTCTTCGAATATGCTTTTGGGAACGGCCATTCCCGACGTGATCACCGGATACTCCCCCAGAGCCGCCGATTTGAAGTAGTTCGGCATCAGGCCTTCCCAGGGCGGTTCGGGTAGCTCTCTATATTCGGCCGAACGTACCTCTCCATCCATCGTCTGGACTCTATAGGCGGTGGCATACATCCCCGCCTCAGGATGCTTGCCTCTCAACCTGAGGACCGTCTCCAGATGGCCGGGCATCCATTCGTCGTCGGCGTCGAGGAAGGCCACCAGATCCGCCCTCGACCTCTCCACCGCCTGATTTCTTGCAGTTGAGACCCCGGTCCCTTCCTGAAGGAAGAGGCTGATCCGGCGGTCATCGAACGATCGGACCGCGGCAGGCCCCTCATCCGTGGAGCCCCCGTCAACTACGACGACCTCGAAGTCCTGAAAGGTCTGATTGAGGACAGAGCGGAGGGCGCGACCGATATGAGGGCCCTTATTGTAGAGGGGGATCACCACGGAGATCTCGGGCATGATCAATCGTCCAAAATATTTCTCAGATATTTCCCCGCTTTCATCGCCCCCTCCTGTACCTTAGGTATAGTAGACCTGAGAGAGCTTTGGATCTGGGAACGCTGGGATAACATGGAGCCGATCTTCTCTGCGATCGTCTCCGGGGCCAGCATATCCGGCCCCAGGCAATTATCGTCGCTGCCGAAGAGATCTCTATTGATCCCCCTGGCCTTGATGCTGTAGGCGAAGCTGAGGGTCGGCACCCCCGACGAGAGGGCGGCGATCGTGGCGTGGGTCCGAGCCCCGGCGAAGACCGCCATCCTGCCTATGATCCACTTCGTCTCCGAAGCGTTGTATCTTGGAGGGACCAGGGTTATCTTCTCACGCCCATCCCGGATGCGAGCGACCGCCCGCCGCATGAACTCGTAATCGTTGGAGTCTGGGACCGTCACGTGGGGGATCATGTATATGCGCATCCCGGTCCTCGCGGCCACCTCAGCGACGATCGATGCCGCCAACTCGGTCCACCGGTCGAGGTCCCCTCCGGTGACATAATTTGCCATCAGAGGGCTGATGTTCATCCCGATCGAATCCTCTTCGATCGAGATCTCATCCTCAATTCCGGCCGGCTTCTCCGGGTCCATCATGAAAGCAGGATCTGAGACGGGATAGACGTTTTCAACAACGTCGATCCCCCTAAGGTAATCTATGGTGGCGGATTCTCTGGCGAAGATCCCCGTGACCTCCCGAAGGTGGCGGGCCATGTACCCTTCGTACTCGGGAATCTTATCGAAGGGGCCGACAGAAGCGCCCCAGATGACGATGGGCCTCCCCTTTTCGATGGCGATGTCATCGAGGTCGGTGAATAAGGTGGGAATCCCATAGTCGAGGGAGTAGTTGTCCCCGCCGACGGAGAGGACCGCCGCCGCTCCGTCGAGGTGAGGGATCATCTTTTGATATTCCAGGTACTTCAGCATCTCCGGGCGGAAGTAGCGCTTGTGCACATACGACCAGGTATAAGGCCTCCAGAAGTTTCGGAGGGCCTGCTCTCTGCTCATTCTTCCACAGGTTTGGAGATGGGTGATCGCCCCGTCCCTCTCCACCGCCCGCTGTCTATTGAACTGCTCATCGGAGGAGAAACGGCTGACGCAGATGAAGCGGGGGTCATTGAAGTGCTTCCGGAGGATCTTCACCGTCCCCCGAACGATCGCCTCACAACCCCGATTCTCATAAGGGGCGTTTCCGGCCAGAATAAATGACGGTCCCTCTTCATTCATGGTGGTTCCCCCGAAGGTGCCCCTGAACATATATAACGATTCTTATAGGGAGCGCCATAATCCATGCCGTCGTCCTTCCGCGAGAAAGCCGTTTCAGATCGGGGCCCATAGCTTCTCTGAGGCGGCCTGCGTCCTGATCTTCGGATTCAGCCCAGAAGGCCCTGCTCGACCGTCTCATCCTGTCCTTCAAGGCGATCTCGCGGCGGAGTAGGGGGCTTTTTTCTCTCGCTGGGCGGACCCGTTTCCTCAGCACCTCCCTCCCCATCTCTAGATCGAGATACAACCGATGCGCAAGGTGCCTCCGCTTAATTTCCACAACAGCCGCCTGACTCCGGATGACATCCTCCACTGGCACCGGTTCGGCCAAGATCCCTCCATCCTGGACGCCTCTTCGGATCAGATCCTCTATCAGAGGGGACCGGATGACCACCAGGTTCGTCCCCCGATAATCCCTTAAATAATCCGGAAGCCACGCATCCATGAAGGTCACATCCGCAACCTCAGCAAAGACGTCGTCGCAATAGTTGCAGGCCTTCGGGGTGAACCACCGGTTCGTCCAGGCCTCGGCGATGCCGTCGTTCCAGAAGATCCTCCGCTCATCTTCAGCCGTGGAGGTGAAGGCATAGTGATAATTGGTCGCAGGGTGGTCAGGGCTCTTTCCGCGGTATCGGACCTCCTTCACCTTCCCCGGCAGGCAGGCGAGGGAGGCGATGTACTCGGTGAAAGGGCGGCTCTTCATCTGCCCGCAGACGAGGCCAACGGTGACGACGACCCTCTCTCTTAGCTTTGGGTTCTTCTTCTGAGCCAACCGGATCGCCTTTATGAAGCAGGGAAGGCCGGTTACTGCATAGCTCCCCGGGGTATCGAGGATATGCCTGACGACCCCCGACATCTCCACAGGGTAGTAGGCGGAGCCAGCCCCAGTCCGCACCCCCTCCGGATCGTCGAAGACGAAGAAGGAGAAGAGCCCCTCAGGGTCGCCGGTGGGGGCGACGCAGACGACATGATCGACGATCACCTCTGCCAGCAGCCTCTCCAGAAGCCAAGTCGCCATCCCCCCCGAGGCGCCTGCCGATCGGTGCTCATCTGCATAGCCGACGAAGGTGGCGAGGTGGTATCCGACCTCGGACCGATGGCCGATACCGGGGACGGAGCCATATAGAGCCTCACCTATCGTATCCTCGTCCTCTTCATGATCTGCGAACGGACAGACCTTCAGGCAGAGGCCACATCCTCTGGTGCATGGCTCAACTTCGGCGGGGTTGTACTCGCCGTACCGGTTCCATGCCATCTCAAGGGCCTCCTCGGGACAGAGGGCGGCGCAGAGACCGCACCCGATGCAGAGTTCATGATCGACAACTTCTGTAACTACGTTTTTTTTCACGCGGCCAATCTCCTGAACTTTGAAGGTATGTAGCTCTCGAAGAGCCTCCGCTCGTACCCGTTGAGCCCCACCTTCCAGACGAGAGGAAGGTACGCAACGGATACGACCATACCGGCGACGACCAGCATAGACAGAGATGCGACTTCGACGAGAGAGGCGAGGGCCAACGCCACGATCCCGACAAGGATCGTCGCAAAGATCCCAGAAAGGATCGAAGGGGTGAAGGTCTGGACCTCGACCCCGAGCACCTTTGTCGCATACCATGGGGTGAAAAAGAAGTTCTTCAGGGTTAGAACGATCGCCCCCGCTGCCGCCACCCCGTAATAACCCCAGCCGGTCAGAAGCGGCAGGGCGACGGCGAGGGTGATATTACCGACCCCCAACAACAGAGTTGCAGCCCCCGGCACCCGAACTCTGTTATAGGCCACGTTTATCGAGAAGAGGGGCAAAACCGCCAGATTTACTGATAAATGAAAGGTCAGGAGGAGAATGAGAGGAGCGAGGACCGCAAACTCCGGGCCTACCCATACGGTGAGGATTTGTGGGGCAAGCCCACATACGAGACCGATCGGAAGGGCCATGGAAAGCCCCATCAGCTTGACCGCGCTCTTGGTTATCCGTATCAGGGTGTCCGTCTGCCCGCGGGCGTAGAAGGAGAGGATCGTCGGCATCAGAACGCCTGAAAGGATTCCAGCGACAGCTTGGAGGAGAAGGACCAACTGGAGAGGAATGGCGTACTGCCCCGCAGACGTCGCCCCGAAGAGGAGATTAACGACTATGAGAGCCACTGAATGAAAGAGAAGAGTCCCGATCTGGTTGACTACCACCCACCACCCCATCCCGCAGAGGTCCCTCACCCTCGAGCGGTCGAAATCTTGAATCGAGACCCGGAGGTGCGGACAGACCCGCCGGGCAAGGATGAATGATACTACGGAAGCGGCAGCAGCCCCAGCGAAGTAGGCACCGCCGACGAGGGCGAGGCTTGGACCGCGAAGGGCGAAGAGCAGGACGATCAGCCCCGTTTGGACCAGGAGGCTGACGAGGTTGACGAGGTTCTGGAGGTCAAGGCGATTGAAGGCGAAGAGCTGGACCGTAAAGTTCCCGTTCCAGGAGCTGAGAAGAAACGCAACAGATACCCCGAGAAAGAGGATGACAGCCCCCTTCTCTTCCCCTGCAGGAACGTCGAAGATGGTCGGAACAAACCAGGCGACGACTAAGACCACTGGGACCATCAGGAGGACGAGGGCCGATAGGCCGACGAAGGCGGTGTTGAAGGTCCGGTTGGCGAGGGCATAGTCCCCCCGCTGGAGGTCGACGGTGAGGAACCGGGTGACTACGGTGTTCAGAGACTGGACGAAGATGGCCACGTACCCCGTGATGGAGGCCGCAAGCGGTATCAGCCCATATGCCGCAACCCCGAGGGTGGATATGAAGTAGGGGACGAGGAGGACGCCGATCCCGACGCTGACCAGGAAATATGCTATGTTGGCCAAAAGATTTCTGGGGAGCTGGGCGGCGAGGAGCTGGTTGTTCTCATCGGGCATGTCTATATCTATCTCCAAAGGGGATACATATTTATAGCAAATTATTATATGTATCCTCTATATTTTCTACTATCCGTCTCCAGTCGTAGCTCTCCAGGTCGCCTTCAACTACCCGTCCGATGGAGATCCTCATGGAATGAGCCAGCTCTTCTGAAGAGATATCTTCTGGCCGGACCGCCGATACGCCTCCGAACCTCTCCGAAAACTCGCCGAGCCCCCCGGCGGCGTTGACGACGGCTGGAGCCCCAGCCGCCAGAGCCTCCAGGACCGTCATCCCGAAGGCCTCAACGGAGGAGAGGTTTACGAAGAGGTCGCAGCTCTTCATCCACCTGTATTTGTCCTCCTCTGAGACGAATCCGAGGAGCTTAACCCTATCGGTCAGGTTCAGCCGCTCCGCCATCCTCTTCAGGTCATTCTGATAAATTCCCGTCCCGCCTATGAAGAACCGGAAATCCTCCGGGAGGTGCTCCATCGCCTCCACGACCCGGTCGACGTTCTTGTACCGATCGAGCCGCCCTATGTAGAGGATCAGCATCCCCTCCACCTCGAAGGGCTCCGCCCTTTTTATATCGTCCAGATTTATGCCGTTGGGGATCACCTCGATCTTCTCCTCAAAACCGAAGTCCCTCGCCACCAGCCGTCTCTCATATTGAGAGACGCAGATGATCCGATCCGCCACCTCGAAGATCCTCGATCCGATTTTCCTGTAGGGGCGATTTAGGAGGTTCCGGAGGGGGGTGCTTCCTACGCCGTGGTAGTGAGGGGTGAAGACGAACTTCTCTCTATCGCAGGCCAGGGCCGCAAATAAGGCGGGAAAGGCGTGGTAGTTGTGGGCGTGGACGACGTCAAAGCCGCCCTTTTTTAAGTACGAGCGGATCGAAGGCGCGAAAAAGTAGGCCTCCCCCGGGGAGAGTGAACGGAGGCGGGTCACCTTTACGCCTTTGATCACCTCGCTTGGAGGAAGGCCCCCGGCGAGGTCGGCGGAGATCACCTCCACCTCGTGCCTCTCGGCAAGCATCTCGGCGATCTCCTGGACGTGCCTCTCCACCCCCCCGACGGTGGGGGAGTAGCGGTGGCATACTTGAGCGATCCTCACCATTCGACCCCCTCTTCAGCCCCTGATATTCGCGTCCGGCTCCCAAAAGACCGTCGCCCTCTTCGAGAGGAGCCGCCCCATCCCCCGGAGGAGGAACTGCTCCGTCTCGAGGAGGGTTCCGCCCCGGAACCCCAGCTTCATCATCGGCAGAAGGAGGGGCGAGAGGAGGAGGGGAAGGATCACCATCGCCGTGAAGTTGAAAGGAAATATGATAAAGCCGTAGAGGCCGTACCTCGGGTTGAGAAAGAGGGTCTTGTTCCGCCACATCAGCCTGACAAGGCCAGAGGCCCTCCTCGTCTTCTGCTCCTCCCTCCCCTCCTCGGAGGTCTTCTCGTAGAATATGACCGCCGGGTTGAGGATCGACCGATACCCCTGCTTTCTTATCTTGAGGGAGAGCTCGCTATCGTCGGCGAGGGAGTCTTCGTCGATCTTCTGAAGCAGCCTCCTCCTGAAGGCGGTGAAAGGTCCGTGGGCGATGATGGTAGAGTCGATCCTCGACTCCAGGAGCTGGATCGTCATATTCAGGCCTCGGTAGCTCTCCTCGGATCTGGAGCCCATCGGGACCGCCCTCCCGGTGACGCAGCCGATCTTCTCGTCGGCGAAGGATGAGGCGGCGGATTTCAGGGCGTCCCTATCAAGCATGGCGTCGCAGTCAGTCTTGACTATCACCTCCCCGGTGGCGATGGAGTAGCCCTTGTTCAGGCTGTAAGGGAGGCCGCGCCGCTCGTCCTCGTGATCGAGGATGAGCCGGATCTCCCCTCGACCTCTTAAGCGCTCCTCGACGATCTCGGGAGTCCTGTCGTCGGAGCAGTCGACGACGACCAGTTCCATATCTTTTTTTGGATAATTCAACTCAAGAGTATTTTCCAACTTCTTTAAGATCGTCTTCTCTTCGTTGTAAGTCGGAATGACTATAGAAACTTTCAACTCTTCAAGCCTCCGCCACCTCGAACTTGCCACCAGGCCTGGCGAGGACCTTCGCTTTATGGCCGATCGAAAGCGGCGTCTCGCCAGAGAGGAGCTCTACAGGTTCGTCTCCATCGAATAAAACTCCTGACATATATGATGATCGCTGGATCTGGTCGCAACACCCCCATCCTCAGCCTATCCCGAACCCCCGACCGCCGCCTCCTCGATGAGAAGGTGGGGCGAGCCGTCGCTGACCGGGACGAGCTGACCCGATTTGCCGCACCTTCCGCTGTTGAAGGAGAGGTCGTCGCCGACCGCCGTCACCCTCTCCAGGATCTCGAGGATGTGGCCTGAGAGGGATACGTCCCGAAGAAGGGACGTCATCTCGCCGCCGCGGACGAGGTAGCCCCGCTTGGCGTTGAACTGGAATATCCCCTCGGCGGTGGAGACCTGGCCGCCGCGGCTCCCCAAGAGGTAGACCCCGTCCTTCATCTCCTCCAGGATCTCCGGAAGGCTCCATCCGTCCCTCCCCGGAGGGATGTAGGTGTTGGACATCCTCACCACGGGCCTCGAGTTTCCTTGCGCCCTGGCGTTCCTAGGGACCCCGCCCAGGCGCGCCGCCGTCTCCCGGGAGTGGAGGTAGGAGGTGAGGACGCCATCATCTACCAGAACCGTCTCCTCGGTGGCGCTCCCCTCGTCGTCGAAGGGATAGAACCCGTAGAGGGGGAGGCTCGGATCGTCCTTGACGGTCACCAGCTCCGATCCGATCCGCTCGCCGATCTTCCCCTCCAGGATCGAGCCCCCTTCGAGGACGATGTCCGCCTCGGCGGCGTGGCCCACCGCCTCGTGGACGAAGACGCCGCCGAGCTCCTGGTCGACGACGACGGGATAGGCCCCCCCTCGGGGGGCCTTCGCGTCGAGGAGGGCCACCGCCGTCTCCCCCGCCCGCCGGGCGAGGCCCACCGCGTCGACATCCTCGAAGAGTTCCAGGCCGCAGGCTCCGGCCCGGCTCTCCATCCCGGCCTGATAGAGGCCTGACCGGCTCGCCACGGCAGTGACGTAGAATCCGACCCTCGTCGCCTCGGCCTCGAGATCTCGACCGTCGGAGCTGGAATAATCCGTCTTCAACAGAAGCTCGTTGTAGACCGCCTGGGTGCTCCCGACCCCCTCCACCTTCGCCGCCTTTTCGATCTCCCGGAGGAGATCGACCTTCTCCTCCAGGGATAGGCTCGCAGGATCCTTCTTTACTGGAACCTTGGCGCTCTTTCCGGGGATGGAGGGCGCAAGGTCCAACCTCTCGTCTCCGGCGATCCTCCGGGCGGCCCGCCTCGCCCTCTCCAGATCTCCCGGGAGGTCGTCGAGGCTATCGGTCTGGACGAATCCCCAGGACCCGCCCGCGAGGGCCCTGATGGCCGCCCCCTCAAAGAAGCTCTCCGAGATCTCGTCCAGCTCCCCGTTGTCGAGGACTATCCTGGTGCCCTTCCCCCGTATCACCCGCAGATCGTGAAATTCGTCCATCTGATATCCATCTCCAGGCCTTCTCGACGAGGGGAGGGCGTTGGTACGACTTAACCCTGTCTATCATCCAAAATGAAACGGCCGGAGGGAAGGTGGATTATGAAAAAGAGTGGGCTCCAAGAAATGGTGAAGGATCGGGGGAACGGCGAGCACCCTTCGCGACCTCGTTGAGAGAAGGCTTGCCTTTGAACGGGCGGTGGCCTCCTTTTGCCGCTATCAGAGGATCTTGCTTGGGGTAGGGATCGTCTCGGGGAGGACGATCCCCAGCTTCTTCTCCGCGGCGAACTTCTTCAGCTTCTCGAGGAGCTTCGGCTTTTGGCCCGAGAAGCTGTACTCGAAGACCTCGCTGATGGAGGTTACGGGGATGATCTTGATCCTGTCCTTGAAGGTCTCGTCGATGAGGACGTCCCCCTCGTTCGACTTGGGGATGAGGACGGTGGTGATCCCGGCCTGGGCCGCCGCCTCGATCTTCTGGGTGACGCCTCCGACGGGGAGAACGTCTCCCCTCACCGATAAAGACCCCGTCATCGCTATGTTCTGCTTGATGGGGACGCTCTCGAGGGCGGATATAACCGCCGTCGCTATCGATATGGAGGCGCTGTCCCCCTCGACCCCCTCGTAGGTCCCTATGAACTGGATGTGGACGTCTTTATTGGTGATGTCCTCGCCGAGGAACTTCTTTATCAGAGCTGAGACGTTCTGTACCGCCTCTTTTGCGATCTCCTGGAGCCGGCCGGTGGCGATCACCTTCCCCTCCTCCTTCGACTGGGCTGGGGTGACCTCGGCCATGATGGGAAGAACAATCCCGGAGTCGCCGACGACGGCGAGGCCGTTGACCCTGCCGATCTCGGCTCCGGAGTTCTTGAACATGCTGTAGTCCTTCCTCCTCTCCAGGTACATGTCGGCGAGCTGCTGCTCTACGGACCGGGCCATCTTCTTCGCCTCGAGGACGTGTCTCATCTCGGTGAGGACCGCCCCCTCGGACCGGGCGACGTCGCCGGCGACCCGGATCAGGCCGCCGAGGTCCCGCAGGAGGAGGGTGAGGTGGCCCTTCCTCCCGGATCGCCTCTTCGCCTCCCGGACGATCTCGGCGACGGCGTCCCTGGTGAAGTGGGGGATCTTCCCGTCCCGGTTCACCTCCTGGGCGACGAATCGGACGAGCTTCTCCCGGTTCTCGACGGTGTCGTCCATGGTGTCCCTCATGTAGACCTCATAGCCGTACCCCTTGATCCGAGACCGCAAGGCAGGATGCATCCCCGCCATGGCATCGAGGTTTCCAGCGGCTATCATGACGAAGTCGCATGGCACGGGGTCGGTCCTGACGAGGGCCCCGGAGGACCGCTCGCTCTGGCCGGTGATGGGGTACTCCCCCTCCTGGAGAGAGGTGAGGAGGCTCTGCTGAGACTCCAGCCGAAGGGTGTTCACCTCGTCGATGAAGAGGACGCCCTTGTGGGCCCGGTGGATGGCGCCGCTCTCGACCCGATCGTGGCTCGGGGTCTCGAGGCCTCCGGACTGGAAGGGGTCGTGCCGGACGTCGCCGAGAAGGGCTCCGGCGTGGGCCCCCGTGGCGTCGACGTAAGGGGCCTTCTTCTGTTTGCTGTTGTCCACGAGGAGCTTCGGCACCATCGAGTCGTCCTTGGGGATGAGGTACCGCATGGTGAGGAATATCAGGGCGGCGGCGATGATCCCGAAGAGGAGCTGGCCCATGTAGTAGGCGTAAACGAGGAGGCCCATCATGATCAGCATGAAGAACATGTTCCTGGTCTGGGTCTTCTTCCGCGCCTCCATCTTGTGGGCATCGACTATCTGTCTCCCCCTCCCAGCCGGGACCACCCGGATCTTGGGATTGTTGTTCTCCTCGGGGTTGTGGTAGACGAGAACGTCCTGGAGGTCCTCTACGGGGAGTAGCTCGCTCATGGCTTTTCCCAGCATCGATTTGCCCGTACCCGGGGAGCCGATCAACATCACGTGGCGACGCTGGTGAGCGGCCTTCCTGATCACCTCCACCGCCTCATCCTGGCCGATCACCTGATCGATCAGGCTCTCGGGAACCTTGACGGTGCTGGTGTCTTCGAACTCGGTGCTGCCCAACAGATCCTTCTTCTCATCGTCCAACAAAATATCGGCCCTCTCGACCATAGGTGAACCTTCTAGCCTATATAACTGATGCTGGATCGTCAATTCGCCTTTACACCTCGAAATCCTTCATCAACCCCTGGTAATCCGCCGCCATCTCCGGGGTCAGGTGAGGCTTCACCCTATCGAAGGCCTCCCGGAAGTGCCGCCCTTCCACCAGGACCCCCTCGAGGATCAGCTCCTCTCGCCTCATCCCGGGGATGATCTTCTCCCTCAGGGCGATCATCCCCGCCTCCCGGCAGAGGGTCTCGACGTCAGCGCCGGTCCACCCCTCCGTCATCCCCGCGAGGGCGGAAGCGGAGACGTCCCCGGCGAGGGGCATCCCTGAGAGGTGTATCTCGAATATCCGCTCCCGAGCCTCCCGGTCCGGCATCGGGATCCTGATCAAACGATCGAACCTCCCCGGTCGGAGGAGAGAGGGATCCAAGAGGTCCGGCCGGTTGGTGGCGGCGAGGACGACGACGTCCTTCAGCTCTACTACGCCGTCGAGCTCCGTCAGAAACTGGCTCACCACCCTCTCCGTGGCGTGGGAGTCGAGGCCCGAGCCCCTGGCGGGGACGACAGAGTCGACCTCGTCGAAGAATATGAGGGATGGTGCCGCATGCTTCGCCTTCCGGAAGACCTCTCTCACCGCCCGCTCCGACTCGCCGACCCACTTGGAGAGGAGTTCGGGGCCCTTCACCGATATGAAGTTCACCCCGGTCTCGGTGGCGACGGCCTTGGCGAGGAGGGTCTTTCCCGTCCCAGGAGGGCCGAAGAGGAGGACGCCCCGGGGCGGCCTGATCCCGATAGAGGTGAAGGCCTCGGGGTACTTGAGGGGCCACTCCACCGCCTCCACCAGCTCTTCCTTAGCCCGGTCCAGGCCGCCGACCTGGTCCCAGTGGACCTCCGCCACCTCCACGAAGACCTCCCGCATGGCGGAGGGCTCGATCATCTTCAGGGCGAACCTGAAGTCCTCCTCCGCCACCACCAGACCCTCCAGAACCCGGATAGGTATCGCCTCCTCGGAGTCGAGGTCGGGGATGAGCCTGTTTAAGGTGTGCATCGCCGCCTCCTTGCAGAGGGAGGCGAGGTCGGCTCCGACGAAGCCATGGGTCCTCTCGGCGATCTCCTCCAGGTCCACATTCTCCGCCAAGGGCATCCCTCGGGTGTGGACGTAGAGGATCTCGAGCCTTCCATTCTTGTCGGGGATCCCGATCTCCATCTCCCGATCGAATCGCCCCCCCCGCCGGATCGCCGGGTCGAGGGAGTTGGGCCGGTTGGTGGCGGCGATGACGATCACCTCGCCCCGAGAGGCGAGGCCGTCCATGAGGGAGAGGAGCTGGGCCACGACCCTCCGTTCCAGGTCCCCCGCCACCTCCTCCCTCTTCGGGGCTATCGAGTCGATCTCATCGATGAAGACGATGGACGGGGCGGTCCTCTCCGCCTCCTCGAAGATCTCCCGGAGCCTCTTCTCCGACTCGCCGTAGAACTTGGAGGTGATCTCCGGACCGCTGATGCTGATGAAGTTCGCCTCCGTCTCGCTAGCCACCGCCCGAGCGATGAGGGTCTTCCCCGTCCCTGGCGGGCCGAAGAGGAGGAGGCCTTGGGGGGGCCTTATCCCCAGCCGCTCGAAGAGCTCGGGGTGACGGAGTGGGAGCTCGATCATCTCCCGGACCATCCTGATCTCTTCCGCGAGGCCTCCGATGTCCTCGTAGGAGACGTCCCTCACCGCCATCTCCTCCAGGGTATCCTTCAGGATTTTTATCTCCGTCTCGGCAGCCACGACCACCGGCCCCTTCGGGGCGGTGCTCACCACGACGAAGCCGAGGGCTGACGAGATCATCTCGATCTTCAGCTGCTCCCCCTTCACGATCGGCCTGCCGAGAAGGATCCGGAGGAGGTACTGGGGGCCTCCGACGAGCCTCGTCCTGCTGGTGGGGGCAACGACGATCCTGGTGGCGGGCCTAGCCTCGCTCTTCTGGACGGTCACCCGATCGTCTATCCCGACGCCAAGGTTGCTCCGGAGGTTCCCGTCTATCCTGATCACGTCCTTCGCCTCCTTCGGCGAGGCCTGCCAGGCGACGGCGTAGATCGTCCTCTTCCCCTGGATCTCCACCACCCCGCCACCTTCGACGCCGAGATCGCTGATCAGATCCTGAGCTAATCTCGCGATCCCCCGGCCGACGTCCCGGTGATAGGCCTCCGCCACCCTGAGAGTTGTGGTCATGGTCATGCTGATCGAGATCCGAAATCGGTCATATCGTCCAAAGCTCGCCCCGCTTTTGAACCTTCCCCTGGGCTGCAAGATCCCTCAGCTTCTCCTCGACGACCGGAGCGGGGATCCCAAGCCTTCTCGCCAGGGCCCCCGCACCGGATTCGCCGGAGACGAGGACGGTGAGAATCTCCGCCTCCATCTCGTCGGAGGCGAACTCCCCGATCAGCCCCGTAGCGAGCCGCCTCACCACCATCTCCTCGGAGGCGATCTCCTCCAAAAGCCCCCTCAGCCGAAGCCTCTCCACCTCCAGCTCCCGGAGGTGCGAGCAGACCTCCTCCAGCTCCGGGGGTCGGACAGCGCCCCTGACCGATCCGACCGGAGCCTTGGGACCCGACGAGACCCGGCTCGCCCCCTCGACGGCCCTTGTAGGCTCCGGCCTCACAAGAGGCCGGGGGCGGTAGGTCCTGATACCGTAGGAATGGGGGGAGAAGGCGACCTCGAGGACGACGTTCTCGGCGATCCTGAAGTACTTCCGGCGCCGGTCGTCCCGGTAGCACTCGACTAGCCCCGCCCGCTCCAGCATCTCCAGGTGATCTATCACCGCCTTGGGACCGAGGTCGAGCCGCTTGGCCATCTCGTTGAAGTAGAAGGGGCGGCAGGAGAGGAGCTGGAGGATCCTTCTGCGGTTCTCGTTCCCCAGTATGTCCAGAATCTCCACGGGATCCAAAACGAAGCCTCAAAAGGTAATTATTGATTAGTAACCACAGGTGAATATAAATCTTTCGTCGATCGTCAATGGTAATCGAACGCCCCGGATCTTATGGCGGGATCCGGCGGCAGCATCGGGACCCGTGCTGGCGATCTGGAAATGAGATGATATCTATTGGCCATATTCTCCATCGGGCCTATTCAGGGGCGTGATCAACAGCTTATCGACTCGGTTGGAATCCATGTCCACGACCTCAAAGCGGAGATCGCCCCATTCGAAGTGGTCGCCGGAGGAGGGTATCCTCTCAAACTGCGTCATGGCAAACCCGCCGAGGGTCTGGTAGACCCCCGCGTCCTCCTCGGGCATCTTCTCTACGTCGAAGTTCTCTTTGAAGTCGTCTATCGAGATCATGCCATCCACGAGCCAAGAGCCGTCTCCCCTCTGGATTATCGAGGGCTCCGTCAGCTCGTCTATGTTAGGAATATCCCCTACTATCGCCTCCAGAAGGTCTGTTAGGGTGACGACCCCCTCCACCTCGCCATACTCGTCGACGACGATCGCGAGGTGTATCCCCGTCTCCTTGAACCGCTCAAGGACCTTCAGCCCCCTCATGCTCTCGGGTACGAAGAGCGCCGGGAAGAGCACCCCATCGAACTGGACCTTCTCGACCCCTTCCGTCCTGAAGAGGAGATCTTTGGCGTGGACGACCCCCATGACGTTGTCCAGATCGACATTGCAGACGGGAAATAGGGTGTAAGCCCTTCCGGATACCTTCTCCTTGATCGTATCGGGAGTGTCGCTCGCGTCAAGCCAGACGATCTCCGACCTCGGGGTCATCAGGGTTGCAGCCTTCCGGTCTCTGAGCCTAAATACCCTATCGACCATCTCCTTCTCCGCCTCCTCGAAGACTCCAGCCCCGGCTCCGAGGTCGATCAAGATCTTTATCTCCTCCTCGGTGACGGGGGGGCCGTTGTTCGGCCTTATGCCGAGAGCCCTGATGACGACGTTCGTCGAGCCACTGAGGAGGAAGACTAGGGGGGCCGCCGCCCTGGAGAATAATCTGAGGGGCGCTGCAACGATGGATGCGATCCTCTCCGGGTCGTTCAACGCCACCCTCTTCGGGACCAGCTCCCCCAGGATCAGCATCGCATACGTTATCCCGATGACGACGATCCCGACGCTGAGGAAGACGCTGTGAGAGGCGAGGGCCGGAACCGCCTCCAACCAGCCGGCGAGCTCCTTTGCTACCGTCGCCCCGCCGTAGGCCCCAGCCAGGGTCCCGACTAGGGTTATCCCGATCTGGATTGTTGATAGGAAGGCCGTCGGCTCCTCAGCGAGGTCGAGGGCCACCTCCGCCCCCCCATCTCCCCCCTCCGCCAGCTCCTGGAGCCGGGACCTTCTGGAGGATACGACAGCGATCTCGGACATGGCGAAGAGGCCGTTGACGATTATCAGCAAAATTATGACGACGATCTCGAAGTTCATGAAAGGACGCTCTTTCCCCGGAGTTCAGCCGCTCATAACTTTATATTTTGCGTTCTCCAATGATGGGATAAAAATAAAATTGAGGATGAGGCTATGACGCCCCGGCTACTGCATCGCAGAGAGGCGCGCGATCCTCTCCTCAGTGCTGGGGTGGGTCGAGAAGAGGGATGCGAGCTTCTTCCCCTTGAGGGGGTTGACGATGAACATGTGGGCAGTCGAGGGGTTGACGTCGGCCTGAACCCTCCCTGAGGCCCCCTCCAGCTTAGAGAGGGCGCTCGCGAGAGCCATCGGATGGCCAGTGAGCTCCGCTCCCCCGGCGTCGGCCCCAAACTCCCGAGACCTCGATATCGCCATCTGGATGATCATGGCCGCTATCGGCGCCAGGATCGCCATGGCGATGACCCCGACGATGTTTCCGCCGTCGTCGTCGTTCCCGCCGAAGATGAGGGACCACTGGGCCATGTTGGCGACGAAGGTGATCACCCCGGCGATGGTGGCGGCGACGGAGCTGATGAGGGTATCCCTGTTCCTGACGTGGGATAGCTCGTGGGCCATCACCGCCTCCAGCTCGTCTCTATCCAGGATCCTCATGATCCCGGTGGTCGCCGCCACAGCGGCGTGGGAGGGGTTCCTCCCGGTCGCAAAGGCGTTGGGCATGGGGGTGTCGACGATGTAGACCTTCGGCATCGGCATCTGCGCCCGCTCGACCAGCCCCCGGACGATCCCGTAGAGCCCCGGCGCCTCCGTCGGCGTCACCTCCCTCGCGTGGTACATCTTCAGCACTATTTTGTCGCTGTACCAGTACGACCCCATGTTCATCACCAGGGAGAGGAGGAGGGCTATCGCCATGCCGCCCCTCCCCCCCAGGGCTCCCCCGATCAGAAGCATCAGCCCCGTGAGGCTGGCCAAAAGTAGGGCAGTCCTGATTCCGTTCATCATAGTAACGGGATAGTTCCGGCTCATACCCCAAATACTTTGCGTCTATCGATTGAGCCTCTGCCATCTCATCAGAACGCCTGCAGCTCCTGGAGCCTCTGGAGGGCCGCCGCCCTGTTCGCCCTGGCGTCGGCGAAGGCGGGGTCGATCTCCAGGGCCCGGCCGTAGCAGTCGGCCGCCTCCGAGTAGCGGCCCAAGTTGTAAAAGGCCGCCCCCTTGTTGTTCCAGGCCCGGGCGTGGACGGGGTCGATCTCAATCGTCCTGTTGTACGAATCCAGGGCCTCCTCGTTCCTCCCCAGGGCGGTGAGGACGACGCCCCGGTTGTTCCACCCCTCGGCGAGGGCGGGGTCCGCCTCCAGGGCCTGGTCTATGGATTCGAGGGCCTCGTCGATGTTGCCGAGGGTGTAGAGGATCCACCCCCGGTTGTTCCACGCCTCGGCGTGGTCGGGTTCGAGCTCTGCCGCCCGGCTGAAGTGGGCCAGCGCCTCCTCCGGCCTCCCGGAGGAGTAGGCGAGGATCCCCTTCCTGTACCATGGGGGCTCGTACTCGGGGTCGATCTCGACGGCCCGATCGAAGGCCTCCACCGCCTCCGCCGTCCTCTTCAGGTCGGAGAGAGCAACCCCCCGGTGGTACCAGGCCTCGGCCCTCTCGGGGTCGACCTCCAGAGCCTTCTCGTAGCAGATGAGGGCCTCTCCTGGCCGGTTCATTCTGTAGAGGGCGTGCCCCTTGCTGTGCCAGGCTTCGGCGGACGAGGGGTTGACCCGGATCGCCTCGTCGAAGGCCTTGATGGCATCGAAGTACCGCCCTTCCAGGTAGAGGACGGAGCCCCGGTTGTACCAGGCTATCTCGTAGCCCGGATCGATCTCGACGGCCCGGCCGTAGCTCTCCAAGGCCTCCTTCTCCCTGCCCAGAGCGGCGAGGGCGGCGCCCCGGTTGTTCCAGGCGAGGGCGAAGGCGGGCTCGACCGCCAGGGCCGAATCGTACGCCTCTACCGCCTCCTCGTACCTTTCGAGGTCGTATAGGGTCCTCCCCCGGTTGTACCAGGCGAGGGCGAAGGAGGGATCGATCTCTATAGATCGGTTGTACGACTCCAGAGCCTCCTCGGAGCGGCCGAGGTTCGCGAGGGCGAGCCCCCGGTTGTTCCAGGCGAGGAGGTAGCCGGGGTCGGCCCGGAGGGCGGAGTCGAAGCTCTCGACCGCCTCCTCGTACCTCCCCAGGACCCCCAGGACGAGCCCCCTCTCGTTCCAGGCGGCCTTGTCCGCGGGATCGGCCCCGACGGCCCCGTCCAGCCGGTCGAGGGCCTCCTCCTCCCGCCCCAGGGACCGGAGGAGCTCTGCCGCCCCCTTCCAGGACCCGACGAGGCCCGGGTCGATCGCCAGGGCAGAGTCGTAGCATTCGAGGGCCTCTTCCACCCTGCCGAGGGCCCGGAGGGCGTTCCCCCGGTTCTGCCACGCCGCCGCAAGCCCCGGGTCAGAGCTGATGGCCCGCTCAAAAGAGAGAGCCGCCTCCTCGTACCTCCCGAGGGCCCCCAGGATCAGCCCCCGGTTGTTCCAGGCCTTCTCGTTCACTGGATCGATCGATAGAGAGCGGTTGTAGGCCTCGAGGGCCTCATCGACCCTGCCGAGGAAGGAGAGGGCGTTGCCGAGCTCGTACCAGGCGGCGCCGTCGTCCGGATCGAGCTCTAGGGCCCGCTCGAAGGCCTCGACGGCCATCTCCCGGTCGGTGAGGTTGTAGAGGGCGATCCTCCCCCGGAGGACCCAGGCCTCGGCCTGGTCGGGGTCGAGGGCGAGGGATCGGTCGAGGGAGGAGAGGGCGAGGTCGATCTCCCCCTCCCGGTGAGAGCGGTTCGCGTCATCAAATAACTCCCGGGCCGACTCGTCATCCCCCAGGGCGTGGGGGGCCAAGGCGAGGAGCAGCATCAGCAGGAGAAGGACGCCAAGTCTCATGAAGGGCAGGATCTGACTCGCCTCCGATATACCTTTTGCTGGCCCTCCGCCGATGGGAGGGGAGAGGGGTGGTGATGAGGGGGGGGAAGAGAGGGGTGCCGTCGGCGGTTACCCCGAGCTGAGCTCGATGAACTTGTCGTAGCACTCGACAGCCTTCCTGTGCTGCCCCAGCTTGTAGAAGGCGTCCCCCTTCCGGTTCCAGCTCCTGGCGTCCCCCGGATTTATGGCCAAGGCCCGGTCGTAGCTCTCTATCGCCTCCTCATGCCTCTGGAGGCCATCGAGAGCCGTCCCTCGGATGTACCAGAGATCGGCGTCCCCTGGATCGATCGCAAGAGCCCGATCATAGCTCTCGACCGCCTCCTCCAGCCTCCCAAGGCTCTGGAGGATCGAGCCCCTGGAGCGCAATACAGCCCCGTCGGTGGGGTCGATCTCGGCGGCGGTGGCGTAAGAGTCCAGGGCCTCGGAGTACCTCTTCATTCCAGAGAGGAGGTCCCCCTTCTTCTTCCAGGCCTCGGCGGAGGAGGGGTCGGCCTCAGAGGCCCTCTCATAGCTCTCCAGGGCCTCTCCCTTCCGGCCCAGACCCTCCAGGACCTGACCCTTCAGGCGCCACGCCTCGGCGTCGGCGGGGTTGGCCGCGAGGGCGGCGTCGAAGCATTCGATCGCCTCCTCTGCCAGCCCTTGGGCCTCGAAGACGGTCCCCTTCCCGCGCCAGGCCTCGGCAGAGGAGGGGTCGAGGGCGATCGCCCGATCGTAGGAGGAGGCTGCATCCTCCAGCCTCCCCGCCTTCGTGAGGGCCCGTCCCCTCACAGACCACGCCTCCGGATCCTCCTGATCGAGGGCGACCGCTCGATCGTAGGAGGCGACGGCATCCCCGGACCTTCCCGCCTCTTCGAGGACAGCGCCCCTCCCGATCCAGAGGATCTTCTCCGAGGTGTTGATGGCGATCGCCCGGTCGTAGCTCTCTATCGCCTCGTCGTACCTCTGGAGGCCCGCCAGGGCCTGCCCCCTGCCGTGCCAGGCGCCGCCGTCCTCGGAGGCGTTCGCCAGGATCCGATCGAAGGAGGCGACGGCTTCCTCGAACCTCTCGAGGCCGAGGAGGGCCTCCCCCCTCCCGCGCGCCGCCTCCAGGTCTCTGGAGTCCTCCTGAAGGGCGAGGTCGTAGGAGGCGAGGGCGCCATCGTAATCTCCCAGCTTCAGGAGGACGAGACCCCTCTTCAGCGAGACCCCTTCATAAGACGGGTCGAGCTCGAAGGCGCGGTCGTAACATTCGGCGGATCTCTCATACTCGCCGAGGATCTGGTGAGCGAGACCCTTCTGATACCAGGCCTTCGCCTCCAGGGGGCTCACCTCGATCACCTTGTCGTAGCATTCTATCGCCTCGTCGTACCTCCCGAGCAAGTAGAGGGCGTCTCCCTTCTCGTACCGGTCGATCTCGATGACCCTGTCGTAGCATTCTATCGCCTCGTCGTACCTTCCCAGGCCGAAGAGGAGGCCCCCCTTGTTGTACCAGAGGGAGACGTCCGACGGGCTGATCTCCAGGGCCTCGTCGTAACAATCGATCGCCTCCTCAAACCTGCCGAGGTCGTAGAGGGCGAGCCCCTTCAGCTTCCAAACCCCCTCATAAGATGGATCGAGCTCGATCACCTCATCGTAGCTCTCAACCGCCTCCTCCAGCCGGCTCGCGTTGTAGAGGAGGAGACCCCGGTCGTACCAGACCGTCGGATCACCGGGATCAAGGGCTATCGCCCCGTCGTAAGATTCGACCGCCTCGTCGTACCTCCCGGCGCTGGCGAGGGCCTCGCCCATCCCGTGCCACGCGTCGATTCGGGACCCGTTGAGGGCTATCGCCTCCCCATAGCTGGTCGCAGCCTCCTGGTACCGCTCCAGCTTGTAAAGGGCCACCCCCCTATTGTACCATGCGTTCTCGTAGCCGAGGTCGATCCCGATCACCTCGTCGTAACAGCCGACGGAGTCGTTGTACCTGCCGAGGGCGTAGAGGGTGTTGCACCTGTTGTTCATGACGTCTGGCTGCTCTGGGTCTGCCTTCAGGGCCTCGTCGTAACAGCCGAGGGCTTCCTCAAACCTGCCGAGGCGGCCGAGGGCGAGCCCTTTGTTGTACCAGACTTCCCCGTCCCCAGGGTCCATCTCCAGGACGTGGTCATAGCAGGCCGCGGCCTCATCGTACCTGCCCAGGCTGTAGAGGGCAAGCCCCCGGTTGTACCAGACGTCCTGGCGGCTCGGGTCGATCTCGATCAGTCGGTCGTAAGCCTCGAGCGCATCCTCCCCCCTTCCAAGCCGGTGGAGGACGACCCCCAGGTTATACCAGGCGTTAGAGTAGTCCGGATCGATCTCCACCGCCCTCCGATAACATTCCAGAGCCTCCTCGAACCTATCGAGGGTGTAGAGGGCGTTCCCCTTGTTGTTCCAGACGGCGACGAGGTTGGGGTCGATATCGATCGCCCGGTCGTAACAGGCGATCGCCTCCTCCGCCCTCCCGAGGCTGTAGAGGGCGAGCCCCTTGTTGAACCAGGCGGGGTGGTACAGGGGATCGATCTCGACGGCGGCATCATAGCATTCGAACGCCTCCTCGTGCCTTCCAAGGCTTCCGAGGGCTATCCCCTTATTGTACCAGACGTCGGTTATGGACGGATCGATATCGATCGCCCGATCGTAGCAGTCGATCGCCTCCTCGACTCTGCCGAGGCTATAAAGAGTGAAGCCCTTGCCGTGCCAGGAGGCGGCGTCCTCTTCGTCGATGATGATGGCGAGGTCGTAACACTCGAGGGCCTTGTCGTAACTCCTCATCCCCAAGAGGGCGAGACCCTTCTGGTACCAGACCTCCCCCTCGGCGGGGTCTAAGACGAGGGCCTCATCGTAGGAATCCACCGCCTCATCGTACCTTCCGAGGCTGTAGAGGGCGAGCCCCCTCGCCCGCCAGAGGTCGGGGTCGGAGGAGTTGAGCTCTATCGCCCGGTCATAAGCCTCCATCGCCTCTTCGTCGATCCCCATTCCGTATAGGACGAACCCCTTGCTGTACCAGATGTAGGGGTCCTGGGGGTCGATCTCCAGGGACCGGTTGAAACAGATCAGAGCCTCGCCGAACCTCCCGAGGTCGCTGAGGATGTACCCCTTCAGGTTCCAGGCGTCGGGGTAGGCTGGATCGATGTCAAGGGACTTGTTAACATAAAGAAGAGCTAGATCGTAAGATTCGTTAGAGTAGAAGCTTATGGCCTTCCCGAGCCACCCTCCTGAAGGGTCCTCCCCGGAGGCCAGAGGCGTGAGGACGAGAGCCATGATCAGGATCGACAGGGCCGCGAGCTTCATGAGCGAATAAATCGCAGTATTTGTCGATATATTTTGTGGTTTGGATGGAGACCCGGTCCCTCGTCGCGCGGACGACGGTGGAGAAGGCGGCTTGAGATCGGTCCCGCCTCCGGCCCTCCCTATTTGAGCCTCTTCGTCATCAGAAGGGCGTCCCTTCCGGGGCCGTAATAGTCCAGGAGGAGCCCGGCCTTCTCAAAGCCGAGGCCGAAGTAGAGGGCGATGGCCCTCCTGTTCTCCGCCGAGACCTCGAGGATGGAGGCCTCCGCCCCCTGGGACGCGAACTCCTCCTCCAGGGCCTCCATCAGCCTCCGTCCCAGGCCCCGGCCGCGCCGTTCGGGAAGGACCTCCAAGGTCACCACCTTCCCCCAGCTCCCCCTCGAAAAGCCCGCGACGAACCCGACTATTTCGCCCTCCTCGGCCACCAGGGTCGTCGCCGCCGCCAGGAGGAGGGCGACGGTCTCGGGAGGGAAGGCGACCTCTGGGGAGAAGCAGGACCTCTCGGCGGCGAGGATCGAGGGGAGATCCGAGGGCTCGCCCCCCCTGATCCTCATCTATTTCTAGATACCTCTTTTACGACCTGGGTGTAAGCCCCGAAGACGGATGGAATGTCTATGGTGCCAACGACGTCGACGACCCCCATCGCTGCAATTACTTCGCCATCCCGATCGAAGATGGGGGAGACGGATACGGGAACGCCCTGGTAGACGCCTCTCTTGGGGACGGTCCTGACAGCCTTTCCGGAGGCCATCGCCTCTTCGAGGGCGGGTCCCGAGTAACTTTCGTCGAGGACCTTCCCCCCCTCCACCCTGACCCCCGGTGCCCTCAGGCTCCTCAGGGTTACGGGCAGGCCCAGGATCTGGTTTACGGCCAGCGCGATGGGGGCAAGGTCGGAGGACCCCGAATTCTCCGATATTATCAGCTCAGCCATGGGATAACTTCAGGCGCCAATTGTTGATATAGTCTCCCCTCACCGCTTCGCCAGGAACCTCGCCTGGAATCCGTGGTACTTGGCAAAGCCCTCAGAGTCCCTCTGGCTCAGAGTCTTGCTGTCGAAGGAGACCATCTCCTGGTCATATATGGCGTCTGGCGACCTCCTGCCGACGGAGAAGGCCCTGCCACAGGATAGCTTCATCCTGACGACGCCGTTCACCCTCTTTTGGCTCTGGTCGACGAAGGCGGAGAGGTCGGAGTATAGGGGATCGTTTACCAGGCCCATGTAGGCGAGCTCCGACCATGCCTCGTCGACCGAGGCCTTGAACCGCAGCTCCGCCCGGGATAGGACGAGCCTTTCTAGATCCCGATGGGCGTTGAGTAGGACCGTCGCTGCGGGGTGCTCGTAGTTCTCCCTCGCCTTGAGGCCGAGGACCCTGTCCTCGACCATGTCGGTCCTACCGACGCCGTGATCTCCGGCGATCCTGTTGAGGTTCTCGATCAGCTCGACCCCACCCATCCTCTGGCCGTCGAGGGCTATCGGAACCCCCGCCGAGAACTCGATCTCGACCGTCTGGGGAGCAAGACCCCTCTCTGGGGACCTGGTCCAGGCGTAGATCTCCTCGGGGGGCTCGAAGAAGGGGTCCTCCAGGAGGCCACCCTCGATGCTCCTCGACCAGAGGTTCTCGTCTATGGACCAGGGCCTCTCCCGAGTCACCGGGACGTCGATCCCGTGATCCCTAGCGTAGTCGATCTCCCACTCCCGGCTCAGGTCCAGGTCGCGCATCGGCGCCACCACCCGCATCTCCGTCGCCCTGAAGATCGCCTCGAACCTCAGCTGGTCGTTGCCTCTGCCGGTGCAGCCGTGGCCCAGGGCGTCAGCGCCCAATCTTTCTGCTATCTCCACCGTCTTTCTCGCAATGAGGGGCCGGGCGATGGCGGTGCCGAGGACATACCCCTCGTAGGAGCCGTTCGCCTTGATGGCGGGGAAGATGTAGTCGCTGACGAACTCCTCCTTCGCGTCGATGACGTGATGCTCATCGCTCAGCTTCTCTGCCCTCTTGTTTCCCCTCTCGATATCCCCCTTCGGCTGGCCGACGTCCGTCAGGACGGTTATCACCCTATCAAATCCGTAACGCTCCCGGAGGAGAGGGATGCAGACCGATGTATCGAGCCCTCCAGAATAGGCGAGGACTATGACTCCAGACAATTCAATATCACCGGGGGCTACTCGGCGATCAGTTATTTTAACTCTATGGCCAGGACGACCGATCGATAACTCTATAACTTCTAGACCGAGATGAGAACCGATGACCCCTCTACTGAAGACCACCGCCCTGACGGTGGACTACGACCAGGATAGGAGGACGCTCCAGGCCCGAGGAGCGATCTCGGTGCTGGTCCAGCCGGCCCTGAACAAGATAAATCAGAGGCTGGCTGAGGAGAAGCCCGCCCTGGTGAGGGAGGATGACATAGTCGCCTCCACATGGCTTCCTCCCATCCCCAGCGGCCCCTTCAAGAGGTTAGTCCTCAGCGAGGCGAAGATCGCCATCGGCAGGTTCGTCCCTCAGACCGTCAGCATCGAGGTGACGAGGGCGTGCGGCTGCAGCTGCGACCACTGCCTGATTAAAGAGGGCGAAGGGGAGCTCGATACCGAGGAGATCAAAAGGATCATCGACGAGGCCCTGGACCTGGGAGCGAGCATCATCACCTTCACCGAGGGGGACCCCCTCCTCCGGGAGGATATCCTCAAGCTGATCCGCCACGTCGACCCGGAGCGGGCGGTGGCGAACCTCTTCACCCCTGGCCTGGAGATGACCCCGGAGAAGGCGAGGGAGCTGAAGGCTGCCGGCCTCTACAACATCCTGATAGGGATCTACAGCAGAGATCCCTCGGTCCACGATCGGATTCGAGGAGTCCCCGGCGCCCATCAGAAGGCGATAGACGCCATAAAGATGGCCCTGGATGCGGGGCTCCTCGTCACCATGTCGACCCACATCAAAGGAGACGGGGTCTCGGAGATCTTGGACCTCTACGACCTGGCGGCGGAGCTCGGAGTCCACGAGTTCTCGATCTGGGAGGGGATCCCAACCACTCCGGCGGAGGAGCTCACCACGCTGGATCGGGAGACGATCCTCCGGTTCTACAAGAAGGTGAACCGGACCCCGGGAGGACCGCGAGCCTTTGCCAGCACCTACTTCGAGGGGCAGATGCTCGGCTGCATGGCGGGACGCCGCTGGCTCCACGTAGGGGTCGACGGCAAAGTGAGGCCTTGCCCTTACCTCGGCGAGGTTGTAGGAGACGTCCGGGAGCGTCCTCTCAAAGAGATATGGAAGGACGCCAGAAGCTCTGGCGAGTTTGAAGAGTTCAGGTCCGACTGCCCAGCCCAGGGCCAGAGCCAGCCCCTCTGAGGGCCGGCGGTGGCTCGCAGAGGCGGCGACTTGCCTTGTGAGCCAGCCCAGCCAGGAGAACGCTCATCCGCCGGCTTCTCGCGATCGTCGAGAGAGGCAGCTCTGGGTCGGCCAGATCCAACCGATGAGGGGTCAATTTCTCGCCGCCTCTCGCATCAAAAGTCGAGACCATCGGCTTCTGGATCGATCCAACGGCTAGGGACCTGGAGGGAGAAGACCGAAAGCTATCGGAATTCCAGAATTAAATTTGGACCTTTGACTATAAAAAAAGCGGTGGAAAATTATTAGTACCTACATGATCATCTTTCAAAGAGAGGATTGGGCATGAGCGTCATCAGAAGTCTAAAGATGAACTTTGCCATCTGGATAAAATGGATCATCGGTAAAAAGAGGGCCAGAATAGGCATATACGGTCCGCCCAACGCCGGAAAGACGACCCTCGCGAACAGGATCGTAAAGGACTGGAGCGGGGTTGAGACCGGCGGCATATCTCACATACCTCATGAGACCAGGAGGGCGATGAGAACCGATGGCGTGGTGATAAACGCCAACGGATCCAGCGTCGAGCTGGACATCGTCGACACGCCGGGGATGGCCACCAAGATCGATTTCAGGGAGTTCATGGCTTACGGCTTGGAGGAGGAGGAGGCCAAGAGGAGGGCCAAGGAGGCGACGGAGGGGGTCATCGAGGCGATCAAATGGCTGGAAGATTTGGACGGCGTTCTTCTGGTGATGGACTCCACGGAGGACCCCTATACCCAGGTGAACGTAACGGTGGTGGGAAACATGGAGGCGAGGAAGCTGCCCCTCCTGATCGTCGCCAACAAGATGGACCTGCCCAAAGCCGCTCCATCAAGGATCAAGGCGGCCTTTCCTCAACATCCCATCGTACCCATCTCGGCGCTGGAAGGTTCGAACATCGATGAGCTTTATGCGGCCATAGCGAGGCACTTCGGGTGAGATGATGCGGGAAGTACAGATGGATCTCATCTCCGCCGAGAGGCTGGAGACCATGTCCTCCATGGAGAAGATCCGGCTCATTCTGAGCAAGGTCAAGAGGGGAAACATCGTGGTGCTGGAGCTGGGCCTGACACCAGAAGAGGAGGTCAAGCTGATCGAGATGACGATGACCGAGATCCGCCTCGACGAGTTTTCTGGGATAGAGATCGAGAGCTACCCGGTCAAAAACGAGTCTACGTTTTTAAACAAGATCCTCGGCAAATCCGGGATCAAGACGAGGATGACCGTCATAGGCCCAGCAAACCAGCTCCGGACCGTAGAGAAGGACAAGTACCAGATCAGCACCAAGGTCTCGGTCGGTGACTGATCGCCATGCCCCACCTGTGCACCCGATGCCGCAGCGTCTTCGAGGATGGGATGGACGTTCTAGAGGGGTGTCCCGTCTGCGGCTGGAACAAGTTCCTATTCGTCAAGTCAAAAGACAAGATAAAGGAGGTACGTGGTGCGCTGAAGGCCTCGGAGATCGGGGGGCCCTGCGAGCCCTGGCCTGAGGGGGACGGCTCCCTCGGAAAGATCCTGAAGGCGTCTCCGAGCGGGGATATCAAGACGGACCTGTCCAAGACCGATCCGATGAAGAAGAATCCGCCCAAAAGAGGGCGACGAGAGAGGTCGGGCCGGAACGAGAGGCCGATGGATAGGGGCCGGGGAACCCTGGGATTTATAGATCTGGATTCGAAGAAGGATATATCCCAAAAACCCCCGGAGCGAAAAACCGAGATGCATAAAATCGATGAGGATAAGACGCTGGAGAGCATCAGGATGCCGGAGCCAGGCACCTACGAGCTGAACCTCCCCACCCTCTTCGAGCGCGACGAGCTGGTGATGGCAGTAAAGGAGGGCACTTACCTGATAGACCTCAACTCTGCCTTCAAAAAGTCCAAAAAGAATTGAAGCCCATCATCTCGCCCGATCGTCCCGCTCCACCTCGACGACCATCCTCTTCCATTGGGGATCGACCCCCCGGAGGGATTCGGCCACCCCCGATACCACCTTCTCCATGATCTCCTGGGTGAAGGAGTTCATGGGGATCGCCTTCCCGTCCACCAGAAGCGTCACCTTCAGGCTTCTACACCCCCGAATCTCTACGATCTATTTTAAGGCCTCAGAGATGTCTCATCCCCCTCGCGGAGGCCTAGATTAAGGCCTTCAGGCCCCCCCGAAGATGGCGATGGGCGGAGTATAAACCGATACGCCAGAGAGGGTCCTGTTGCTATCGGAGATCGAGAAGGGGGGGGTGTAAACCGTCGTCCGCGAAAGGGTCCTGTTGCTCATGGATATTGAGAAGCTGGGCGTGACAGTTATGGGGGTTGAAGCTCTCAGCTCCATAGGGTCGACGCTTCCCGTGCCGGGGAAAGTCCCGAAGCTTCTGCCCAGGCTCCTGACATCTACGGCGTCGGTGGTGGCCGTGGGGACCTCTCGGGCATAGGATATGACCACAGGGGTCATGCTGGCCTTGATCTCGGACTTTTTGCCAAGAGTGCTCAGATCAATAGGAGTTTTAGCAGCTGCGACCATGCCCACCAGGAGCATGGTGACGATCAGCACCGTCAAAATTATTCTCATAGATAACCTAACCTCCCTATTCCTATGGGCCGGGTCTTTGAATTATTACCATTTATTCCTTTTGATGAGAGGCGGCGGTGGTCGAGCCGATGCCGACCGCCGGACGAAGGGGATAGCTCCCACGGTCCTCTGAGGCGGCAGAGAATGCAGATGAAGGGCAAATGGGGCTCGCCGCCCCCGGAGAGATATGGTGCTAGGCCCTCCCGCCCCGCAAGCCCGGCGCCGCTGGAGGCCTCCTCCTCCCCACCAGCAGAGGCCCTAGGGAGCGGCCCGATGGAGGGCCTCACCTCTCCCAGCTCCGGGAGGCCTCATCATAGCGGGCGACGGCGTCGCTAAGATAAGATCGGATCCTCCGCTCTCCCGTCGATCCGACGGCGCTGTGCCATACGACCTCCGTCCCCCCGCCTGGCCCGGGCCCCAGGGTCAAAAAGACGGTCAGGGGAACGTAGATGGGATCTGCCCTCGGATCCCCCTGGGGATAGTAGACGAGGAGCCCCCCCCAGCCCTTTTCGTATTCGCTCTCTGTCAAGACGTCCTGGTAAGCCACCTCGTCTCCGAGAGCTCCTAGGACCCGTATTATCGCCGCCTCTTGCTGGACGCAGGCGGCGCAGTGAGAGCTGTGGAAGAGGATCATCACCGGCCTCTCCTCCAGGGGATCGAGGGCCCAGGAGGGATGTTCGACAGACGACCCCGCATACGAATGCTGATCGGGGTAAGTTATCCACCAGTCCTCGGGTCCCGACCCGATGAGATGCTCAAAGACTGCCTCTTCCGCCGCCGCTCCCAGAACGGAGACAGCCAGGAAGAAAACGAGCGCCAGGCTGAGGGATGACAATGCTTACCAGCTCCCACTACCCCCTTATGCCTTCCGGAGATTTATCTTCTTTTCCCCCGCCCTCTCCGTCCCGGCGGACCTCGGCCCATCCTCCTGCCGGGGAAAGGAGGGGCCTCGTACCCATCGTCACGCCGGCGTGGTGCCCCTCGATCCTTTGGTGGAGAGGGGAGGAAAACTGGGGCCTTCCTTCCGGAGCGGCTGGGGAGGGGGCCGCTACAAAGCCGCCCTCTCCTCGGATTTGGTGATTCCCGACCGAATATGTGATAAATATGGAGATCCAAGGTGGGGACCGTCCATAGGAAGCACCCCTGGGCTTAGGGGATGGGGGCGGGAACGACTGCTGAATGCCAGATCCGCGGCAGAGAGATGGTTGCCAGGGGTCAGAACCCCATGAGGTCTGGATCGGACGGCGACATTCGCCTCAGAGGCGAGGTGGACTTTCCCTCAAAAGCGGTCGATTCTGCCGCCAAGAGCTTTCGTAAAACCGATTGAGGATTACAATAGATTGCGGAGAATATTATTATGCAGACTGAAGGAAGGCTGTCATCAAAGATCGTAGCAGTTATCGTGGTTGTAGCCTCCCTGACGGGCGGAGCTTCCGCTGGCTGCAGCGCCTGCGGCGGTGGTTCCACCTGGATGGGAGGGTCGTCTATGGGCATCTCCTGGGCGGAGCAGACTTTGGAGACTGGGACCACCACCTCGGCGGGATCGAGCTCTTCGGCGGGGACTTCTGCCGCTGCCGATGGGGAAGAGGTTGACGGATCGGCTTCGGCGATCTCCCCGGAGGCGCTATTCATCGACCAGAACGGCGAGAGGAGGCTGGTCGCCGCCTTCGTCGGGGTCCCCGGGGAAGCCTCCTACATCGAGGGGTCGATCCACCTCCCCCTCGACCAGGTCTTCGCCGAGGATGGAGGCATCAAGTCCCCCGCCGAGATCGCAGCCATCTTCGGAGCGGCGGGGATCGCTGAGACCGACCCCCTCGTCATTTATGGCGACTCCTTCGTCAACGGGTACGACACCTTCGCCTTCTGGGTCATGTCTTACCTCGGCCACGAGGAAGTCCTCCTCCTGGAGGGGACGAGGGCCAACCGGGAGGCTGCAGGGCTTGAGTTCGTGTCTGCCCCTGCGGTCAGGGCGGCCGTCGCCTACAATTCCACCCCCAACCTCGGCCTCCTGACGGTCGAAAGCGAGCTCGCGGATGAGCAGCTGGTGGACCCCAGGACCCCGGCGGAGTTCTCTGCCGGCCACCTGGACGGGGCGATCAACGTCGACAGCACGACGGTCATAGGGATCGACGGCCTCGCCAGCGACTCGGCTCTGGCCCAGGCCTTCCGCGGCCTTGAGAAGGACGAGCCCGTCGTAGTCTACTCCAGCCGGGGAGGCGTAGCCTCGATCGTCTGGTACGCCCTCTTCGACCAGGGGTTTGTGCCAAGCATCATGATCGTGGGCTGAAGGAAACGAACAGGGGAGAATCGCGGGTGGCTACCTCGCCCCCCCACCCCCCGGGTCCAATCCTCAAATCGGCCAGAACCACAGGATCAGGGGGATGGCGGCGAGGGCGGCGACGCAGCTAAGGGGGAGGCCGAGCCGCCAGTAGTCCCCGAAATGGTAGCCCCCTGGACCCATCACCAGGGTGTTGGACTGATGGCCGATCGGCGTCAGAAAGGCGCACGAAGAACCGATGGCTACGGCCATCAGGAAGGGGTCTGGTGAAGATCCCAGGAAGTTTGCAGAATTGAGGGCTATCGGTGACATGATCACTGCCGCAGCGGCGTTGTTGACGATGTTTGTCAGGATCATCGTCCAGATCAGAAGAGCCGTCAGGATCACCATCGACGAGTAGGAGCTCAAGACCGCGAGCATCGCCGAAGAGATCAGCTCGGCTCCACCGGTGCTCTCCAAGGCGCCGCCTACCGGGATCAATCCTCCCAGGAGCACTATCACCGGCCAGTCGATGCTATCGTAGGCCTCTCGGAGGGTGAGAAGGCCGCTCATCACCATGGCGACAGCAGCCGCCACGAAAGCCCCCTGGACGGGGAGAAGGCCTGCTGCCACCGCCAATATCGCCGAGCCGAAGATCCCCACGGAGAGGACGATCCTCTTAGGCTGGCCTAGGCGGAGGCCGCGTTCCGCCAGGGGTAGACATCCTATGGTGCTGAGCACCTCGGGGAGGAACTCTTTCGGCCCCTGGAGGAGGAGGACGTCGCCCGCCTGAAACCGGATCCTGCCCAACCGCTCTTGGAGGCGGGCGCCGTGGCGGGCTACGGCGACCAGGTTAACGCCGTATCGCCATCGCATATTGAGGGACCTCGCGGTCCTCCCGATGAGGAGGGAGTCGGTCTTGACCACCGCCTCCGATACCCCCATCTCCTCGGAGCGGAGGAGATCCTCTCCGAGCTTCTTCCCCACGGCGAGCTCGAAGCCTGTGGCGGCGAGGAAGGTCTTCAGCACCTCGGCGTCGGACTCCACCAAGAGGATATCCCCTGGGAGGAGGGGATGAAATACCGACGGGGATGCGAACCGGGTCTCGCCCCTCAGAAGCCCCAGGACCTGGAACTCGGCTTTGGAGGCCTCCCTCACCTCCTGGAGGCTCTTTCCTGCGAGCTTCGATCCCTCGGGAACCAGGACCTCTGTCAAGTAGTTCTCGATCTCGAAGAGGTCCTCCCGCGAAGATGGAGCCTTACGCCTCGGGGTCAGCTTCCAGCCGATGAGCCATATGAAGAGGAGGCCCGCCACCAGGACCCCCGCCCCCACGGGGGCGAAGTCGAAGATCTTGAAGGGAGCCCCTAGGTGTTCTTCTCGATAGGCGGAGACGATGATGTTCGGCGGAGTGCCGATGAGGGTCAATAGGCCGCCGAGGAGGGATCCGAAGGCCAGGGGCATGAGGAGGATCGACGGTGGATTACCGCCCTTGATGGCCATCCTGATGCTGGCGGGCATCAGGAGGGCCATGGCTCCTACGTTGTTCATGAACCCGGATAGGACGGCGACGAGGCCGGTGAGGGAGGCGACCTGGCGGGTCGGCGATTCCCCCGCCCGGGAGAGCCAGCCGGCCATGACGTCGACGACCCCCGAGTTCTGGAGGCCCCGGCTGGCGACGAGGACGGCGGCGACGGTGATGACGGCGGGATGGCCGAAGCCGAGGAAGGCATGATCCCAGGGGACGAGGCCTGCTATCGTGGCCGCCAGGAGAGCCAGAAGAGAGACGACGTCGTACCGCCAGCGGCCCCAGATGAATAGGACGAGGGTCAGAAGAAGAATTCCAAAGATCGTCGTCTGATCTATGTTCATTCCGAAAATGAGAGGTAGGCCCGCCATCACTCCCTCAATTATGGCAGAATGGAATTTATAGATTTGGCAGGGGGATAATCCCATCGGGTCGAACTTTGGGTGCCATCCCGGAGTCCAGCGGGATACCTCCAAATCGATCTCAAAGCCGGATCGCCAGAACCGCCCCGGTAGGGAGTCATTTCTTATCTAATATCTTTATCAAGTGGTAGCCGAAATCGGTCTTCACCGGGCCGACGACCTTCCCCTTCTCCCCTGCGAAGGCGGCTTGCTCAAACTCCGGGACCATCTTCCCCTTCCCGAACCATCCGAGGTCGCCCTTGTTCTTCGAGGAGGGGCAGTCGGAGTACTTCCGGGCCATCTCGGCGAAGCTCTCTCCCCTGCTGATCCTCTCGAGGACCTCCTTCGCCTTCTTCTCCGTTTTTACAAGAATGTGGGCCGCGTGAACCTGTTTCGTCATGGATAGGTCGTTGGCGGGGCCGGATAAAAAGGTTCTCTGAGCCTCTAATCCGGCGGCATCTCTCCGCCCTCCTTCTCCATCGGCGAGGATATCATCATGGACCCGAGATCCGCCCCTCCCCTGGCCTCATCTCCTGGATGACCCCCGTCATCCTCACCGGACGACCACTCTCGTCCCATGAGACCACCTTGCCCCGGCCCGAAATCCAGACCCAGAGCCCGTCTTTCGACCTCATCCTGTGTTCGGTCTCACAGTAAGGGGTCAGACCCTCCAGGTGATCCATCAGGGACTGCTTTACTCTTGCCCGGTCTTCGGGATGGACGAGACGGTCCCAGATACCGAGGTGGGTCTTCAGCTCCTCCGCAGAGTACCCCAATATATCTCCCCATTTATCGCTGAAAGCCTCCTCCCCCGTCTCCAGGTTCCAGTCCCAGATCCCTAGGTTTCCGCCCTCGATGGCCATCTTCAGCCGCTCCTCGCTCTCCTTCAGGGCCATCTCAGCAGCCCTCCGCTCGGTTACGTTCGTGACGGAGACGATGTACTGCCTGGTTCTGGGGATGATGCTGGCCCGAAAAAGGCCCCGCTTTATGCCGCCCCATCTGTCGATCAGGTCGGCCTCATACTGGGCGGTGGGGATCTTCAGCCTCCTCTGTCCTTTCCGGAAGAGCTCCCAGAGCCCTTCCCGATCCTCCTCGGCGATGAATTCATCCCACCTCATCTTCCCTTCGATCTCCTGGGGAGGGCGTCCAAAGAGGACCTCGGATTCGGAGTTAACCTTCGATACGATGCCGTCCTCCTCCACGATAGCCATCGCCGTGCCGCTGTTCTCGAAGATGGCGCGATAGTACTCCTCGCTCTTCTGGAGGTTCTCCTCCATCCGCTTCTGTTCGGTGATGTCTACGCTGACGTCCAGGGCGGCCCGCATCTGTCCTGACTCGTCGAAGAGGGGGTAAGTCGAGAAGATGGCAGGAAACCTCTCGCCGTTCTTTCGTACCAGCGTAGTGAACCCGGAAAGGCCCCGACCCCCTGCCCTCATCTGCCGGTGGACCTCGGAGAAGAGGGCCACGTCCTCTGGGAGGTGAAGCCTTGAGACCGGCTTTCCCACCATCTCCTGGCGACGGTAGCCGAAGATCATCTCAGCCCCGGGGCTGAACTCAAGGACGGTGGGATCTGGGTCGGATCCGTCGGTTATGACGAAGGAGACCTCTGCTGCCTCGAAGATCGCCCGGAGCTGCTCTTCACTCCGCCTCAGCTCCTCCTGCGCCCGCAGTCGATCGATAGCGTTTCCTGTCATGGCGGCGATCGTCTCCAGGCCGCTCCGTCCCGCAGAGGGGATCTCGTCGGCGGTGTGGGACCCGACGCTAAAGTAGCCTATTACCTCCCCCTCGTGGTGGATGGGGACGGCGGCCATGGCCCGGAGCCCCTCCCGCTCTCGAGCCTCTTGAAGGGGCAGATCCTTTTCTTGGTAATTTATGTAGATCGGCCCTTCGGCCCTGGCGATAAGGGAGGTGCTGGGATTCCGTCTCCTCTTGGATATCGCTGCGACATACTCGGGGGAGAGACCCTCGGAGTGGCGGAGGACGAAGCACCCCGAGGCCCTGTCCAGAAGGTACATCGTCCCGCAGTCAGTCTCCGATACAGCAATCGCCGCCTCAACACAGCGCTGAAGGGCCGCCGATAGGGAGGTGGCTCCCGATAGTTGGAGGGCCAGGTCCCTCTTAACGAGATCCTCCCTCCTAGAACGATATCGTTCGGCGGCCTGGCGGATCTGATGGGAGAGCTCCACGAATAGAACCGTCGGTCTTCCGTCCTTCTGGAGGTAGTAGTCGGCGCCGGAGTTCAGCGCCTCGATCACCACCTCCTCGCGGCTCTTTCCGGTGAAGAGGATGAAGGGGATCTCGAGCTTCCTGCTCCGGACGGCCTTGAGAAAGGCGATCCCGTCCATATCCGGCATGGCATAATCGGAGATGATTACGTGGTAGGGGCCCCCGTCGCCCTCCAGCCGTTTCAAAGCATCGGCCGCCGACTCCGTCCCATCTACCTGGATGTCTCCCGCCCTCTCGAGGAAGATGGCGGATAGCTCCAGAATGGTGGGGTCGTCGTCGACCATCAGAATCTGGATCACGATCTACCTCCCGGAAGGCCGCATTTCATCTCAGAAGGCCTCCTATCTTCCGCCCCGACGCCTCTGAAATCCCTCGAGGCTCCACCGGGCGATAACCCTTCTAAACCCATCCCTCGAAGGTGATCGCGGCCATCCTCCGGATGGGGGAGGGAGGCCCCCAGGACGGCTCCTCCTCCGGCGGCGAGGTTCGAGCCGCCCCATCGGGCCCCGCTGAAGGGTCATCGTTCCAAGGCTTGAGGATGAGGAGTAGGCCGGCGCAATATCGGGGGGCACTATCGGGCTCAATCGCCCCTATCTTGGACCGCTGTGGCGACCCTGGACATCAGGGGCGCCTCGGGGGCGAGGTCGCAGACCTCCCCCTTTATGAACCTCTCCAGAAGCTCCCTCGCCACGAAGTCCGGATACTGGACCGGAGGATGCTTCATGGTGTACGCCGAGATCTCCAGGAGAGGGCCGCCGATCTTCCTGTCGATGGCCATCTTGCAGACCCTTATGGCATCTATCGTCGATCCGCCGCTGTTGGGGGAGTCCTCCACCGAGAGCCTCAGCTCCAGGTTTATCGGGACGTCCCCAAAGATCCTACCCTCCATCCGGAGAAAACAGATCTTGTTGTCCTTCTGCCAGGGGATGTAGTCGGAGGGGCCTATGTGAATGTCGTCAGCCATCAGGGGTACGTCCAGGACTGACTGGACCGCCTCGGTCTTGGAGATCCTCTTGGATTTGAGACGGTCCCGACTGAGCATGTTAAGAAAGTCTGTATTTCCTCCGGTGTTCAGCTGGTAGGTCCGGTCGAGCTTGCAACCTCGGTCGTTGAATAGCTTGGCGAGGGTCCTGTGAACGATGGTGGCTCCAATCTGGCTCTTTACGTCATCCCCGACGATCGGGATCCCCGCGTCCTTGAACTTCCTCGCCCAAGCCGGGTCGGAGGCTATGAAGACCGGCATGCAGTTGACGTATCCCACCCCGGATTCCAGGGCGGCCTGGGCGTAGAAGCTGCTCGCCTCCTCGGAGCCGACGGGCATGTAGTTTATCAGGACCTCGGCCCCGCTCTCCTCCAGCTCCCTGGCGACGTCGCAGGGCTCCCGGTCCGAGACGACAAAGGTCTTGCTCTCATCGTAGGAGGCCATGTGAGGGGCGACGCCGTCCAGGACAGGACCCTTCTTCACCTCCACCCCCATGAAGGGGACGTTGGAGTAGAAGGTCTTGGTGCAGTTGGGCGGGGAGAAGATCGCCTCGCTGACGTCCTTTCCCACCTTCCTCTCATCGATCTCAAAGGCGGCCACCACCTCAATGTCCCCCGGCCTGTAGCCGCCGATGGACCGATGCATCAGCCCTATCCAGTTATCTTCGTCGGAATTTTTATAATATTCAATCCCTTGGATGAGAGAGCTGGCGCAATTGCCGAGACCAGCAATTGCTAATTTTATCTTTCCCAATCTCGTCGCCTCCCAAATTGACCTGAAGTAGTAAAGCTCGACGTGCTATCGAGTATGCTACATTTCTATTAGATAAATCTATAGGCCATCCTGAGGTCGTAATTTGGGGTCCACGAGGTCGACAGAAGTCAATTTTCGTACTCTTGGTGATCCCCGATCCTCGATGGAGACGGTGGAGAAAATGCCCCCGATCCGGGGGGGCCGGGAAGGAGGAGGGATGGCATTCTCCGGGTCAACGGCGCTGGAAGGAGTCGAGGGCTCATAAGACCTCCGGGGCCCTCAGCTCCGGACCCCTTCAAGGTCCCCTCAGACCCCGAACCCGCACCTAGTCGGTCCGCGGATAGGACCCCAGGACCTTGGTCACCGCCGCCCTCTCCCGGATCCTCGCCAGAGCCTCGGCCACCGGGGGGTCGGTGGCGTGACCCTCCAAGTCTATGAAGAAGTAATAGTCTCCGAGAGCCCGCTTGCTGGGCCGCGACTCGATCCTGGTGAGGTTTATCCTCCTCTTCGCAAACTCTCCCAGAACCTCCCAAAGGGCTCCGGGCTCGGCCCTCTCCAGGTACAAGGCGAGAGATGTCTTGTCCCTGCCCGTAGGCGCCGGCGCCTCCCGCCCCACCACCACAAACCGGGTGACGTTCTGGTCTGAGTCCTGGACGTCTCTCTCGATCACCGAAAGGCCGTACCGCTCTGCTGTTTCGGCGTCGGCGATGGCCGCCATCTCCGAGAACTCCCCGGCGAGCTTGGCGGCGTGGCTGGTGGATCCGGTCGTCCTCAGCTCGGCCTCTGGAAACCGACGTTTTAGATAGCCCCTGCACTGGGCGAGGGCCTGGGGATGGGAGAGGATCACCTTCACCCCCCCCGCCTCACCACGGCCGAGGAGGCAGTGCCTCACCTGGAGGTTTATCTCTCCTGAGATCTCGACTTTCCGCCGGAGGAGGGCGTCTAAGGTCTGGCCCACCGACCCCTCCAGGCTGTTCTCCAGGGGGACGACCCCCGCCTCCACCGCCCCCTCCTCGACGGCGGCGATCACCTCCTCGAAGTCCCGGAAGTAGCGGATCTCGGCTCCGGGGCTGAACCGCTTTGCCGCCTTCTCCGAGAAGGTCCCCTCCGGCCCCAAGACCCCGATCAACTGGCTCATCTCATCTCACTGAGCAGCTCCCTTGCACGATCGACGTTGATCCTCTTCTCCGCCGCCATCTTCGCCGCCACCGCCTCGATCTCGTCGCCCTTCGCCCCGGCCTGGACGGCGACGTTCCGGGCGTGGAGCGACATGTGCCCCCGCTGGATCCCCTCGGTGGCGAGGGCCCGGAGGGCTGCGAAGTTTTGGGCGAGGCCCACCGACGCCAGGATGCGGCCGAGGTCGTCGGCGGATCTGAGCCCCAGGACCCGGACGGCTGCCCTGGCGACGGGGTGGACCCTCGTCGCGCCGCCGACGGTCCCGACGGCGACGGGGAGCTCTATCGAGCCGACGAGGTCTCCGTCCCGGTTCTTCTCGTAGACGGAGAGGGACCTGTACCTCCCGCCCCGGGCAGCGTAGGAGTGGGCCCCGGCCTCGATCGCCCTGGTGTCGTTTCCGGTGGCCATCGTCACCGCCGTGACCCCGTTCATGATCCCCTTGTTGTGGGTGGCGGCCCGATAGGGGTCGCTCTCCGCCAGGGCGGAGGCGAGGACGATCCCGTCGACGACCTCCGGCCCGCCGATCTCCCCGGCCCTGAAGACGGCCCGGGCGCGGGCCAGCCTCAGGTCCGCGAGGTTAGATATGATCCTGAGGTAGACCCTCCCGCCGGTGATCTCCTCGATGAAGGGAGCGAGGGCCTCTGCCATGGTGTTGACGGCGTTGGCGCCCATGGCGTCCCGGCAGTCGACGAGGAGGTGAACAACCACCATCGGTCCCTTCCTCGTCTCGACGACCTCCGCCTCGACCCCGACGACCCCGCCCCCGTAGCTGACGAGCATCGGGTCCTTCTCGTTAGCCCTCGACGTGATCTCTTCGGACCTGGATAGGATGGCGAGCCGCGCGCCCCAGGGGTCATCGACCCCCGTCACCTGGATGAGGGCCCTCATCACCGGCTTCGTGCTGCTGGTGACGAAGCCACCCCCGGCGAGGGCCATCTTAGCCCCGTTGCTCGCGGCCGCGATCACCGAGGGCTCTTCCGTCGCCATGGGGACGAGCAACTCCCGGCCGTCGATGAGAAAGTTGGTGGCGATCCCCAGGGGAACCTGGAAGAGCCCCACCACGTTCTCGACCATCTTGTCAGCCTGGTCGAGGGAGAGGCCCACCCTCCCGATCGCCTCCACCTCCGCCTCGGAGAGGCCAGCGTTCTCTGCCACCATCTTCAGCCGATCCGGCGCTGAAAGCTTATAAAACCCCGAAATTCTCGACGTCTTCAATGAAAATCCTCCACGAAGCCCAGAGAGGAGAAACCTCGTCCCCGGAGGGGAAAAACTTTATGCCAGCCAGCACTTCTTTTTTATGTGGATGGATCACCGACCCTGAAGGTGGACGAGGAGATCGCGAGGCTCGAGGAGGCGGTGGGTAGACTCAGCCCCGTCCAGAAGATGCTCCTGGGGACCGACGGCTCTGTCACCTGCCTCCTGGAGGTGGTCACGGGTAGCCCTGTCGAGATCGAGACCCTCGCCCAGAGGGTGGTGGCGGCAGACGAGAGGACCGCCCGGGAGCTGGAGATCGAACCCGGCGACGAGGTGAACTATCGGGTGGTGAAGCTGAAGAGCTCCGCCTCGGGGGAGACTCTGATCCACGCCACCTCCTTGGCCCCCATCAAGCGGCTCGAGGACCGATTCAAAACCGACCTGATGCGGGCGGATACGCCGATCGGCACGATCCTCAAGAAGCACCGGATCGAGTCGAGGCGCGACCTCCTGAGGTTCCGGGCCTTGAAGGATGCGGCCGAGATGGGAGGGATCTTCGACGTCCTCTCCAAAGAGCCGCTCCTGTCGAGGGACTACAAGATCATCCGGCATGGGAGGCCTCTGATGGCGATCACCGAGACATTTCCCTACCACAAGTTCCAGGACAGGGATCGGGTGGTGGTCCAGACCCCATCTCGGATCCACATCACCCTCACCGACCTCGCCGGGGACCTGGGGCGCGTCGACGGGGGGGTCGGGATAGCCCTGGAGGAGCCCTCCATCTTGGTCGAGGCGGAGAGGGGCGAGGCCCTCACCGTCCGGGGCGATAACGTCGACCGGGCGAGGGCGGCGGCCCTCGCGGCGATGGATAGGTTCGATCTCGGCGGAGCCGATATCAGGATTCGTTCCTGCTACCAGCAGCACGTCGGCCTCGGCGGTGGGACCCAGCTCGCCATGGCCGTCGGAAAGGCCCTATGCGAGCTCTACGGCCTCTCTCCTCCGGCTCGCGAGATCGCGAAGGCCGTCGGGAGGGGCGGGACGAGCGGGATAGGGGTCGCCGCCTTCGAGGGGGGCGGGTTCATCGTCGACGGCGGCCACTCCTTCGGACCCGGGAAGGAGAAGGAGGACTATCGCCCCTCCTCAGCCTCGACGGGGGTCGCGCCACCGCCGGTGATCATGAGGGCGGAGGTACCTCGGGACTGGTGGTTCCTCCTGGCGGTGCCGAATATACCCAAGGGTGCCCACGGCACCCACGAAGCAGACGTCTTCGAGACCTTCTGTCCGGTGCCGAGGGAGGAGGTCTCCGAGCTCTGCCGCGAGATCCTAGTCAGGATGGTGCCGTCGGTCCTGACGGGGGAGATCGAGGGCTTCGGGAAGGCGATCAACAGGATCCAGGAGCTGGGGTTCAAGAGGGTGGAGGTGGAGCTCCAGCACCCGCTGGTGCGAAGGCTGATGGAGGTGATGAGGGAGGCGGGCGCCGTCGGGGCGGGGCTCAGCTCCTTCGGGCCTACGGTCTACGCCGTAGCCGACTCCAGCACGAGGGAGATCGAGGCGGCGGCGATGGCGGCGATGGAGGATGTAGGCGGCGAGGTTGTCGTCACCAGGTCCCGAAACTTGGGGGCGGAGACGAGGATCTGCTGAACTGAGGGCTTTGATTAGAACGATGCTTATGGAAGGATGAAAAGAGATGAGCGAGATTGAAAGGCTTCTTGAACGGCTGAGCAACGCCCACGGGATATCGGGGAGGGAGGGTTCGATCCAGGAGATCGTCCGCGAGGAGATAGGACCTGTCGTCGACGAGGTCAGGGTCGACAACCTCGGAAACCTCGTCGCCACGAGAAAGGGTGAGCGACCGTCGGTGATGATCGCAGCCCACATCGACGAGATAGGCCTCATGACCAAGTACGTCGACGAGAAGGGGTTCATCCGGTTTGTCACCATCGGAGGCTGGTTCGACCAGACCCTCCTCAACCAGAGGGTGATCATCCACGCCGACGCGGGGCCGATATACGGCGTCATCGGCTCGAAGCCCCCCCACGTGATGACCCCCGAAGATCGGAAGAAGCCGATCGAGGTGAAGGACATGTTCGTCGACGCCGGCTGCCCAAGCCAGGACGAGGCGGAGAGGCTGGGGATCAAGCCCGGGACCCCCATGAGCATCGATCGGACCTTCGCCAGGCTTGCCGGTGAGATGGCGACGGGGAAGGCCTTCGACAACCGGGCGGGGGTCGTCATAATGATCGAGGCCCTCAAGAGGACGAAGACGAAGTCCACGATATACGCCGTGGGGACGGTCCAGGAGGAGGTGGGGCTGAAGGGCGCGAAGACCTCCGCTTTCGGCCTCCGTCCCGACGTCGCCCTCGCCACCGACGTCACCATCCCCGGAGACCATCCAGGGATCGATAAGAAGGATTCGTCCCTGGAGATCGGGAAAGGGCCGGTCATCATCATCGCCGACGCCTCGGGGCGAGGGATCATCGCCACGGAGAAGGTCGTCACCTGGCTCGCTGAGACGGCGAAGGAGTTCGATATCGCCGTCCAGATGGAGGTCTCCGGCGGCGGAACGACCGACGCCACCTCGATCCAGCTGACCCGAGAGGGGATCCACACGGGGGTGATCAGCGTCGCCACCCGATACATCCACTCTCCCGTCGAGGTTTTGAGCTTGAAGGACGTCGACGCCTGCGCCGAGCTGATCGCCCGGGCCCTGGAGACGGCAGAGAGGCACTTCAAGCCCGATTGATATGGCCACCGATCTCGGCAGAAGGCCGACGTCGACCCATTTTTCCCTAGATCACTTTTCCGAATGATTTCATGTCCTGGGGGACGGACCGGTAAAAAAGGGATGATAACGCCCTCCGCGAGGAGGGCGCCCGTCTGGAGAACTAGCTGCCGCCTATGAGGCTTATGACCGTATAGGCCAGGAGAGTTCCCACTACCAATACTACCGCGAAAGCTGGAAAGGCGATCCCGGAGGATATCATCTCTACTGCCATTATGATCATCTCACTACGAGGACGGGGCAGGAGGCCCAATACAGAACTTTCTGGACGACGCTTCCGATGAGGAGCTTGGTGACGCCGCTCTCACCATGGCTTCCCATGACGATCAGATCGACCCCCTCGGTCCTGGCGAGGTCGACGATGGCGTTGGCGGGAGCCCCGGACCTGACCATCGTCTCGACGGCCACGCCGGCCTCGTCGGCCATCTTCTTGATATCAGCCACGGCCTTCTCTCCGCTGGCCTGGAGCTTCGCCTCGATCTCCTTCTTGTCTGCGCCCAGCTGCCTGACGGCGCTGGCCACCACGACCTCATTCACAATGTAAACTCCGAGCAGCTTCGCGCCCGTGGCCTTGGCCAAGTCCACGCCGTGCTGCACTGCGACCTTGGACTTGGCGGAGCCGTCTGTAGCAACTAAAATCCGATCGTACATCTTATCACACCTCTCAAATCTCCCTACAACCTTCAGAACCCTTTGAGTTCATCCATTACGCCTTTGATATAAATAGGTATCTTTCCGATACCGGCATCAAGAAGCCTTATAAAGGGCATATATGCGCCGCTGGAAGAGCCCCGTCATCTCACTATCATCACCGGCACAGAAGACCAGTTCAGGACCTTCTGGGCGACGCTCCCGATCAGCTTCGAAGACAAGCCTCCCTCGCCGTGGCTTCCCATCAGGATCAGGTCGGCCCCCTCGATCTCCGCCGTATCGACGATCCTGGAGGCTGGGTCCCCCTCCTTTATGAGAGGCTCCACCCGAACCCCCGCAGCCTCCCCCATCTTGCATACCTCAGAGACAACCTCCTCGGCGGAGGCTTTGAGGGCCCGCCTCAGATCCTCCTGGGCGAACCCCCTGCCGATCATGGCGGCGATTACCCTCGATATCGCCATCTCATTTATTACGTAGAGGACCACCACCTCGGACCCGAGGAACTTCGCGAGCTTGATGCCGGACCTGCTGGAGTTCATGGAGGTAGCAGAGCCGTCGGTGGCTATCAGGATCTTCTCGTACATCTTATTACTCCTCCTGGATCTTTCCACCCTAAGGCCGATCTTTCGCCCTCAATATCCTCACCGCCAGGAGGGCGGCGTTCTCCCCCGCGTCGATCCCCACGCAGGCGACGGGGACCCCTGGCGGCATCTGGGAGATGGCGAGGAGGGCGTCGAGGCCCCCCAGCTTTGCGCTCACCGGGACCCCGATCACCGGCCGATCCGTCCGAGAGGCGATGAAGCCGGGGAGAGCGGCGGATAGCCCCGCCACGGCTATGAAGATCTTTGCATCCGTCTCCTTTATGTAACGGTCCAGAGCGACGGGATCTCTGTGGGCCGAGAGGATACGCTCGTCGTAGTCGACCCCCTTCTCCACCAGGACCCGCAGGACCTTCTCCACCACAGAGCTATCCGATTTGGACCCGGATATGACGGCGATATCGGTCATGACACAAAACCTCTCCGTTTTCTGAACCCGAAGGCCTCGAACCGCAGACTAGGGGAGGTTATTCTCACCTTGAAGCTCGTGCTGCTTCTCCAGGCTCATCCTTATCAGGATCGCGAAGACCTCCTTCACCGCCCCAGCGTCAATGCCGAGCTCCGTCGCCGAATCGAGGGCCCGCTTCATCACGAGCTTCTCCTGTTTTTTGTCCTCGATTCCGACGCCCAGTGCCCGTTTGGCCTCGAAGATATCCTCCGCCAGCCTCACCCGTTCGTAAATCAGCCGTATTATATCCCGGTCGACTTTTTGGACTTCTGCGCGAAGATCTTCCAGGCTCATCGTCGCCACCCCGGTCCTTTGATTGAGCCCCTGTTGTTAACCTTCGTCCTTATCACCCTTCCGCCCAGTGGGAGCCAGGCCGCCTCGACATCGCCGATATTTTCGTCCTCGACCAGGGCGGCGTAGGCGGGACCCGTCCCCGAGAGGCTGGCGCCTTTGGCTCCGCCGCCGAGGGCCGCGAATATGGGGTCGGATGATAGGCGGAGGGCGCTGCAGTAGACGAGGCCGTTGAGGGTCATCGCCCTAGGATAGTCTCCCGCCAGGGCGAGGTCAAAGATCGTGTCCGCCACCGGGGCGAGAAGCCTCGACCTCCTGACGTCCGTCTCCCTCGAGAAGATCTTCTCTGCCGGGACGAGGAGGAGGACCTCCGACTCCATCTCCTCCCTCTTGAGGAGCTCGAGCCTTCGGTTGTCGGTGACGACGACCCCCCCCAGCATCGAGGCGGCGGCGTCGTCGAAGGCGCCGGTGATGGTGACGCCGGCGTCCATGGCCGCCGCGACCCCGGTCCTCGTCGCCTCCAGGGGGTCGAGGTCCTCGCCGAGGGCGTCGAGGGTGGCGAGGACGACGGCGTTGGCGGCGGCGCTGCTGCTCTTCAGCCCCCGGGCCAGAGGGATATCGCTCCACGTCCTGACGACTCCTCCAGCGACGACGCCGAACCTCTCCAGGACCCTTTCGACGGACCTGACGATCAGACGGTCGTCTATGCCGGGTACGTCGCCTTTGACCGGCGGGGGACCGTCCAGGATCACCTCGGCAGAGGTCTTCAGGTCGACCCCGAAGGCCGACCCCTTCCAGTTGGCTACGGCGTTGAGGACCGTGGCGGCGCCGAAGGCCGTCGCCGTTCCCCTCCGCCTCACGGCAACCCCGCCTCGATGATCGCCTTCAGCTTCTCAAAGTCCTCGGCCACCTCGGGGCTCCCAGACCGGTGGTACTTGTCGATCAGCTTATCGATCAGCTCCAGCTCCGATACCGCGGAGCTGAAGGAGGGATCATGGCTTCCGAGCATAAAGAGGGGTATGACGACCGCCCCTCCCCGAACGGTCTCCTCCGTCAGCCCATTCACCACCACGACGAAGGTGTAGGCCCGGTAGCCTAGGCCTGCGGCGATGTTCTTGGCCAGGCTTCCGATCTGCTGGATCCTCCGGGTCGAGAGGTTCTTGTAGGCTGCGACCGAGTCCTTGTACTCCACGAACATGAGAGCTTCATCGGTCCAGAGGATGGCGTCGTACTCCACGATCGCGACGGAGTTCTTCATCGCCACGACGTTGAATAGGACGCCGCGACACCATGAGAGGTTGAGGTTTATCCTGAAGTCCAGCTCCGTATCCTGGACGGTCCTGGACTTCAGGACGTAAGGGTCACTCCTCAGCTCTATCATGGTGGAGGAGACCCCCTGGTCGGTTAAAGGATTTTCCTCTCTTGGGGGGCAAAGGGATAAGGCCGACCTCATGAGAACAGACCTCCGGTGAAGTTAATTGACGGATAAAAAAAGGATGGAGCAGCTGGGGGTCAGGATCCCCGATAGGCTGGAGCCGGTGTACGCGAACCTGATCAAGATCAGCCACGCCGACGACGAGGTCACCCTGACCTTCCTCCACAAGATCCCCGAGACGAATTTGGCCCAAGGCAGGGCGATCGTTACTATTACGCCGCAGCACGCGAAGAGGCTGCTGCGGGCCCTATCCGCGAACCTGAAGAGGTATGAGGCGACCTTCGGCGAGATAAAGCTCCCCGAGGACGGCGGCGCTCGGGAGGAGAGCAGCAACGTCGAGGTGGCCTGACCCCGGCCGGACCGCCCCTGAGCCTCCGACCCGCCAGGACCGAAACCTCCCCCACCGCCCCCTCCAGGCCCTGATCAGCCCTGGAGGAGGCTCCAGACGAGGGCTGGGATCATCCTGGGGCGGGATCGGGCGAGGGCGACCCCCGACGATAGCCCTTTTCTGAATAGGGATCCCGAAAGGTCGAGGTCTCCCTCCGCGAGGCCCGCCGCCAGCCGGTCTATATCCTCGTCGTCCATACCCCCGAGGGTCAACAACGAAGCCCGCCCCATCCGGTACTCCAGGCCGAACTCCCGGCGCCAGAGGCGGACGTAGGGCGAGAGCCCCCGCCCCGAGACGTCCCCAGACGCGACGGCCCGGGCCGCCACATCCCCGGCGATCGTCCCCGCCCGGATGGCGTAGGCGATCCCGCTCATGCCGGCGGCGGCGCCCGTCGCCATCAGGGAGTCGGCGACGATCTCCCCCGGCAGCGCAGCGATGGCGTCCCCTCCCCGGTTGATGGAGACGACCTTCATCTCCCGGACGTCGTACTTGGCGGAGTTGCGGTGCTTGAAGAGCTCCACGAACCGGTCCAAAAAGGGGCGGACGTCTCGGCCGCGCCCCCGGACGAAGACTCCCAAGGTGGCCAGATCGCCGCCGCCGGGGGAGAAGGTCGCCTTCCAACCCGGAGAGATCGAGCCGACGAAGTACTCGAACCGCCGCTCCTCCCCCAGGCCCGCTAATTCGACGACCGCCTCGGCGGCCCAGGCGACGTCTTCAGGATGCTGGAGCGGCGAAAGCCCCTCTCTTCTCGCAATCAAGCCATCGACCCCGGAGGCGTCTATGACGACCCGCGCCCCTATCTCCCCGGCGTCGGTCTCGACCCGCCGCCCGGCGCCCGCCGGGGGGGCGCTCCGTGCCTCGCCCCGGAGGAGCCGGGCCCCGGCCCTCTCGGCCCGTTCGAGGTAAAGCGCATCGAACCTTGATCGGTCGATGAAACTCCCCGGCGCCGGGATCTCGACGGCGTGGCCTGCGGGGGAGATGATCCGCATCCCTTCGAGGTCGTGGAGGACGTACTCCCGCTCGACGGCTAAACCCGCCCGGGAGAACATCCCGTCGAAGAAGGTGTTCGCCGGGTGGTCGAAGCTCCCGCCCATGTCTTTATCAAGGAGTATCACCTCGGCGCCGCTTTTGGCGGCCGAGGTGGCAGCGGCGATCCCCGAGGGGGAGGCCCCCACCACCAGAACGTCGCAGTTCACGGTTGTTTTGTGGGGGGAGGGGGGTGATGAAGGTTTCTGATGGGGACGAAATTGGTGGTCTACCTATAAACGAGTTGTTGCAGATAAAAACCCTAACAAGCAACCCGATCCAATATGGTGGCTCTTTTTGGGCCAATCCGATGCAACCGACCACCTTCGTCTCGCGATATTCCTTGAGAATCTGCTGCAGAAGTCTCGTGGATACCTTCATGTTGCTGGCGATATCTTTTATAGCCATACTATTGCGTTTCTGACGAATGATCCAACGAATCTTCGTCTTGTTCGGTTCATATCCCTGAGGACGATTCTGGGCCTAGTGCTATGGAACATTAATTTTGCAAATTAAAATAATGCCTTTGAAGTTTTTTCCTGGCATCGCTTTTATCGAATCGCCATCTCACCGTTGCTTTTGCTGAGT
>Ga0334889_1000296_pt1 | contig 81819 bp, 73 predicted proteins | sample GraSluR1_MG_2_FD_207222 | JGI IMG/M metagenome (GOLD analysis project Ga0334889, IMG submission 207222) | Sludge microbial communities from methane-producing bioreactor in Wageningen University, Netherlands - Granular Sludge_8_08-R1 | ecosystem: Engineered > Bioreactor > Anaerobic > Unclassified...
GGCATATTGGCAACTCCCTCTGCCTGGCTATACCAGAGACCGGGATCTTGCCCTGGCGGCATAACCATGACACAAACCCACCTTAAATCTGCCGCCAAACTGTCGGAAAATGGGGACCACTTCTGTCGACCACGAAGCCGAAGTCGCCGAGTTGCACCGCGTTATCGGCAAGCTCAAGGCGGAAAACGATTTTTTATCCAATCTGCCCGCTCTGAACTGGACCGGGCGCAGAAACAAAAAGTGGTCGCCCAGGGCCACCCCAAGGTTTCTGTTGCGGCCAGATGCAAACTGCTCGGGGTAGCGCGAGCCAGTTATTACCGTGGGCCAGCTATCCAGGCTTCGCGCAGGCGACCTTGAGCTCATGCGGCAGATCAACGAACTTTATCTGCAACACCCCTGGATGGGAAGCCGCTCCCTGGCAGATCACCTGACATCAGCGGAAAAACCAGTGGATCGCGACCGGATCCGCCGCCTGATGCAGCGGATAGGTATTGAGTCTTTATCTCCCAAACCCAGCACCAGCAAACGCTATGCGAGGCATCCGGTGTAGCCGTATCTGCTCAGGGGGCTGAGTATAGACCAGCCCAACCAGGTATGGGCAACGGATATCACCTACATTCCGATGGCCAGAGGGTTCATGTACCTGGTTGCCATCATGGACTGGGCCAGCAGAAAAGTACTTGGCTGGCGCTTGTCCAACACACTTGACAGCCGATTTTGTGTGGATGCCCTCAAGGAAGCGCTGTGCCGATATGGCGCTCCTGGGATATTCAATAGCGACCAGGGTGGGCAATTCACCAGCGAGGCGTTCACCGGAGTGCTGAAGCAGTGGCAGGTGAGGATCAGCATGGACGGCAGAGGCCGCTTCAGGGACAATATCTTCATTGAGCGGCTCTGACGTACCCTGAAGTACGAACGGATCTACCTTAGAGCCTATGAAACCGGGGCCGAACTTTTCAAGGATTTGACCGACTGGTTCAACTGGTACAACGCAGGCAGGAAACATACCTCGCTTGACAAACAAACACCAGATACAGTGTATTTCCAAGCTCCTGAGCCATTGAAGCTGGCAGCCTGAATCCGGAAAAACAACAAATAAATCGGATCATTGCTTATTCTACCTCTCAGGCTGTCTCACAAAACACGACCAGTTCAGTCAATCAGCATTGATTGTCCCGCATTGGCTTTGTTCCACTTTGGTTCCATTTAAAAATCAAGAATTGCAAAAAAAAAAGCAAAAAAAGTAGTCTGCACAGGACGGAAAGTCATAAAAAAAGAGGTTAACTGGCTGTTATTCCAGTTAACCTCTAAAATTTTTGGTGCCGAGACCAGGATTTGAACCAGGGACACACGGATTTTCAGTCCGTTGCTCTACCGACTGAGCTATCTCGGCTACATTTGACAGAATTCAAAATTCATAACAAAAAATGGTGTGGCCTGTCAAGTTTTTTCATTTCCGTTGGCTTGAAACAGCTCATCCAATTCAAAGTCAAAGCTATCCAAGGCAGTGCCAGTGTGTATGGCGGGCTGGTATTGTTGGTCTGCCTCGTTGCCAACGGTCAGTGTGTACGGGTTTTCCAACTCCAAATCATCTACCTGTAAATCTTCCAAGGAAAACTCCTGCATCCCGATCCTTGTCGTGCTTGGCTGTGCCGCCTGTTCAGCAGTGGCCATGCCAGCCAAGTCAAGGGTCAGCTCTATTCCTTCGGGTTGGCTGAAACGTGGCAAGGGGGCCTGTAGATCGGAAATGTCCAGCGCGGCCAGATCAAGACTTGGACGAGTTTTGTGCTCAACGCCATTCAGGGTCAGGGCCGTATCATCCAGGGTCGGATCGAGTTCCAGTTCAAGGGCCGGTTCTCTTTGGGTGGAATGCGGCTGTCCAAGGCTATCCAGATGCAGATCAAGAGTCGCGTTGTCAGGAGATTGGGGAACTGCTGGCTGGGTTTCGTCTGTCTGCCCATCCTCCTCTAGGAGAAAAAGTGTGTCTTCTGCTCCACTCTTTTCCATTGCTTCAACCGTATGTACCAATTTTTTCTTTGGCTCTGACTCGGTCAGCCACAAAAAGGACGGGGAGGCAGCACTGGCAACCGCACCCATCAGCATGGCAGAAGAGTCAGCTATGTTTTTTTTGCACTTTTTACAGTGCTCCAAATCATCAAACGAGGTGTAACCACATTTGGGGCAACGCATAACCCTGGCATTGAGCAAAAAACTATTCAAAAAACATCCAGTAAGTATTGTATCTCTTGATTATTACCGTATCTTTTTCCAGAAACGCAAGGGTATTTCTCAAAAGCCTCCTCAAAATATGATGGCCCAGGTTGCCAACTGTTTTTGTAGGGAATGGCTGGTTGCTCTCATTAAAGGCAGAAAGCGGGCCTCCTGGGCCCGCTCGATACAAGACCTGCTGCATAGTATCAGCCAGTATTTTCACAAACTACAGCAAAGTTTTCAATACCCTTACTTGCCACCAGCTTCGGCAATGGCTTCGGCCTTGGCATCTTCAAACTTCTCCTTCATCTCTTCAATGCCACTTTGCGCAGCAGCGCTTATCTTGGCCACTGCCTTGACCAGGCCCTTTTGTACCGATTCATTGGTGATCAGCAGGGTAACGGTGGCCCCCAGGGCAACTCCTTTCCAGAACTGGGCGTTTTGCGGGGTTAGTCCCCAAAAAGTAGTGTTGTTTGGGATTTGCTGCGGATAGGCTTGATAGTACCCTGGTGCAGAGTGCAACATCGCCGTATCCGCATCCTCTACTAGTGAAGGAGAAAATTGATGTCGCATCATATTTTTGCACTCCCTTTCCTTGGTGCCCATCCTGCTGGCTGGCTTGTGCTTGGTGCTGCCGGCTATCTGGCCTACACTGCAGGTAAAAAGGTGGGACAAGACAAAAACGATCAGCTTGAGCAACCTACCTTGGGCGACCGCACTGTTAAAAATGCAATGAAAACGGCGTATAAGGCCAAAATAAAGGCTGATCGCGCCCTTGCCTCTGTCAAAGACAAGTATGGCGGCATGTGGCAAGAGGCTCAAGCCGAGGCCAGCGGTCAGACCCAGGCACAATAAGGTTTGCGCTGGCCGCCAGCCGGCCTTTGACCGCACCTTGTGCATCGTTATACCGCTGGGGAAGCATATTCCACTACGATCTGCCGCGCCTGCGCCGGGGAAAAATACAGGCGCAAGCCCCCTTGGCTGGAGATGGGCACAGGCGCTGCTACTGGTTTGTGTAACTCCCTGGCCTGCTCGATAACCTCCAGCCACAGACTACCCCCCTCCCGGACGCCGTGGGTTGCCAAATGGGCACGTGTCCTTGGCCCGCCTAAAATACTGCCCACCACAAAGGGCGTATCCCGCGCAGCAAAGTAAAACTGGATTTCATCGCCTCCTGGATGCCGCCCAAGGATTCGGGCCGCCTCCCCTTCGCTGAGGCGAGTACGGCCAGACGAATCAAGGCGGGTGATATAGTCCATGTGTGGTAAGAGGCGGATACACTCAATATCCTTGCCCACCTCCAGGCCAAAATGGACCAGACCCTGTTCGCAGTGCGAACCACAGGCCATGGCCTTGATGTGCGCTTTTTCACCGCGCTCCATTTCAACCAGCGGCTTGCGCTCGCCTGTGCCGGTAGAGACAAAAATCTTGATACCCAGCCCGGCCGGTACCACTACATCACCCTTTTCACTTCGCACTCGCACAGGATGATAGGCTGCCTCCTCGTTATGGCGCAGCAGGCGACTACCAATATGCAGGCCCAGGCGTGCTAACCAGGCGGCCAGGCCCGGATCTGGTACAGCATGCAGGATCAAACCAGTCTGCGGCTGGGCGTCAAACAGACTTGTCAACATGGTCATGCTCCGTTTTAGATACTGCCATTTTTTCTGGCTCATTTTCTTCGACAAGGCGCGGCAGGCTGCGCCCCCGCAGCCCCGCATAGGTTAGGATACCGATGGTACTGATATTGTGCAGCAAGGCAGCCGCAACCGGTGGCAGCATCCCCTTGGCCGCCAGAGCCAACAGGATGGAGTTGAGGCCAACCGCACTGTTGAAGGAATGCTTAAGGGTGGCACAGGCACGCTGCGCGGCCAGGCGCGCCAACAACAGGCCCTGTAAATTGTCACGCAGCAAGATGACCTGTGCCGAATCTTTGGCGATATCAGCCCCACCGGGCAAACAGGCGCCAATATCAGCGGAAACCAGGGCAGGTGCATCATTGACCCCGTCACCGGTAAAGAGCACGATTCGCCCTTCATCCTGGAGACGACGCACAATGACAGCCTTGTCTTCTGGCTTCAGCTCCCAGTGCACTGCATCCACGGCTGGTATTTGTGCAGCAATGGCCCTGGCCGTGCCCTCTCCGTCACCAGTAAGGATGGCAATGTGCCTGATGCCGCTTCTTTTGAGCCCCTGCAAAACAGCTGCTGCCTCAGGCCTGATGATATCCCGCAGGACGATCAGCCCGATAAGTTCCTTTTCGCAGGCAACATACAAAAGGATGCGGCCTGCACCTTGCAAAGCAGCCAACCGGTCGTCACCACAGGTATCACAGGGAATACCTTCATCTTCTTCAATGAAATGCCTGCTGCCCACCAGGATATTTTTGCCTTTGATATAAGCAGAAACACCATGGGCCACGATAAAGTCCACCTGGCTGACCTGCGGCAGGACAACCTGACGCTCCTGAGCCGCCCGCACCACCGCCAGTGCCACCGGATGGCTGTAGTGCTCTTCTGCACCCGCGGCTAGGGCCAACACCTCGTTTTCGCTGTAACCGGCCAAAGGGAGCACGTCTGTAACCTGGAGTACACCCTTGGTTAAGGTACCTGTTTTATCAAAGATGCAGGTGTCGGCCCGGGCAAGCAGATCAATGGCCTGGGCACCCTTGAGCAACACGCCGTTGCGGGCCGCAGTGTACATGGCCATGCGCACGGTCACCGGATTGGCCAGCCCAATCACACAGGAATAATCGACACTGAGGACACCGGCTGCCTTGCTCAAGTCCCGGGTAAGCAGCAGAATACCCATCCCAAGGGCAAAGGTTACGGGCACGAGCCGATCTGCCAGACGGCTGTCGCGCTGCTGCGAATCAGATTCGCTGCGCAGGGAATTTTCCAGAAAAGCCGTAATCCGGGCCATGGAGGTTTCACTACCCACATGTTCGGCACGAATAACAATGCGTCCATCTTCCACCACCGAACCGCTGAGTACCTTGGTGCCAGGACTGGCATGCACCGGTACCGATTCACCGGTGATTGAACTGGCATTGACCGAAGCCTCGCCTGTCAGCACCGTACCATCCAGGGCGATCATATCGCCAGGGCCAAAAATCACCCGGTCACCTAGCCGCACCTGGGCAAGCGGTGTTTCCATCTCGCTCCCATTCACCTCGGTCCACACGCTGTCCACCTGGGGTTTGAGCAGGCTTTTCAAGAGTCCTGTGCTGCGGTCTTCACTGATGCCTTCCAGGTAGTCGCCCACTGACAAGAGAAAGACTATGCTGGCGGCGGTGAAATAGTCCCGGCGTAGCAGGCTGAAGCCCACGGCCGCCGCATCCAGCACCTCTACTTTCAAGCCCCGCTGCATCAGGGTTGCCACACCATCGCCAAGTACTGGCAGGGAAAGAGCCAGGGTCAGGGTAGCGGCCAAAGGCCTTGGTACAAATAAAACAGCCAGGGCCAGGGCACCGCGCAGACCCAGGGTGAGAACAGAATGCAAACCCTGCGCCGACTGCTGTCTCCCCAAAAGTCCCTGACAGTGATCACCGTTACCAGCATAGGCAACAATGCGGCTGCGGGTAAGCGGCGAGGCGTCGTAATACACAACTGCACAGGCAGCCTTGCTGTTCACCCGCACGTTCTGCACCCCCGGGATGTTTTCCAAACCAGCCTGAAAGATCAGCCGGTCAAAGTCGGGCTGGGCCAGCAGCGGATAGCGCAACCGGATGCGGCCCTGCAACTCATGGGCAATGACTATGGATGGCATCTGGGCAGGACTGTTCACTGTGCTGTACCATCACTTTGTTGCGCAGAACAATTGGCAGGATGCAGGCCAGATACCCTGGTCAGCGAGTTTATGGCATAACCCGCACCAAACAGCATGGCCAGGGTAACAGGATGTTGTGCAGGCAGCCTGCTGGCTGCCTGCACAATCACCACAGCGGCAATGCCTTTGGCTGCTGCATCGAGAAGGGCCGTCCTCAAACGTATGGAACCTGTTCGTACCGCTGCCAGGTTGGCACCCAGCGACATGGCACTGGCCGACAGCACAGGCAGGGCAAGGAGAGACAAACTCCAGCCTGCCGCCTGCTGTATCTGCGGTGGTCCAGGATAGAGAGCAACCGTGTTGTGTTGCTGGCCACTCATTGCCTTTCTCCAGTAGCATTCACTTTTTTCATGTAATATGCTTTGAATGCGCTGACGCATGCCATGGGGTTGCCTTCCTGGTGCTGTAAAAAGTGCATGTATTCAACAAAACGTCGCAAAATATCCGGAGAAATGGTGTGCTGCCAAACGGCAGGCGCTCTCCCTGGCTGTCTCTATTTCAACGCCTAAAACATCCACCAAAAAGCGGGTCACCATGCTATGGCGGTAATACAACTCCCTGGCCAGACGCATCCCGGCATCGGTTAAGGAGATGCTGCCATAGGGCACATATTCGATCAAACCCTCGTCGGCGAGCAGGTGCAGGGCCCCTGTCACCGACGAGGCCGACACGTTCAGGCGTATGCTCAAATCGCCAGGCTTGACCCCGCCCTTGTCACACACGGTCAGGTATACTTCTTTCAAATAGTCTTCCATGGTGGGACTCAATTCGACCATGACAGCTCCCATGTCTGTGGTGTCCATAAAAACGTGCAGTGCCTGCGGCCAGTTCAAACTGGCCCGCCTGGTTCCGTTAGGCTCTGCTGCGCTATCCGCCCCTCTCTGGCTTCGTACAGTCTGTGGTGCCATATCGAGCAGGCCACCAAGGACACGCCTGCACCAACATGGGCCAGGCGCATCCCCCTGTTGCTGCGGATATACGGGCCAGTGAACACGGCCACAGCCAGGCTGATGGTCATGGCGATTTTTGCGGCTTCCCGCTGACGCAGCAGCGCCTCCCGCGCATCTTTTTTAACCATTGCGTTGTTTCCGCCTTGCTTTTTTCTCTGCAGCACTACTCACCTGGCCAATCAGGACCATGGTCAGCAGGGCTGCGGTATGACTTGCCAAAATAACGATACAGTGCATTGCAACACCTCGACGATTCATGTGCCCATCCCTTTGCTGGCATGCAAAGAAGAGGCCGTACTATGCATGCTATATGCTGCTGTGTCTGTTTACTGGGTAATTTCATCCAGACCACGAGCCAGAGAGCTTAAGCCAGAACTGCGCATGAGCACACATGGCTTGTTCAGTTTTTTGCAGACCTTTTTCACGCAGACACAGGCATCGTGGCTGACGCAATCCACCGGGCAGAGCACGGCATCAGCCGTGGCCAGCATTTTCGGTAAGAGGCCGCGTGCGCTTTCCACCCCACCATCATGATGGATAAAATTGCCGCCAGCCCCTTCAACCACCCGCCGGTAATGGGGGATCATTTTGTGTAGGCCACCTACATACAACACGGTTTTTCCACATAAGCTCACCCCAGGGCAGGCGCTGGTACCCTGCTGCTCGCACTGGTTGCAGCCTTCTTCCAGGCCAATATGCACATGCAGGCGTTGCTCGACCGCAGCCAATTCGCTGGCGAGTTCGGCATGTTGTGCCTGTAGTGCCTCTTTTTCGGTGATGTGCCGTTTTTCCCGTTGTGCTGCCTCGTGGGCCAGGCGGCGGTACATGCTCAGCTCTTCCTCCAGCACCTCGTGTCCATCCCGCAGTAGCCTGTTTTCTTCCTGCAGGGCTTCGATCTGCTCCTGTTTTTTCTGCACAAGCACGCCATGCAAGGCCTCTTGCCACTGAAGGTGCAAACGTTCATTTTCCTGGGCCAGCTCCTGGTTCTCCCATTCCAGCTCAGACTGTGCCAACAGCTGTTGGCACAACCCTTCCAGCGAGGCTTCAAAACGTAAGCGCTCCTGACGTTGCTGTTCCCGCTCCGAAACCAACACCTCTTCCAGCAGAGACAGGCGTTCTTGCAGGCCTGCCCTTTTGCCGCGCTCATGCCGGATCAGGGCAACAGCCTCATGACCAAGCATATGCAGCTCGCCGTAAAGTTTTTCCAACATGCTGGAGCTGCAGAGCGGATGGGTGACCAGATGCCACCAGGCCTGCCCTTCACGACCATCGGCGCAGTCCTGCTTCCATAGCTCCTGCAGGCCTGTGTCATCCTGGGCCGCACTGTAGCGTCGCAGGGCAAGACGGTATTTCTTTTCCAGGTATTTGTTCAATGCCTTGGCCCCTGGACCAGGGCGCCTGGCCAAGGCGACAAAGGCGGTATGCAACTGATAGTCGCTGCCCGTGGCATCAACCTGGTAGCATTGTTCCTTGCCCAGTCGCCGCAGTTCTGCCTTGCCTAGGCACAGACCAATGAGCGGACACAGGTAGCGGGTTTCTATCTCCCACAACCTCTTACGTTTGGGAGTGACGGCTTTCGTGCTCTCGATTCGCATGGCCAGCGCTTTGGGCACCAAATTGTGGTTTGTTGTTTTAGCGATCGGATATTTCATTTTATTGTAGATATTTTTTAGATGAGGCTAACACTGACAGCCTAAAAAAAGCGCACACCGCGTTGCGCCTGCATGTTCTGTTGTTCTATACATTCGTTTAAAATTCATACGCCAATCGGGTTGTGAACCCGTAGCCATCCTCACCGGTGCCACCGTCATCTGTATCGTAATCTTCATCATGAAAGTATTCCAACGTCAGGGTAAGACCTTCGACTAGGGTGGTCGCCACTGAGGCTGAATAGCGAAATTCGGGCAGTTCCATGGCCAAGGCTTCCCAGGTTTTTTGTATACCCAAAGCAAATACGGTTTCATGGCCGACGATCTCCATGCCGTATGCCAGCTCACCATTGATACTGACAGGTTGGGCCCCGGCATCCTTAAAGGCCAGGTCATCTACAGCAAAGCTGGTCAATGCGGTGCTATATTCCACCAGGGCAGAAAAGCCTCCATAGGCAGCCTTGGCATGCAGATTCAGGCCAGCAACCCTATCGGCTAGCTGGGGCTTGTCTGCTGGTGTTCTCGGCAGGGCATCACGGATACCATCGGCAGAGGCGATGTTGTTCACCCAGCCAGCACCCAAGCTCCAGTTCAACCCCTCCTCCTGCTCGTACTCATAGCGCAGGGCCAGACCAAATCCGTTGATTTCCTCGTCATCGTCCAGCTCATCAAGCCCGTTGTAGGCAAAGGCCGATGCAGTAACGCCGTACCTATGCCAGCCAAGGACCAGCGCACCTTCATTGATTTCACCCAGGGTTTGGGTAAAAGGATCCTGGAGCATGTTGGTGTTGTACTCCCCAAAGGGAACAACCAGCTTACCGAAGGTGACAAAGGTCGGGAATGATTCGGTTTTGCCCAGGGTCATGTAGGCTTCGTCAAGGAAAATATTTTCGTCATCGTCGCCATCTTCATACTTGAGCAACACAGAGGCATTGACCCAGTCGGCAAGCAGTAGATCAAAACCTAATTCTACTGTGCTCAGGGTGATTTCACTGGTGTCCTCGTCTGCATAATTGCCAGAAAAAACCAGATCTCCTTCGATAAGACCACTGAGTTGAACATGCCTGCCAAGACGTCCAAATAAGCCGGAATCTGGGTCGGAATCAGTATCCGACCCTTCCTGTGCATTTATCTTGACTTCATGTGCCTGAAGACGAGTATTTTGGCCGGCTAGTGTTTCCTCCATGTTTTGCAGGCGCCTACCCAGCTCTTGGTTGCGTTTTTGTAATATCTCCATGTTGGCCTTTAGTTCAGCCAGTTCCTGGATAGAGCCTGCAAGGGCACGGTTTTCGCCACCAACAACCAGGTACGCCGCACCAAAAAATACAGCCAGGATCAACCGACTCATACGCTTTGTTTGCATCTTTTTGCTCCCATGTTGTGCTGCAGGTATTTGTACTGCCCATCAAATACATATCCCATGTCCCCTGACAATGTTGAGCAGGTGCTGGGAGGTGCCGCTATCGAGCAGTGTGTCTTGCGTTCCACCTTCTGTGACTGGCATTGAGCCTTTGCGCGCGTAAACATTGAGCCTTTGCGCGCGTAAAGTAAGGGCGCTGATAAAAAGTTAGTCTAACCTAAAATAAGTTGACACTTCATTACCCCAGAACAAATACAGGGTCAACATATTTTTTTAGCGGTCGCTAAAATTATTAGGGAGGCTTGAAGAGGGGTGTCTGCAGAAAATGAAGTAGCCCTTGCGCTCCACCCAGGCATACGGTATGAAATGAAGTTGTATTTTAACTCTGCTTGAGACAAAGGATAACCACCATATGTACACTGCTTCTGATTTGCGTAAAGGCTTGAAAATTCAAATTGATGGTGAACCGTACATTGTCACCGAATTCGATTTCTCCAAGCCGGGTAAGGGCCAGGCCCTCTACCGCACCAAAATGCGTAACATGATCACCGGGGTGCAGTTCACCCAGACCTATCGTTCCAACGACAAGTTCGAACGCCCCAACCTGGAAGAACGCACCATGCAGTTTCTCTACTCGCAGGATGACGAGTTCCATTTTATGGACACCACCTCCTATGAGCAGATCTTTCTCACCCGTGAGCAACTGGGCGAGCACCTCAACTTCCTCATCGACAACATGGAGGTGCAGGTACTCTTTTTTGGTGATCGACCCATAGATATCAGCTTGCCCACCTTTGTGAACCTGGAAGTCACCGTGGCCGATCCCTGGGCCCGGGGTGACACCTCTGGTACCGACACCAAGCCGGTTACTGTACAGACCGGCTTTCAACTGCAGGTTCCTCCCTTTGTGGAGCAGGGCGACAAGATCCAGATCGATACACGCACCGGTACCTACATCACCCGCGTCAAAGAATAACAATGCTCGGCCCAAGCGGCCTGCGCCGGCGCTCCGAACTCATGGGAGCGCTGCGCGCTTTTTTTTTGGCACGCGACTACCTTGAAGTAGACACTCCGGTGCGCCTGCCGTGTTTGCTGCCAGAGGCACATATTGTTGCCTTTTCTTCGGATGGTTGGTGGTTGCAGCCCTCGCCTGAGCTGTGCATGAAACGGCTCTTGGCCCGGGGATGTGAGAGGTTGTTTCAGATATGTCACTGCTTCCGCAAGGAGGAATGCGGCCGTTTGCACCAAAGTGAGTTTTGCATGCTGGAGTGGTATTGCAGCGGGACAGATTACCTTGGTTTGATGGCAGAGTGCGAGGAGCTTTTGACCAGCCTGGGTCGTGCACTGAGCCATTTTCCCAGTTTGCAGGTATCGGGTCATCTGCAGTGGCAAGACAAAAAAATAGACCTGAGTCTACCCTGGGAACGACTCAGTGTGCACGATGCCTTCCGCCGCTACACCGGCATGGAGGTGGAGGAGGCCTTGGCGCGGGATCTTTTCGAAGAACTGCTGGTCAGCCGTATCGAACCTCGGCTCGGGCAGCAGGGGCCGGTCTTTTTATACGATTATCCGCTGGCCCTGGGGTCACTGGCCAGGCGCAGCACAGCCAGGCCAAAGGTCGCCGAACGGTTTGAACTCTATATAGCTGGTGTGGAACTGGCCAATGGCTTTTCCGAACTCACCGACGTCAAGGAGCAGCGCCACCGCTTTGCAAGTGAAATCGCCAGCCTGCACAGCCAGGGCAGAGAGGCGGCCATGCCGGAGCGGTTCCTGAATGATCTTGAACACATGCCTGCATCAGCTGGCATCGCCCTGGGTGTGGATCGTCTTTTTATGCTCCTCAGCGGCGTTACTGATATCCGTCAGGCCATACCCTTTCCCGAGGAAACCCTGTAGCCATGCTCCACACAGCATCCCCATCATTTGCCCCTGTACTTGAAGACCACAAGTAGATCACAAATGGCTTTTCCCCTGGACACCGTTATCGCACTTCTTGAAGAGGAGGTAAGCGGCCTACAGGTACCGGTGGTGGACCTGATCGCTACCCAGACTAAAGACCCTTTCAAGGTTTTGGTGGCCACTATTTTGTCTGCCCGTACCAAGGACGAGGTCACCGCCGCCGCAGCCCGCAGGCTCTTTGCCCGCGCCCTCACCCCTGAAGAACTGGCCACCCTTTCTGTAGCCGAGTTGGAAGAACTAATTTATCCGGTGGGTTTTTTCCGTAACAAGGCCAAGTATCTTCACCAACTACCCAAAGCCCTGGTCACGCACTTTCAGGGTAAGGTGCCCAGCACCATAGAAGAGCTCGTCACCCTGCCCGGTGTGGGCAGAAAGACCGCCAACTTGGTGCGGGCAGTGGCTTTTTCACTGCCAGCCATCTGCGTAGACACCCACGTTCATCGCATCATGAATATCTGGGGGTATGTACAAACCACAACCCCCCTGCAAACGGAAATGGCTCTGCGGGAAAAGCTTCCCCAACAGTACTGGCTGCGCATCAACTCCCTGTTGGTCGCCTTTGGCCAGGCAGTGTGCAGGCCGATAGCTCCGCACTGCGATGTCTGTCGCATCAAACCATTCTGCCCACAACTGGGTGTCATACCGAGAAAACAGAGAAAGGAGTCTTATCCCATGCCTTCTGCACAACATGGACAATACTTTGTCTCCTGGAACGTCAATGGTTTGCGGGCGGCTTTGGGAAAAGGCTTTTTGGAGATGACCGACACCTTTGATGCCGACATCGTGGCCCTGCAGGAAATCAAGGTGCATTCCAGCCAGCTGCCCCTGGAGGTGCTGGAGACCTTGACACGGCAAGGATATCAGCAATTTTGGCATCCAGCAGAAAAAAAGGGATACGCTGGCACGGCCGTGCTCAGCAAAACAACGCCGCTGCAGGTGCACTACGGTATTGGGGTTAGTGATATCGACCGGGAAGGCCGTGTGCTCACCCTTGAATTCAGCGACTACTACCTCATCAACGCCTATTTTCCCAACGCGCAGCCAGGGCTCAAGCGCATGGATTTCAAACAGGCCTTCAACCAGGCCATACTGGCCTACCTGAATGGTTTGCGCCAGGAGAAAACCGTTGTCCTCTGTGGCGATCTCAATGTCGCCCACAAGGAAATTGACCTGGCCAGACCCAAGGAAAACAGGATGAATCCCGGTTTTTCCGATGAAGAACGCGCCTGGATGGATACTCTCTTAGAGGCAGGCTATGTGGATACCTTCAGGAAATTTTGTACAGATCCAGGCCAATACACCTGGTGGAGCTACCGTTCGGCTGCCCGCGAACGGAACATTGGCTGGAGAATCGACTATTTTGTAGTGGATGAAACCAGCAGCAGCCGGGTGGTGGATGCCGCCATCCACAGTAATATCTTTGGTTCGGATCACTGTCCGGTGAGCATTCGCTTTGTCTGATTCCCTCCACCTGCACTATTCCCGATAAAACGTCGGGATCCAGCCCGCATCCGCCACCACCACAGGGCAAGGCCACAGGCGACCATGGCCAGGCACAACCACTGCCCCATGGACAACTGCGCCCAGAGAAGTCCTAAATGGACGTCTGGCTCGCGCACAAATTCGATGCCAAAGCGGAATACTCCATAACCAACGAGGAAAAGGGCCAGCATGGAGCCATGGGGCCAGCGTCGTAGAGGCGGTTTTTCCCAGGGCTTGGCCTTAAGCGACCAGAGCAGCACAAAGAGCACCAGCCCTTCGAAAAAAGCCTCGTAGAGCTGGGAAGGGTGCCGGGGCAAGGGGCCACCATCGGGAAAAACCATACTCCAAGGTACAGCTGTCACCCGTCCATGCAACTCACCATTGATGAAGTTCCCCAGTCTGCCGAAAAAAAGTCCTACCGGTACGGTAACAGCATAGAGATCGGTTGCACGCCAGAAATCAAGCCCACTGCGGCGGCAGTACCACAATCCGGCTGCCAGCGCGCCGAGACAGCCACCGTGAAAGGACATACCGCCTGACCAAGTTGCCGGTATTTCCAGGGGATGTGCCAGGTAGTAGGCAGGATTGTAAAAGAAGACATATCCCAGCCTGCCTCCGACGATTACCCCGACAATGAGCACGAGGTTGAGGTTGTCGAGCTTGGCCAGCAGCTCTTGCCAACCAAACCGCCTTGCCTGCCTGGCAACCAGCAGGTAGGCGCTGACAAAACCAATGACATACATCAGCCCATACCAGCGCAACTGTAAGGGACCAATGGAAAAAAGAACCGGATCTATGGTGGGATAGGAGATCATGCTGCACGCCTCGTTTTCCTCTTTTTTATATGCGGCCCAGCCGTTTCAAGTGCACCTGCAAAACAGAGATGGCCGCAGGGGTCACCCCGGAAATGCGAGCTGCCTGACCCAGTGAGCGTGGCTGAATGGTGCTGAGCTTTTCAACTACTTCATTGGACAGGCCTGGCAAGCCCCGGTACTGGAAGTCTTCTGGCAGTTCCATGCGTTCCAGCCTGCGGAAGCGCTCCACCTGTTCTTCCTGTCGCTGAATATAGCCCGCATACTTGACCTGCAGCTCGATTTCATCGGCAACCATGCCCTCTTCCTCAAGGATACAGGGTGTTTCTGCCAGGGCAGCGAGCTGTGCCAGGCGTTTTACATTCAGCTCGGGCCGCCGCAACAGTTCCTCTAGGCTGAGTGTTTGCTTCAGCGGACTTGAACCAAGTTCCGCCAACTGTTGGTTAACCGCTGCAGTCGGCTTGATTCGGGTGTTTTCGAGTTTGTCTAGACAGGTCTGGATACGATTTTGCTTGTCGCTGAATGTCCGCCAGGCAGTATCGTCCAACAGGCCTACTTCCCGACCAATGGCGCACAGGCGCATATCCGCGTTATCTTCACGCAAAAGTAGGCGATACTCTGCCCGCGAGGTGAAGAGGCGATATGGTTCTTTGGTGCCAATGGTAACCAGGTCATCAATGAGCACACCGATGTAGGCCTGGGAGCGGTCCAGGACCAGCGGTTCCTCTTCCCGGCAGTAGCGGACACTGTTGATACCGGCCATCAGCCCCTGGGCAGCAGCCTCCTCATAACCCGAGCTGCCGTTGATCTGGCCTGCAAAAAAAAGACCGCGCACTGCCTTGGTTTCAAGCGATGGTTTCAGCCCGCGCGGATCGATGAAATCATATTCAATGGCATAGCCTGGTCGCATGATTCGTGCCGATTCCATACCCGGAATGGAATGCACCAACTCAATTTGGGTAGCCAGCGGTAAACTGGTGGAGATGCCGTTGGGGTAGATCTCCACAGTGTCCAACCCTTCTGGTTCCAGAAAAATCTGGTGGCGCAACTTGTCTGGGAAACGCATGATCTTGTCTTCCACCGAAGGGCAGTAGCGTGCACCAATACCTTCGATAACCCCGGCATACATGGGCGATTGGTCGATCGAGCCCCGGATGATCTCGTGGGTGGCTTCCGTGGTGTAGGTGATGTGGCAGGGGCGTTGCGGCAAGATCGGTGCTCCTGGCGGGGTGGAAAAGGAAAAAAAGGTGACAGGATCATCACCATGCTGCGCCTCCAGACGGGAATAGTCAATGCTGTTGCCGGCGATACGGGGCACAGTGCCGGTTTTCATGCGGCCCACGCTAAAGCCCTGGGCCTTGAACCATTGGGCCAAAACAGTTGACGGAAAATCGCCCAGGCGGCCGGCGGCAAAATTTTTCAAACCCACATGTACCAAACCGTTTAAAAATGTACCTGTGGCCACCACAATGGCCCGCACCCGCACCACCTCATCTAACGAGGTGCGCAAACCCCATACCCGGCCTTTGTCCACCAGGATTTCATCCACCATAGCCTGGCGTACAGCCAGCCCTGGCTGGGTTTCGAGCATTCCCTTCATGCGCAAGCGGTAGTGGGTGCGATCGGCCTGCGCACGGGATGAACGTACTGCCGGGCCTTTACTGGTGTTGAGGCGGCGAAATTGAATGGCGGTGGCATCAATGTTTTTGGCCATTTCTCCGCCAAGTGCATCTATTTCTCGCACCAGATGTCCCTTGGCCAGGCCACCGATGGCCGGATTGCAGCTCAGGGCGCCAATGGTGTCGGCATTGATCACACACACCAGGGTGCGGCAACCCAAACGGGCAGCGGCCAGGGCCGCCTCGCAGCCGGCGTGGCCTGCGCCGATAACGGCAATATCAAAATCCAACATGGTTCAACTCAAAGAAAAAATGACTGCACTCAAGGCGCATGGATAAAACATATAACCAAGGCATGCACGGCAAACAAATTCAGGGAGGCAGATGTAGGGTAGCATATAAAAAGGCGCAACTATACGGAGGAAGGCCGCACCCTGCAAGTAACAAAAAAGTACGGAAAGCTACGGATCGGCGCCAAAAGTAACCCTACCAACTGATAAAGGCCCAGGTGGGCCGATGCTGGGGTCGGAGCAACAAAGAGCCGTCATTCTGTTTGGTTGAAATGGAGCGTAGATAGGCGAGCAGACGCATTTCCTCCTGCTTGTTTAAATCAGGCAGCATCCAACTGTAGCTGGCACAGGCCTCCTCAAGACTGTTATAGCTGCGTTCACCATCACCATAAACATAGGCAAGTGTAGCATGATAACCCAGCTGGTAGAGGGCGTTGAGCGTATAGATGTAATCTGGCCCTTGCCGCGGCTGGCGACCCACCGCGGCAAAGGCTGCCGGATCAAAGGGGCCTGCACCCACCCGGTCGACGACCACCCGTTTTTGCCGACCATAGGTGCTCAAACGCTTCAGTGCAGCCAAAATATCCCGCACCGACAGGGAACGGGACGCCACAACAAGATCATGGGGAACAAGGCCCAGGGCCTCCCAATTGTCTGTCCAGGAGGCGCATACCGTATGGACATTGTGCCTGTTTTCCTCTGCGGCCCGTTTGCGTACCTGGGCTAACATAGCGGTGGAAAAGTCCAGACAGGTCACCTGGCGCACCTGGGCTGCCAGGGGAATGGCCAGAGTGCCTGGGCCTGAACCCACGTCCAGCACTGACCAGTCTGGCTGGGGTGCCAGCAGATCCAGGCACTGTCGTTCAAAGGAAGAACGTTTGTGCCGGGCGGCAAAGGAGGTGGCACGTCCGTCCCATGCTGTAGCTTGTCTAGCTTCCCAGCCAGCATCATCTTGTGCTTGTTGCCACAGAACACCCCAATCTAGATCTGCGTAACGCACCATTTCTCCTTTTTCCTGGGAACAGGGAAATACGTTGACAGGGAATAGGCTCAACGGGTACATTTTCATCTTTTGGGCAGTGGTTTGCCTTGGCTTCCCTGTATACGCTTAACCTGTGATTTTGGCGTATTTATACGATGTTTCAAAAGCAAGAGGAAGTAAGCAGGCCCTGCTTCATCCCCAATCTACTATAATAAAGGATAGCCAGTATGAGTAAAAGAACTTTTCAACCCAGCCGCATTTCACGTTCCCGTACCCACGGTTTTCTTGTTCGTATGCGTACCCGTTCCGGACAGGCAGTGATCAAACGAAGAAGGGCCAAGGGTCGCAAACAACTCGCTCCGTAATGTTGTGGGAGGGAACCACACGTTTCCCCGTGGGCAGCGCCTGCGCTTAAACCGCGAATTCCAGCAGGTATACAGGCAGGGAAAGAGGCGGCATGGCAAGGGGTTTAGCATCATCACCACCCCCAACAGTCTCCATATCCGCCGTATGGGCATCAGCGTGCAACGCAAGGTAGGCACCGCAGTGCGACGCAACCGGATCAAGCGGCTTTTTCGGGAAGTTTTCCGGTTGCATCAGGAACAGTTTCCGCGGGCCAGCGATATTGTCATCACCGTGCGTCCTGATTTTTGTTTTGATACCCTCATGGTGCTTGAACAAGAGGTTGCTAGAGTCTTGCAACAAGGCGGTACAGCATGAATTCTGGCGGACCTGTCTCCACCTGCCAGTCCGAGGGCCCCGGCCTTAGCCAGCACCATGGGCGCCTAGGCTCGCCATGGCGTTGGCCGCGCCGGGCTTTAGTAGCCCTGTTACGTAGCTATAAACGTTTTCTTTCTCCTCTGCTTCCACCTTCCTGTCGTTTCACCCCAACCTGCGCAGAATACGCCATGGAGGCCGTGGGCAAGTACGGCGTATGCAAGGGTATCTGGCTGGCTGGTTGGCGGGTGCTCCGTTGCAATCCCCTCTGCAGGGGTGGTTACGACCCTGTACCATGAGAATAAACCAGCTTCCACACAACGCCCACACCGAACCTGAACCATTGCTTCGGCCAGTCAGCCTGCGCCGAATTTCCCCAAGGTGTTGACCCATGGATCTGTACCGGACCTTTTTGGCCATTGCGCTTTCTTTTCTCATTCTGCTGGGCTACCAGTATCTTTTTGCTCCGCCCATGCCCGAGCAGGAGTCGGCCCCGGCCGGCACGCCAACACAAACAACCACCCCCGATCCCAGTGAAACTCAAACCACTGCACCCACTGTACCAGGCACCCCAGCCCCCAGCCCGGCATTAGCAGAGGTAGTGGTCGACCCCGATGCCCGTGACATCACGGTGGACACCCCACTCTATACCGCGGTTATTTCTGAACAGGGTGGCTCCATTAAGAGCTTTCTGCTCAAACAGTACCGTTCCGGGGTACAAAAAGACTCTGGCCCCATGGAACTTGTCCCTGCAAGCAATCCAGCCACAAGACCTCTGCTTTTTTCCCTGGATAACGGCACCGGGGCCAATCTGCCATTCTTTAAGGCAGAGGGTGCACAGACCCATCTCAATGTCAACCAGGGGCAGGCTGAACTGGTCATGACCGCAACCATGCCCGAAGGCGTGCAGGTGGTGCGCACCATGCGTTTTTCCAGCGACAGTTATCTGATTGCAGTGCAGTACAGCGTGGAAAACGCTACTGATCGGCCGGTGCAGGTATCGCCTGCCCTGGTGTGGTACAGTGCCCCCTTCCCGCACGTCAATCCGCCCAGTTCATACCTGTTTGCCGGTCCAATGGCCTATATCAACGACGAGCGTATTGAGGTCAAGGGCAAGGAGCTGGGCAAGGGTCCGGTTATCCGGCAAGGTACAATCAGTTGGACAGGATATGCGGATAGCTATTTTATTACCACCATTATGCCGGAATTCACTGATTCGCAGACCCTGACCATCCAGGAAACAGGTGCCGGCCGTGGCAGCAGCCGAAGCACTCTGTCGCAGGGCCTGGCAACCCTACAACCCCATGATAGCAAGGCCTACAGCTACACCCTGTATATGGGACCAAAGAAACTCACCATCCTTGAGGAAGTGGGGCACAATTTGGCCCAGGCTGTGAACTATGGCTGGTTGGATATCATTGCCAAACCCATGCTCTGGTTGCTGAACTTTTTCCACGGTTTTGTCAAAAACTACGGTGTAGCCATTATCCTGCTCACCATTGTCATCAAACTGGTGTTCTGGCCCATTACCCAAAAGGGCATGAAGTCGATGAAGAATATGCAGAAGCTTCAGCCCAAAATAGCAAAATTACGTGAAAAATTTAAAGACGATCCAGCCAAGATGAACCAGGAGATGATGAGTCTGTATAAGACCTACAAAATAAATCCCCTGGGCGGCTGTTTGCCAATGCTCATTCAAATTCCTTTTTTCATTGCCCTGTATCAGGTACTGATCGCGGCAATCGAACTGCGGCACGCCCCGTTCATGCTGTGGATCAACGACCTGTCCGCACCGGATCGGCTCTGGCTGGGTTTTGACATTCCCTACCTGCATGGCATGCCGATTCTGACTCTATTGATGGGCGCATCCATGTACCTGCAGCAAAAGATGACACCAACCGCTGCTGATCCGATGCAGGCGCGTATCATGCAGTTGCTGCCCATTGTTTTTACCTTCATGTTTATCAATTTTGCCTCAGGCCTTGTTCTGTATTGGTTTATTAATAACCTGCTCTCCATGCTCCAACAGTATCTGATCAACCGCAGCAGCAATGTCAGTAAGGCCTGAGTTTCGTATTTGAGGACCATAGCCATTATGACCAAAGGAAAAGACTTTTATGGAACAGAAATAGCCGATGTGATCGAACAAGCCTGTAAGGAACTAGGTGTTCCCCAGGAAAATCTCGATATCACCGTGCTTGAAACCGGCTCGGCCGGCATATTTGGCCTGTGCAAGAAGAAGGCACATATCCGGGTGCAGGTGAAAAAAAATACGATCCATGCAGAAACCCCTCCTGTGGAGGCGGACGAGCAAACAGGGGCTCAGCAGCCAGAGCAAAACGAATACCCGCCGGCAAAGCAGCAGGGCAGTGGCCGGGGCAAAAGAAAAGGGCCTGGCAGGAAAGCGGTGGTGGAAAAAGCTCCTGATCCCGCTGCAGAAGACAAGCAAACCACAGCAGCGACAAGCGACGAGCTACAGTCTGATCCAAGCGAGCAGGGTGCCCCTACTGCAGACGAAGACAACGGTACTGGCCCAGTCCCGGAGGATCTGGCATGTATCGAAGAGAAACTGACGCGGCTGCTCATCCTCATGGAATTGCCCTCTACTGTCCGGGTGGAATACACAGACAACACCGTTGTGTGCACCATCAGTGGCGCACACGAACAGTATATTGGTGGTCAGGATGGTAAAATTCTCGACAGTTTGCAGTATCTGTTGCGCAAGATGATCGGCCCGCATCTGCCGGACCGGACTACCTTGAGCCTCGATGCTGCTGGTTACCGTGAACAGCGCTTTGAGCAGTTGCGCCAACAGGCAACAGAGTTTGCCGCACAGGTGAAGCAAAGTGGCAAAACCAGGGCCATCTCTGGTCTGAATCCTGCTGAGAGGCGCGCGGTCCACCTGGCCTTGCAGCAGGACAGCGGCGTACGCAGTCGCTCGGTGGGTTCAGGCCTGTTCAAAAAAATCCTCATCTACAAGCCGGGCAAGGAAAACAAGGGCACTGCCACAAGACGTCGGGGCGGTTCAGGTGTTCAGCAGGATAACGACTGATACTATTGCAGCCATTGCCACCCCACCCGGTGCCGGCGGGGTGGGTATTGTCCGTGTTTCAGGGACAGATGCCCTATCGCTGCTCAAACAGCTTTTTGTACCCCACCGACCCCGACCATCCTTTGCCAGCCACCGTCTCTATTATGGCAACATCCTGGCCCGGGACGGTACTGTCCTAGATGAGGTTTTGGCGGTGTACATGCAGGCACCGTACACCTATACCCGCGAAGATGTGGTGGAATTTCAATGCCACGCTTCTCCTCTTGTTTTGCAGGAACTGCTGGAGCACCTTTTTACCCTGGGCGCCCGTCCAGCAGAACCGGGCGAGTTCACCAAGCGTGCCTTCCTTTCCGGCCGCATTGATCTCTCCCAGGCCGAAGCGGTCATCGACCTGCTTGAGGCCCGCACCACCACTGGTGCAGGCCTGGCCGCCTCCCAGTTACAGGGGGCGCTGGCCAAGGCAGTCAGTGCCATCCGCGACACCCTTGTTGAACTGATGGCGCAGCTTGAAGTGGCTATTGATTTTCCCGATGAGGATGCAGATATCCTTGACCGGGAAGAGGCTGTTTTGATCTTGCAGCAGCGGGTCATGGCACCAATCAAGGCGCTCATTGCCGATGCCGATCAGGGTCGTCTCTACCGGGAAGGCATGCGTCTGGTGATTGCCGGCCTGCCCAATGCCGGCAAATCCAGTCTGCTCAACGCCCTGCTCAAGGAAGAGCGGGCCTTGGTTACCCCGCATCCTGGTACCACCCGTGACACGATTGAAGAGGGTATGGCCCTGCACGGTATTCCGGTGCAACTCATTGACACCGCGGGCATCCACCTTGACCATGGCGATCCTGTGGAGGCCCTTGGGATGGAGCGGGCCAGAAAGATGATTGCCGAGGCAGATTGCATTCTCTTTCTCATTGACGGCCAAGCCGGTTTCACCGAGGATGCACGGCAACTGTACGCAAGCATTGCCTCTAAGCGGCATGTGCTTGTGCTCAACAAGCGGGATTTGATCACTGAAGAAAGGGAAAAGGAACTACGCACCCTGCTGCCAGCAGTGCAGCCTGTGGTGAGTATCTCTGCACGCAAAGGCGAGGGTATAGAGGCCCTGCAAACAGCCATTCTTGGCATTATTGCTCCCAATCATGGCGGGCTGCAGCGGGAAAACGCGCGCCTTGCCCCCAACAGGCGCCATCGCAGCCTGCTCACCCGAGCCCTGGAAGCCTGCACTGCCTGCCTGGCCACCCTGCAGGCAGGCGCACCGCTTGATCTGCTCAGTGTGGATGTACAGACTGTTCTGGACTGTATCGGTGAAATAAGCGGCCATGCCACCTCAGAAGAGATTCTTGACGCCGTGTTCAGCCGGTTTTGTATTGGTAAATAAAAAGGCCCTTCCATACACTTTGGAAGAGCCTTTGTGGTAGGACTGCCCATCCATCCCAGCAGTCAACAGGGTGTGATTTGCCTTGTTTTCATTTTTTCGATAACCACGCCTGCCGCCCAGTTGCCCTCATATAATCCATGGGGTTGATGGGCGCTCCCTGGTAGCGTATTTCATAGTGCAGATGGGTACCTGTGCTTCTGCCAGAATTGCCAGCCAGGCCAACCGTATCCCCTGGGGTGACGCTGTCGCCGACCTGCACCAGGCGTTTGCTCAAATGGGCGAACACGGTTTCATAGCCGTTGCCGTGGGAAACGATGATATTCTCGCCATAGTCGGGTGAATAGCCGGAACTGACCACTCGGCCGTTACCGGTTGCCTGGACCTTGTCTCCCCTTTTTGCTTTGAAATCCACGCCTTCGTGGAAGGCCCGGCGACCGTTGATCGGATCCCGCCGGCTGCCAAAAGGTGAGGTGATGGATGTACCTATTGGTGTGCCTAAAGGCAGGTTGGCTAGCAAATCCAAGGCCTTGGCTGCATTGTCCTGGCCTGTTTCCGTGTTTGGCGGAGCAATGAAAAGGCCGCCGCTATGAGCCGGATCCTCCTGCACCAGCACCTCGACTCCAAGCTGGTTTTGTAAGGTCTGGGCCAAACAGGTTTGCTCATCGAGTGTGGCTTTTTTCTTGAGAAACGGTGCGTTGCCAGTGGTTCGTCCAGAGGTGTTTATGCCCGTGCGACCTGTCTGGCGTACCCGGGCAGTCTGCGCAGCCTTTGCAGAGCGCGTTTTTTTGGCAGCTTGCGCGACCTTAGCCTTGGGTTTGGCCTTTACCGACTGTTTTTGTGTTGTTTTTTTGGTGGTGCGCGTTGTCGCCTGTACCTTGGTATCAGCCTGCAAGCGTACGATTTGACCTTTTTGCGCAGTTTGAGGCCGGGTGCTCTGTTTGTTACCAGCCTGACGGGTAATTTTCTGATTTGTTGTCTTTTTGGCGCTTCCGCTCAAGGCTGCTGCGGCATGCAGTGTGGCGGTGGGCAGTAAGAGCAGACCAATGGCCAAGGTGCATAAAAAACAGGTCTTAAGGGGGGGATGCAGACAACGGGTACGGGTTATCGTATCCATGGAATTTTTTATTTGATTGAATAAACCGATTCCGCAATGCAACCGAATTGGCGCACACAAAACCGCTCCATTGAAAAAATGTGCTCTGTCAAAACTTTCAGGAAACAGCCCACACAAAACAAAGACAGCACCATTCCCTGAAAGAGCTGGAAAAATCACGACATATTAACGATTCGTTGCATTGTCATTGCACTGTACAATCATTGCTGAAAATGCAGGGTTGCAAACAAGTATCATCTGGTCAAAGTGCAGACAATGTCCTTTTATACATGCCGCACCAGGGCTTTGCAAGCAAAAGACCACCAATCCAGAAAAATAGGGTGTTGCAAGTCGAGAAATTCGGGTGGTTAGACAATAAAAAACCCCGCCCATGCCCAGGTCTCTGAAAGCAGACCTGGGCATGGGCGGGGCGAGCAAAGTCAAAAAATGATTGTTATGCTTGTTTGAAGCTGTCGGCGTACAGTTTGGCAATGGCGGCAACCCCATCATCGCTTAAGTAGCGAGTACCGGAGCCGACAAAGGTGGAGTAGTGGATTGCCGGAGCATCTTCCTGCCAGGAGCCATCTTTCCAGGTAAACCAGCCTTTCCTGGTTTGGTCATAAACATGCAGGGGGCGATTGAAGAGTTTGGCCAGCTCCACGGCCCAACCAGTGCCACCCTTGACTGATTGGTCATCGAGAATCGTACCGATGATAAAGACCTGATGGCCCTTGTTGACGATATGAAAGATGGTCTGCAAAACCCGGCGGATTTTTTCTGTTTCGTAGTAGGTGCGGTTCATCATCCGGGATGCGATTTCCATGCTGATATCGCCTCGCTGCAGTTCGGCCTCGCTCAGCAGCACTGTATTGCGATCACGCTCGAGTTTGTGCCCTTCAAAGGTATAGACTACCTCCTGAACGCCGTACTGTTCCGCATATTCGCCAAAAGCCGTTTCTGCGCCCTTGAGGCCACCATGGTAGAGTGTGCAATCTTTTGCTTGCATAGAAAGTGATGTCAGGTTGAGGCTGAAGAAAAAGGTGCCAGAAAATGGCACCTGTTGTTTTATTGTTTTACTGCTTTGAAAAATACCCGCCAAGGAGCTGGATATCCCTCTATAGTACGCGACGGGTCTTGCTTGTCAATGAAATCTTGGTACGATTCAAAGCGCATCCATTCTGTGCGCCGTTGTTCCTCTGCACTCATGGCATGTCGACAAAAAAGTCGTACCTGTTTGAAACCGCTGCGCACCAGCCAGTTGTGCAGACAGGAGGCCGTGGGCACAAACCAGGTACCCGGTACCTTGGCATAGGTTGTTTCGGGAAAGAGGGCTATGGATTCCGTGCCTGGGATTGCCTGGGATTCCAGCAGGAGCACGCCTCCGGGTTTCAGGGCAGCGAGCAGATCTTTCAGCGCTTCCAAGGGAGAGAGCCGGTGGTAGAGTACCCCCATGCAGAAAATGACATCAAAACTCTCCTGAAAAAGATCAAGATCCTCTATGCCCAAGAGCTCGGTGCGCAGGCATTCTTGGCGGGCAAAACCATTGAGCAGCCAAAAGGCGTAGTAGTGCTGCACAAAGGGCTCAAAACCAAGGACAAAGGCAGGATTATGGGCTGCCATCCTGAACATGTAGTACCCGTTGTTGCTACCGATATCGGCAACAACTGCACCACGTAAATCAGGCAGTTCTGGCAAAAGCCGGTTCCATTTGCGCTCGCTGCGCCATTCGGCGTCAACCTCGATTCCAAACACAGAAAAAGGGCCTTTTCGCCAAGGCATAAAGGCACGCAGGCTCTGGTACACCAGTGCCTGCTCTCCGGGGTTGAGGGTATTGGCCCGGCCGATGGTGACTACATCGCCGCTCAAATCGCAGTCTGCAGCGTGTAGATGGGCGACGCTGGCCAATGGTTCCTGGTAGCGAAGAAAGCCTTTTTTCTTTTGCCCCACCCAGGCAGCCTTTGCAGCCAAGCGGGCGCGGAGGGCGGCAATATCTGCGCCTGGAAAACGCAAGAGCCAGTCGTTTTCCATGGTCAGCGCTTTAAGGCCACGATGGAGCAAAAGTTGAACCAGGTAAAAAAAGGTTCCACTTCGACAAAGCCTGCTGCCTGCAAAAGTTGCACATTTTCCTGCAGCGAAAAGGGTACCAGTACATTTTCCAAAGCTTCCCGCTTGGCCGCAATTTCCAGCTCAGAATAACCACGCGCCCGTTTAAAGTTGTGGTGGATGGCAATGAAATCCCGGTTCAGGGCCGGGGCATGGGCAATAGTTTTTTCACTCAACAAGAAAATACCGCCCTGGGGCAAGGCTTCATAAATCCGGTGGACAAAGGCCTGCCGGGCCACGGGCCGCACAAATTGCAGGGTATAATTGCACAACACCGCCCTGGCATCTGTGAGTGGACAGGTGATGATGTCTCCCTCCTGAAAGCGTACAAAAGCGCTTTGTACTGTATCCTGAATTTTGCTGCGCGCCTGCCTGAGCATGGCGGGCGCGTTGTCCACACCAACATAGCGAAAGCCACGACCAGACAGCCGTTCAACCAGGGCCAGGAGACCTGTACCCACGGAACACCCCAAATCATATATCAGGGCGCCATTGGGCAGCCGCCTGGCCAGCAGCTGGGCCATGGCATCGATCACCAGGTGGTAACAGGGAACGGAGCGGTCCAGCATGTCGTCAAAAACCGCAGCCACCTCCTCGTTAAAGGAGAAATCCTCCTGCACCGCATCTGTAAGAAAAATGCGGTCTCGCTCTTTAGCAGGCGCGGTCCCTGGGCCGGTATGTTCGGCGCTTGCTGTCATCCTTCCAGTTCGCGCACCGCGCCCTTGTCTGCTGAGGCGGCAAAGCGGGCATAGGCTTGCAGTGCCTTGGAGACCAGGCGCTCCCGTTCGGGTGTATAGGCCTGGGCACCACGTTCCTCTTCCTTTTGTCTGCGCACGGTCAGTTCCTCTTCACTGACGGCTAAGGTGATGGTGCGGTTTGGAATATCAATATCAATACGGTCGCCATCCCGCACCAGGGCAATGGGTCCGCCGCTGGCCGCCTCGGGGGATACGTGGCCAATGGACAGACCAGAGGTACCTCCGGAAAAACGGCCATCGGTGATCAGGGCGCAGGCTGCACCCAGATGGCGAGACTTGAGGTACGAGGTGGGATACAACATCTCCTGCATGCCGGGGCCGCCCTTGGGTCCTTCATACAGAATGCACACCACGTCACCAGCCTGTACCGAACCATCGAGAATGCCTGCACTGGCTGCTTCCTGCGAGTGAAACACCCGGGCAGTACCGGAAAATTTGAGGATAGTGGCATCAACTCCGGCCGTCTTGACGATGCAGCCCCTGGGCGCAATGTTGCCAAACAAAACAGCCAAGCCACCATCTTGGGAATAGGCGTGGGCCACATCCCGAATGCAGCCCTTTTCCCGGTCAAGATCAAGCTCTTCATAGCGGGTGTGTTGCGATCCCATAACCAGGTTGCGTTTGCCGCCCGGCGCACTGCGATACAGGTCCCTGGCCGCATCGCTGGCGCTTGCTCGCATAAGGTCGTAGCGTGCAAGGGCTTCGGCAAGGGTCAGGCCATCTGCTCGATACACACTGGTATCGAGCAGACCTGCCCGGTCCAGTTCGCCCATGATCCCTAAAATACCACCCGCCCGGTTAACATCTTCCACATGGTGGGAAGAGCTGGGCGCTACCTTGCACAAGTTGGGCACCTTGCGCGAAAGCGCATCAATATCGTTCATGGTGAAATCCACCCCAGCCTCCTGGGCTACGGCTAACAGGTGCAGCACCGTATTGGTGGAGCCGCCCATGGCAATATCCAGCGACATGGCATTGAAAAAGGCGGCGCGGCTGGCAATGGAACGGGGCAACACCCGGGCATCCCCCTTCTCGTACCAGGCGTGGCACATTTCGACAATGCGCTCGGCCGCAGCGTCAAACAGGTCAAGCCTGGCGGCATGGGTGGCCACCACCGTGCCGTTACCGGGTAGGGCCAGGCCAAGGGCCTCGTTGAGACAGTTCATGGAATTGGCGGTGAACATGCCCGAACAGGAGCCGCAGGTGGGGCAGGCGCTGCGTTCCACCTCGGCCAGATCTACATCGCTGACTTGGTCATCTGCTGCCATGACCATGGCGTCGATCAAATCGAGCGAACGGCCCAAGGCACGGCCAGCCTCCATGGGCCCGCCAGACACAAATATTGCCGGGATATTCAAACGCATGGCTGCCATGAGCATACCAGGGGTGATCTTGTCGCAGTTAGAGATACACACCATGGCATCCACGGTATGGGCGTTGCACATGTATTCAACAGAATCGGCAATCAGCTCGCGTGACGGCAGGGAGTAGAGCATGCCCAAGTGGCCCATGGCAATGCCATCGTCAATGGCAATGGTATTGAATTCAGCGGCAAAACAGCCCAGCCCTTCAATGTGCCGCTTCACCCATTGGCCGATCTCGTGCAGATGCACGTGCCCCGGTACGAACTGGGTAAAGGAGTTGACCACAGCAATGACCGGGCGGCTCATCTGTTCTTCACTGCGACCATTGGCCCGCCACAGGGCCCGCGCCCCGGCCATGTGCCTGCCTTCGGTGCTGGTTGCACTGCGCAGCTTCTGTTTCATATCCGCTCCATTGTGTTCAAAAATTATTTCTTTTTAAAACTTTCTACCAAATCACGACATACTATCCTGGGAACAGCCGTGCGACAACAGGAGATTAGCGTCAGGATTACAGCCACACTCAACAGCACACGCGAGTTCCCTACCTCAAACTGGCTGGGAGCCAAAGCCTGCAAATGGCAAGGAGCAATGTGCCCCTGCCGATGAAGATTAACCCGTTTGTGCACAAGTATTTATTGGTCTAGAAACGCGAGGCACTCCCTATGTTTTCCCTTCGGGAGAATGTTCCCACCGTGTGAAGAAACAGTTGTTTTCACGTAAACAATCTGGTATGCATGGTATCCGGTGTGTGGAGGCAGCAGTTCCGGCCTCTTTTTTTTTAACCTTTTCCCAGGCTGACAACGATCACCACAGGATAACCCATGACACAGAACGAAATTCAACCCGCCGGGGCGGCGGAAGACAACGCCTTTGAAGACATCAGTTTTGCCGAACTCTTTGAACAGGATGATCATAATACGGTTATCAATGTAGGAGAAGTGGCGCTAGGCACCGTAGTGGGGCTGGCAGGCGACGCGGTGCTCATAGATGTAGGCGACAAAGCCGAGAGTTACATTCCCCTGACCGAATTCCGGCACGAAGATCCGGACAGGGAGATTGCCATTGGTGATCAGTTCGAGGTTTACATAGAAAAACGTAAAGAAGAAGGCGGTCTGCTCCTTTCCCGGGAAAAGGCCATTGCCATTAAGGTGTGGGAACAAATTGCCCGCATCCAGGAAGACGATGGCACCATCGAAGGCCGCATTGACAACCGGGTCAAAGGCGGCATGTCGGTGGATATCGGTGTTCCTGCCTTCTTGCCCTATTCGCAGATCGACCTGCGTCCGGTGAAGGATCTTGATGCTCTTATCGGGGAAATCTATGAATTCAAGATTCTGAAATTCAACCGTAAACGCAACAATGTGGTGATTTCACGGCGGGTTATCCTTGAAGAGGAGCGTAGCGCCCTACGCGAGCAGATGCGCGAAACCCTGCAAGAAGGACAGATTATCCGCGGCGCCATCACCAATATTACAGATTACGGTTTGTTCATCGACTTGGGCGGCATGGACGGACTTTGTCACATCACCGATTTGTCTTGGGGCCGGGTGTCGCACCCCTCCAAACTCTACAGTGTGGGTGAGGAGCTTGAGGTGAAGATCCTCAAGTACGACAAGGATTCCAATCGTATCTCCCTGGGCGTAAAACAGCTCAAGCCCGACCCGTGGGAGCGGGTGCCCGAGTTGTATGCTCCGGGTGCACGGGTTCCCGGCAAAATCGTTTCCATCACCGACTACGGTGTCTTTGTTGAACTAGAAGAGGGCGTAGAAGGGTTGGTGCATATTTCGGAGATGAGCTGGTCGAAAAAGCCCAAACATCCTTCCAAGATTGTGGGCGTGGGCGATGCCATTGAGGTGCAGGTACTCAAGGTAGAGGCCGACACCAAGCGCATATCTCTGGGTATGAAGCAGCTTCTGCCTAATCCCTGGGATGTGGTGGAAGAGAGCTATCCGTTGGGCGCGATTATCGAAGGAAAAATCAAAAACATCACGGATTTTGGTATATTCATCGGTATTGAAGAGGGTATTGATGGCCTGATCCATGTTTCTGATTTGTCCTGGACCGAGCGCATCAAGCATCCTTCCGAGAAGTATGCCAAGGGGGAAACCATCCAGGCGGTTGTGCTCAAGATCGACAAGGAAAACGAGCGCTTCTCCCTGGGAATCAAGCAGCTTGAGCCCGATCCATGGCAGGCTGCAGTCACCAACTATCCCATTGGCTCCACGGTGGAAGGCGCCATCACCAACGTGACCGACTTCGGGATCTTTGTTCAATTGGAAGAAGGCATCGAAGGCCTAGTGCATGTTTCCGAAATATCCAGGGAAAAAATCAAGACCCCGGTGGATATGTTCAAGGTGGGTGACACCCTTCAGGCCATGGTTATCAATGTTTCTGCCGATGACCGTAAGATAGGGCTTTCCATCAAGGCTCTGCAGGAAAAAGAAGAAAATCATGGCGTGATTCCAGAAGAATACATGCCCAAATCCCAAGGGCCTTCCACTCTGGGCGACCTGTTGAAGGCCGCTGCCGGAGAAAACTCCCAGAAGTAAATCAATGCCATAGTCGTCTGGCAGGACAAAGGCGCTGCCCTGCCAGACATTTGACCATCAGATGCAGCCGCATGCGGCGTGGAAGCCGAACTGCGGCATCGCAAAGGAAGAGAATGTATGTTGAAGCGTGAACTGGTTAATGAAGTTGCACAACAGCTTGGCGATTACTACAAGCAGGACATATCCCAGGCAGTGGATATTATCCTTGAAGAGATTGCCCAGGCACTGATTGAGGAGCGGCGTGTGGAAATCCGCGGCTTCGGCAGCTTTTCTGTGCGTAGCCGTAAGCCGCGCACGACCAAAAATCCCAAAACCGGTAAAATGATGCACATTCCGGAACGGAAAACGCTGCACTTCACCATGAGCAAATCACTGAAAGAGGTGCTTATCAGCAAGAAGTCTGATTGAAGCGCACATAACTTTGCTCGAACCAGGCCAGCATCTCTCACTGGATGCTGGCCTTTTTTATGCCAACGTATGGTCGACCAAGCCCTAGCATCAGTCTCTAAGCTGCCTGTGCGGCAGTGGACACGGTGGGGTCGTTCTTCGCGCGTATCTGGGAGATTCTAAGCTGCCTGTGCGGCAGTGGACAATGGCAAAAACTTTGTCGTCCTGGAAATCAGTTTCTAAGCTGCCTGTGCGGCAGTGGACTATTAGCAGTACTTTTGTTCTCTTTTTTTAATTTTCTAAGCTGCCTGTGCGGCAGTGGACGCCGCGCGTTCCTCTAGCTGTTTGCGCAGCCTTTTCTAAGCTGCCTGTGCGGCAGTGGACAAAACTTGCCAACAGACACAGCGTATCCGTTGTTTCTAAGCTGCCTGTGCGGCAGTGGACTCAAAGCTGTCTGCTGGCGGTGGGTACTTTGCTTTCTAAGCTGCCTGTGCGGCAGTGGACCTCCAGGATGCCTGTATCCTCTCGCCCAGCATTTTCTAAGCTGCCTGTGCGGCAGTGGACGTGTGGTGTTGTGGTCATTGACACGGAAACCTTTTCTAAGCTGCCTGTGCGGCAGTGGACAAAAAAGAAGCCCTGACGTTATCCCGGCAAACTTTCTAAGCTGCCTGTGCGGCAGTGGACTTGGCTTGACCACGGTGGGGAGGTCGGTGAACTTTCTAAGCTGCCTGTGCGGCAGTGGACACCATGATGAGCACCATAGCCCGCGATCTGCATTTCTAAGCTGCCTGTGCGGCAGTGGACGATGCCAGCGGCAAAGGTGGTCACCACTGCTCTTTCTAAGCTGCCTGTGCGGCAGTGGACGGCTGCTTCGGTTTTGCTCCAGTCCTCCCATTTTTCTAAGCTGCCTGTGCGGCAGTGGACGGCTGCTTCGGTTTTGCTCCAGTCCTCCCATTTTTCTAAGCTGCCTGTGCGGCAGTGGACAAATATTCAGCAAGGGTGACTGGTTTTTGTGTTGTTTCTAAGCTGCCTGTGCGGCAGTGGACGGCAAAAAGATAAAGCAGCAAACTTTCTATTTTTTCTAAGCTGCCTGTGCGGCAGTGGACGCAAAGCGGCCGACAGCGGCCTCGGTCTTGGCCCTTTCTAAGCTGCCTGTGCGGCAGTGGACATTCAGCTGAGCTCAAAACCAGGCAATACAACTGTTTCTAAGCTGCCTGTGCGGCAGTGGACGCACCCGCCGTCGATAAGGAATTCCCGGGCAATTTCTAAGCTGCCTGTGCGGCAGTGGACAGGGCCCATTCGGCAAGTTTGTCGTGGACTCCTTTTCTAAGCTGCCTGTGCGGCAGTGGACGGGCAAGGCGGCGCAAGGCAAGGATTTTAGCATGTTTCTAAGCTGCCTGTGCGGCAGTGGACGGTATCAATCAGCTGCTTGTCCAAATCAGGCACATTTCTAAGCTGCCTGTGCGGCAGTGGACGTTTCTGGTTTTTCGTTTTCTGGATTCTCAATTTTTCTAAGCTGCCTGTGCGGCAGTGGACGTCTGCATCCATCTCCCGCTTGCCGCCTAGCTGTTTCTAAGCTGCCTGTGCGGCAGTGGACCTTTAGCGGTGGCTTCCGCGTGAGCCAACACATATTTCTAAGCTGCCTGTGCGGCAGTGGACGTAAACTTTCATTTTTCCCTCTCTTTTAGAGTTTTTCTAAGCTGCCTGTGCGGCAGTGGACTGGCGGTATGTTGAGCTCATTAGCGGGCATCTCTTTCTAAGCTGCCTGTGCGGCAGTGGACGTCTGGGCGGCGAAGGGGCAGACACGTCTTCAGTGTTTCTAAGCTGCCTGTGCGGCAGTGGACGGGCAGAAGAAACCGAGTATTTGCTACGCACAGGGTTTCTAAGCTGCCTGTGCGGCAGTGGACGAACACCAGCCGCCAGAGCTGACGTTTATCACCTTTCTAAGCTGCCTGTGCGGCAGTGGACATTAAGGTGTTTGTTTTTGTTGCTTCCGGAGGAATTTCTAAGCTGCCTGTGCGGCAGTGGACGTAAACCAGGCGATGAAGAGTGCCCGTTTTGCGGTTTCTAAGCTGCCTGTGCGGCAGTGGACAAGAACAAGATACAAAATAATGACGTAAAAACAAGTTGTCAGAAAAGGAAAGTCCAGAAAACCTTCTCTTAAAAGCTTTATTTTTACTACAATAATATCCGCTGGTTAAATAAGTGGCCAAGTTTTTGGGTTCACATATGATGTGCAGTTACATCGGATAACCGATGTCTTGCAGTGCTGCATGGCACCATCTACGCTCAACCCTCATTTACCGAGACCACGGGATATTTTGCACGGTACCGCGCCGTCAAAACAGGGGTACTGTAGCAAAGGGCTGCTCTGGGACGGATTTACTCAATCCATAGCCGGTAAATTGCCCTTCCTGCGGCATTGATGCGATCCGCCTTTCAATAAAAAGCCGCATCACCTGCCCGCTGCTGGCACTTTGCAGGCGGGCAAAGGGAAGTCGCTGCCGGGTATTGTACTTGGCGGCAACGGCTGCAGCCAGCGGCTCTGTCCATTGCCCGGCTCCTTTCTTGTCATACCGGGCCTTCAGCCTGCGGGCCGCGCTTGCTCCCTTGAACTGCCTACGGATGAAGCTGGCATAGCCCTGTACCGTACCGGGCGCAGCCTGCACCGGCGAGATCAGGGCATAGCCGCTTAAGCGTTGCAGTTCTTGCCACAGTTCCAGCAAGTCGGCTTCCTGCCCATGCAGGCGGATCATACCGCCCAGGGTACGATCCAACCCATAGGCAGGAAAACTCAGCGCAATGTGTCCGTCTTCCCGGTTGTTATACCGTGGCAGATAGCGGTGCAGGGCCTGCATCAGGTCGTTTATCACCTGGGGTTGCGTTCGGTCTTCCTGAGGAATGGCGATCAGGTTACAATAATGCGTTTGCATGGCCTACTCCTTGCCGCTCTCACCAAAGACACCGCCCCGAATGAGTACAGCCATGGCAAAATGTTGGTCGGCAGGGGCTGGAGCTTTTCCGTCCAGTACCCAGGCGTCGAAAATGGAATAAAAATCTTTCTTCTGCTTAGGCTGGCGGAAGGCCATGCCCAGCGTGGTGACCGAACCATAGGGCTCAACCGCGATGGGAAAGGGCATCTCATCAGCTTCGCCATACCAGGTGTCGATGGTGCGGATGGCATTGCCAATTTTTTGTGAGTGCATGCCGGCCTTGCCGTTAATCTGATAGAGCACTTTACTCTTGCGGCTGCCGGTATCCAGAATCAGTTCTTGGGAGGGGTACACCTCCTGTCCATAACCAACCCGCACCTGAGCCTCTATATAGAGGATGGTAAAATCCTGCCCGCTCAGGCCGGCGGCAAGCCAGCCGCTCAGTTGCTCCAACTCGGGGCTTGAATGGGTAAAATCATTGAGGCCGATGCGCTCTACCTGGGCAAAGGTGATGGTTTCACTCCCATTGCGCACGCTCACTGTAATGTCTTCAGCACCCATGCGGTTGCGCCAGAGCCAGCGGGCATTGGCGATATTTGCCGCATAGCGGCGAGCCAGTTCCTGCACGCCCTGGGTTTCAAGATAGGCCTGCACGGTTTTCAACAGGGCGGCCTGATAATCCGGCTTGTTACAGACATAGGGCGTACCGTCAAAGGGCAGCGCCTTGCAGCTCCAGCGTACAATCAGAATGTCTTTGTCGTCATCCAGGGCAGCGGCATCCACCCTTTGCAGATTGGGTTTTTCTATTTCGGCGTCGAGTTTTACCGGGTCAGCGGCTATAGTGCTTTTCAAGCGATTACTGATGGTGCCCCGCACCGACTTTTCCCGAATGGGTACCGGTATGGCGCTTGTCGTATCGTCCTTGCTGTCTTTTTGCCAGAAAAAAGCATCGGATATGTCGAGCTTGCGCTCAAATGCCAGAACACTTGCTGTTTTCAGTTTAGTCGCCACGTTTGTTCCTCCGTGAGTATTTATCGTTCTTCCTGGGTAACAAGATACAAGTCGTTCTCTGCCTGGTGACGGTAGCGCCAGAATGCCCTGGTGAAGTCATGAATGCGGTGCGGGAATACCCACTTGCCCAAACCGTAGACCGCCTCCACATACTGGGCGGGGTATTCCTTGGTGCGACAGTTGGCCAGTTCACCGGCGGCAAAGGCAGGGGCAATGCCCTGATAGCCGAGCGGCATGGGCACCAGCCAGCCGCGGCCGGTTTTGGCGGAACGGGTTTGCCATTGAACCGAGCCGTTTTTTCCAACCGGGATGTGGTGCAGGCAGGCCAAATCAATAAGGGCATCCAGGGCGGTGGCTTCGGGCTGATTCTTTTGCAGCTCGGCGGTCAACTCCTCAAGGTCCTTCTTCGCCTCCATCAGGATAAAGGCAGGCACCAGGTGCCTGGTCATCTGCCAGGCATCGTTTAGCAGAAAAAAGTGGGCAGGTTGACGCCCACCAAAGCCGCGCACGCTGCCGCCGGCAATGCGCTGCTGCATCAGCATTTCCTGCACTTGCAGCGCCAATTGCGTGCCTTGATCTTTAGATATTGGTTTTTCCGCCAGCAGTTCCATACCCAGGGTAAGCGTTAGATGGCACTTCCCCTCTTCAACAATGGATGCGGTTTTGCCGCTTTTTAAGAGAGGGTTGCGGGACTGGTTAAAGCTGTAGTCGCTGTAGGGTGTTTGCCGGTAGACCTGGGGCTGGCAGTCGTGGCAGGCAATGAGCACGCCATCGAGACAGAGATTGTTTGCTGCTTCCAGAGTTTGCAGCTTGCGACTCAAGGCATGTACAGCGCCGAGAAAACCGGTGACAGCTGGAAAACCGTAGGTGATCGGGCTGGAAATGGTGTTGGCGTTTTCAATGTGTATGCGCTTAAAAAGCAGGTATCCGGCTTTTTCCATCATAAAAATACCTCCCTGCCTTCGCGGTGGCTCTTCTGGATGACTTCCTCCATGGTGGTGCGCCACTCTTTTTGCACGGCGTCGCCAAAATCAAAACGCATGTGTTCAAACTCCTTTTTCAGTAAGGCGTTCAGCCAGTTGGCAAAGCGGGTAGCCACATAGCCGCGCCAGTCATCCTGTGCGCGATCTTCTGCAAAATCCTCCTCGCCTTCCAGCTCTGCACGGCCAGGATCGAGCCAGAGGCGCTCGTTATAGTGCAGGGCATGGGCCTTTTTGCTCCATCCCGGCGAGCTGTTGCCCTGGATGGAGGCGGCCAGCCACAGCACCTGGTCGAGCATAGTGTTGATAATGGTCTTACGGGATTCGCGCACAAGAAAGGTATTGGCCTTGTCTGCAACGAGGGCAAAGAGTTCTTGCAGGGGAGCGCGGCAAAGATAACTCAGCCTCTTGTCAAAAAAAGATGTTTGCCCGGCACTGATGGTAAAAGGCCGAGTTGCTGAAAAAGTGGGAGGCATTGATGGCAGGAGTAGATTGCGTCCACCGCGTTTGCTGACCAGTTGGCTGATGTTTTGCGGTTTGGTGCCACCGAGCCTGTTGCCAGCCAGGTGCGGGATGGAAACGTACGCCTGCCAGGAAGAGGACTGTTTATAACGGTTTTCACGCGCCTTTTTGTTTTCATCCGAATAGCGGATAGCGTTGAGTTTATTGTAAAGCGCGTGGGTGAAGGCAGAGGGGTACAGCGGGATGAGGCAGATGTAGGAGGTGTAGGCATCGTCGGCCGGCCCTGCATCAGGCTTGAATGGCCACAACACCTGCTTATTGGTTTCAGCCGTAGCGGGCGAGCCCGTTTCGCCGGTGAGCAAATCAAAAAAACTTTCCTGATACTGAGAGGAAAGGGCCGTATCCGCGGCAAATACCCTTGCCAGGGCAGGGTGTTTTGCCAGAATAAGATGGCGGATTCTGATTTCCTTTTCTTGGTCAACAAACCAATCAAAAAATGCGGCCAAGGGCAGATAGGCAGCATTGCCGTTCGCATCCAGTGCCGATTCGCGTAGATGCTGGGAAGCGATCAAACCCTCCGGCAAAGGGTGTTCCGGTTGGAAAAAAATGTTGTCGCCCCTGGAATCCGGATGAACGCCTTTGGACAGGTGGGTGCCGAACTTCAACCCTGCGGCCATGCGCTTGGCCGCATGTTCCATCCACACATTCAGGCTGTATTTTTGCTCTGCTTCGGCAAGCAGCTGCCGAAGATCGGAGCAGGCCTGCACATCGTTGTCTTGTTCGGCCTTGGCGAGTTTTCTCTGTTCAGAAGCGGTCTTTTTATCGAACTGATCTTGCAAAAATGCGACAATGCGTTGCCGTACCTGGCCTGTTGTTAGGGATTTCATGGGCAGGATCCTGTTTTCGGGAACATGAATATCAGAGGCATAAAATTCTGTATACTTTTTTTGATTATTTTAATCAACATAAAAAACAGGAGAATTTAAAGCTAACTGCCTGTTCGGCAGTGAACTATGCATACAATCAGCATAATAAACATTTCTAAGCTGCCTGTACGGCAGAGCACTTCTTTTACCCTGAACCGGATATTCAATCAACCCGCCAGAATCCAAACCATTCATGGAAATACCAGCCGTTCTCGTGTACAGGCAGTTGCACCGTGGCATAGCGACAGGCAAGTGAGGCGATGCTCTTTTCTGGCAGCCTCTGCTGCAGCTTTTCCAGGCAGGCATAAAGGCCACTGTTCAGCCAGGGAGAAAGGTGAGTATTGCTGTGCGGCAGGGTGAAAGGCTGGAGAATCTTGTTGTGCAGATTACTTTGCTCAAGCCCTTTTTCGTACACCTGTTGCGCAGCATAGGCATTGAAGCCGCCGTCCTCATCCGGCACAAGCAGCCACTCTTCCTCTGCCCGGCCAGCGCGGAAGGGGCTGATAATCTGCAAATGCGCACTGGCCCGATGGGCGCTGTCTGGCTTGTGCCAGCAGGCATTGACAAAGTTGAGCCCATTGTTGTGCATCATCTCCTGCATCACCAGATGCTCCAAGTCTGCCAGGCGCTCCGTAGCCTTGAGCGCGCCTGGCCGCACAATACGGGCAATCGCGCTTATATGGGCAAGCTGCTCCGGGTTGAACAGGATAGAGCAGTCATGGCTGCCGAGCAGGTGTTCTTTATTTTCAAAACCGGGGTGGAAAAAAACAGGAGAACGTTCAGCGTTTCCTCCACTGTATGCCGCTATCAGGGCCTTGATGTTGAACTGCCAAACCAGCACATTGGGCTGTGAGGCTGTCAAACCTGGTCGGTGCCGCCAGATGCGCCCGGCCAGTTGGATGAGCGAGCGCATGGACGAGGGCTCGACAATGGCCCAGTCATAATCGTGGTCACGCCCGATTTCTGCCACCGGCGAGGCGAGCACAATAAAGATATGGTGCCGGGCATCGCTCTTGTTCAGGGCCTGCTTTATTTCGGGATGGGTAAAGATGCCTTCGGGGTGCGTTTCATCCCGCTTCAGGATACGGTCGAGCTTTTCCTCAAGTTCACTGCGCAGGATCAGTACCTGGCGGGAATGGTAGCAGCAGAGGTGGATGTGGGTGTCTGAGCAGGCCTCCTCCAGTTGCGCCTGATACAGGGCCAGAGCCAGGGCCATGAGCGGGCCGGTGTTGGCCATGCGTATCAGGCCGATGCTGAGCCTTTTGCCGCTTTGCGGATGCACCACATGGTATGCCTGGTGCAGGGAGCGCGCATTTTCCACCAGCACTTTGGCCAGGCGGCCATAAAATCTGGCCGGTTTTTCCGTGTATTGCGGCAGCGATGTCAGGATTGTGCCCATCCGGCGTACCGGTTCTTTGCGGAGAAAGGCGGCCCGCTGTGCCACAAAGTGCTGGTGTTTTTCCTCAAAAAAAGCGGTATCCGGGCAGGGCTCTGCCTGGCAGCGTTTTTCATCAAACCAGGCGCAGACGACTGGCTTTTGCGGCAGGTTTCGGCTTTTGTTCCAGAAGAAGCGGCCGGCCTGATAGGCCTGGAAGAGGCCGGCTACAAAGTCGGGTGTCAGGGTTGCCGAAGAGAGCACGATCCGGGAACCGCACAGACCTGCCAGATGCACCAGTCGCGCCAAGGCCGGCAGGTCTTCCTGGTTGAAGTCGTCCGGTTCATCCAGAATCAAATCGCTGCTGAAAAGCCGCAGCCAGGGCACGATATAGCGCCCGCCACGTCTGCACTCCGAGGCCTGCATGAGGTGATCGATGGTGCAGGCAACCACCGGAGTAAAGAGCAAGTCCCGCGCCTTATCCTCTGCCAGCACCACGTGGAATTGTTTCTGGAGAAATTCTTGGGATGCTTCCCAGGTTCCGCCTTCCACCACATCGCCATCCGCCACAAGCGGTGCCAGGGCGCTGCCGCTTTGTTCCTGCTCAGGGTCTGGCGTCCGGTCTTCCTGTTGCCAAAGAAACAGTTCGCGGCTGGCGGCTCCACCCACCAGCACTGCCAGCTGTGTATCGCTCAGCCCAAGGTTTTCCCTAAAGCTTGCCCCTGTTTGCAGGGTCAACACCCGCAGGCCGAGAGCGATGGTGAACCTGGCCCCATGCTTTGCATCGGCAAGAGCATAGATAATGCGGGCATTGCCGATGGTTTTGCCGCAGCCGGTGGAGGCCATATTGACGCCGAAAAATCCCTGTTCAGCGCTGGCCTGCCGCAGAGAGAGAGCCAGCTTGTAGGCCTTGTTTTGCCAGGAAAAGCGCGGAACAGCGGTCGGTTTAATCAGAGCATCGTGTTGTGCCAGGGTCGGCAGGTTAGCGGCAAGCGCGGGCAGAAGGCGGGCAAAATGGGCGGTGCAGTGGGCCACACCCAGCAAATGTTGATCCAGATACTGTTTGACCAGCACCTTGCCCTTATGGCGGCAGGTGTTGGCAACCAGTTCCGTGGCTGAGCCTGCCGCATCAGGCTGCTTGTGCTTCAGGGGATCGGTCTTGCTATTTCCCTTTTGTTTTCCCGGCTTTTCGTTGGAATAGGTATAATCACCCAGCATCAGGGCCAGACGGCTGGAGTGCAAAAGCAAGGGGTCGGCAATGGTTGTGTTGCCGCTGTTGTTGCTGTTGTCGCTCTCGCCGGACTTGGCCAGGGCCATAAGCGGTGGATGGTTGAGCGCCTTTCTTGCCCAACGGCTGAGCTGCTTCTGCCAGGCCTCACTATGAAGAACCAGACCGTCGAAAGACCAGAATGTTGCCATTTCGGTACAGGCCGCCACTGCCCTGGGGTTACGCACCCAATGGTCGACCGGGGTGAGTGTTTCGTAGAAGGCAAGCAGGTTTTTCCTGAGCTGGCCTGTATTTCTCCTTGCATACTTGCGCGTCTGCTCCTGGAACCAATCCCCCTCTTCAAAGGGCAAGCGGTGATGGCTGACCACAAGCCAGGCCAGCCATTGCGCCAAAGGGGGCAGGGCAGACAAAGTTGTTTGCCGCAGATCTGCCTCCTGCCAGTGCACAAACGGGATGGGCTGAGCCTGCAGATAGCCATCCAGGCTGCAAAAACGCCTGAGCCACTCTTCATCGCTGCCAGCGCCTTCAATCAGCCATTCAAACAGGCGCAGGGAAATCCATTCATGGCGGTAGGGGTCACCTGTAAAGGCTGCCCCTGCAAAGAGCTTGCCCTGAAAACCAATGGTGGATTTGCCAAGATCATGCAGCAGGGCGGCAAGCGTTGCCATGATCTGGATGCAGTGAGCAGACAGCCAGTTATTTTCCCATTTTGTGTTGCGAAAGGGCTGTGCCGTTACATTGACCGGCACCCTGCCCTGGCTATCAAAACGATCCCTGTTGCCCACCACCCACACAAGCTGGGAGCGGCTGCGGCTTCTGAGCCAGTGACAGGCAACAGCTGTGCTTTTGCTGGCACTTTTCCTTAGGAGCTTGTGCACCGTCTGCAGACCCTCTTCTGTCATGACCGTGCGCCAGGTGGTATCGCCGATACGATCGGCAAAGGCGTCCAGCACCCGGCGGGTGCGTTTATGGGCCTTTTTTTCGCACTGGGACACAAAGAGCACCATCATGGTAGGCTCCCCCTGCTATCGTGGATTTTCGTCTGACCCAGGTTTTCTGCGCCTCTGGAAGACAGAGCCATCTGTTTGACCTGGGCAAACATGAAATCCAGCGCCTTGTGGCGGGTAAACAGTTCCAGGGTTTCCTGGCGAAATTCCTGAGTGCTCGTGCCTTCACGGGCGCAAATAAAGGCCATGGGTAGCACCAGGGCGTCTTTCACCAAATCGGCAATATCAAAGACCAGCGCACCCCGCCTGGTTTTGCCGTGCATCACCGCAAAACCGTGAGGAATGCCCAATACCCAGCACACAGTGGCCGCCAGGCCATAGGCCAGATAATTGCCATGATTCAGGAAAGTATTGGCGCGGTCTCCGGCCTCGCGCTCGCGGACAAAATCGCCATAACCGCTGACCTCTGCGGCATGACGATACAACTCCTTGGTCAGGCGGGCTTCCAACTGCAACAGATGGCTGGTGGCAGTTTGCAGGGGGATCTGCTGCCTGTGCCGGGCAAAAGCCTCTTCCATGCCGCCGGCAAAACCCTGTTGCGCCAAGTCCCTGTCGCTGCGCCACACCTGGGCGATATAATCCAGCCGGGCTAACTGCAAGATCTTGGCTGCCTGCAGGCGTTTGGCTTCGTCAAACCACCAGGAAAGCCAGCCCTGCACATATTCGGTGGGACGATACTCGCTCTGCGGGCTCAACCACTCTATTTCTGCACCCATGAACAATGGGGTGGCGTCTCCACCGCAAAAACCGACCAATACCCCGGCAGAAGCCAGCATGCGCATAGCCGCCTGAGTGATGGAGGTGCCGGTGCCCAGCATGATGCAGGTGGTGTTGGCAATGGGGATATTCCAGTAATGGTTCTCCTTTTTCGCCTCAGTGAGATAGAGTACCCGCCCATCTTTTTGCATGACACGGCAGTGTTCCAGGTAATAGATATTGGCCCGCTTAGAGTGGAGAATGGCTTTGAGCCCGGTCAATGGTTCCATACGATCTCTGTGTGCATGTGGTGCGGGAGGCAGCCTGGGCTTGGCCTGTGCCAGGACCGACTTACAACTAAGTGCTTAGATGTTCAGATAATCAGGTAGATAAAGTGGTATTTCCATGCGTGCCATTATAACGGCTGCAATCCTGCTGATAATCAGCAATGTTTTTATGATGTTTGCCTGGTATGCGCATTTGAAGAATCTTATAGCCAAGCCGTGGATTGTGGCGGCGCTGGTTGGTTGGAGTATTGCCCTGTTTGAGTATCTTGTGCAAGTGCCAGCCAACCGGGTTGGCTAAACACGGTGCTTTTTGGTCAATTGGAAATCGTGCAGAAGGCTATTACGTTGAGCGTTTTTGTGCCTTTTGCGGTTTTTTACATGAAAGAACCCCTCAAGTTGGATTATCTGTGGGCAGCTCTGTGCACTTTGTGCATTTTGGCGACAGTTTTCTTTGTTTTCAGGGCTAAATTTGCGGCAGGCTAAACTGCGTTGAGTTAGGCAGGCAAAAAGGTTTGGTATCTTGTACAGAAAACGCAAAAAGCCGCAGCTACGGGTGGCAGCTGCGGCTTTTGTTGAGGATTTGTCCCAAATGTTTATCCTATGGATACCTCAGCACGCTCTGTTGTATTCTTTGTTCGTTTTCATGCACGATGAAAATCAGCAACCCCGTCTGATACCTCAACCCCCAGCGGGTTTGCTTGGTGCAGGCGTCTTTTCCGGGTCTGCGGCTGCTCCGGCAATGGCGGCCCGGCTTACCTTGATGCGGATGTTGTCTGCTATTTCCAACGTGACCACGTTATCGGTCAAACCAGTGATCTGGCCGTAGATGCCACCGCCGGTAATGACTCTGTCGCCCCGTTTCAAGTTGGCCAAATAGGCCTGGTGTTCCTTGGCCTTTTTTTGCTGCGGCCGGATAAGCAGGAAATAGAACACAAAAAAGATAAGAATTAGAGGAAGAAATTGACCGATGAAGGCCATCCCTCCGGGTGCGGCCGCCTCTGCAGCCCAAGCGACTCCTGTCATGAATATCCTCCGTTTCTGGGGTTAATGGCCAGGCTCCTGGTTGCCGCGCTGTTGGTAGAATTCGCTGCGAAAGGCGAGGAAGCGGTCTTGTTGGATCGCTTCGCGCATGGCAGCCATGAGGCTGATGTAGTAATGCAGGTTGTGAATAGTGTTTAATTGGTAGGCTAAAATCTCCCTGCTTTGGAACAGATGGCGGAGATAGGCCCGGGAATAATGTCTGCAGGTGTAGCAGGTGCAGCGTGGATCCAGTGGGCTTGCGTCCTTTTGGAAGCAAGCATTTTTTATAACCACTCTCCCCTGTGAAGTAAAGAGCATTCCGTTGCGGGCGTTACGAGTGGGCATGACGCAGTCGAACATATCAATGCCATGGAAAACGCCTTCCACCAGGTCCTCCGGCGTACCTACCCCCATGAGGTAGCGGGCGTGCTCTGCTGGTAGGTGATGGGCACATGCAGCTAGCATGGCCAGCATTTCCTCTTTGGGCTCGCCCACGGAAAGCCCACCCAGGGCATAGCCGTCAAAGCCGATATCATGCAATTCCTCCATGGCGGCCAGACGTAGATCTGTATACATGCCACCCTGCACAATGCCAAAGAGCAGCTGGCCTGTTTCCGGCTGGGCCCGGCGGCAGCGTTGGGCCCAGCGGTTGGTCAGGGCTGTGGCGCGTGCAGCCTCTTCGCGGCTGGCCGGATAGGGAATGCAGGTATCCAGCGCCATCATGATGTCGCTACCCAGGGCTTCCTGCACGGCAATGGCATCTTCTGGGCTGAGAAACAGGGGGCTGCCATCCAGGTGCGAACGAAAGGCTGCGCCTTCTTCGCTGATTGTGGTCAATTCTTGCAGGCTGAAGATTTGAAAACCACCAGAATCGGTGAGGATGGGTTTGTTCCAATGCATGAAGTGGTGCAGGCCACCCAGTTGGTGGATGAGTTCATGGCCAGGACGAATATAGAGGTGATAGGTGTTACCCAAGATGATTTGCGCACCTAATTCCTCCAGGGTTTCCGGGGTCATACCCTTGACCGTTGCCTGGGTGCCCACCGGCATGAACACCGGTGTTTCGATCACACCGTGCAGGGTTGTAAGGGTGCCGCAACGGGCATGACACTGGCTGGATTGATATGTCTTGGTAAATGGTGATGACTGCATGAACATCCTTGTTGTAAGAAACAATGACCGGCAAATTCCGGCACAGGTATAAATTTTTCCAGGAGTCTACCATAGTAAACGCCAAGATACAGACAGACCTGGTTCCTTCAGGCAAGAAGGGCTGCCAGGTCCTTGCGCAAGCGGTTTTCCTGGGCCAAAAGCGAGGCATGCAGGCGAAACTGCACCATGGCCCTGTGCAGGTTGTGCTCGGGGTAGTGGCTGCCAAAATACGGGTTGCCCTGCAGATAGTCTGTAAAAAAACGCAGGCCCAGCTCAAAAATAAGCAGCCGGGCAGCATCCAGCAGCAGGTTCTGGTCGGCTGCAGTTAAAAGCTGTCTGCCGCCATGCTGCAAATAGGCATTGAGCAGGGCGCTAAAGTGACTCGCCGCAAAGACAGGTTGTTGGTTTTTCTCTTCACCGCCGCTATTGCAGCAGGAGCGCAGACAATCGCCAAGGTCGTGGAGAAGAAAACCAAATCTCACTGTATCCAGGTCAATTAGGCTGAGTACTGCATCGCCATGTGGAACAAAAAGAAAGTTGGCACATTTCGGATCAGCATGCACCAGTTGCTGGCTATGGTCTGCGCTTTTTCCTTGGAGCAGAAAGGCCAGGGGCCGCAGTTGGTGAATATTTTTGTAGCAAAAAACTTCATCACTGGTTTTTGGGCTGCGGTTACAGGCAATGGTCTCAAACCGGGCCAGGTAGGCAGGGGTATCGTGGAAACCAGGCAGGGGATCGTTCAGCTCCTGGGGTGCCAGTGTACGCAGCAGCAGATGGAAACGCGCGAGCATGGCGCCAACAGAAGCCGCCTGTGCTGCACTCACCTGCGCCAGTGTACGCGAGGGACCGATGTAGGTGATGAGACGCCACAGTCCTCCTGTTGCATCCTGCCAGTAATCCTTGCCTTCTGGATTGACAAGGGGCAGGGGAAAGCGAGGAATGTTGTGGTCGCGGTGTCGCGCCCAAGCCAGGTGGCGGGTGATGGTCCGAAAGTTGGCCATGACCGCGGGTGGATCTGGGAAAACCACTGGACTGAGACGCTGGAGCACGGCCTGGGTAACCATGCCTGCAGTCTTGTACCGAAGTAGCCAGGTTTGGTTGATATTGCCCTCTGTGCAGGCTGTGGCCTTGAGCAGCTGGGCAGCGGGCAGAAAAAAATGAAAAATTTGGCTTAAAGATGCATCAGGGGCCATGGTGGTGAGGAAAAAAGAGAAGTCAGGGAGTTGGAGGTGTAGCGTTTGTTTTGTTTTGCAGGGTTGGAATTGTTTTCCCAAGTAAAATAGCCGCAAAGGCTTGCAATTTTAGGCCGGGCCCATTACAAGAGATTGTACCTGGTCACGCCAGTGGCATAACGTTCTTGCAGACAGCATAGTTTCTTCCACTACCAACGTAGGAGAAGATAGCGCCTGCATCCGCTATGCGCTACCTGTTTTGCTCCGTATTTGTGTGCCGCCTGGTTATGCTCAAAAAATGAAACATATACTAGTTGAGGTGTCGCTATGAACCTGAAACGTTCCCTTTTTCTTAGCTGTTTTTTTGCTGTCTTTCTGCTGGTTCATGCAACGGCTTTTGCCGAGATGGTTTCCATCCGTGGAGACAATGTCAATATGCGTTCCGGCCCAGGGACCAACCATGAAATTTTATGGAAAATTGGTAATGGTTTTCCTCTGGAAGTGACACAAAAATCAGGTAGCTGGCTGAAAGTGCGTGATTTTGAAGGCAGCGTTGGCTGGGTGCATCAGGGGGTAACCAATAAGATACCCCATGCAGTGGTGAAAGCCAACAAGGGTTCCAACAGAAACATCAATATCCGTAGTGCTCCCAGCACCAAAACTGGCACAATAGTCGCCACCGCTACCTATGGCGTGGTTTTCAAGGTGCTTAGCAAGAGGGATGGTTGGGTGCAGGTTGAGCATGCCAATGGTGTCAAGGGCTGGATTCGTGGGGATCTGCTCTGGGGTGCGTGATTACCGTCCTCGCTGCGCCACATGGCGCTAGCAGCGCATAAGGTTTATCTGTAGGATGCCGAAGGGAAGGAAGCAGCGCTTCCTTCCCTCTTTTTTTGTCTGGCTGAACAGAACTTTTTGCTTGTCGATCAGGGGGGTTATTCTGTACATGTGCATGGCGCTGTCTGGTATACTGCGACAGCACTCTCTCCAAAGTTTTCTAAATGGTGTATGTCCACTTTTGTCATGAATGCCGACAAAGGCCTCATCAGCCGGCGTTTTGCCCAGGCGCTCGCCACATATGAGGAGCAGGCGCAGGTGCAGGCACTGGTCGCCGACACTCTGCTCGCCTACCTCTCAGAGGCCCTGCCTGCAGCCAAGCCACAGACCGCCCTTGAAATAGGCTGCTGCACCGGCATGCTGACCGAGAAGATCGCCGCCGGGTTGCCCTCGCTAGCTCATCTCACTGTGTGTGACCTGGTGGCAGCCTTCCAGGGCTGCATTGCCAGTAAAAGCCGGGGATGGCGGCAGCAGGTTACTTTTCTTGCGGGCGATATTGAAAAGGTAGTGCTTCCCCAGCGCTACGACTTGATTCTTTCCTCCTCTACCCTGCACTGGGTACACGATTTTCCGGCCCTGAGCTGCAAACTGGCCCACCATCTCAATGAACAAGGAATATTGGCCATTGCCCTGTATGGTCCTGACAACTTTATGGAAATACGGGAAATTACCGGCAGCGGCCTGCGCTACCACAGCCTGGACGAACTGGAGCATATCCTGTCTCGGCATTTTCAGGTACACATAGCCCGGGAAAGCCGGGAACAGCTCTGGTTTGCCGATCCACTGGCCATGCTGCATCATCTGCGTGATACTGGGGTGAATGCCCTGAGTTCCCGGGTGTGGACAAGGGGTCGGCTGGCTGCATTTGCCGCTGCCTACCGCGAACGTTTCAGCGGCGACAGGGGTGTATGCCTCACGTACCATCCCCTGTTTTTCATCGCCTCAAAGGCAAAGGGTCGTCCGCTGCCACCATCTGCATAATAAACCCATGGATGAGCGTAAGCACTGTTTAGCTGGCCCGCAGCATACCTTGGCTGTGGTTGGCATTGATACCGGAGTGGGTAAATCGTACTGTACCGGACTGTTGGCCCATTTTCTATTTTCGCTTTCAGAGCAGGTTACAACCATGAAGCTGGTGCAGACCGGTTGTAGCGGCATTGCCGAAGATATCCTGTTGCACCGCCGCCTCATGGGCCTGCCCGTGAGTGATGAGGATCAGCAAGGTTTGAGCAACCCCTATGTGTTCAAAGTACCGGCTTCTCCGCATCTTGCCGCCTCCACGGAAGGCAAGGCAGTGGAACGGAAGGTGCTGGATCAGGCAGTGGCCTCATTGCAGCAGCGTTATCATTGGCTTGTGCTGGAGGGTGCGGGTGGTTTGCTGGTGCCCCTGAATGCCGAGCTGCTTTTGCTAGATTACCTGGCCAGCCATGCCTGGCCACTGATTTTGGTAAGCAGCCCCAGGCTTGGGGCCATCAACCATACCAGGCTGAGTTTGGAGGCCATAAAAAGCCGCAACATGAACCTGCTTGGCCTAGTGTACAATCTCCATGGCAATCATGAGCCGGAGATGGCGCGGGATACTTTGCGGGAGTGCAAACGTGCCCTGCGGGATTACGGTTTTAGGGAAACCGTGGTTCTGATGCCGGATGTCAAGGAAAGCGCGGCCATTGCCTGGGGCCCATTGCTGGCACCATTGACAGAAAGGGCCGCGACTGTTTGATTGTTGATGCCTTCTCACCGAGAAGGGAACCAAGCTCTCTGTTCAGAGCGGCGAGCGTACTCCGTGGCTCTGCAGGTAGCGAAGAATAACATCTTCCGGTTCCGGACGGCAGAAAAGATAGCCTTGTGCCTCGTCACAGCCCAGTTGCGCCAGTCGTGCCAACTGTGTTTCTTTTTCCACTCCTTCGGCCACCACATTGATGCGCATTTGTTTGCAGATGGCGATAATGGTGCTGACAATGCCGTCGTTGTTTTCCATCTCGTCAATGAACTGTTTGTCGATTTTCAGCGTCTGCACTGGCATCTTGCCGAGATAGGCAAGGGATGAATAGCCGGTACCAAAGTCGTCAATGGAGAGTGTAATCCCCAATTGTCGCAGATCGTGCATGATGCGCAGGGTGTGTTCGGCATCCTGCATGGCGGTGTGCTCGGTAATCTCAAAGTCAAGGAGCCGCGGGTCTGTGTTGTGTTGTTTAAGCAGTCTTTCGGTTAGATCGACAAAATCCAGATTGTGGAATTGACGTGGTGAAATATTGATGCTGATTGGTACTGCTACGTGGTGCATTTTGAGGATGTTCAAAAACGGGCAAACGCTTTCCATGACAAAGGCGCAGAGATCGTCAATCAGGGTGCTCTCTTCGGCAATGGGAATGAACAAGTCTGGTCGCACTAGGTGATCATCCTTTTGCCAGCGGATCAGAGCCTCCAGCGCGGCAGGCTTGCGACTGGCAATATGTATCTTGGGTTGATAGTGGACGAGAAATTCCCCTTTGCGCAGGCCAGCGCGGATGCCACTTTCCGTGTGAAAGCGCTGCTGTTGCATGGCGTGGATGGTTTGGCTGTAGACTGCGTAGCGGTTTTTACCTTCTCTTTTGGCCTTGTGCATGGCTTGGTCGGCATTGCGCAGTAGCTCCTGGGGTATCTCTCCATCGGTAGGGCAACTGGAGATACCGATGCTGACGTTGAGAAAAACCTTGTGCCCTTCAAAAAGGAAGGGCTCCTTCATGGCATCCAGCAAGCGGTTGGCCATCTGATAGACGGCTGCCTCATCGCTTGTTTCCTGCATCAAGTACATGAACTCGTCGCCGCCGAGGCGATAGAGGCTGTCGTTGCTGCGCAACAGGGATTGCAGACGCTTGGCAGCTTGTACCAGGAGGACATCACCCTGACTGGGACCAAAGACATCGTTGATTAGTTTAAAGTTGTCGATATCTACGTAGAAAACGGTCAGGATTTGACCAGATTCCTGGTTGTGGATGATGGCCTTGGCCAGCGCTTTGAGGAGTGAAATACGGTTGGGTAGCCGGGTGAGGATGTCGTAGTAGGCCAAAAAAGCGACTTGGCGTTCCCTTTTCCATAATTCGCTCATATCCCGGATGGAGGCAAAGAAGTAGGCGATCTGTCCGTCTTGGCCAACCAGGCCATTGATAAACAACCATGCCGGATAGAGTGAACCATCTTTTTTTTTGTTCCAGATATTGCCTTCCCAGCGACCTTGAGAGCGCAGAGTGTGCCACATTTTTTGGTAGAAGGTCTGGTCGTGTCGCCCGGAACGCACCAGATTCATGTTGTGGCCCCTTGCCTCCTCGGCGCTGTAGCCACACAACTCGGAAAAAGCTTGGTTGACCTCCAGAATAATACCATTCCGATCGGTGATCACCATACTTTCGGCAGTGGTCTCAAAGAGTTGTTTGAAGAGTGCAGAAGGTACGTTGCGATCATGATTGTGAGAATTGGCGACGTGATGCATGATGTTTATATTGGGTTAATTCTGCGTATTTTTCTGTAATTCTGTATTGGCGATTTACCATTAATGACTGGTGCGGGTAGAAGTGGGCACAATGAATGAAAAGTGATCCAATCAAGTATACGGGGAACTTCATCTTCTATCCAGTATGAAGTTTGCCTGCTCGCGTACTGGTAGTTTACTTGCTAGAGCACAGTGATTTTTTGCTTCGCGTATTGCATGCAATACAGTCACAATTGTATCCCAACCTAAATAAAATAAGATTCTGACCGGATGTAAATATCGGCCGGCTACCCTGTTTGCATTGTGAACTCCCTTGGCGGGGATATTCAGCACAGGAGGATGTATGCCACCGCTTCAATTCCGATCCATTTGGATTTCCGATCTGCACCTGGGTACCAGGAACCTACAGAGCGAGCAATTGCTGGATTTCCTGCAAAAAACCGAATCCAACTACCTGTACCTGGTGGGCGATATTCTCGACTTGCTTCAGGCCCGAAAAAGGTGGTACTGGCCGCGGATCAACGACCGCATTGTACAAACGATTTTGGACAAGGCCAAAAATGGTACCAAGGTCATTTACATTCCCGGTAACCACGATCATATCTTGCGTCGTTTTGACGGGATGGTGTTCAACAATATCCATATCTGCAACAAGGTGGTGCACGAAACTGCCGACGGGCACCGGTATTTGGTCATCCATGGCGACAAGTTCGATCCAGTGGTACAGAACAGTCCCTGGCTGGCCAGCATTGGCAGCACCCTGTACGATCTGGCGCTCACCATCAACCGGATTGTCAACAAGGGCCGGCGCGGCTTGGGCTACGAGTACCGCTCTGTATCAGCTTGGTTGAAGCAGCAGGTTAAAGTGGCAGTCAACTACATGGGGCGTTTCGAAGAGGTGGTGGCACAGGAGGGGGCCAGCAACAAGGTGGATGGTCTCATCTGCGGCCATATCCACCGTGCCGGCATCCGGGAAATTGGCCAGGTGCTATACAGTAACAGTGGCGACTGGGTAGAAAGCTGCACTGCCCTGGCAGAAAATCACAACGGCAGCCTAGGCCTGGTGCAGTGGCCGGAACAGCATGCCCTTACTCATCCAGCAACGGGTACTGTTTATGAAGATCTGTATCGTGACCGATGCCTGGCATCCCCAAATTAACGGTGTGGTCACCACGCTCAGTTGCACCGCCGAAACCCTAATCAGTTGGGGACACGAGCTGTTGCTCATCACTCCCGAGCGTTTTGCCACCATCCCCTGTCCGACCTATCCAGAAATACAGTTGTCTTTGGTGTCACCCGCATCCATCCAGAGACTGGTGCACACCTTTCAGCCCAAGGCTGTACATATTGCCACCGAAGGACCGCTGGGCTGGTGCGCCCGCGCTGCCTGCAAGCGATTGGGCTTGGCTTTTACCACCTCGTACCATACCCGTTTCCCCGAATATCTCCGCATGCGCGTGCCAATACCGGTGAAAATGAGTTACTCGGTGATGCGGAATTTCCATGGTGCTGCTCGTCGTACCATGGCTGCCCCTACCATTCTGGATGAGTTGGAGGTCAGGGAATTTGATCATCTGGTGCCCTGGTCCCGGGGGGTAGATACCACCTTTTTCCGACCAAGGGTGCGCGAGGCAGCGGGTAAGGTACCGGTCTTTTTGTACATGGGCCGGGTGGCAGTGGAAAAAAATTTGCCAGCTTTTCTTGATTTGGATCTTCCCGGTGAAAAATGGGTGATCGGTGGAGGGCCTACCCTGTCTGAATTGCAGGGTAGCTATCCGCAGGTACGTTTCACTGGGCCGAAAAGGGGGGAAGATCTAGCCAAAACCTTGGCACAGGCTGATGTGTTTGTTTTTCCGAGTCTGACCGATACCTTTGGCGTGGTCCTGTTGGAGGCCATGGCCTGCGGCGTGCCAGTGGCTGCCTTCCCGGTGACTGGGCCAAAATATATTGTGCGGGAAGGGGTGAATGGTTGTCTGGATACAGATCTGCGCAGCGCTGCCCTACGGGCACTTACGGTTTCCCGTACAGATTGTCGCGCCTTTGCCGACGAATACTCCTGGGAAGTCTGTACCCGCCAGTTCCTCAACAATCTCGTACCCAACAAGGGGTTGGGGCACTGAGTTCCGAAGGGGCTAACCGGCCAAGGGGGTAACTTGGGGTTGGCTGGTGCGCTTTTTAATGCGCACCAACCATTACTGAACTGACCGCAGAGGACATAGCCTGCAGTTCGATCACGGTTTCATCCGTGCCTGGCGGGCCGTTCACGCCACGGTAGAGCAAGAATGCCTGGTCACGTAGTCTGAACCAGTACGAAGCCTCCCAAAAGGCTGCGACCAGGCTGTCCAGTTTGATACGCACCCTCTGGGCCGCGACCCTCTCTCCGTCTGTTGTAGTGATCTCTTCTTTTCCAGCCAACTCGGCCCGCATGGCCAGCAACTCCAGCTTGTCTGAACGCAGGAACAGGAAGGAAGCCTGGTCGTGTTTCAGGGCCACCATTTGCCCCAGGGCATAGGAAACCGACTGAAACCACGGCTTGTTGCCAAGACGCAATTGTTTATCAACCGGCTGCCCCTGGAAACTGCCCTGCACGTGCAAGATTTCCGCCTTGCGTTCGGCACGAATATCGGTGTGGGGCGGTGCCAGCATGCTCCAAGCCAGGGTGGAGCCGTCTGGTGCGCATAGATTAGTATAGGTTGCATCCGGCTCCACCAAGGTAATGAGCACATTATTGCCCTGTGTTTCCATTTTCCAGCTGTATGTATGCGCTGCTTTTCCGGTTTGTTCCCTGTAGTGCAAAATGTGTGCTTCCTGCCCAGGCGGTTGCGCCTGTACCTGAACAGGAGGCATGACAACAAGGCCCGCAAGACAACAGGCAGAGACAAGCAGCAGATGACAGAGCAGACGATGTATTTTCATAGCAGTTCACTGGCCAGCATGGCGAGTTCGGAGCGCTCACCTTTTTCCAGATTGACGTGGGAGTAGAGCCGCTGCCCTTGCATTTTTTCAATGAGGTAGCTCAGCCCATTGGAAAGGGTGTCCAGATAGGGGTGATCGATTTGGTAGATGTCGCCGGTAAAAACCACCTTGGTCTGTTCTCCGGCACGGGTGATGATAGTCTTTACCTCGTGTGGGGTCAAGTTCTGGGCCTCATCCACGATCATGAACATCTTGACCAGGCTGCGACCACGAATATAGGCCAAGGGTTCGATGATGAGTTTTTTTTCATCCAAAAGCCTGCCCAGCAACTGGCTCATTTCGCTTTGGTCCGCAAATTGATTACGGATCACCGCCAGGTTATCGTAGAGCGGCTGCATGTAAGGACCGATCTTTGAGGCGATGTCACCGGGCAGATAGCCAATATCCTTGTTGGAAAGCGGCACAATGGGACGGGCCAGCATGATCTGCCGGTAGAGGGAGCGCTGTTCCAAGGCTGCGGCCAGGGCCAGCAGGGTTTTGCCGGTGCCGGCCTTGCCCGAAAGGCTGACCAGGGGGGTCTCCTGGTTGCAAAGCGCATGCACTGCGAAATTTTGCTCGGCGTTGCGTGCGGTAATTCCGTATACGGTTTTACGTTCGATTTTTTGCAGAGTGCCATCTAGGGGCGAGTGGTAGGCCAGGACAGATTTTTTGCCGTTGCGGATAATCAGATATTCATTGGGCTGGAGCGGGTACTGCAATGCCAAATCCTCTGCCCGTACATTTTCCATATCAGTGTGCAGGGCGTCGATGAGTTGGGGATCAGCCTCTTCGACCGTGCGGCAGCCGGTGTAGAGCTTGCCCACATCCTTGACATGATCGGTGGTGTAGTCCTCGGCCATCAGGCCAACCGCCTTGGCCTTCATGCGCAGGTTAACATCCTTGCTCACCAGGATGTAGCGGCGGTTTGGATCGGTCTTGGCCAGGCAGTAGCCGGTATTGAGGATTTGGTGGTCAGGTTTGGCGGCAGAGGGAAAATGCTGGCGCAGGTCTTCGTGCAGGGGTTGTTCCAGCTTGATGGTCACTTTTCCTTTGTCCGGACCGATAAGCACGCCGCCGTTGAACAGTTTGTTGGCGCTTAGCACGTCCAGACTGCGGACAAATTCCCGGGCATGGTAATTGAGGGCCAGGTTGCCTTTTTTGAAGTGATCCAGTTCTTCGATAACAGTGATGGGAATGACAATATCGTGTTCGGCAAAATTTTTGATGCAGGAGGAGTCGTGGAGAATGACATTGGTGTCGAGGATAAAGGTTTTGCTGACTTTATCGGCAGGCATGCAATTCTTGGAGTAGGGCAGGGGAAGTCGGCAGAGAAGATAGAATCCAGACGCAGGCCGCCCCATGGGCCAGCACATGGATGCAGGGCGCAGGGTTGCGCCGAAAAGTCTGTTCGACGAATTCGGGATGGAGTTGTGTGCACAGACGGCACTGACCTTTTGCAGGTCACGAACACATATACTATCGATCCTTTCTGTTAGGCACAGGTGAGGTCACTGTTAGGGTTGCATCAGCGCGAAGTATAGGGTGGTGTCTGTCCCTGGTTTGCTGATGCTGTTGCGATCATAACACGCACCTAACCTGCCTGTAATGATTTTTGTGTAGATCTTGGCTGATTGATCCGCATGCGGATTGCCGGGTCGGCCCCATTTTTTCGGTTCCCATCCGGTCATAAAGACGGAGCAGCGCCTTTATGAAATGTAGCGAAACACGGAGATATTGTTATGATTCGCATTGCCACGACCTACCAGAAAAATACCATTTCCACTATACCATCAGCGTCACCACAAACACTTAGCCTGCCAGAGCAGTCGGAACTGGATATTCTCTGCTGCCAAATCAAACAGAAGGAAAATCAAGACAACCAAAACGCGCTGCGTAATCTGGCGTCGTCGTTGCGCATGTCCTGTAGCTCCATTGTGCTGACTTCACCCCAGGGCAATGAACAGAGCGCAACCATTCTTTCCATGCTCACCGGCGAGTCGGTGTGGATGCTCAACAGCGGTAGTATTGCCTTGCCCGCCTTAAAAAAAGCAAAACACCGGGTGCAATTCGGGCTGGTACGGAAGGGGTCCACCGCTGTGTTGATCATTAACATGCAGTATATCGATCTGCGCCAAGAGCGGCTTGCCACGCTGCATGCTTTGTTTAACCATCAGTTGTTCAAGGAACAGCAATATGGCGCGGTTTTGCTTTGTACAGAACGCGCTCTCCATCTCTCTAAAAGAGAAGCCGCACAGCTGACCGCAGGTACGGGTTTTGTCTTATATAGAAGCCTGCAGGCCGAGGAGGCAGAGGTCAAGGGAGCCTTGTTGCTGTTTGTTCCCCAGGAACAGAGCGCAGCAGGGGTGCTCTTTGGCAGGCAGGGAGATTATAGTTTGGTGGCCTGCGGTGCTACGGCTGGAGGTGCCCTGCTGTTGGAATTTCAGGTGCAGGCTGTGGTACGCAACAAGCGGAAACGGCCACGCTTTCCCCTATCCTTTGCCGAGCAATGGGCCGGCTACAAGGAAAATCTCCGCCCCACCATCATGTAGCAGGCGAGCAGATTCCTTGCCGATTTTTGCTGCTTAATTTCTAGGTTTTCTTACACGCATGTTCACCATCGATACTTTATTGCACCAATACTACCCCAAGCTCAATGCTCGCCCGCTTCTGGGCCCACCAGTGCGTGGTCTGCTCAGGCGGGTTTTGTATGAACAGCGTTTTGCTGATTTTTCTGAACAGTATCCGGGCCTTTCCGGCATGGATTTTGTCGAACAGGTGCTGGAAAGTTTTCATTTTTCCTACTCAGTGCCAGAGCGAGAGCGGGATAATATCCCGACAAGCGGTCGTTTGGTGATTGTGGCCAATCACCCCATTGGCACCATGGACGGCCTGGCCTTGCTGAAATTGGTCTATGATATCCGCCAGGACGTGCGCATTGTGGCCAACGATGTCTTGGCCTCGGTGCAGGCGTTGCAGCCGTGCCTTTTGCCGGTGCGTACGCTCAGCGGTGCCAGTCTGAAGGAGCAGATCGCACGCATTGAAAAGGCCTTGTGCCGGGAGGAGGCGGTTATCTTTTTTCCGGCCGGGGTTGTTTCACGCATGGGTGCCACAGGTATCCGGGACGGCAAGTGGCAAAAAGGTTTTTTGCATCTGGCTACGAAGACCCGTTCTCCTATTTTACCCATTCATATCAAGGCGCGGAATTCGGCCCGCTTTTATGTTGCCTCGTTGCTGGCACGGCCATTGTCCACTCTCATGTTGGTGGGTGAAATGTTCCACCGCCGGAAAAAGCCCGTGCAAATGACTATTGGCGGTTTGATTCCCTTTACCTCCTATGATGGGCTTTCCATTCGGGAAAAGGATAAGTTGGCGCTTTTCCGCCGGCATATTTATCGGGTTGGGGCGCACAAAAGTCCGGTTTTTCGTACCGAGGTAGCCATTGCCCGGCCCGAGCGGCGGGTGCTACTCAATAAGGCCATTCGCCAGGGAGAGTTGTTGGGACGTACTCCAGATGGCATGGAAATACGCCTCTTTCCGGATGGCAGCAACGAAGTGGTTTTCCGTGAACTGGCCCGCCTGCGTGAACTCACCTTCCGTTTAGTGGGGGAAGGATCGGGCAAACGGCGTGATCGTGACCAGTTCGATCGCTACTATCAGCACCTGGTGCTTTGGTCACCGGAAGATCTGGAAATCGTTGGTTCGTACCGTTTTGCCGATGCTGCCCGGGTCATTGCAGGGCAGGGGTTGGAAGGGCTGTACAGCCACAGTCTTTTTACCCTGGATGCCGATAGTTGCCCTTTTCTCAAGCAGGGGCTTGAACTGGGCCGCAGTTTTGTGCAGCAACGCTACTGGGGTAAGCGCAGTCTAGATTATCTCTGGTTTGGTATTGGCGCTTTTCTCAAGCGCAATCCCCAGTATCGCTACCTGTTTGGTCCGGTGAGCATCAGCAATGCTATGCCACGTACTGCCAAGGAATTGCTCATTATTTTTTACCGGCTCTATTTCACCCGGCCAGATACTCCTACCTGCTCACGCAATCCTTTTTGTTTTTCGCTACCAGCCGAAGAGTTGGCTTCTTCCTTTTCCGGGCGGAATTACCGGGAAGATTTCACCCTGCTCAAGTCGCTGTTGGCCGCCCTGGGAGTTTCAGTACCTACCTTGTATAAACAGTATACTGAACTGTGTGAGGCCGGTGGAGTGTATTTTCTTGATTTTAATGTGGATCCCAGTTTTGGTGACTGCATTGATGGCCTCGTGGTGGTGGATGCCAGTCTGCTGAAGGAAAACAAGCGACGTCGCTATATTGACAACAATCACACCACAATTGGAGTATAGGGTAGAGGCAGCCTTGCCTTTGTCAGAGCGAACAAAAATAGCCCTTGACTTGGACCACAAAAACTATTCCATTGTGTTGACTATTCAGGTTCCATTCGGAATAAAAGGGAACTCCGTGTAAATCGGAGACGGGCCCGCCGCTGTAACCGGGGACGAACGTCGCTTTAACGCCACTGATCGATATTGGGAAGGCGCGGCGCAAGGATGATCCGGGAGTCAGAAGACCTGCCTGAATACGTGCATAGCGCCTCCCCGTGGACAAGGGAAGCGATCCCCCAGAGACGCGGATAAACCAGGGCATCCCCGGATCATTTTTGATGATCCGGGGATTTTTTTTGGTGCTGCGCGCTACGCACTGTTTGTGCACTGAAAGGCTGTGTAGCCGCATACCTTGCCATGTCGGTATGCTTGGTGGAGGGAGCCGTTTGCCGACGTCTTCCTCCACTGGCTCCTGCAGTTGTCAAAAAGGGGAGCGTTTTTGGGGAGCCGCTGGGGATCCTCAGATTACAATACAAAATGACCTGTTTTCCAGGTCGGCACACAGGGAGATTGTTATGAGAAGGTTTGTGGTCTTTTTTTTCGCGCTTCATCTTGTTTTTTTTGGCAATGTGGCAGGCGGCCTTGCCAGTGGCGAGTATAAGGTTGAGGCCAAAAACGCCATTGTCCTGGCTATGTTCGGTACCACTGTAGAGCCTGCCCTTGATGGCCTTTTGAATATTCGCACCCAACTTATGGAAAAATATCCGCACACCCCGGTACGGGTTGCTTTCACTTCAAATATTATCCGCAAAACATGGCAGCAGCGTGCACAGGATCCTGCCTATATCAAGGCGCATCCTGAAATCATTCCGGAAATACTCCAGGTGAAGACACCGTTGGCAACCATCGCCGACTTACAAAATGAGGGTTTTAATACCATTGTTGTGCAGCCCACCCATATTTCGATGGGCGAGGAGTTTCTTGATCTGCACACCTATGTGGATGCTTTGCTGAGCATGGGTACCATAAAAAAAGAACAGTACAAGCCCTTCCAAAAAATTGCGCTTGGCCGACCAGCCTTGGGCACCTATGGTACCCAGCACCCCTATGCAGAAGATATTGCCAGGATTGCAAAGGTTCTGGCGCCTGATGTTCAGCGTGCAAAAGCAGAAAAAGCTGGCATTGTTTACATGGGACATGGCAACGATTACTTTCCGGGCAGCGGCGGTGCCTATCTTGAATTGGCCGCGAAAATGCGCGTGATGTATCCTGATGTGGTGACCACCATTGGTTGCGTGGAAGGGTACCCTGGCATTGAAGATGTGCTTGAGATGTTACGGCTGCATCAGGTGAAGAAGGTCATCCTTAAACCATTTATGGTGGTGGCCGGTGACCATACCCTCAATGATATGTCTGGCGACGAAGAAGATTCATGGAAATCCATACTCATCAAAAATGGTTTTGAGGTGATTGTTGTTAATGAGGGGCTTGGTGAACACGATGATTTTGCCAGGATCTTTGTCGACAATGCCATAGATGCCGCTACAGATGCCGGTATAACCCTCAACTAACTCGGGCGAAGCAAAAATATCTTTGCTGCCCTACATCCTGTACAGGTAGCCGAAACGCCCTTGGTGCACTTCAAATTGCCGGTGCGTTTCGGCTTTTTTTAAGCATATCCATCCCACCAGTCCAAATACACGTTACACGCTAGGCGCCTTCCGTAGCGCCAATGCGCACAAATCAAAGGACATCGCGAGACACTTAGGTACACCCTGCACAGGGAAGGGGTTGTACCACCGTCTTGGCCCGGGGCGCAGGGTTATTTCCAGCCGGGTACGGTTATCCAGGCCCTTTGCTACCAGCTTCCCCTTGTGCAGCCTTCCCTCCATGGCTGGGCAGGGGAAGCGTTCTTGTCGTGTTTTGACAAACAAAAAAAAGGAGATACAGTAGCCGGTGTTGGGTAAAAGCTCCCGAAAGGAGTAGTGATCGGGAGGAGCAGGGCCATGGCTCTTTTGCCGCATCTGCGCCTGTAATGTGTCCTATCCCCTTTTTTGAATTTTGGTGTTCACATGAATCCTTCGCCGGTACGGCACAACAAGACTATGGAGCGCTCTGCGCTTTTGGTCTGTACCCTGAGTTCCTTTTTGGCCCCGTTCATGATTTCGGCGGTCAATGTGGCCATGCCTGCCATGCAGGCAGACCTCAATATCAAGGCAGTGGAGCTGGGCTGGGTGGCCACCATCTACCTGTTGGCCATGGCTGTGACCCTGGTACCCATGGGTAAAATCGCCGATATGTATGGCCTCAAGAAAATTTTCACCATTGGCCTGGTGATCTACACCCTGGCCTCCACTCTGGCGGCCTTTGTTCCCAATACAGCCATACTTCTTGTTTTTCGGGCAGGGCAGGGAGTTGGCTCCGGAATGTTCGTTAGTACCGGCATGGCCATCCTCACCTCTATTTTTCCTCCGGAAAGGCGGGGCAGGGTCATTGGTATGTATGTGGCCGCGGTATATATTGGCTTGTCGGTGGGTCCCTTTGCCGGAGGCCTTATGACCGAGCATTTGGGCTGGCGCAGTATTTTTTTATTGATGTTCCCTTTGGGGATTGCCAGTGTCGCTTTGACCATCATAAATTTGCAGGGAGAATGGGCGGGCTCAAGCAGGCAGCCCTTCAATCTGACCGGTACCCTGCTCTATGCTGTTTCCATATGTTCCTTGGCATATGGCGCATCCATTATGACTTCGGCCCTTGGCGTGTGTTTGGTGGTCTTGGGTGTTGCCGGTGGGGTTGTTTTTTTTCTGCACCAGTACCGGAGTCCGTATCCTGTGCTGGATGTGCGCCTCTTTACCCACAACCATACCTTTACTTTTTCCAGTATGGCTGCCCTGCTCAACTACAGCGCCTCCTTTGCCATCACCTTTTTGATGAGCCTGTATCTGCAGTATATTCAAGGGATGAGCCCGCAGGCAGCAGGCACTTTGCTTGTGGCCCAGCCCGTGGTCATGGCGCTGGGATCGCCCCTGGTTGGACGCTTGTCCGAACAGGTTGAGGCGCGCTGGCTTGCCACTGCCGGTATGCTCATCACCACCTTGGGCATCCTCTGCTACACCCAACTGGACCTGGATACGCCCCGGCAATGGATTTTGGCCAACTTGATCCTGTTGGGAACCGGGTTTGCCCTGTTTTCATCCCCCAATACCAGCGCCATCATGGGTGCGGTGGACAAGAGTCAATACGGCGTGGCCTCCGGGGTAGTGGCGATTATGCGTCTTTTGGGGCAGATGCTGAGTATGGCCATGGCCACGGTGGTGCTGGCGCTGATGCTGGGTAATGTTGTCATAACCCCGTCTCTTTACCCACGCTTTCTGGAAAGCATCCGTACCGTGTTCTACTGTTCGGCCGCACTGTGCGCCCTTGGTGCGTGCTTTTCCTTGGCGCGCGGACGGACCATCTCCGTTCCACAGGATAGGCGTTTCGGCCGCAGAACGGATGGGAAAGAAAAACCTCCAACAAATCCTTAAAAGAACCTTGGTAAAAAAAGAGCAGGCTGGTTCGTACAATACGTACCAGCCCAGGGGGTGTGCAAGATATTGAGCATTTGCTACTTCTGAGGACAGAGTTCAGCTTTTACTGCGATATCTGTACTGGTGAGACAGGAAAGTGCCTGAACCTGCACCTCTTGACTCAACTTGCCTCGTTTGCCCATGTCTGCAACAATGGCAGGCCAATTGGCATCGGGTTTATCCAGGGTGGTACAGATTCTTTTTACCCCATGGCATTTGGTGCAGCTGTTCTGTATCAGCTGCTGGCACGTCTGTGGATTGGGCCTCACAACACCGAATGCCATGGCGGCAAAACCAACCGTACAGAGCATGGTGCACAGCACTCCCAACCATTTGTTCATAACGCTTCCTCCTTGTGTAATGCTCGTGTGATTGTGTTGTACAATTCCGACTGGATTGATCTGCGCAAAATATACAGCAGATTACCCGCAAGGCGGGAGTTGGGCAAAGAAAAAAGTGTCTTGTCCCAGAGGGACAAGACACTTTGCTCAGCCAAGATGTGATATCCCCTTAGCGGGGCAATCTGCGTTCCTGTATGGTTCTGCCTTCCTTAGGTATGCGGTGTTCCTTGTAGGTATCCCTACGGTAGCGGTCTTCCCGGTAGCGGGGGGTATAGCGCTCCTGGCGGTAGCGTCTTCCGTCAAAGGGATCGTAGTATCTGTTCCTTTCTCGATCACGGTAGTAGCGGGGACCGTAATCACGGTCTCTGTCGCGATAATAGTCCCTCGGCAGCGGATAGTATCTTCTGTTGTAGTCGCTGCTGCCAAAATAATAGCCAGGGGCCGGGCCATAATAGTAGGAATGACCAGGTGGCACATAATGGTAACGTGGAGATACCCTGTCTGTTTGGTATACCAGGCCAGGAATGAAAAACGGGGCACTGATGAAAATTTCCCCTGCTTGAACTGGCAGTGCCGGCTGTGCGATTAGAAGGCCTAGGCCAAGGGCAGCAGCCAATCCAAAAGTTTTGTGTCGTATGGTCATTGCTAAACCTCCATGGGAAGGGCTTATCTTCCATCCAGCGGCGCTGGCAACCGCTTGGGCCAATCATGCATTCTCATCTTTTCTTTACAACGGAGTACTTTCTCCAGTTCGTTTCAGAAGCTGCCTGGCAAGATGGATTCACTCCTATAAAATAATTCTCTTTATTCTTCTTGTCCAGCCACGCCGCGGTCCTGATCCGTGGTCTTGTTTTCTTTGTTGATCAGGGCCTTTTGCGCGGCCCACTCTACTTTGTCTAGCAGTTCCCGCACGTCAATGGGCTTGAGGCAGTAGTCAAAGGCACCGCTTTCCATGCCCTCTATCCCGCTTTGCACCGAGGCGTGGCCAGTGAGGAGAATGACTTCCACCTCGGGCCAGTATTGTTTTACCTGACGTAGGCATTGGATGCCGTCGATTTCCGGCATCTGCATGTCCATGATGACCACATCAACATCCTGCGTTGCCAAAAGCTGCAGAGCTTCGCGGCAGCAGGTCGCAGCCCGGAGGCAGAGGCCCATGGCCTGCAACTGTTTTTGCAGGTCCATGCAGAATGCTGTTTCGTCATCCACCAGCAGCAGATTGGCTTGGACCATTGCGTTTGATGGGGTGATGTGTGCGCAGCTCATAATTTGTATATGTTATAATCCGATTGTGCGGGACCAGAGTCGATGATTTTACTGCTGCAGGCCAGGGTTTGCACACACGCAGAGCCCAGCAGATGTAGGTGCCGGGCAAAGTCCTGCCGGTTACGGTCTGTGAGCACCGCACCGAGGTACTGATCCGTCAGCTGGATCGGGATATTATGCTTGCCCAGATAAGAGGCAAGCACATGTACGTGGGTTGTGCTGTTTTGTCCCTTGTGCTGCAGCAGGAAAATAATATGTGCGGCCTGGGGCTGTTCACTCATATCAGCATCAATGTATAGGCAGAATCCAGGACACACAACCTGCATTGTACAATATTTAGCACCAAGAAGAATGGAGTTTTTTTGTTTGCAGGTTGCAAGCCCGGTCAGCCGATCCTGAAGATGCTGCAGGCCTGCGGCCATGGCTTGCCCCAAGATTCGCATGGGCAGGGAGCTGATGCTGTTTAGATCGAGTGTGCCGGTATTCGTGCCACAGGTGTCGATGTTGTCATTGGAAAAGGCTAAATCAAGCGTGTAGACTGAAAATTGTAAGGGTGGTACAAATAGCTGAGCGTATCCTTGATTGTACCGCCGCAGGATCTCCTGTGTCGCCTTGAAGCGACACAGATGGACGATATCGAGCACGCTGTCGTACTCTGTTGTGTTTGCCCCATTGGTTTGCATGGACAAGAGTGCAGACAGATTGGGTGCAGCAATGCGCTGCGCACCTGTCAAGGTGCATGTTTCCCGCAAGATTTTTTCAACCGGACTGTCCGTGCTTGGACTGGCAAGAGGAGTGGCTTGGCGCAGAGCAGTACAGGGTATGCTGCCAGGAAACACGGTACCGTGGGTGGCATCTACGCCCACAGACACGCCATTGTGCAAGGCACAGTCTGCTCCGGCTACAGAGAATACCACTGGCAGGCAGAATTCACGGGCCAGAGTGAGCAGAGGATGTGCACTGGCGTCTTCTTCCACCACAAGCGCTACCACTTTGGAAAGTAACGGTGTCCACTCCATCCTGGCCTGTCGTACCAGTGCAACCGCCTGCTCAGGCAAGTCGGTGCCATCGGCCAGGCTGTGGATGATGTGCACTGTGCCAGTGGCACAGCCCGGTACGCCGCATTCTCCCCGGAGATACGGAATGTCCGCACCAGGGTCTGGTGTTGCCTGTTGTGTGTGAGTGTGGACCTCTGTGGTGGAGGTGTTGGAGATTTTTGCACCTTGAGAAAAATCACCTCTGCAGGCAAGCGTAGGGATAGGGATACAGCCTGCTGGTTGGCAGAGAACAGTAAGCTCCGTGTGTTCGTGGCGCAGCCCTTTTGCCTGCATGTAGGCCAGGGACTGCGGGGAATAGAGCGAGGCGAGCAGGCGCATGTAGCCCTGCGTCAGGCTGTTATAGTCAACAGCTTCTACGGCAGGGCAGAGTCCGGCAAAGGAACTGCGGCAGCCGTCTTCACTATGTACTTTGGGGAGCAAAGTGAAGAGCTGAGGTTTTTTTTGTTGTGGGTCAAAGTGCTGCCATTGTCGAACAAGGCTGCGTTCCAGTGCTGCGGGCAGCGGAGACTCCAGGATCAGCCGTTGAATTGTGCTGCTAACAGCCATCAGCAGAGCCATATCACCAGCATCCAATTGCTGCAGGGCATGGTTGATGCGTGGATAAAGCGTGTGCAGGACCAGCTGTGCAGCAGCTCTGGTTATAATAAAGGCTTGAGGCTGCGACGTACTGTTGCGGCCTGCCTGGCAGAGAGTATGCGGGGCGTCTTTCTCCCGGGAGAGATGATGGCAAAGCTGTTGGTCCTGATCTGCGACCAATGGCAGAATCAGGATACCTTGTCCTGATTTGGGTACACTTTCCAGGAGCAGGCTAAGCGCTTGCACCTGCTTCGCCAGGAGGATGCGTAGGCTTGCATTTTCTTCACCAGGACCAGTTATGGCTGTAAGCTGGCGGATGCAGGCATGTGTCTGCACGCTCAGCTGCAGACAATGCTTTTTGATGACAAAAATGCTGGGTGGCAGCCCCTGCCTCCGGATTTGCCCTGCTGTGCAGGTATTGAGGGCAAAGAGGGCTTCCAGGGCGTCAAGTGCGCTGTTGCTGGCGCGCCTTAGATCGTGGAAGGCGGTTATTTCTTGAACGCCCTTGTTTTTGTTATGCAGCAAGGCTGCCAAGGCTTAAAGGTCTGGATGCGGCCTTTTGTTGCGGCGATTGCGGAGGCGGGCGCCAAGTGCCAAACCAATGATGAGTGAACCAACAACAATAAGAAAAAGGTATAAACTGCTGAACATGTTTTCACCGGAAAGGTTTTAGGTTTGGTTGGCTTCTACCTCTTCCTCCGACAGGGGGTGGAGCTTGTAATTGCCAGCCAGGAAGTTGTCCGCTGCCCACTGCACGCTCTGCTCTGTGGTCATGAGCATATCGAGCTGGCGGGTGAAGATGAGCAGACGACCGATCATATCCACTTTCAATTCAATGTAGGATTTCGGGTATTTTTGTATGCGGGCATCCACCTTATCGGCCTTGACACGCACCTTGAAACCTTCGCGCTCCAGAATAAAGGAAATGGCGCGTACCCGCCTGTTTTTGCGAACCGAGTCGGCTGCTCCACCTTTAAAGGTAAAGGTAATATAGTTTTTGTTCACCGTATCGCCGCAATACACGTCAACAACGCTGTAGTGATAACCCACGCGGGAGCTGAAGTTGAGGTACTTGTCGGCAATGACCGCGTAGCTGCGGTCACCAAAACGTTCTCCCACGTGTCCGGGAGAGAGGCTTTGCTGCATCATGACCGACAGCAGCCCGCTCAGGTTGATCGGCCTGGGTTCATTCCCATGCACATCTTCATTGAGCATACCGGCCAGGAGTGCGCTAAAAGGTGCGGAGTTGATGTGCTTGAGCTGTACTGTCTGCCAATCTGGCTGTGCCTCTTCTGTCAGGCCACCACCCAGGTCAATGAGATGGATGTCCATGGGCAAGGCTGCTTCGAGCTTGAGGGACCAGCCATGCAGTTTTGAAGCGAGATCGCTGATCTGAAACATTTCCTTATAGGATTGTTCGTGGCAGAAGCGGGCGAGGTCATGCAGGGTCGTACAATGTTCTGGTGTGAATTCCGGGGCTGCCGGATTAGTCAGGTTCAGGGGTACGATGTGTTTGGCGATGCGTTGGAGCTGCTCATAGACCGGGGTACCCTTCATGTGGGCATTGCTTGGTTTGTTGTCGGCCTTGAGCAGTTCCTGTACCTTCCCCTGATATACTCTGCCTGAATAGCCATCCACGGTAATTGTGGCATCCCGAGGGATGCGCGTCAGGGCCGGTTCTGGACTGATCAGGGTTGGAACACCAAACTCGCGCGCCAGTGCCGCCATATGGCCGCTAACACTGCCTGCTTCGACGACAATGGCGCTACAGATGCGCATGACTGTGACGTATTCCGGCGAGGAGTGGTGGGCGATGAGTACACCTTTTTCCGGGAAGTCTGCCAGGTCGTCCAAGGTATACACATGCACGGCAGGGCCACAGGCAACGCCCTGTGAGGCAATATCGCAGTCGTGGAGGAGGAGTTCATAGCCAGGCAGGGGCGCTGCCTTGATTAGGCAGTAATTTTTTGGGGTTTGTATCTTTAAGGGGCGCGACTGCATGATCAGTAAGGTGCCATCCGGAGACAGGGCCCATTCCACATCCTGCGGGCAGTTGTAGTGCCGTTCCAGGGCTGCACCGTAATCGGCTAGCTGACGAATCTGTTCGTCGCTCAGGCAAGCCTTGTTCTGCTCAGCCGTGGGAACCGGGTGCTCTTCCACGCCTCCTTCCGGATTGAGTTTGAGCTGTACTGTTTTCGAGGAGATGTTTTTTTCCAGGATCTTCAGCTCGTCGTCTTTGGCAACCGTGTAGGAATCCGGAATGATGATGCCGTCCACCGCATAGGGACCCAGGCCCCAAACAGCATTGATCAGAATGTCTTCATCTACAATATTGTATGGGTGCCTGGTGTACAGCACGCCGCTTGCCACCGAGTCTACCATTTCCAAGCAGGCCACAGCCATGGCCAGATGTTCGTCGAGTACACCCTTGGAACTGCGGTACGAGAGGGAGCGGGCGGAATAGAGGCTGGCGATAACCGCCTTATAGGCATCATTGAGTTCCGGGAGTCGAACGCCCAGCATGGTAAGATATTGCCCGGCATAGGAGAGGTCGCCGTCTTCGCCCACCGCGCTGCTGCGCAGGGCCAGCAAGACTTGGGTGTCGTCTCCCCATAATGCTTGGTAGGCTTCGAGCAGGTCCTTCTCGAGTTCCGGGGGCATGGGCTTGCTACGGATGAGCTTGATGGTCTCTTCGCTCAGTTTTTGCAGCTGTTCAATCTCATTGACATAAAGAATATTTTTTTGATTGATGATCTCGTCCTTCAGATCATTGTAATCAAAAAAGACATTGAAGGCCCTGGTGGTAACGGCAAATCCTCGTGGTACCGGGATGTTGAGTTTGTTCAGAATTTCTCCGAGATTCGCGTTCTTGCCTCCAGCCCAGTCCGCATCTTGCAAGGTAATACGGGTATAGTCAACCGTGTTGGCAGGAGCGTGGTCGATCTTGTGTTCGTCGGTGATCTCCTTGATGGTGTTGTTGATTTGCTCAAGTGCTGTGTACAGGCCTCGATATTTAGTGCCTGACATGACATTGAGATTTTTCACCATCTGAAAGGCATGCAACAGGGATTTGTCGACCTGGTTTTTGATATAGGAAAACCCAAAAACCTGTTCGCCCTGGAGCTTTTCATCGATGTCTGAGAGGCGGGTAAGCAGTTCGGAGTTGGCGGAGAGCAGTTCCTTGAACAGCGTATAGCGAAAGCGGAAGAGTTCATTGATCTCCGTCTGGCTGCCGTCCGGAGGCAGGGTTTTCCCATGGCGGCTGCGAAAAGCCCGGTACATTTCCTGAAGATTACCGAGAATTGTTGTCATAGGATGTCCTTCCTGTCGGCGAAAGAGTCTTTGCGCTGACACACGGATATAGCGTTGCAGCAGATTCCAGGCTGCAGTGGAAAACCGGCCGGACAGCTTTACACAGCACAGGTGTGTTGTCCTGCAAGTATTTGATCGATATCATCGGTCAGCTTTTTCATATAGTATTTCACGTGGGCACTGTTGCCCATGATCATGTCGAGCTGGCGAGTGTGCAAAGTGAGATATCCTAAAATCTTGAGCCGCTCGAGCATGTATTCTATTCTGCGGCCTTCAAGGCGGGCGTCAAGGTTGTCACCGTTGATGCTCGCCCGGAAGCCATAGCGCTCCAAAATTTCCTGAATGAAACGTAGTCGCCCCAGACAGCGTTCGTAATCTGCTGCCCCTCCCTTGAATTTAAAACCAAGGTAATTTTCTACTGCGCGTTCACTCACCATAGCCTCCATGGTGGAAAAGTGGTAGCCCAGGCGCGAACTCAATGTGCAGAAATTTTTTGAAATCATGAAATAATTCCGGTCTGCGTACTTGGACTGCGAGCCTGTGACTAGGGCAGTGTTCATGGTGGAGCGGAAAAGAATGGTGGTCATGCCGCTTCCATCCATGGCAGGCGGGCCGTCCCAGGGGATGGCCACGAATCCTTCCCAAAAGGCGAGCATGGGGATGGAAGCAATATCTTCGAGTCTGACGTATTTACCTTGCACTTCATGGATAAAGCCGTCATCCAGGTTCAAGATCCACCAATTCATCGGCACCTTGTAGTGCAGCTGTTTACTCGAACGCTCAGAAAAGTGATGGTCTTTACCGAAGTTGAACATTTCCACCACGGATTTTTCGTGGATGAAGCGGGTAATATCGTGAAAAGTGGTGCAGTTCTGGGGTTGAAAGTCGCGTGATTCAGGGTCAATCAGGTTGAGCGGAATAATATGTCTGCTTGCCTGTTGCAGGAGTTCGTAGATGGGGCTTCCCTTCATCGGGGTGAGTTCCGGACGCTTCCATTCAAGAAGTGGCGCAATGCTTCCCAGATAAACTCGCTTCAAATCTGCGGCCACTGTAACCAGCTCGCCATTTTCAGCCATATCCATGGCGCTGGTGACCCCAAAAATAGCGGGCACACCAAATTCCCGGGCCACATTGGCCAGATGGCCGGCAAATCCGCCCCGCTCCGAGATAACCGCCGCAGCCCTGGCCACGAGCGGTGCCCAAGTTGGTAGAGCCTGTTCCACTACCAGCACGGCCCCTTCGGGAAACTGCAGGATATCCACCTTTTTCGACACCTTGAAAACTCTGCCCGAAGCCGTACCTGGGCTGGCATTTATGCCATTATCGGTCAAAAGTGAAGCGGCAAAACGGTCCAAGTTCAGTTCATCCGCGGGCAGGGAGGCTTCCATCTGCTGCAGGGGACGGGATTGAAGAAAGTATATGGTGCCGTCAGAACATATCGCCCATTCAATATCCTGGGGAGATTCATAGTAGTCTTCAATCTGGAGGGCTGCGTCGGCCAGTTCCCGGATTTGACCCTCGGTCAAGGAGGGTAATTTAGCTGTGTCTGCGTCTGTTTCCGTACGGATACATCCATCTTCTTCATAACATATCACCTGAAAGGCTTTATCGTATATCTCTTCCCTGACAATGGTCAGGGCTTCGTCACGGGCAACCACAAACAGGTCACACAGGGTGTCGCCGTCTACAACCGCCTTGGGTAGACCCCAGGTGGAGTTGATGTAGATGTTGTCATCCCGGCGGTCGAGCGGGTTGCGCGTATAGACCACACCACCGGCCACGGCATCCACCATGGCCAGGCAGCCCACACACATGGCAATATCTTCGTCGCGGAAGCCCTTGTTGATCTTATAGGCAATGGCCTGGGGGCTGTATTTGCTGGCCAGGATCTGTTTGAAAAAATGGAAAAATTGATCGAAATTCACATTGAGTTCACTGCGGTACTGACCGGCAAAAGAACTGTTTTCCGAGTCTTCACCATGGGCGCTGCTGCGCACCGCCAAACGCACTTCCTGACCGCCATGCTGCTGCTTCAATTTTTCATAGGCAGCTATCACTGCGTTGTAGATGGGTTCCGGCACATCAGCAGACAGGATAAGCTGACGGATTTGGGAGCTGACCAAATCCAGATTGCGATCCAGATCAGAACCAGCCACCTGGAACAGGCGGTCCACCTCTTTCTGCAGTCCATTTGTATTCATGAAAAGTTCATGGGCTGCGGCAGTTATCACAAAACCGGCTGGTACCCGCATCTGCAGCCGATTTTTGACGTCACCGAGATTGGCCATTTTGCCGCCGACCACGTCTGTCATTTCGCTGGTGACAGCTTCCAAGGGAATGACCAGACGCCGGTCACTGAGTTCCTTTTTTTGACGCAGCAGGGCGTCTATCCGGCTCTGGATACTGGCGAAAGATTCTCTCAGCGCACCGTATTTGCCAGGGGCAATGTTCTCCATGTGCTGAATCATGCTGAACACATTGATGGATACTGTACCACAGGCCTTTTGGACAAAGGAAAAGCTGAAGGGCTCATAGCCTTGCAGGGCCTTTTCAATCTCCGCCATGGATTCCAGCGTTTTGGTGTTGGCTGTAAGCAGTTGGCGAAAACTGTAGTAGCGGGCTTTAAAGGTAAGTTGCAACTCTTCAACAGCAGCAGTATCCAGAGAAGGAACCTCTGTGTCCCGATCTTTAGTAAAGAGTTTTTGCAGGCGATTGCCCAAAGTCTTCAGCATAATGAACCTCGTGCGATAAGGCCAAACGCATCAGGGCAGCAAATCTTTGTCAGGTCGTGGAGTTGCTGTCCCGCTGCTGCTTGCGTTCGTTGAGTTGCTTGCGTGCATGCGCGTCTTCAACCTTATAGAGCAACTCATCGATATTGACCGGCTTCATCAGGTAATCAAAAGTGCCCAACTTCATCAGTTCAAGGGCGTTTTCCACACTGGTGTTGCCTGTGAGCATAATCACCTCAATGAGGGGATTGATTTCCTTGATGGCAATGAATGTGTCAGATCCATGCATGCCCGGCATTTCCTGGTCAAGCAGGACCACTTCCGGCGGATCCGTGCGCACCAGATCAAGCGCTGTCTCGCCGCTGTCTGCGGTGAGTACGGCGAAGCCACGTACACGCAGTTGGCGGGCCGTGGCTTCGCGGAATATTTCTTCATCATCCACCAGAAGTACTTTGAATTTGGTTTGTTTTTCCATGTCGTCTTGCAAAATCATTAGGTCAGCGGACAGTAATAATTATTCGGCAACAGTACGGTGAAGGCACTGCCCTTGCCCACAGTACTGTTTACTTTGATAACCCCTCCCAGATATTTGACAATACTGGCGGCAATACTCAAACCCAGTCCGGTGCCGTGGTGACCACCCTTAGTGGTAAAGAAGGGATGGAAGATCCGCTCCAGGTTTTCCGGAGCAATACCCCTTCCTGTATCGGAGATGGTAATGGCCACCATGTTATCTCTGACGCCGGTGCTAATGGTGATGGTACCCTTGTCGTCAATGGCGTCGGCGGCATTGAGCAGGATATTGTTGAAGATCTGACGCAGAGGTTCTGGTTCGGCGAGAATGGGTGGCAGATCTGGTGCCAGTTGTAACTGTATATCGATGGACTTTCCCCTGAGCTCTACCTTTTTCAAGCGGTTGAGCACTGTTTCCACCTGGGTATTGATGTCGCAGGGCTCTGTTTGGGGCATACGAGTTTTGCCCATCTCCTGCAACTTCTTGGTAATACCTTTTGCGCGGGTAGCGGCACTGTCAATAACAGCCAGTTCCTTGGTTATGGCCTCTGGACTGTGGTCCAGTTCGAATTCCGGGTTGAGCATATCGCGGACAACACCGCTTGTGGCCATGATGATCGCCAGTGGATTGTTGATCTCATGGGCGACACCGGCGGCCAGCTCTCCTATGGAGGCCAGTTTTGACGCATGCGCGAGCATTTCTTGCAGTTGCTGTCCTTTTGCTGTCATGCGCCGGGCATCGTTAATGAGCCTGCGGATGGTGTAGAAGATGACAGCGGAAATCACCAGGCTGATACAAAGCAGGCTTATGGTCAAAATGAGCCGCGCCCGGTACATGCCGGCTTGGGCCACGCTCAGTGGCTGGCTGACCAAAAGTGCCCACGGTGTTTCGGTCAGCCAAGCATAGGCGACGAGCGTGGGGATGTCGTCGATATCCAGTTCATGGATGCCCACGCTTTGGTCTGGAGACTCAGGGGGCGGGATGAAGGCACTGCTTTTCGAGATGAAGCTTATTTTTGGATCAACCACCTGGTACTGCCCCTGGGCATTGATCAGCGCAGATTCGACATTGCTGCCCTGCACGGTGGAGCGCAGCAACATGAAGAGTTTGTCCGGATCCAGGGTGGCACGCAGCACATACACCTTGTCGAAAAAAATTTGCCGCACAGCAACAGTGAAATACTCGGTGTCGCGGATACCGGGGTGGCTGTCGCTGATGATATGATTTTTGTTCCCCTGCATCAAATGCTGGAACCAGGGCTCATCGCTGTAGTCGCTACCGAGGAGTTCTGGTGTGGGTCCGGCATAGCCTGTTTGCACACCCTGTGGATCAAGAAATCCCACATCGACAAAACCATCGTGAAAGTGCCTGAGGGTGCGCAGGTATCCCTCCATAACCTCTTGGGGAGGATGAAGGGTGAAGTCAGGACTGCGGAACAGATTGTAGATATTGGCGATGCGTTCCCGCAGGTAGAGATCCAGAGCGTTTTTCTGGTTATCGGCAACAGCTTCCAGGCTCAGGATGGCACTGTTTTTTAAGGTGTGGGTAAACTGGAAGTGGAAATAAGCTGACAGTAGGGCATTGGGCAGGAGAAAGCCGAGAATAAGGCCGAGGATTAGCCGGGTTTGTAGCCTGTCAAAGTGTTGGTTAATCTGTTTACGGTTTTCTTCGCTGCCGGCGTAGTCATAGATATGCTCAGTCCGTTGTTTTCCCGCTGGTAGATTGTCTTGCAGTAACCGTGCATCCCATACTCGCATAAGAAAACCTCCGGCACTCCAGCGGTGCAACCATAGTCCATATAGCCCAAAGCCGTGATTGGTAAAGGCTTTGCATACGCCTATACCACGTCATTGGCGTAGATGACCGCACGGCGACGTATACACCGTGCGGATTGTGTGTTTATCAGGATCAAGCTCCCTCCTTTTTTTTGTTGTAGGCCTGACCGATTGTATCCAGCAGTTCGGTTAATGGGGCTGGTTTCATGATGTAGTCAAAAGCGCCCAGTTGCATTCCTTTGAGGCCGAACTCCACGGAAGCATGTCCAGTGAGCATGATGACTTCCACGTCTGGCGTTATTTTTTTCACATGCCGCAAGGTCTCAATCCCGTCCATGTCAGGCATCTTGACATCAAGAACCATGACATCAAATTCTTTTTCCTTGAGCATTTCCAGAGCCTTGCGGCCGCCACTGGCACCTTCTGCCTTGAGTTTGCGAGCATTGAGTCGCTTGACGATTGTTTCCCGGAAATCGTCTTCATCATCGACAATGAGCACCCGTATCGTGTTGTTCATTGCGTTCCTCAGTGTTTTGGTAAAATAATGGTAAATTTCGTTCCTTCACCTAGTTTACTCTGTACTTTAAATTTTCCACCAAGTTTTTCGATGATGCTGTACGAAATGGAAAGCCCCAGGCCAGTACCTTTGCCCATTTCCTTGGTCGTAAAAAAGGGATCGAAAATTTTGTTCAACTCTGCCTCGGACATGCCCTTGCCGGAATCGGCGACCCACACTTCTACTTCATCACTTTTTTCGAGATAACGTGAGCCAACGGTTATCACACCATCGGAACCAATGGCATCAATAGCGTTGTTCAGCAGATTGAGCACGACCTGCTGAATTTGTGACAAATCGCTGGTAATGACTGGAACATCATCGGCATATTGTTTTTCTATACGAATATTGACATGGCGCGACTCGTTTTCGAGAAAGCCGGTTGTTTCATCCAACAGGTTGTTCACATTGATTTTTTCTTTCTCCGGCTCCATCCTACGGGCAAAGCCGAGCAAATTATGAATAACTTTCCTCGCCCTGTTTACATGCTGTTCTATTTTGGTGACAGAATCACTGAACTCCTGAAAGTTAGGGCTGGAAGATATATCCTCATCAGCAAGCAGGTCTTTTATCCAACCGGCATTTTCAGATATTGATGCAAGCGGATTGTTGACTTCATGGGCAATTCCTGCAGCCATTTTACTTAGAGCTATCATTTTATTTGCCTGAAGCAACATGTCTGAACTGGCGGCATTTTCACGGTCAGTTTCTTTCATGCGATTGATAAGCGCATTGGTAAAAAGGACCGCCCCTGTACAAATAACCAGAAGTCCCATGGAGGTAAAGAAGATCGTCCAATTTCTTCCTTGCATAAAAGAGAAAAGAATCTCATTCGGACTTTCTTTTGTAACTAAAATCCATCTGGTATTTCGTATTGGTGAGGTGGCTATAAAGACGTCATGACCTTGAATGGATATACGATCTACTCTTGTTTTTGCAGTCGAGCTGAAATCTGGGTATGGGATAGCTTTTTCTTGCAAATCATTTCTTTTATTTTTATAGAAAGGGGGTGAAAGATATGCACCACCAAAACGTGGTAATGTTTGTAGTTTATTGGTTCTGTTGATAATGAATGCGTCACTTAGCGACCCTGTCCATGCTTTTTGTACAATATCATCAATATTTTTTAAATTGATAGTAAGACGAAGAATCCATCTTTCATTTTTTTCCCGTATCAATACAGCAATAATAAAATGGGGAAAATGTCGATACCCCATAAAAACATCACTTATATGTATGCCTTGCGACATAACGGCATCAAACCAAGGCTCATTCTTGTAGTTGGCAGTTTTTAATATTTCGTGATAAGGTCCAACATAGGCAAGATGATTGCCTTCTTTGTCAATGAAGCCAATGTCAACATATGAATCAGACTTGGCGTGCATTATTGAAAATAATTTATTCAAATACGCTTCATCAGCAAGCTCATGTGTTTTGTTGGTGTGGGCAACTGTATATATTTGAGAAATACGTTCACTCAAAAAAAGATCAATGGTATCTCTCCTTGCCTCAACTCTATTTAATAGAGTTTCAGAAATTTGATCTGTATATATCTTGTTGAATATTACATACAAAGATATGGATACTATTAACAAAGGAATGACAGAAAATCCTACAATGGCAAGACAGTGTTGCCACCAGATTTTTATATAGTTTCTTTCCATCTTGTCGTCCCCTGTGGAGAAAAAACATAGCCCAACATAGAATTTCGGAGGATTATAAGAAATATTCTACTGATTATTTTCCTTGGAATCCATAGCTTTTTTCTTGCAAGAAGATCTGTTGGTCCACATGTAATGCAAAACTCGATACATTGTAGCAAGTAGTCTTGGGGATGCATTTTTTATAGCATCTTACCTCAGGCTGGATGCGACACCTGCCCCTATACAGGGCAGGACCATCATTCTCCTTTTCAGTCAGGGAGAAGGGTTTCGTCAGCAGGGCTGCGGAGGCAAACTACATCCCCCAAGCGAACACTATTTTCTTCTACAATGCGCAGGACAATGTCTCTATTTTCAAGGGCCACTATCACACCTGTAGGATACACCATGCCGCCTGGAGGCCGGTATACCGGGCACTGCATGCCGACTGTAACCTCCACCTGTGGGGGGAGATCACAGGAAAACTCTGTGCCTTGGGGTGTTTGCAAAAGTTTGTAGATTTCGCTACACGACTGCTGGGCGAGCAATCGACTCCAGTGTCGGCTGAGCAGAAAGTGGATCGCCCCTATGACGATGCCGCACATGATCAAGCCTAAGGCAAAGATGAAAGGGCGGAGCCCTGTTAGCCTGGCTAGCAAAGAGGGGGCATGGGCGTTCAGGGTTTTTTGATCTGGCCAGATTTTGATGGTGAAGACCAGGGCAGGATTTTGTTTTTCTCCCAAAGGGTCCTTGACCCGAATAATATACTGACCTTCAGGTGCATCTGGAGCCACGGTCACTGTACCGCGCCACATGGAGCCACCAAACCAATAGCCGGAGAAGATTGCGGCAGGAATCAAGCGCACCGAGCCATCTTCAGGTTGCCCATCAATGATGAGATCTTCAATGGTTTCGGTTTTTGGCGGGAGCGGGCCACTGATGTCAAAGTTGCTACCGGGGATCAAGCCAATGGGGCGACGTAGGCCACTGAGACCACCAATAAGGGAATCGACTGTCGCTAGGGTGGCTAAGATGAACAAAACACCAGCTAAACGACCGCTTTGTTTTTTCCACCAAAAAAGAGAAGTATAGTTGGTCATGGAAGGGGTTTGTAGCGGCTGCACAAAAGACGCTTGAGAAGGTAGCCCATGAGGAGAATGGGAATAAGCAGTGCAAAAATACTTTTGAAAAATATTATATTGAAATTTTCAACAGGTTGTTGTGATGCTGCATACATGGCCACAAAAATCGAACTGATAACCAACAGATTAATGCAAACAACCAGGATGTGGTATAAAAGTGAAAATTTATATTCGCTCATCTTTCCTCCTCATCACTGCCAAACCAAGAGGAATTCTACGCTGGTTTGGCAGTGATTTTCCTTGCTGTTCTGTATGATGTTATCGCCGGTAGATATTGGTTTTGCTAACGTTCATAATTCGTAAGGCTTGGCTCACGGCTGCCTGTTCGTCCTTCTTGTAGTAGATGCGCACATCATCACCAGCTACCCACGTTGAAGGCGGATATCTTGTTTCATTGAAAAATTCATCGGGCAAAGAGCAGGTGCACAGCAGTTTCTGCCGACCGGAATAAATGGTGATTTTCTTGTTTGCTTGGTCGATCACCGGAAAGGTTTTTGCCGTGCCTGTGTCCGCATCAAACACCAAGGGATGGTCGTTTCCTATGGATTTTTGCAGGTCAGGGTCAATCATGGGGACTTCGACAAGATTTTGTGTAACCAGATCATAGATAACAATGACTTTCTTATCTGCATCCACTTTTAAACGCTGGCCAACCGCTGGCTCGGGTCCCATCTCGCTGTTGACAAGAGGCAACTTGAAAACTTCAGCAGGAACAACATCATAGAGTGGGTTGTTTTGATCCATGGCACTGTCATGTACCACGGCCATTTCGTTTTTCTCCTTATCAAAGCTGACAACCCTGCCCTGTTCTACCTGACCGAATTTGTCCCCACTGCATCCCGTCATTATCATGGCCAAGGCAAGCGCTACTAAGGGGGTCAGTAGCTGAGTATATTTCATAACATCCTCCTGTATCGTACGCTACGTGATTATTATTGTTGTTTTTTGCTGGCTATTTCCTTTTTCGCACCTTGTACCATGCGCACGAAAATGTACAGTGACATTAAGGAGACCAAGCCAAGTACCAACACCGTGGCAGCGAGGTCGAGGATGCCCTTGATCGACGGAAACCAGGGTTGCATCAGTTTCATCAAGATGGAAAGTGCGCAACCAACTACGGCCAAGCCAAAGGCAAAGCGAATGCCCGAGCCCTTGATGTACTTCGTGGCTACGGTGCCGATCTGTGCACCAACAGCTGCTCCGACCAGCATGATCATGGCGGCCACCAACTCTGTGCGCCCCTTGAAGGTAAAGGTACCAGCGCCATACAGGGAAGACATGGCAACTTCAAATAGGTCGGTACCTACGGCAACGTGTGTCGGGCAACCAACCATGTAAATCAGGGCGGGCATACGGATGAGACCGCCACCAATACCCAGTACACCAGCCAAAAGGCCTGTCAAGAAGCTCACCACAACGGGTAACCAAAGGCTGCAATGGATTCCTGCAGCCTTGAAGTGCATCATTGGCGGAATCTTGATTTTGTGCAGAGTCTTATGCCATTCTACCCCTGTTGTGCTCTTGTCGAGTTCTTCGCCTTTGGCTGCAGCAGCGCGCTGTTTGGCTTTCAGTTTGAAATAGTCATGAAAGACCATCCAAGCGATGCCGGAGAGCAAAACGATATACAGCCAGCGAACGACTTTATCAACCGAGCCGATGCGCTCCAGCCACATAACCAACTGGGCACCCATTTCCATGCCAATGACGGTGCCGGCCAGCATCACAAAGCCCAGCTTGTAGTCAACGTTGCCGAATTTGCCGTGGCGTAATGTTGAAATAAGCGACTTGCCCGCCATGTGGGCCATATCTGTACCAATGGCAAAGGCCATGGGGAAACCGAGGATGTTGAGACCAGGGGTGACCATCCAGGCACCGCCCATGCCGAAAAAACCACCGATAATACCAACACCAACGCCTAGGACTATCAGGCCGGGCCAGAAAATTTTTACCCCGGCGATGGGCATTAACATATACAACCAATCCATGGAAACCTCCAATTTTATTGGATATCTTTTTGATATTACATGTACATATTACTTACAGTTGACCTTGTTTTATTCAGCCAGTTCACGGGATTTAAGATCAATACCGATCCAGTTCATGACGATGTCAGCCAGTATGCCAAACAACATACCAACGACTGGGATCATGACGACTGTGGCAACAGTAAAGTAGAAGTGACTCTCGTTGTACAGATTGGCCCACCAAGCCATCATGCCCTCCAGCTTGCGCGTATCAGCCACAATAACAACCGGAGCTCCTTTGCCTCCAGCTGCCAAGGCCCAGCTCGGTGCTAACAAAAGCAGTGTGGTGAGTGCCCACCAAATTCGATACAGACGTTTTTTCATAGCGTTCTCCTTGAATAAGGCTTTTTGGCTCGACCAGACTCGCATAGGCATGCGTTGCGAGGCTGACCAGAAAAATGCCGGGCGCTCCAGTGGGGGATGTTCTGCAGCGCCCGACGATAAACCCTTCGCTGTGGAAACAGACTCAAAGGCTTTCCCTTTTTCATAAGCAATAGGCATGCCATTGCGCGATGCGGCTCGTTAACTAATTGTTTTTTTTGAGATAATGTTTTTTATTTTCCAATAATGCAATGCGCACGATGGGATTTCTTGCGGTTTTGCGTATTAATTGGTATGAAATGGCAGTGTTGCTGTTGGCTGCATTTTATGCTTCTGTTGCAGGAGTTCTCCATGCGCTTTTTTTTCCCCCCGCAAATTAATTCCATCCTTCGCCCAGGTAGCGTTATTGGTCGCTGGAGTTTTGGTAAGTTGCTGGTATTGTTAGGGACGGCTGTCATGGTTTTTATTCTTGCCATATCGTTCCTGACGATCTATGGCGTTGTTTCAACGTATCTCGGGGAGGCTTTTTCTAGAAATGCGCAATTGCGCGCTCTTGCGCAGGCGGATGCAATTGGTAGATTGCTTGATGATGCGCGCTTCGAGCTGGAATATCTGTCGCGCGGTCCACTGTCTGCCGAAAGCATGCTTGTTCATTTCAACAAAAAAACATCCCAAGAGCGAAATCGGTATCGTGAGGTGGGGTTCCAAGGGATAGCCTCGGGCGACCATTTTGTACTGGTCAATAGTGGGGAGGCATTTGTTGCGCTTCCATCTGAACAGATGCACGCAGGTAGAGGGGGCGATGGGATTTTTACAACTGTCAACAAGGGTGCTATTTCAACTGGACGTGAGATACGCGTGGGGGAACCTGTGGAGGCAGTTTATGCCGCTTTGCCCGTGTCTGCAGGTGTAAGGAATGTGTCGACCCATGTCATCCGTTTGACCATGGCTGTTTTTGGTCCGGAAGACAGACTTCAAGGACAGTTGATTCTGTCACTCGATCTTTTGGAGGTGCGCGATATTCTTTCCCTGCATGCCTCTGATCAATCTCCCTTGTTTTTGTTCCCACAGGACAATGAGAGAAAACAAAGTTTTACCTTTGACCTTGCAGGCTGGTTGCTTTTTGAATCTGAAAATTTGAAGGACCGGGACAAAGCCCTTGCTGTAGACAGGTTGCGCGTTGGCTTGCAGGGAGATGTCGGAAGACCTGGATTTAAAGAAGCATTTCGTCCTTCATATGATTACAAGCTCTATTGGACTTTAGTATCAAATGTCCAGTCAGGTCAATCAGGACAGCTGTTAACGTCAGGATTTTTTGCTCACCCGCAAGCAAACGAGCAATCGTTATTTTTAAGTTATTCCCCAATATTATTCAATAATATTGAAGGACAAACAAAAATAATAGGAGGTATTGGTTGTTTTGACAGCAGCTCTATGCTCAATAAAGCAAAAAAGAAAGTATACAATGTACTTTTTTTATTTTTTATTGGAAGTATACTTATTTTTTTCTTTTTACTATCTTTTATAGGGGGACATATAAGTAGAAATATCGATAGAATGGCTCATGAAATTGAAAAAAAGCTCCAGGCAGATGATCAAAATCCATTTGAATTTTATTCTGCATATGCAGAATTGAATCAATTTCAGAAGGCTATTAATATATTACTTTATCAACTTTATATGGCTCGCAGGGAGATTTTACAAAGAACTGAAATTGATGAAGAAGAGAGACTTCGGCAAAAGATCAATTTAAATAAAGAAATTGCTAGTAATTTTGCCCTGAATCAGGAGTTGTTGCGTACGCCTTTGCATGGAATCATAGGTGGTAGCGCCGCTATTGCCCAGTTACGTCAGCAAATTCACAAAGCTGCTGGTGTACTTGCTGATGTCTTGATTATTGGCGAAACAGGAACCGGCAAAGAACTGACAGCTGGCGCGATCCATGCCGTGAGTTATCGTGCAAACGGACCATTTATCTCGATTAGCTGTGGGGCACTGGATGAAAATTTGCTGATGGATGCGCTTTTTGGCCATGTAAAGGGTGCGCATTCCGAGGCACAATCCGACCGCAAGGGTGCTTTCCTCGCTGCATCCGGAGGGACGCTTCTTCTTGATGAAATCGGCAATGCTTCTGTGCGGGTACAGCAGGCCCTTTTGCGTGCCCTTTCTGTGCGTCGCATCATCCCGCTTGGCTCAGACCAGGAAATAGCCTTTGATGCCCGTATAATCGCGGCCACCAATGTTGATTTACTCCAATCTGAATCCAGCACCCAGTCTTTCCGTGAAGATTTATACTACCGTTTGGCTGTCCTTACAATTAATACACCTCCCTTACGTAAGCGGAAGGAAGATCTGCCGGTGTTGCTCCAGTTTTTTCTGGAAGAAATCTGTCAGAAATCTGGTCGAACCCCACCGGGTGTAAGCCGTGGTGCCCTAGATAAAATCATGCAATATAGTTGGCCAGGAAATGTTCGGGAGTTGAAAAACTGCCTGATCCGTTCATTTGCTTTTGTTGAGGGGGATGTGTTGCTTGCAGAACACATTCTCTTTAATGAACCAATTTTTGATCTGCAGGGGGAGGATCAACAGGTTTTAAGTGAAGACAAGGAGTTGGTTCATCCGGTCCACGAGACCGTTTTGCCTTTGTCCGAGGGTACTGTGGAGATAAATTCTTCCAGCCTTGTAGATGGCAAAGAGCTCAATGAGCGCCAAGAGGCACTGTGGCCCTTGATTGTCAAAGAAGGAAGTATCAGTCGAGGAGAATATCAGCAGGCCTTGGAAAATTCGATTTCTGTGCGTACAGCCCAGTACGACTTAAGTGATTTTGTTAAGCGGGGCATGTTGGTTAAATCCGGTCGTGGTCCAGCATGTCGCTATAAAGTCGTTGAATGAATAGATTTAGACTTGGCCACGTAATTTGATAGAAGATCCACAAAAAATCCCCAGCCAAGTGTTTCATCTGGCTGGGGATTTTTTGTGGAGGCTTTCTTTTTATAGTCCAGTCAACGTACAAGATTTACAAAAACAGTGACTTTTCCAGTTTCAATGATCGAGCTTGACGCCCATGGCTTCAAATAGGTAGAGAATGCCAAAGCCGTACCAGCAGGTGTACGCTACATAGAACACCAGGGCAAAAATGAGCATGGGCAGATTTTGCCGTACGGGCTTCAACTCTACCTGGTAGTAGTTGTAGGCTGGCTCAATGGCTCTGGTATTGATCCCCTGGGTGGCATTGTACATCTGCGCTTTGCCTGATCCTTCTTTTTCCAGGCTCTTGCCCAGGGCACCCAAGGTGTTGTGCCATGCGAACATGGCGGTTTTTTCATCCATATCCACCATCTGGTATTTGGCAGCAATGGCCTGGCCATCGTTGTGGTACATGAGGTCTGCATCGGTCAACGCCGCTTCCAGCAGTTTACCGAAATCACCGCTGGTCTTAACATGTACATCTTCGGCCGTGGTGGCAAAACCGTTGGTGTTCAGGAGCCGAACAGCCTGTTGGGCCTGGGCGGCGTTTTTGTATTGGAGGTCGGCCTCAAAAGTTTGTCCTGTAAAGGTTTTCGCCCTTTTCAGTTGTTCTGGTACATAGTAGGCGGAGTCCTTGGACAAGGCGTTGAAGAAGTTGTCCATGTAGGTCAACCCGTCTGTCTTGCTGCCCGGCTTCAAATCTGGATAAAGGGGCAGGAAGATCAGAACTAGGATCACAAAAAAAGTTGACAGGAGAAAAATCGATCTCGAGCGGTATTGTTTGGTGGTCAACATGACAGTTATACCTCCTCGGCTTTCAGTTGCTTGAAGTTAGAGAAAAAGCACCAGAAGACCCATGCAGCAAAGGCAATGATGATGGCGAAGAATATAATGGTGCCAATGGTGTTGATCGTCGAAGTGATCGACGGCGCCAGTTTAATGTAACCCATTTTTGCCAGTTTTTCAGGCAGGGCGGCGAGCCGGTTGATGAAACCTGCGCTCACGGTAAGGGCGAAAAAGCCGCGGATGGTCATGCCGGGCACCACCTTGGTTACCAAAGAGCCGATCTGGATGCCGACCAGCGAGCCAAGCAGCATGCCCATGGCCAAGGTGTAGAAGATAAAGCCGTACATGGCGTATTGAGTGATGGAACCATAACCAGCGGTGAATACGATCTGGAAGATATCTGTACCCACGGTGGTCATGGAGGATACGCCCAATCCGTAGACGAACATGGGGAAGGTGAGAAAGCCACCGCCCACGCCCATGAGCGATGCTGCAGTGCCCACGATGAAACCACTGATAACCAGAAAAATCCAGGAAATCTTGCGGCCGCCAGGGGTTACGTTTTCGTCAAAGGTGAGCATGGGGGGCAGGTTGACTGACTGCAACCTTTTGCCCATGGGTGGAATTTCCTCGGCAAAACGGGTAGCTCCTTCCTCTTTTACTACCTTTTTGCCGCGAGCTTTCATCCAGTCGTTGATGGCAAAAAAGGAAAGAAAACCAAGGATAACAACATAAATCAGGGTGATGAAGGTATCAGCTGCTCCCGCTTTGGACGGGTCGAGCTGTCAATTTCGTCACATCCGGCTCAGGCTGGCCTTTTTTCCACTCGCCCCGGGGAAAATCCGGCATGAGCCACGGCTTGAACCGCTAAAAGCTGGC
>Ga0334889_1000303_pt1 | contig 80236 bp, 93 predicted proteins | sample GraSluR1_MG_2_FD_207222 | JGI IMG/M metagenome (GOLD analysis project Ga0334889, IMG submission 207222) | Sludge microbial communities from methane-producing bioreactor in Wageningen University, Netherlands - Granular Sludge_8_08-R1 | ecosystem: Engineered > Bioreactor > Anaerobic > Unclassified...
AAGCCAGTATCGAAAAGAAAGCCTCCCGTTCAATGTTTTTGACTGAATACCTTATTTCAATGTTTAATCCAATTTATACCGATTTAAGGGCTATTCCATCTTGGTGAAATCAGGAGAGGGGTATAAGGGGATAGTCTTGGAGACGTTGATCTATGTAATCCTTGTAGTCGTCCAGTTTGCTCGGTCTCTTCGATCTCTTCTCTGGTTTAGGAGGAACTTGAGAATGTATGTACTTACGGACCGTTACCCGACTATGACCTGTCTCTCTGGCGATCTCACTTATGCTCCAACCTTGGTTGAATAAATCTCGCAACACGAGGAACTCCTCCATGTCCAGCATCGGCACAACCCCTGAGTTTCAGCTCAGGGATTAGCAGGTGGACAGTTTTATTCCGCCATGATTGGACAGTTTTAGACCGCCGTTGACATTAATAGAACGTTCAAATTGAAAGCATTGAGGTAGAGCCCTTCAATGAACGCTTATCGCGGGATAATCGAAATCCTCCGAATACCACTCGATTTTTAGATTGTGCCATCGAAGTCAATCTTCTCAACATCGAGATTTATGGCCTTACATTCTATTTTTGTACGTGTTTAGCTGGCCAAGCTTGATCTTAGTATCTGCAGAGAATCGAGTCCCTGTTGTTTCCATGTCGCCAGTACGGTCATAATACGTTCATGAATCAACGTTCCTTTGTTATTGCGCAATGTACCGACGATCTTCCTCAGAATGACATGCTCTCGGAGTGCCCTTTCAGCTCTGTTGTTAGTTGGCCCTACGGCAGGATGGATGACAAACGTGAACCAGTACTCGAAGCCATTGCTAATCTTGCCAATAAGTTTTCTGACCTTGACGTTTTTGTGGTCTTTTGTGATCAACTGACGTAGCTTTACTCGTGCCTTTTCCCATAATTCCATCCGAACTTCGGGTGGAGGATTGTTTTCTAGAGCCCCAGTAAGTTCTTCATAAAGATCCTTCAGGGCTTCATGTAAAGGAACTGCCTCCTCGATCTTATCAGCAAGATCCCTTGATTCTCGGAGTAGATGTGCCCAGCATCGCTGTAAACGTTTTGTGAATTTGGCATACGGCTTCCAGCCATCGCACACTATGATGCCCTCGAATCTCCTTGTCAAGACCTCTAGCAGGACTTTCGTCCCGCGACTCTTTCGTATCACAACAAACGTTTCGGATGGTGTCGTAAATGCCCATATCCAATGTTTCTTTCCCTGGACATGGATTGACGTTTCATCCACGTAAAGGATAGGTGCATCCCGAATCCTATCTAGAATCGCATCATACTGAGGTTGGACCGCATCAGCTGCTCTGCGAGTTAGGTCGAAGATCGTAGCTGGACATATGTTTAGTCCATGCAGTCGCCTCAGCGCATTTTGGATCTTCCTATGAGGTAGTCGGTCCTCGTATTTCAGTAACGTCGTCTGCGCAATTACGTTGTTTCCGAATCTGCCTTCTACAGGAATATTAGGATTGCTGGCTGCAACCTCTTTGTGACAGGAGGGGCATCTGTAATGTGCAATCTTGAATTCGGTGACGATGATCGGCTGAGGTTCAGGAGTTTCCTCGATGATCTTTGACTCTATTCTTACTGGATCGCCAAGCTCAGTTCCGCATTCCGGGCATCGATCTGCAGTGACTTCGACTTCGTTATCTGGGTTGGCAAGAGGTCTTGATACCCCTTTATGGCCCTCTTTTTGTCCTGGTTTTCCTATATCCCCTTCGTTGTAATCTTTTTTGCGTTTGCGACCTCGTCTCAAGCTCGGCGGAGTATGGGCATTCTCATATTTGGCTAATCGGGCTTCAAGTTTCGCTATCTGATCTCTAAGCAACTTATTCTCGCGATTTAATTGTTCCATCTCTTCTCTAAGTTGCTTAATAATTTCTTCTTCGTGCATACTCCCAATATGCAGATATTGTTAAAGAATTATATAATTTTTCTGGTCGAAGGGGGCGATAGGTTCAATTCGCATGGATTTAGGTATAAGCTAAACACGTACCTTTATCGTAATAGGGGGTTATCTCATAAAGATATTCCTGGCCATTTATCTTCTTGATGCGAGTGAACGATTTCATATGCATATTTAGGCACATAATACTATTTAAAGATTTGGGTAGATGATAGCGAAAATCATCTTGATATGCCTAAATCATGGGGGGCTTAGGTAGGATCGAAATCCTCATGAGACGATTGCCAATTTAGACTGCAATTTTTTTAAAATATCCTACTTGGGAAAAATCGGATCGTCAAACCTCGGAGAGGGGAATTCCCCTGAGCTGGCCTCGCAACAAGCTCGGAAGCCTCCTTATATCGTCTATGACCACGTCCGCTGCTTCGATCAGCTCAGCCCTTGGACGGCTATCCTGCTGGACTGTGAGCACCCCAAGATCTGCCGCCTCCAGAGCGTACCTATCGTTGAGGCCATCTCCCACCATGACGACTCTTCTGTAGTTCTCTTTGAGGCTATTTACGATCTCCGCTTTTTGTCGCGGCTTTGAGGCGGGGTATATTCGGTCTCTTTTAATCCCCCTGCACCTGGTGAGGCTCGATAGACTTCTCATGCTATCTCCAGAGGCGACGTAGATGTCAGCGCCCATCCCCACAAGCTCCTTCAAAACATTCTCGAGGGCCGGAAAGGGCCTCCCACCGGTGCAGATGGTGTGGGTGACCTTCCCGACCTCTACGTCCACTATCAGCCCCGCGGTGCAGTAGAACCGAGGGCATCGGGCAGAGACCGCCTCGAGGGTCTCCTGGAGGTTTTTCACCTCGGCCTCGGAGCTGTGGAGGACCATCAGCACCTCATCTTCAGATACCTCCGTGCTCGAGCAGCTTATCTTGACGTTCCTTTCCCTCCCCCGGAAGAAGGTGCTGAGGGGCATCTCTGGCGGCGTTCTCATCACCACCTCCGGGTCGAGCTGCGGTATCACCAGAGCCCTCCCCCCCTTCTCCATCACCAGCTCCGTGGTGATTACGCCCGCCACGAGAACCTTCTTGGAGAGGTCCTTTGCCACCCGGTACATCTCCAGCATGGTGCCGGCAACGTCGAATATAACCGCCAGATCGCACGACATCGATGAAAGTGTAAATCGAAATGAAGATCAACCTATCGGTCAGGATACCAGCAGAGCGGCCTGAAATTTCTGAATGATCCGTATTAGATGGGTCCGTTTAGCCGTATCGCTTCTGAGGCGATGGTTAATATAATGACGAAGTGCAAAGATGAAATAACCGAAAATTGGAGAGAACTGACCATGAAAAAATATCGAGTCGTCTTCCATCTGACAGAGATCGAAAGGGCCAATCTGGCCCTGAACAATGTGAGAAACCTCCTGGCGGAGCTGGGCGAAGACCAGGTGGATGCAGAGGTTGTGACCAACTCTGAGGGCGTGAAGGCCCTCCTCAAGTCCAGCCCTCGCTCCGAGGGGATCGACGAGCTGTCAGCAAAGGGCGTCCGCTTCGTCCTCTGTTCGAAGAGCCTCAAGGCCATGGGCCTGGAGAAGTCGGAGTTCGTCACCATAGCTGAGGTCGTCCCTTCAGGAACCGGAGAGCTGGTGAAAAAGCAGGCCGAGGGCTGGGCCTATGTCAGGCCCTAGCCAGCAAAAAGGGGGAAAGAAAGGCGGCAAAGAATGGTAGAAGAGATTTGAGAGAGAGAAGTTCGGCGTTAAAATCTCGAAAAGCCGATGCTATCAGTCTCCTTCTCACCCTGTACCTAAACCTGCCGAAGACCCTCGGTGATCAACTTTCCAATCGCCCTCTGGCTCTCCTCTGGCGTCCCTGTCGTATTCACCACAAAGACGGGGACTCTGGAGAAGAGGGTGCGAAAGAAGCTGCTCCGAAGGTCACGCTTGAATTCGCTTTTTACCAGAAAGTGGGGGTTGTAGTATCCGCTCTCCTCCAGGATCTTCAGCGCCTCCGCTGGCTCAAGTCTTCGAGTGATGACCTCGTCTTCTGGGTCTCTCTTGAGGATGATCACCATGCTGAGGGTGGTGAGTGGAAGAATCCTGCCCTTGCCGATGGCGAGTCGGATGTCAACGACGGCCCTCCCCTCCTCGTCGAACTCAGCCTTATCGATCAACCCGGAGAACTCCTTCCAGATCTGAGAGAGCTCTGCCCTGATGTAGAAATTCTTCTCCGAGCCGTAGGCCAGGACGTCGTCGCCGTAGATCCGGGCGAAGAACCAGTCGTCGGAGACGACCCGGGTCTCTGGACTCCTGAGGAGTCCGTAAGTGTGGGTCGTCTTCCCAGCCCCCGACCCTCCGAGGATGCAGATTCCCCGCCCCCGGAGGTCGAGGCAGGCGCCGTGGACCGAGAAGATCCCGTGATTGTCCTCCAGTACGTCTCCTGCGGCGCTGAGGGCGAGGGACTTGATCCAGCCGTAGTAGCTGAAGTTCACCAGGAAAGCGGTCTTCGACAGGGGGTCGTATAGGACCTGGTCGTCACCGAGATCGGAGTCGTAGACGACGTAGAGCCGGGCGTGAGACCTGATGCTCGAGGATATGAAGTAGAAGTTCTCCTCCCACCGATCTTTCACCTCTGCCGACCCGGTGAGGAGCTTGACGCAGCAGCCGTAGATCTCTGACTTCACCTCGTGCTTGACCTCGGGAGCATACCTCTCTGCCAGAGCCGCCTTCTCCTCGATCGATATCAGCCTCACCGAGTATGCCATCTCTTCACTCCTCCTCTCTGGTTTCTTATCTCATCAATACCTTATAAACTTTCGGCGGACATTGCCATTAGTTCCGGATTTCGTCCTTCTCCCTGATCTCGATCCTTCTTATTTTCCCGCTGATCGTCTTCGGGAGGGCCTCCACAAACTCGATGATCCTCGGGTACTTGTAAGGGGCTGTAACTTTCTTGACATGGTTTTGGAGCTTCAGCTTCAGGTCGTCTTCGGGCGCGTAGCCCGCCGTCAAGACCACCGTCGCCTTCACCACCTGACCCCTGAGGGGGTCGGCGACACCGGTGACGGCGCACTCCATCACCGCCGGGTGGCTCATGAGGGCGTTCTCCACCTCGAAGGGGCCGACCCGATATCCTGAGCTCTTTATCATGTCGTCGGTCCTCCCGATGAACCAGAAGTATCCGTCTTCGTCCATCCAGGCGGTGTCTCCGGTGTGATAGTAGTCGTCGTGCCAGGTGTTTCTCATCCTGTCGGGGTCGAGATGGTAATCGATGAATAGGCCCGGGGGCTTCCCCTCGTCGGTCCTGATCACGATCTCCCCCTCCTCGCCGACCTCGCAGATTCTGTCGTCTCTGTCCACCAGGACGATGTCGTATCCCGGTGAAGGTTTTCCCATGGAGCCGGGCTTCGGGTCCATCGCAGGGAAGTTCGCGATGGCGACGACAGTCTCAGTCTGGCCGTATCCCTCCATCAGCCGGAGGCCCGTCGCTTCAAGGAACTTGTCGTATACGGTTGGGTTGAGGGGCTCGCCAGCGGTCACGGCGTACTTGAGGTGGGTGAAGTCGTACTTCAACATATCCCCCTTGATCATGAACCGATAGATGGTGGGCGGGGCGCAGAAGGTAGTGACGCCGAACTTCGTCGCCATCTCCATCATCCGGCCGGCGTCGAACCTCTCATAGTCGTAGGCGAAGACCCCCGAGCCCGCAATCCACTGGCCGTAGATCTGCCCCCAGACGCACTTCGCCCAGCCAGTGTCGGCGACGGTGTAGTGGAGGCCGTCCTCGACGACGTTCTGCCAGAACTTCGCCGTCAGGATGTGGCCGAGGGGGTAGGTCTGGTCATGCTTTACCATCTTGGGGTATCCGGTGGTGCCGGAGGTGAAGTAGGCGAGGAGGACGTCCCCGTTCTTCGTAGCCTCGGCGCCCGTGGGCCTCGAGAAATCCGAGGGGGATTTTTCGAGTTCCTCTCTGAAGTTCAGCCATCCTGGCCTGGTACCCTTCCCCACCATAGCCCTGACGGGCTTTTCTCCGTCGATCTCGTCGCAGGCCGCGTCGACCTCGTCGGGGACGCCGTCCTCCTGGATGGTGACGATCATCTTCAGCTTCGCCTTTTCTATTCGATATGCGATATCTTTCGCTCTCAGCATGTGGGTTGCCGGGATCGCCACAGCCCCGATCTTGTGGAGCCCCACCATGGCGATCCAGAAGTCGTATCTCCCCTTGAGGGTCAGCATGACACAATCGCCCTTTCTGACCCCATATTTTTTGAATAAATTCGCTGCCTGGTCACTCTTCAGCTTCAGCTCCCCGAAGGATAGGATCAAATCATCGCCCAAGTCGTTGCACCAGACGAGAGCTACCTTCTCCGGGTCCTCTTTCGCGTAGACGTCCACCACGTCGAAGGCGAAGTTGAAGCGCTTCGGCACGATTATCTTTAAACTCTCATTAAAATCTTCGTAAGACTCAAATTCAGTTCCCGAAACAAACCTGGACGATAAAGACGACATCTCAACCCATCCTGGCGCTCTGGCGACCGCACGCTGGCTTTCGGGCGACCCCTTCATATTTCAGGCCAGAGAAACAAGTCCTCACATCCCCGGCGGATCGTCCTTGCGGCTCCCTCCCTTGGCGAAGGTGCAGCCCCTCCATCACATTTTGAAGCTAGACCTTCGATCAATTCCGCATATGTGATATATAATAATCACATATATGCATAATGCGGTGTGCAGTCCCGCATCGCCTCTCGCCTAGATGGTTTTTTGATATAAATGATTAATCCTGAGAGTAGGTGATTTTCACCTATAATTGGCAGGATGAGATTTGAGGCGGAAGCGACCACCAACACCTTTTTAGACGCCTGAGCCGACTGTTCAGCGTGTTTCTGGGCGTTCTCTTCTCCGGCGGCAAGGACTCCGTCTTCGCGTGCAGAAGGGCGATGGAAACCGACTCTGTCGTCTGCCTGATAACGGTCATCTCCGAGAACCCTGACAGCTACATGTTCCACACCCCCAACGTCCGCTGGGCACACCTAATCGCCGAGGCGATCGGCGTCCCTCAGCTCCTCTGGTCGACGAGAGGGGAGGAGGAGGCGGAGCTCTCAGACCTCCGGGACGCCGTCGCCGCCGCGAAGAAGAGCTACGGGATCGAGGGGGTCGTCACCGGGGCGATAGAATCGGTCTACCAGGCCGCTCGGGTTCAGCGGATCTGCCGGGAGCTGGACCTGTGGTGCTACAATCCCCTCTGGCAGATCGACCAGGTGGAGTATCTGAGGCTCCTCGTCGAAGAGGGCTTCGAGGTGATCGTCACCGGGGTCTTCGCCTACCCCCTCGACGAGTCGTGGGTGGGAGCGAAGATCGACGATCGCCTGATCAGAGAGCTCGAATCCCTCCAGAAGAGGTACGGGATTAACCCCTCCGGCGAGGGGGGTGAGCTTGAAACCTTAGTCCTCGATGGGCCCATCTTAAAAAAGAGGATCGAGATCTTGAGGGCATCGAAGACCTACGAGAACTATCGGGGAAGGCTCACCATCGAAGAGGCGAGGCTGGTGGATAAATGATCCTCATAGTCGACCTCTGCCACAAAGCAGAATCCCTCTCAAAATACGAGTTCGTCGATCCGATCGCGAGCATTGTGAGGCGGACTGGGTCTGAATTCAAGGTCCGCCACTTCTCCGAGCTGACCGCAAAGGAGATCGAGAGGTCCGACGGGATCGTCCTCTGCGGAACCCCCCTCAAAGACGACCTCCGCGCTCGGAGGATAGAGCTCTTCATCTGGATCAGAGACTTTGATCGGCCGCTTCTCGCGATCTGCGCCGGGATGCAGGTGGTGGCCGCAGTCTTCGGCGGCGAGATCGTGCCTCAGCCCAAGATCGGCCTTGAAAGAATCGAGATTCTGAAGGAGACGGACCTCCTGGGGCCGCCCGGCGAGATCGAGGGCTACCACCTCCACAACTTCGGCGTCACCCTGCCATCGGGCTTCGATCTTGTGGCCGGACGAGCAGGCCAGATCGAGGCCTTCAAGCACTCTGGAAGGCCCATCTACGGGATCATATTCCATCCCGAGGTGAGGAACAAGTGGATCGTGGAGCGGTTTTTGGATCTCGGATAGCCCTCGGAGGGATTGGATCTTCGGTTATCCCCCTGCCGGACCGAAGACCAATTTTTATTTAACGAGGCAGGAGCTATTAACCGGCCATGAGAGTCCTCCTCTTCGACCCCTCCTCGGGCGCCTCCGGCGACATGATCATGGCCTGCCTTCTGGACCTGGGCGCAAGTCCCGATGCAGTCGGGGCGGCCGTCGAGTCCGTCGGCTGCGGCCTCAAGATCTCTCGGGATGAGAAGCACCACATTGGAGCGACAAAGGTCGATGTCCAGGCTGGCGGAAAGAGGTACAGGACCCTCGCAGAGGCGAGGTCGATCCTGGAGAGTTCGATTCTTTCGCCTCCAGCCCTCGACAGGGCCCAGAGGATCATGGAGATCCTGGCCGAGGCCGAGGGTAGGGTCCACGGGGTCGCGAGAGAGAAGGCGCGTTTTCACGAGATCGGGGCTCTCGACGCCCTCGCCGACATCGCCGGAAGCTCTGCGGGGCTTGAGAGCCTAGGGGTAGATCGGGTCATCACTCTTCCCATATCTGTGGGATCCGGGACGGTCATCGCGGCCCATGGTCGTCTACCGGTCCCGGCCCCCGCGACCCTCGAGATTCTGAAGTCTTCCGGGCTCCTCTGGAGGGGTGGGCCGGAGGAGGGCGAGCTCTTGACCCCGACGGGGGCGGCGATCCTGGCGGGGTTCGCGGGCGAGGTGGTCAGCGAGTACCCCGTCCTCAGGGCCGAGGCCACCGGGTACGGTGCCGGCACCAAGGATCTGGAGATCCCAAACCTGCTCCGGGGCGTTGTGGGCGAGCTGAGGGAGTTGGAGAAGCATAGTCACAGCCATCCCCATCATGACCGAGTGGTCCAGCTGGAGACGAACGTCGACGACGTGACCGGCGAGGTTCTGGGGAACTTGCTCGACCTTCTGATGGAGGAGGGGGCCTTAGACGTCTCCATCGTCCCGGCACTGATGAAGAAGGGGAGGCCCGCGAGCATCGTGAAGGTGATAGCGAGACGGGAGGATATGGACCGCCTCGCCCGGATTGTCATGAAGGAGACGGGAAGCCTCGGGATCAGGATCTTTCCCTCCCTTCATCGGTTCGTCGCTCGAAGGGAGGAGAGGATAATCGGATTCGAGATCGACGATAGAGCGTTCTCGGTCCGGGTGAAGGTGAGCCTCTTCGGAGATGAGCTTCTCCAGATCAAGGCAGAGCACGATGACTGCAGGAGGATCGCATCGGAGGTCGGCCTTCCCCTGAGGGAGGTCTCGAGAAGGGTGGAGGAGCGGGCCTGGAAGGAGATCGGTTGACCTCTTGACCTCCCTCATTGGGGCCCCGTCGATCTGTTCCGGCGTGTTATACCGTTTGGGCTGAAAGACGGGTCATAAGTTATTACGACCGTTGAATCTAATCGCAAGGTTCTTTAATCTATAGCAGGTCCTTCCATCCGGTGCATCTTTCATGAGTTCTGATGCCTCTAGCAAGCTCTTCGAGGTCGCAAAGAGGCTGATGCCGGGAGGCGTCAGCAGTCCGGTCAGGGCCATCTCTCCATATCCCTTCTATGTCTCGCGGGCCCAGGGCCCCCACCTCTGGGACATAAACGGCAATAAGCTGGTCGACTACTGTCTCGCCTACGGCCCCATGGTCCTGGGACATCGGCACCCTCAGGTCATGAAAAGGGTGATCGAGCAGCTGGATCGGGGCTGGCTCTACGGCACCCCTTCGGAGCTGGAGGTGAGGCTGGCCGAGAGGATTGTGGACCTCTATCCCGGCATCGATATGCTCAGGTTCGTCAATACCGGGACCGAGGCGACGATGGCAGCCCTCAGGATCGCCCGGGGATATACCGGGAAAGATAGGATCGTCAAGGTCGAAGGGGGCTTTCACGGGGCCCACGACTCAGTCCTGGTGAAGGCGGGGTCGGGGGCCACGACTCTGGGGATACCCGACTCGCTGGGCGTCCCAAAGGACACGGCCAAAAATACGATCCAGGTCCCCTACAACGACCTCGGGTCCATCGAGGCCTCCCTCTCTGAGTTCGAGGGAGAGGTGGCGGCGGTGATCATGGAGCCGGTCCTGGGAAATATAGGACCGATCCTTCCGGAAGCAGGATACCTGGAGGGGGTGAGGCGCGTCACAAAGGATCACGACGTCCTCCTCATCTTCGACGAGGTGATCACGGGATTTCGGCTCAGCCTCGGCGGGGCCCAGACATTCTACAACGTCGTCCCCGACATGACGACTCTAGGCAAGATCATAGGCGGCGGTTTTCCCATCGGCGTAGTCGGCGGCAAGAGGGAGCTTTTGGAGATGGTCGCCCCCAGCGGCGGGATATACCAGGCCGGAACCTTCAACGGAAGCCCCACCCCCCTCGCCGCCGGTATGGCGACCCTGGACGTTCTGGAGAAGGAGAGGGTCCTGGAGAGGCTGAACTCCAGGGGCGATGAGCTGCGAAAAGCTCTGACCCAGATCGTCGAGGATCTAGGGCTCGGTTACTCCGTGGTGGGGATCGCCTCCATCTTCAAGATCTTCTTCGGCGAAGCTCCAAAGAACTACGTCGAGGCCTTGAAATGCGACAAGGCGGGATACCTTGCCTTCGCGAGGAGGATGCTCGAATCGGGGGTATTTCTCCCGCCGAGCCAGTTTGAGACGAACTTCCTCTCCGCCGCCCACTCCGAAGACGTCATCAACGAAACTCTGGAGGTCTACAAGTCAAACCTGAGAGACTGATCGTGGGGAGCCGCGGAAGCCCTCTCGCTCTGCGGCAGACCGAGACCGCCATCTCCCTTCTGGGGGAGAGGGGGGTGGAGACGGAGCTTCTGATCGTCAAAACGAAAGGAGACCACGTCTTGGACCTCCCCCTTCATCGGGTCTCGGGGAGGGGGCTCTTCGTGCGGGAGATCGACGACCTGATGCTGGCGGGAGAGATCGACGTCGCCGTCCACAGCATGAAGGACCTTCCATCCAAAAGGCCCAAGAGTCTGGTCATCGCCGCCGTCCTCCCAAGGGACTCGCCCTTCGACGTCCTGGTGAGCGACGACGGCGTCTCCCTAGAGGATCTGGAGAGGGGTGCGGTCGTGGGGACCTGCAGCATGAGGCGGGCGTCCCAGCTCCGGAGGGCGAGGCCCGACCTGGTCATCGAGAGCCTTCGGGGAAACCTGGAGACGAGGCTCCGGAAGCTCGGGGAGGGGAAGTACAGGGCGATCGTCCTCGCCGAGGCGGGGATCGAGAGGATGGGCTACCGCCCGAGATACTCCGTCTTGGACCCCGAGAGGTTCGTACCCTCCGCAAACCAGGGGGCGATCGCGGTGGTGGCGACGCGAGGGCGGGCGGAGGAGATCGTCCGGGAGATAGACCACCTCTCCACAAGGCTGGAGGCTGAGTGCGAGCGGGTGATCCTGGAGGCGATCGGCGGGTCCTGTGTCGTCCCCATGGCGGCCTTCGCAAGGCTGAAAGGGGATGAACTCAGGGTCCTGGCCGAGGTTTTATCCCTCGACGGGTCTAGGTTCGTCCGGGTCGATGGTAGGGTCCCGGCGGAAGACCACCTAAATGGAGCAAAGAAGCTGAGCCGAGAGCTGGTGGCGAAGGGAGGACGCAGTCTAGCAGAAGAGGCGGTGAGGGAAGTTGAAACGGTCTAGTAGGGGCAAAGTCTACCTGGTGGGTGCGGGTCCCGGCGATCCGGATCTAGTGACGTTGAGAGCGAAGAGGCTGATAGAGGAGGCTGAGGTCCTCTTATTTGACCGGCTCCTATCCTCCGAGATCCTGGGCTGGGCACCTGGCGATGCTGAGACGATCGATGTCGGAAAACTTCCCGGTCGCCACAAGCTCTCCCAGGAGGAGATCAACGCCCTCTTGGTGGAGAAGGGGCGTGAGGGGAGAAGGGTGGTGAGGCTGAAGGGGGGAGATCCTTTCGTCTTCGGCAGGGGTGGCGAGGAGGGGCTCGCCCTGGCCGCGGCCGGGATACCGTTCGAGGTGGTTCCCGGCATCACCTCGGCGATATCGGTCCCTGCGGGTGCGGGGATCCCCGTCACCCACCGGGGCGTAACGACGGCCTTCACCGTGGTCACGGGCCATGAGGAGCCCGGAAAGGATGATAACCTCGACTGGGAGGCTCTGGCAAAGGTGGGGGGAACCCTCGTCATCCTCATGGGGGTAGCAAGACTAGAGGAGAACACGTCAGCGCTGCTCCGGGGCGGCCGGTCCCCCGAGACCCCGGCGGCCCTCATCGAGAGGGGATGGAGCCCCGAGGAGAGGCTAGTGGGGGGAACCCTCGGCGATATCGTCGAGAGGGCGAAAGAGGCGAATGTTCAGTCTCCTGCGATCCTGGTGGTGGGGGACGTCGTCGCCCTCTCTGAAAAGCTGAGGCCGCCCACCATCGCTATCCTGAGGCCGGACAATAGAGGCGAGGAGTCGGAGAGAATCGCTCGAATGCTGGGGTTCAGGCCGATCCTCGCACCCTCCATCGCCTTTTCGGAGCTTCCGCTCCCAGAGGACCTTCCCGAGAGGATCGAGAGGTCGGACTGCGTCGTCTTCACCAGCGCCACCGGCGCAGAAATTGCCCTCCGGGACGGAGGGGTGGCCGAGCTCCTAAAAAGCTCCGTTCTAGCCACCATCGGCCCAAGGACGCAGGAGGCTCTGGAAGAGAGGGGCCTTTTCGTCTCGGTCGTTCCCGAGAGCTATAGCTCCAGAGGCCTCGCCCATTCTCTGGCGCCGAAGTTCAAGCGCGTCCTCCTCCTCAGGAGCGCTCAGGGGAGCCCGGATCTGGTCAGGATCCTGGAGGAGGCCGGAGTCGAGGTGGACGAGGTTTATCTCTACGACATCGCCCCCTCCGCCGACCCGAGGCTCGACTGGCTGATCCTTCGGGGAAGGCCCGACATCTTCGCCTTCACCAGCGGCTCCACCGCCAAAAACCTGATGAAGAGGGCAAAAGATCTGGGAGCCCAGGACGACCTCCGGGAGAGGCTCGCAAGGGCGAAGGTGGCGGCTATCGGTCCGCCCACGGAGGCGGAGCTCGCGCGCTTGGGCGTGAGGGTGGACTACGTCCCTGAGAAGTACACCTTCGAATCGATGCTGGAAGAGATCAGGAGGAAAGGATGATCATATTCTCAAAGGCCCTGGCGGACCAGGCGACGGTCTGGGACGCCATCAGGGCCGCCGAAGAGGCAAGCGGGCCCGTCCCCGACGAGATGATAAGGTTTTCGGGACAGACGAAGCCCGTGGTGATGTGGAACATCACCCGCCACTGCAACCTCGCCTGCGAGCACTGCTACATAGACGCCACGTCTGCCGCCTCCGAGGAGCTCCGGCTGGAGGAGGGGATAAGGCTCATCGACGAGCTCTCCGACCTAGGGATACCGATGCTGATTCTCACCGGCGGCGAGCCCCTTCTCAGCCGGAACTTTTACGCCTACGCATTTCATGCCAAAGAGATCGGCCTACGGACGGTGATCTCGACCAACGGGACCCTCATAACCCCTGAGGTGGCGAGGCTCCTCAAAGAGGCCGAGATGAGATACGTCGGCGTCAGCCTCGACTCCTGCAGGCCAATGGTTCACGACAAGTTCAGGGGGGTCGAGGGCGCTTACGAGAGGGCGATCGACGGCCTCAAAAATGCTAGGGACGCCGGCCTCAAGACGGGCCTCCGGGTGACCCTCACAAAAGACAACTGGCACGAGATACCCGCCCTCTTGGAGCTGGCTTTGGAGATGAAGGTCCCCCGGTTCTGCCTCTACCACCTCGTTCCTGTGGGGCGGGGTGCCGACATCGCGGACAGGGACGTGACCGCCGAGGAGCGGAGGAGCGTCATCAAGTTTCTGGCCGAGGCTGCCGTGGAGCTCAGGGACGAGGAGATCGAGATCCTCTCCACCGACTCTCCCATGGACGGGGCCTACCTCCTGGAGATGCTGAAGGAAGATCCGGAGAAGCGGGAGAGAGTTCGAAAGCTCCTCAAAAACGCCGGGGGGTGCACCGCGGGGATAAAAGTCGCCAACATAAACCACCGCGGAGACGTCCTCCCCTGCCACTTCATGCCCGAGGTCGTCGTCGGGAACGTCAGGGAGAGGAGCTTCCGCGACGTCTGGATCGACAACCCGGTTTCCGAACTATTGGCTCTCAGGGATATCAGGTCTCACCTGACGGGGGCCTGCGGCGAGTGCGAGTATCTGGAGGTCTGCGGCGGATGTCGGCAGAAGGCGAGATATTACTGCGGCGACGTCTGCGGAGAGGACCCGACGTGTGTTGTGAAGGATCTGAAGGGCGGTCATTGAAGGGCCGCCAGCCATCTTTCAGATTTAAAGTTTAAGGACTTTTGACGGTCGTTCTTCGATCTCATTTAGCGGTTTTTTGCTTTTGATAGAGCTTACAGGTCCGATACTTCAGCACCATCGTCTGTGGAAAGAATGAAAAAGTGGAACATTATTGTAACTTTTGAGGATTGAAGAAACCCGTTCTTCTTAATAGAGGCAAAAGAGGCTTTGGTACTAGAAAGTTTAATAAACGATTATGGAGAAATTATTATCCTGGAGTGATTCGAATGACGGAAGAGAAGAAGGAGAAGAAGGAAGAGGAAGAGGTTGCAAAGGTAGAGCCCATCAGGCCCGGCGAGAAGCGCGGCGGCCAAAAGAGGCTCTTGGACGGATGCGTATAGATCGATGAGCAGGCGAGCCGCTTGGAGCGGCCGCCGCAAGTTCCCTTTTCTAGTGACTTCGTGCCCGATAGCCGGCGCCATGGTGGGCTAGTTGGCCGGCCTCGGTCCGATCTTGTTCTATATTTTATGGGAAATTATTTTATGGTGTGGAGCTAGATGGGCCATCTAAGGTGCAGAGAATGAGAGATCTTTTCGATTTTGCGGACGATCTCGGACCGACGAAGATCGTCCATGTGTACGAACCTTCAGCAGGGCTCAAGGGCATCCTGGTGGTGGACAACGTGGCCCGAGGACCTGCTATAGGCGGTCTCAGGATTGCGCCCGACGTCAGCTGCCAAGAGTGCATCCGTCTCGCCCGGGCGATGACCCTCAAGAACGCGGCTGCGGACCTTCCTCATGGCGGTGGAAAGTCTGTCATACGCGGGGACCCAAAGATGCCGAAGAGGGAGAAGGAAGCGAGGATCAGGGCCATGGCCTGCGCCCTGAGGAGCGTCGAGGAGTACATCTTCGGCCCTGATATGGGAACCAACGAGGAGTGCATGGCCTGGGTCAGAGACGAGATAGGGAGGGCGGTGGGCCTCCCTTGTGAGGTGGGGGGGATACCCCTCGACGAGATCGGGGCTACGGGATGGGGCGTCCTCCACTCGACGGAGGTGGCCCTCGGATACCTGGATCTTGATCTGGAGGGAGCCAGGGTGGCGGTCCAGGGGTTTGGGGCCGTTGGGAGGCATGCGGCACGCTTCCTATCGGAGAGGGGCGCCATCCTGGTTGGGGCAGCCGATTCTTGCGGTGCTGTCTCCGACCCCCACGGTCTCGACGTCGGGTCTCTCATCGACCTGAAGGGGGCTGGAAAGAGTGTGGTGGATTACCCGGGGGGGACGAAGCTCAACCGAGAGGCCGTCATCGACGTGGAATGTGACATCTGGATTCCGGCGGCGCGGCCCGACGTGATAGATGAGGGGAACGTGAACAGGTTGAAGACGAAGCTGGTCGTCCAGGGTGCCAACATTCCCATAACCGCCGGGGCTGAGAAGATTCTCTCCGAGAAGGGGATCCTCTCAGTTCCCGACTTCATAGCCAACGCTGGCGGGGTGATATGTGCAGCCAATGAGTACCGCGGAGCCTCCCGCTCCGAGACCTTCAGCTCCATCGAGGAGAAGATCCGCCAGAATACGAGCGCCGTCCTGGAGGCGGTCCGGGACGAGGGAAAGCTGCCGAGGGAGGCGGCCTTCGATCTTGCCGTATCGAGGCTCAAAAGGTGCATGGGTTATCGGAGATGGTCGCTGTTCTCCTCGGCCCCCGGATTTCTGTAAGCCAGCATCAGAGATCGATAGGGTACAGCTCTCTGATCTCCCTCTCGTTCATCATCTTGATGCCGATCTCGTCCAAGGCCGCTGAGATCATCCTCTTCTCGGCCGAACGAAGAGACTTTCTGTCGAGGTAAGCCCCAACGGCTCCGGATTTCCGGGCCGCCTCCTCGACGATCGAAAGGTCGAGGTCGTGGGCCTGGTAGTTGGAGAAGAGATGACCTAAAGCGATCTTCGTATCGATTAGCAACCGGTTCTGGCGATTTACATAGTGCCCGCCGCCGAAGCCGAGGAAGGCCGGAGGATGGAGATCTTCAAGCTCCAATATCGACCTCGCCACGGCCTTCCCTGCATCGGGGTTCGACCACTCCGGCTCGGTGCTCCCGATCTCTGCAAAGAAGGAGGGGGTCGATAAGTCGGTGGGGCCGTGATGGGTCGCCTCGACGGTGATCTCGAAGCCCTCGGGATGGTCATCTGCCAGGTTCAATATGAAGGACTTGAGGGCACCCGGCGCAGCGACCGCCAGCTCCCTTGGCGATCCGCCCATCACCGCATCCCCGCAGTTTCCTGAAAAGTGGCCGCAGAGGCGGGGCGTTCCGTCCTTCGCCTGGTGCCTTGAGGCGAAGACTATCAGCTCGGGGGATAGGCCCATCCCCTGGAGCCTCTCTTCTATGCCTCGAAGGGTGATCAGCTTCTCGCTGAGGACGACCAGCCGATAGTTTTTGAATCGGGAACATATCCTCCCGTCATCCCAGTCGGCGCCGTCCAACAATCTCTCGGCGATGTTGATGCTTGCAGGGTCCGTCCTGGTGGCGATTACGACGATCTCGCCGATCATATCTCAGTCTCGATATCCAGCATCGATTTCACCATCGGGGCGTAATCGATCTTCCTAACCTTCAGCTCTCGGAGTGGCATGATGACGTAATTCGGCCTCTCAGCGATGAGACCCGCCTCGCTGAGCGTTTTCACCTCATGATCCATCCTCTCCTTCATCTCCACGTAGCATTGGGAGAGGAACGAGCCGAAGATCTCGCCGGGCTGGATGTAGCTGTATACCGCAGCCCCGATCTTTCTGAAGGAGGAGTAAACCCTCATCATATCCTCCTGCGTTGCCTTGGGCCGGACGTTGATGTGGTAGAAGATCATCAGCTCGCAACCGATCTTCTTCCAGTTGACGTTCGCCTGCCTGCTCAACAGCCCGCTCGCGAAGAACTTGTTCCTCTTCCCAGATATGGTGGGTCTGGAGATCCCGGTCCTCCGGGAGAGCTCCAGGTCCGAGAGGGCGGGGTACTTGACGAAGGCGTGTAGGGCCAGCCTATCCTTCTCTGTGAGCTTGACGGAATCCTCAGAGATCTCCTCCTCGTGGGGTGGCTCCGCGAGAAGGTCATTTCTGCTGAGGCTGAAGGTGTTGTCGACGGCCAGGGCGGAATCCCAGGAGACCCGGGTAAGCGAGAAGGGGTAATGACAGCATCGGATATCCTCAAGAAACCCCGCGTCCTTGTAGTCGTCCATGACGGGATCGAATACTCTCTTGAAGTCGGTGAAGCTCTTGGAATAGACCATGGAGACGGAGTCGGAGTCTGTGGCAGAGTGGAATACGCAGTGGGGATGGTTCACCCACTCCTTAAACCCCAGCTTCTTATTCCTAGCCTCCACGGGAGCGTTTGGATTGTAGCTGGCGAAGACCGCGGTCATCATCTCCGCCCCCACACCCGTCCCTGAGGGGACGTTTAAAAGTTGGACCATCTCCCATTCCCTGAACTTTCTCTTGCTCTTGAATATCGTCGATCGATCCACCCCAATCTTTGAGGCGAGATCGATATCGCTGAGCCCCGGATACCGCGCAAGCCCGTAAAGGACCAGCTTCTCTTTTGACGTAAGTTTCAGCGGCATTTGTCTTGCATCTACATTTTTTACTATTAATAGATTGCCTTTTTCGCATTTTGAATTGAATACTGCTACATATAAGCGGGATCAAGATTACATTTTTAGCAGAAAACGAACGGAGAAGGTTGCCGCGACGGAAGGGTCTTCACGTCAGATCTCTCACTCGAACCTTCTCTCGAACAAGAAAAGGCGAATCGTGCCCCGGAACCACCAGATCTGCGACCTCTATGATCCTTCCCATGCTCTTCATGGACAGATGCCTGTCCACGTGGATGCGGGGTGGGACCCCTTTCAGGTAGTTTCCCATCAACGGGATGGCGTCTCCCGTCATGACGATCCGCCTTGAGGACTCACAGACGACGGATATGCTCTCCAGGGTGTGGCCAGGAGTCTCCATAATCCAGACGCCGGGGGCTACGACATCTCCCTCCTTAAGCTTCCCCTCGCCCTTTCCCGAGAGAACTCGGGCTCGTTTGAAGAGGCCATTATTCCCTGTGTGGTCGACGTGATCGTGAGTGTTGATGACGAGGTCCACCTCCTCGGGAGAGAGGCCGAAGCTCGACAGCCGCTCCGTTAAAAGATCCGCCTCGTCCTCAGATCCCGTATCGACGACGATCTTTTTGGACCCGGCGATGATGAGGGTCACCGATGATCGGGCGTCCAGGATCCGCCCTTCATCGTCCCTCTCGAGGTGGCCTGGCTTCAGCAAGAAGGCGCGGGGCCTGGTTTCAGAACTCATCTCTCCGATCCCATCTCTTCTTTCTCTGAAACTTCGACGGTGTTCTTCAGTCCAGGAGGGGCTCGAGCTTCAAAAGGAGCCGGTCCACCTGCCCGACGGCGGTCCCTATGTAATGTTGGGGGTCGAGGAGCCGGCCGATCTCTTCGTCGGATAGGTGACCGGCCACCGTTTCCTCCTGGGCCAGGACCTCTGCGAGGGTTACCCCCTCCTCGACGGCCCTCATGGAGGAACTTCTCATGATCTCGTGGGCCTTCTGCCGTCCGACGCCCCGTTTTGCCAGCTCCACCATCACCGACTCCGCCATGTTCAGGCCCGATAGGAGGTTGAGGTTCTTCTCGACCTGGTCGAGATTTATCGAGAGCCCCTCCAGGATCCGAGCAGTGAGGGCCAGGAGGTGGTCGGTGAAGATGAAGGCCTCGGGGAAGAGGATCCTCTCGCAGCTGGAGTTGGTGAGGTCCCTCTCATCCCAGAGGGGAATGTTGGCGAAGGCCGGTTCGATCTGGGCCCGGACGATCCGGGCGAGGCCGCAAACCTGCTCGGACTTGATGGGGTTTCTCTTGTGGGGCATGGTGCTCGATCCCACCTGCCGCTTGCCGAAGACCTCAGCGACCTCAGCGATCTCGCTCCTCTGGAGGGTCCTGATCTCTACGCATATCTTGTCCAGGGTGGAGGCGACGAGCCCCATCCAGCAGATCATCTCGGCGTGCCTATCCCTCTGGACGACCTGGTTTGATACGTCCACCTCGCCGAGGTCCAGAAGATCCATCACCCGCTCCTGGATCTTCATGCCGTTGGCGCCGAAGGCCGCCTGGGTCCCGACGGCGCCGCTCATCTTCCCGACGGCGGCCCGGGGCAGAAGCTGCCGCAGCCGTTCGAGGTGGCGGGCCATCTCCGAGGCCCAGACCGCAAACCGCAGGCCATAGGTGGTGGGAACCCCGATCTGGCCGTGGGTCCTCCCGGCGCATACGAGATGCTTGTGCTCCTCGGCCCGGGCGAGGAGTACCCCAAGAACCCTCTTCACCTTCTTCTCCAAAATTTCAAGGGAGGCCTTGATCTGAAGCCCTGTCGCCGTGTCCAGGATGTCGTTAGAGGTTGCCCCCAGGTGGACCCATTCGCCTGCCCATTCGCAGGACTCGGCCAGGGCATGGACGACGGCCATCATGTCGTGGCCAATCTCGTCCTCGATCTCTTTCGCCCTCTCAGGGCTGGCCCTTCGAGCGGCCCTCTCGATGTCATCCGCGGCCCCCTCGGGAATCAGACCCAGCTCCTCCTCGGCCCGGGATAGGGCGGCCTCCACCCGGAAGAGACACTTGAACCTGTAATCCTCAGACCAGAGATCTTTCATCTCAGGATTTCCGTAACGAAACTCGATGGGATGGATCGCCATAATCAAATCTCCAGGAGGTGATTAGGGAGGGAATAAAAGGAGGTTTTGGTCCGCGGCAGGACCCTGTATAGCTGGCGCCGGGATTCTCATAAAACGTGGCTACTGCTTCGACATCGTTCTCCCGCAACCAGCCTTTAAGCTTCAAAAGGTCTGACGTCGGATGCATCATAGAAGAATATAAAAATAAGTTCTTCGAATCGAAAGTGATATGAGCAATCCGGTCGGGATTGTAGTCACTCCGTAAGGTTCAACGTCCAAAGGATGGAAACCGATCAATCTCAGTCCCACTATCGTTTGCCAAGGTCATTCTCGCATCGACCGGAGATGATAGTTTCCAATAAGATCGATAATGCAACCTGCAGGGGAACCCGGTACCGATTTCAAAGCCGGAGAGAAGAACAGGAGCTGTCACAAGCATGCAGGCTATAGTTCTCGCGGCGGGGGAGGGGGAGAGGATGCGGCCCCTCACCGTCTCCTATCCAAAGGCGATGCTTCCCGTCGGCGGAAAGCCCCTTCTGGAGCATCTTTTGGGAAGGGCGAAGGAGGCCGGGGTTGAGAGGTTCGTCATCGTCGTAGGCCACCAGAAAGAGAAGTTGATGGATCACTTTGGCGACGGTAGCGGCCTCGGGATCAAGATAGAGTACGTCGTCCAGGAGGAGAGGCTCGGAACCGGCCACGCCCTCCTTCGAGCCGGGGGCCTCGCCGAAGACCGGTTTCTGGCGATGAACGGCGACGTCCTCTGCGATGCAGACTCCCTGAGAAGGGTGATGGAGAGCAAGGGTCTCGCCGTCGCTGCGGCGAGGGTCGCGAACCCAGATCCCGAGAGGGACGAGATCCTGGAGGTGGAGGCGGGGGTTCTCAAATCGGTAGCCGAGCGGGGCAAGTCTCCCCCCTCCCACCTCATCTATGCCGGGATATGCCTTCTAGACAAAAGGATCTTCGAAGCTCTCAGAAGGATCCCCGCTTCCGGAGGGACAGGAAAGGAGGTGAGGGACCTGACGACTGGGCTACAGTCTCTTCTGGTCGATGGTGTTCAGATCGGGGTCGAGGAAGCTGAGAGCTGGATCGAGATCACTCTCCCTTGGGATGTCCTCAAAGCGAACGAGACCCTCATGCCCCCCGATACCCGCGGGATCCTAGGAGAGGTGGAGGCGAACGCGACCCTCTCTGGGGAGGTCGCCGTCGGGAAGGGGACAGTGATAAGGTCAGGCTCCTACGTGACAGGGCCGGTGGTGATCGGGGACGGCTGCGAGATTGGCCCAAACTGCCTCATCAGATATCATACTTCGATAGGAGACGGCGTTCGGATTGGAAACGGCGTCGTGATCGAGAACAGCACCATCATGGAGGGGACGGAAGTATCCCACCTCTGCTACCTCGGAGACAGCCTCATTGGACCCAGATGCCGCCTCGGCGTCGGGACGATCGTCGCCAACCGACGTCACGACGATGCCACAGTCAAATCTTACCTCAGAGGGACAAAGGCCGAAACCGGCAGGATGAGCCTAGGCGCCGTCCTCGGGGAGGGGGTCAAGACCGGCGCAGGATCGATCGTCTACCCCGGAACGGTGGTCGAGGCCGGTCGCTGGGGACGGCCGGGAGAGATCCTCTGGGGCTATCGCGAGGCCGAGAAGCACGAGCCCGAAGAGGGAGACAAGAACGAAGCGGACCCCTCCGAGAAGGGCGAGGTGGATGTGAAAAAGAAGATCAAGAACGCCATCGATGATAATCCCGTGACGGAGGGCGGGGGATCGGAGATGGCCTGAAGCTACTGGGTGATGATAATGGGAAAAAGAAGGAACCGACTGGCCTTCGAAGTGAGCCCCTACCTCCTGCAGCACGCGGAGAACCCCGTGGACTGGTGGCCTTGGGGAGAGGGGGCCTTCAGCAGGGCGAAGAGGGAAGAAAAGCCCGTCTTCCTATCGATAGGCTACTCCACATGCCACTGGTGTCACGTTATGGCCGCCGAGTCCTTCGAGGACGAGGAGGTGGCGAGGCTCCTGAACAGCACCTTCGTCTGCATCAAGGTAGACCGGGAGGAGAGGCCCGACCTCGACGCGATCTACATGGAGGTCAGCCAGATGATCACCGGCGGGGGCGGCTGGCCCCTGAATGTCATCCTCACCCCCGATAAGAAGCCCTTCTTCGCCGCCACCTACATACCGAAGGAGAGCAGGGGCGGGAGGATTGGGATGCTCGACCTCATCCCCAGAATCAGGCAACTCTGGAGGAACGAGAGGGAAGGGCTTCTGAACTCGGCGGAGGAGATCGCCGCCGCTCTCAAGGCCTCACCAGGGATCCCGGGGATGAAGCTTGACGAGTCCGCCATCAAGTCCGCATACCAGAACCTCGTCGCTCGCTTCGACGCCGCAAACGGTGGATTTGGAGGCGCGCCCAAGTTCCCCTCGCCCACCATCTTTCTGTTCCTCCTCCGGCACTGGCGGAGGACCGGCGAGGCCGGTGGGCTTGCGATGACCGAGATCACCCTCAAAGCCATGAGAAGGGGTGGGATCTTCGACCAGGTCGGCTACGGCTTTCACCGCTACTCCACCGATGCCGAGTGGCATCTTCCCCACTTCGAGAAGATGCTCTACGATCAGGCTATGATCGCCCTGGCCTTCCTGGAAGCGCACCAGGCGACCGGCGACGAGAAATACGGCCGGATCGCTTATGAGGTCTTCGACTATGTCCTCCGGGATCTGAGATCTCCCGAAGGTGGCTTCTATTCTGCAGAGAACGCCGACAGCGAGGGGGAGGAGGGGAAGTTCTACCTTTGGACCCGCGAGGAGGTCGGGTCCGTCCTCGACGGTGCGGAGGCGGATCTGGTGGCGAAGCTCTTCGACGTCAGAGGTGAGGGGAACTACAGAGAGGAGGCCACAGGCAGGCTCATCGGCAAGAATGTCCTCCATCTCAAGAGGCCCCTCGTGGATGGTGCTAGAGAGATGGAGATCCCAGAACCCGAGCTGAAGGAGCTGGAAGCCGCCCGCCAGAAGCTATTTTCGGCGAGGGAGGGGAGGGTTCGGCCATCAAAGGACGACAAGGTGCTCGCCGACTGGAACGGCCTGATGGTCGCATCCCTTGCCCGGGGCGCCCAAGTCCTCGACGATGAGGAGCTGGAGGAGGCAGCATCCCGGGCCGCAGACTTCGTCCTGGCAAAGATGAGGGACGGGGAGGGCCGGCTCCTTCACCGCTACCGGAAGGGCTCCTCCGGGATCCTTGGAAACCTGGACGACTACGCCTTTTTGATATGGGGTCTCATCGAGCTTTATGAGGCGGGATTCAAGACAAAATACCTCAGGGCTGCCCTGGACTTGGCCCGGGATCTCGTGAGCCGATTCGAGGACGCCGAGGATGGAGGATTTTACTTCACCCCCGTGGACGGCGAGGATCTAATCCTCCGCAAAAAGGACGGCCACGACGGGGCGCTCCCTTCAGGAAACGCCGTCGCCGTCCTGGACCTTTTGAGGCTCTCCAGGATGACGGGGGACAGAAAGCTCGAAGAGGTCGCCTCAAGGGCCTTCGAAGCCTTCGCCGCTCAGGCGAGGGGGGTTCCCGGTGCCCACCTTCACCTCCTGTCGGCCCTGGACTTCGCCCTGGGACCGACCTCAGAGGTGGTGGTCGCGGGACGAACGGGGTCTCAGGATACCAAAAAAATGCTGAGGGCCCTGAGGTCGAAGTTTCTGCCAAGATCGGTGGTCCTCCTCAGATCGCAGGGCTGGGACCCGGAGATCGCCGGGATCGCCGAGTTTACAGAGAAGATGGCGATGGTGGACGGGAAGGCAACGGCCTATGTATGCTCAGGAGAGGTCTGCACGTCTCCGACGACGGACCCTGCGGAGATGCTTTTGAGGCTCGATTCTGCCGCCGGAGGCACTTAGAACAAAAATCCGGGTGACCTTTAGGCTATGAAAAGCTTATTAAATGGTAGGTCAAATTAGTGGGTGGCAGTGGGGTGAAAACTGCCCATTTACTGAGTGGGAAACCAGACGACAGAGGTGTTATCTTGAACCTTAGACATATCGCTCTATCTTTGATCCTCGCAATCTCCCTCATTTCAGGACTTTCAATGGCGGAAGACTCAAACGTATCGACGGACGAAAGCGATTTTAAGCCTGGAGAGGCCCTCGAACCGACGGTGTCCGAGGACTCCGATGTCGAGACGGCAGCTACAGATGAAGCCATAGCTGCTGATGAGGCGGCGGTCGCAGATGCCAAGGCCCTCGAAGGGTCCTGGATTCTCAACCTCGACGACGCCCAGATATCGATGGTAATCTACCAGTCCGGAAGCCTCCTTTTCGGCGCTGCCAACTCCGAAGCAACGAACCCCTGGAACGGCGTGGTCTCGGGATCGGCGGATGAAGGCGAGGTCGAACTTGAGATTCTCTCCATCCGGGGCGGCGTCCTCGTCTCGACCCTGATCCGAGGCATCGCCACCGAAGGCACCCTAACGGGAAGCTTCGTCCAATCCGATAGCGAGGGCAAGGTCAACGAGGGAAACGTCATGGGCTTTTTGACCAGCCCCGACACTTCGGGGTATGAGCCCGCCAACGTGCCTGAAGAGACAACCTCCACGGTATCCCCCGCGGCCCAGGCCCCGGAGGTGCAGACCGCTGCGACGACTCCGGCCGAGGAAACGACCAACGAGAGTGGGAGGAGGGTGCCCGTGGACGTGACCGCCTACAGCGAGAGATATATCGCCCCCGGAGCAGGTGCTCCTATGCCGCTATAGGCCCCTTTAGGCCCTCTGGTGGAGTTTGCGATCTCGATGGATCGATCCGCAAATTTCATACCATTTTTTATCCGATCCGTATTCGCATCTCCTTCACGGCATCGAAGTTTCTCCGAAAGGATTTTAATCACCATCCACCTATAAAAGAACATGAGACGAATTTTGCCGGTTCTTCTGCTGGTGCTGATGGCTGGCCAGGCTGAGGCATCGGTCTTCTTCAAGATAGTGGAGGTTCCGACCGTTTACGTGAGCCCCGAAGGCGAAGCGAGCTTCACCATCTTCGTCGAGAACCTGGGGAGCAAAAGCACCTATGCGGGCCTCAAGTTCAGGAACATCCCCGAAGGGCTATCGATAGTCGGTCCCCGATGCACAAAATGGGTAGATTCCGGGACGACGCTGGAGTTCGACTGTCAGCTCTCGGTGGAGGCGGGGGACATTTCGCCGGGAAGCTACTCCTTTGAAGTCGGGATCGTGGCCACAGGCGCTCCGCCGGAGTGGACCGAGGTGGAGGTGATCGTGAGCGACGATGTTGCCCCGAGAATCGAGGAGGCCGAAGGTGCCGATTCTGCTGAGCCCGAAGAGTACCCGCCCTGCCCCGTGGTTAGAGATGTGGGGGGAACAGACGAGGAATCTGTACCTGGGGAGGGTGAGGAGGAGACGCCGGGATTTGGGGGCGGCGCTGCCCTGGGAGCTTTGGCCCTGATCTTCATCTCGGAGAGGATAAGGAGAAGGTAGCGGTCACTTTATCCGTCCCTCCATCTCCCAGCCCAGCATCTCCTTTATAACGAGGTAGCTCATCTCCGGCGGGATCGCACCGACCTCGGTGCAGATGACGTCGATGTACTGGTGGGGAGTGACGTCGAAGGCGGGGTTTCTCACCCGGACGTGCTTGAACTCAGATATGCCGGGGTATACCTCCTCGGCCGCCCTCATCTCGATGGGGACTAGCTCGCCCATCATCGTCTCGGGGCTGAACTTGTAGGTCTCCGCCGCCACCATGAAGCTGGTCCTCGCCTCGTGGGCTGCGAGGGCGATCTGGGAGGTCCCGATCTTGTTGACGAGGGAGCCATTGGCGGTTATCACGTCGGCGCCGACGATAACCTCGTCGACCTCGTTGATGACAGTCCTGACGGCAGAGTCGACGACGAGCTCCGTTGTGATCCCCCAGCCGTCGAGGGTCTTTATCGTCAGGTGGCCCTGATACCGGGGCCGCGACTCGGTGGCGATGACTTTGATATCCTTGCCAGCGTCGAAGGCGGTCTTGATGATGGAGAGGGCCACCGAGGAGTTGCAGTGGGTGAGGATCACATCCCCGTCCCGGACCCGTCGGCTTCCGATCTCTCCGATCCTCTCCACGGCCAAAAGCGACCGTTCGACGAAGTCGTCGGCGTTTTCGGCCAGGGATCTCCGGGCTGATTCCAGGTCGTCCCCCCGGCGGCGCATCACCATCCTGATGGCGTTGGCTAGCGATACCGCTGTGGGCCTCGTATTGAGCAAAATATCGGCGGCCTGTCCTACCTCGGCGTTGAACTCAGCGAGGTCCGAGGGCTCGATTGAGAGGGCGAACTCCTTCAACGCCCTGGCTGCAGCCCTCCCGATGAGGGCTGCCCCTCGAATCTCCATAGACCTGATCTTCTCGGCCGTATCCAGCAGATCTTCCATTGGGCTCTTCATATCATGGTCTTCCCGGATCAGGACGAGCCGATGATCTTCGCGAGCTTTGCCACCCTCTCGCCGAGCTTTCGGCAGCCAATCAGGGCCTGGGCGTCAGGCATCCCCACGGCGACGGCGCCGTAGTGGCCTCCGGTCTCGATGGGATCGCCGACGATGACCATCCCATGGATCAGCATCCCCTCGATCATCGAGATCAGGGTCGTCTCGTTCCCGCCCGAGAGGCTCCCTGAGGAGGTGAAGGTCGCGCCGACCTTGTTCTCCAGCTTGCCCCGGATCCGGACCGACCTGTCGATGAAGCTCTTCATCTCACCGGAGAGGGTCCCAAAGTAGGTGGGGGCCCCGAAGACGATTCCGTCGGCTCCAGTCAGATCCTCCAAAGTCGCCTCTTCGACCTTCTTGATGGCCACATCAGCACCACCGCTCTTCGCCCCCTCTGCTACGGCCTCGGCCATCCTGGCGGTGTTCCCGCTTCGGGAATGATAGACTACCAGCAATTTTGTCAAAAGTTTCACCTCAGTTTATTATCAACTCAGAACTCGATTCGGATTATATCTTCGGCCTCCACTCGTAAAGTTCCTTTGATCCAAATCCAGCTCACCCCAGGCCGCAACCTCACCACCCCGTGCTCACTCGCTCATCCTCACAGCCGTCAAGGCTCGCCTCTCCTCAAGATAATCCTATCGCCATCCTCGATCCCGAAAAATATGTCGAGCCCTCGGACCACCTTTCCGATGTGATTGACCGCCGAGTAGGGCTGGGAGCTGCCATAAAAGATGCAGAAGGCCGAGCCTGGAGTCCAGTAGGATACGTCGCCAGCCTCCGCCTGCGGCGAAGGGTTCTCATCGGTAAGGCCGAAGGGGAGAGCAAAGTAGATCTCCTCCTGCCAGGTCTGGGCCCTCCCCTCCAGGGGGAGCCTCTCGATGATTCCCCGGACTGTCTGCGGGTTTCGATCACTGATCTCCACCAGGGCCTCGCCCTTCCCCTCCACCACGATCTCGATGAACTTCATGACCTCCCACTTCTTCTAGCTACTTCTAGCTACTTCTAGCTACTTCTCGCAATTCTCTATTTCTTCAGGGATGGTATTACTATGAGAGTATCGCCGCCCGCTCCTCTCGGACCTCTCAGGATTTACCTGTCCAGGGTAAAGCTCCTCTTGGGGACTGGCCTCTCCTTCACCTCGTGGATCAGCATCTCCATCCTATCTCCGACGCCCATCACCCTCAACCCCTCGAGCCTTTCCAGGGCCCTCTGGAGGTTTCCGCCCCTCTCGGCGAAGATGGTGAAGAGCGGATCGCCCACCTCTACGCTGTCCCCGATCTTCTTTGAGAGGAGGATCCCGGCCCCCTGGTCCTTCGGACAGCCCGCAAATCTCGCCACCTCGGCCATCGACGAGTTATTTATCCAGAGGACGTGGCCGCGATTCTCCGACCGGACCGTGAACCGCTGATCTCCGACGGCCATATCCTCTGGCCGGATTTCCGAGTTCCCCCCCTGGGCCTCGATAATCTCCCTCATCTTCTCCTCGGCTCTTCCGGATCGAAGGATCTCTCTCGCCAGGGCCTTGCCGTCGGCCTTTCCCGCCATTTCCAGGATCGTCCCCGCGACGGCCGTCGCCTTCTCCGCGACGTCGAAGGCATGGCTCCGGTTCATGAGAGTCTCCAGCGCCTCTCTCGCCTCCAGGGACGGGCCTATGGCGCTGCCGATAGGCTGCTCGCCGTAGGTGACGGCGCACTGGACCCTTATCCCCAGGCGGCTTCCGATCTCCATGAAGTCCTTGGCCAGAAGGTCCGCCTCTCCGATCGTCTTCACCTTGGCTCCCCTCCCTGTGGGAATGTCGACGACGAGGAGGTCGGCTCCGACGGCCTTCTTCTTGGACATGATCGACGGGAGTAGGAGGGGATCGATGGAGAGGGGGTACTCGATCCTGACGAATATGTCGTCGGCGGGGGCGAGGTGGACGGACCCCCCCCAGACTATGCAGCCTCCGGTCTTCTCCACCACGTCTCGCATCTCGTCGAGGCCGAGGCCGACGTCCATCAGGACCTCCGCTCGGTCCGCCGTCCCCGCCGGGGAGGTGATGGCCCGGGAGGAGGATTTCGGTATCAATAGCCCCGCGGCCGCCACGATGGGAACGACGAGGAGGGTTGTCTTGTCACCAGGGACCCCTCCGATGGAGTGCTTGTCGACGATCGGCCCCCCGTCAAGCTTCATCGTCCTTCCTGTCCTTATCATGGCGAGGGAGAGGTTCGTCGCCTCGTCCAGATCGAGGCCGAAGCTATGGAGCGCGGTGACGAAGGCGCTGATCTCTACGTCGCTCAGCTTCTCCCCCACCGTGTCCTCGACGATCTCCAGGATCTCTTCGTAGGTCAGCTTTCTTCCGGCGAGCTTGTTCCTCACGAAATAGATGGAATCGGGGAAGGCCGCCACCTCTACCTCTACCTCGGACCCGTCGGCGAGGCCAAGGCCCCACCAGACCTTTTTGCAGACGCCGATCCTGCCCGGACTTATCATCTCTGAGGAGGTGCTAACTATCGCGGTCTTCACCACTTGATCGAACCGGACCATCACCCGCCCCAGGCTCAAAACCCCCAGCCGCTCGGCGTCGTCCTCGTTCATTATGACGACTGATTTGCCGCCCGCCTCCAGCCCCAGAAAGACCGCTTTTAGAATCATCGAGAGCACCCGTTATAGTTAAAAACCAGATCAGGTATCTGTTGGGGCCGGGGGGATTTGAGCTTTGCCCGTCGCCAAAGCCCTCGGAGATTCACAGACCGCGGCAGGGATGGGCGGGATGCGGGGGATGGTCGCCGTTCTTGTAGGGCCAATCTCGCACGTTCTTCGATCGCCTCCTGAGACGGACATTTCGCCCGCGAGATACCTCAGTAATGACAGCGTGATATACGCTGAGCTCTTGGGGCGAGACAGTGGTTGGATGTATCTGATAGTGAATTAAGACAGACTTTACCCACCAGATGCAGACGCATTTCAGATTTAAAGTACAGAGTTTCGCAATTCACAGACTACATGGAAAATAAATACGTAATCACTTTGAAGAACCTCGAGATGAGGGGGGCTCGAATACCCGGAGGGCAACTTCTTCGCATGCCCGGGAATCTGAACGGAAGATGGGCCGGACAGAGGGATAGAATCCCATAGTTAGAACAAAGTTAGGAAAAAAATTGGAACGCTGCTGGTATGCTGAGCGGCAGCGCAAATATCTTTTTCGGCACCGTCCGCCTGAGCCTTCATCTTCGCTCAGCTCTGATGGCGCAGCCAGTCGTTCCAGGTATAGAGGCTGGCATCGTAACCCTGGAGGATCAGGGCGTACCAGACGATGGAGGCCTGGCCACCGTTCTTTGTGTAGACGGCGACCGGCCGATCCTCTTTTAGATCGACGAAGATCTCGGAGAGGGCGGAGTCGTCCTTCAGCCAGAACCCCTCTATCACCCGGTTATAGTCGATGTTAATCGCACCATCGATGTGGCTCGCTCCGAACTGGTCGGGGGCTCTAGCGTCGACGATCACAAGATCGCCGGAAGCTACGGATTTGTAATCTGCGAGAAGTTCCGGGCGGGGGTCGGGGATGTAGACGTCCTCTGCCGTCGCCGACATCCCCCTGGATTGAGAGATGCCAGTCGCGGACCAGTCCTGCTGGGAACCCCGGAGGACCGCCACATTCTGGTGGCCCAGGTACTTCATGATCCAGTATACGAAGGTGGCATCGCCGCAGGAGAAGCAGTTGCCGTATATCACCAGATCTTCCCCCTCGGAGATCCCGGCTTTCCCGAGGACTCTCGCCAGCTCATCTATGGACTTTAGAGATCCGTCGGCCCGGATGAGGCTTTTCGACGGAAGGGCTATCGACCCCTCGATGTACGATCCCCGAATCGGGGTGTTGCTGACGTAGGCGATCACGGGCCGTGAATCTCCTTCGAGCCTCTCACGTAGTTCCTCGGCGGTTATGGACGGTGCGCAGATCTCATCGTTGGTGTCCGGCTCAGCTTCAGTTCCCTCTTCAGCGCCCGCCTTCACTTCTAAAACTGCTCCAGCTTCCATCCCGCTCGACGTGGCTGCCTCGTCCGACGATCCGCTGAGTGTCGCTTCGATCCATGTTGGGCCGTCCCAGACGCCTTCGCCGCCTCCGCAGCTGCTGCATCCGGCCTGTGCACCGCTCGCAAGAGCGATCATGACAATTAGAACCGATTCAAGCATCGCTAGTTTGCTTCGCATTCCGTATGCACTCCTTGAAAGTACCTATCTTTGAGATATAACGATACGTTCACCAGGCTTATAAGCACTGGAACCTCCACCAGGGGCCCTATCACCGCCGCGAAGGCCTCGCCGGAGTTGATGCCGAAGACTGCGACGGCCACGGCGATGGCCAGCTCGAAGTTGTTGCTGGCGGCTGTGAAGGAGAGGGCCGCCGTATTTTCGTAGCTGACGCCCATCCTGAAGGAGATGTAGAAGGCAAATAGGAACATCAGCAGGAAGTAGATGATGAGGGGTATGGCGACCCTCACCACGTCGAAGGGGAGCTCGACGATGTACTCGCCCTTGAGGGAGAACATGACGATGATGGTGAAGAGAAGAGCGATCAGCGTAAGGGGAGAAATCCGAGGGATGAACCACTCCTCGTACCAGGCTTTGCCCCTCCTCCTGATCAGGACGAATCGGGTGATGATCCCCGCAAGGAAGGGTATCCCGAGATATACGAAGACGCTTCTCGCGATCTCTGCGATCGTTATCGCCACCACGAACCCCTCGGATACGCCGAGGATCGGCGGCAGGACGGTGATGAAGACGTAGGCGTAGACGGAGTAGAAGAGCACCTGGAATATCGAGTTGAAGCCCACAAGGCCAGCACAGTACTCGGTGCAGCCGCAGGCAAGCTCGTTCCAGACGATCACCATGGCGATGCATCTAGCGATCCCGATCAGGATCAGCCCCACCATGAAGTGGGGGTAGTCCCGGAGGAACATGACCGCGAGGCCGAACATCAGCACCGGCCCCACGCCCCAGTTCAGAAAGAGGGACAGACCGAGGACCTTAGTGTCCTTGAAGACCTCCCCCAGCTCCTCGTACTTTACCTTGGCGAGGGGCGGGTACATCATCAAGATTAGGCCGACGGCGATGGGGATCGATGTGGTTCCCACCGAGAAGCCGGTTATCAGCTCCGAGACACCCGGGAAGAAGTAGCCCATCCCGATCCCCAGGATCATCGCCCCGAAGATCCAGACCGTCAAAAACCTGCTCAAAAGAGGAAGCTTTGGCCTTTCTTTATCGTTCATCGATATCAAATCCCTCATTCAGGAGCCCTTCAGTCCCCAGTCAAAAGCCTCGCCAGGTTCATCATCTCGATTACGGCCCCCTCGGAGAGACGGTAGCGGGACCACTTTCCATCCTTCCGCTCCTTTACCAAGCTCGCCCTCTTGAGAATGGACAAATGGTGGGATGTGGAAGACTGGGGCTTGTCGAAGGCGGTCATGATCTCGCAGACACAAAGCTCGCCCTCTCTGAGGAGCTGGAGGATCGCAAGCCTGAAGGGGTCGGACATCGCCTTGAAGACCTCGGCCTCGGCAGCCAGAGCGGCCTCGTCTATGCTCTCGGTGAAGGTCTGAAGCTTGCGAGCCGCATTCTTGGCTTTGCACCGGTCTCCCGTCAGCTTCGCCAGCCTCTCAACGCACGGATCCAGAAGTTCAGGTTCAACGGCTTCCGTCATCACTATCAGCTCAGCAGCAAGAGCACCCGCCGGAGGGAAGGAGCATATCCGACTCTTTTTTCAGACATTCCTCACAGATCTTCACTCGCCCCCACTCCCGGTGTTTCGCTTTGAAGAGGCGATCCGAATCTTTGCCGCATATCTCGCATCTCATTTGTGTTCTATTCTCCTGATGGTGATTGCATCACCGTATCTCCTTTCGCCAGAAGGCCTCCACATAAGCCTCTCAATTCAGAGTCAGATCAAATCATTTCGATATATAAGATTGTTGATCCCCTCTGCCTTCATTCCAGCCATCCGCATCTGACAGTTTAATTCTGGTTATGGTTATTAATTCTCATTTTTGTAGCTCAAACTAATGCCATATCTGGCATATATGGCATAATTTCGCCGTAAAATAGATATTATATTTAGTTAATTGATGGCAATGGATCTAAATATCCAACAGATTTATATACGAGCGTTGTCCTCAAAGAGATTGCTTCCGCCAGAAACGCGAAATTAAGGGGGCATTTAGATATCCAACTTTGTGGATATATAGGCCCAAGACCGCGCCATAGATGCGGTTGGCTGAAGCTTTGGATTTGTGGTGTGAGAAAAAAGTGGGGTTAAGATCAAAATAAACGTGGGAGTTGGTAAGCATAACGCATCTGACCAAGATTAAACTTTCTGCCCTGGTTATGGGCGCAGTCATGGCGGTGGGGCTCGTCGCCGCCGTCTCGGCAGCAGAATACTCCGTTGGATCCGGACCCGATGACTGGTGGACCGTTTACCCCAACCAGCATCCGGACGCCGGCTCCGAGGTCGACCATCCCCAGTGGATCCTGGACGAACTCGAAGATAAGCCGGTCCTTATCCTGGACCACAGCTCTGGAAAGTGCAAAGCCTGCATCGATCAGGAGTCCTATGTGGACGCCGTCCTGGAGGAGTATGGTGATGAAGTAACGTACGAGAACCTTATATCAGGCGGCAGCGACCTGAAAGCGGAAGAACTCTTCGACATCTACGACCCCAACGGGGGCAAGTCCTACATCCCGCTGACGATCGCTCTGACTTTGGTGGAAGACTCTGAAGGGAACGTTGTGGTCGGATGGCACAGCATGGAGGATGCCGTTGGCGGGGAGGAGATGGTCAGATCCTATGTCGGGGACGCCATCGATTATCACGAAGAGAACGTCGAGGACTGGGACGCGTGATCGGGGATGAGATCTGATCACAAACATTTTTTAGTTGTAGGAGCACTAACTTTTCTCATAGTCCTCGTCGCCCTCTTCTCATTGAATTCGACCCTCGGATCGAGCTCGGATCCGATCCCGGCGCCGGACTTCGAGGCTGCAGACCAAAGCGGCCAAAACTTCTCACTCAGCGATTTTGGGGGAGAGGTGGTGGTCCTTCACATAACGAACATAGAAAGCCCGCTATGCGTCGAGTGTGAGAAGACCCTGGCCGCCCAGATCGGCCAGCTCCAGCAGTTGGTGGAGAATAAGCCAGACGTGAAACTCATAACCCTTAACGTCCGGAAGAACCCCTTCTCCAAAGACGGCAAGAGCCTTTCAGAGAGCTGGTGGAATGCCAACGTCAGCTGGATCTGGGCCGAGGATTTCGAGCCTTACAATGTAGCCGGCAAGTACGTCGACTACACCAACTTCGAAGGGGGCTTCTCAAACCCCACGATACTCCTGATCGATAGAGAGGGGATGGTCGCGGGCGTCTATCACGTCTACCAGCTGGGCCGAGGAGAGATCGACGGGATCCAGGATGCTCAGACCCTTCAAGCCAAGGTCGAATCTCTGGAGAAGGGCGAATGGGCCGGGATGGAGGGGAGCGTATCAATTCAGAATATCACGTTCCTGGGGATGTTCGGCCTTGGGGTCATCACCTCCTTTTCGCCCTGCTCTCTAGCCCTCCTCATAGCCATGTTCTCTTACATCATGACATCTCGAAGAAAGAGGGTTCTCTCTGACGACCAGGATTACGGCTCCTCGTCGAGAGAGGGGCTATTGATCGGGATCGCTTTCACTCTCGGCATGGCCCTCGTCTTCTTCGTGGTGGGGCTATTCATATCCAACATGGGCGTATTCGTCCGAGACTCCCGGTTTTTCGACCTCGCAGCCGGAGTCCTGCTGGTGGTTCTGGGGATCAACGTCTTTAAACCGGTGGGCGAGATCCTCGAGCCGATCAAGTCCAGACTTCCGTCAAGAGGAGAAGAAGAGGTGTTCAGAGAGAAGAAGGGCTTCATGGAGGGGGCTGTGAACCTGTCCATTGGCCTCTTCAAGCATTCGACCTTCATCGGAGCCTTCACCCTGGGGGTATTCTTCGCCCTCGGCTGGGCTCCCTGCGCCGTCTCCCTGGTATTTCCAGCCCTGATCTGGCTGATGTCTCAGGATATATCCGTCCTGACCGGAGGGCTGATGCTCTTCGTCTTCGGGGTGGGCCACGGCGTTCCCATAATCCCCATCGCCACCTTCAGCAGATCCTTCGGGGGAAAGATGGGCGAGGAGTACCTGGCCATCGGAAAATGGGTGGTCAAGTTCTTCGGGTTGATGATAATAGTGACGGGGCTGGTCTTTGCGGCCCGATACTTTGGTTATAAACTATGGTAGCGGCAAAAACGTATTTTGGCGGCTACTAAATCTATGGTGGGTGGTTAAGATGCCGGGAAAGCCAGAAGAGATCAAGATGGTGAGCAACGCCATGGCCAACATACCGAGGAGGAAGATGATGGCCTTCCTCGTCGAAAGCGAAAAGACGGCGGAAGAGATCGGGGAGGCGATCGGCAAATCGATGCTCGACTACCATCTCAAGATCCTGCAACAAGCAGGGCTGATCGAAATGGCGGAGGGAAAAGTGAAGCTCTCCGAGTTCGGCAAGAACTTCATGGAGGTAAAGGCTGAAAAGGCCCAGGATGCGAGCGCTGATCTCTCCGATGCAAAGCCGGTAGCGATCACAGAGGTGAGACAGCTTTTGCCATGCATAGCCGACTCGACCAAGTTTCGGATCATCGCCAACATGGCTCCGCCCCTGGGTGGCGCTCTCAAGGCCCTGGAGCCCCTCTTCCCGAGAGGGAGGTACTCCGAGAGGATTGGCGCTCTTATCATCCAGCGCGGCGACGTCCTAACCACCGTATACGGAACGGGAAACGTCACCATGACGATGATCAAAGACGAGGCTGAGGCGAGGAAGAACCTGGAGAGGCTGAAGGAGACGATCAACGAGGCCATAGCCAGGGGCGTGGCTCCGGCACCCCGGGAGAAGGTGAGGGTCGAGCCGATGGAGATTTACAAATACCTCCCCCAGACGAACTGCGGGGAGTGCGGCGAGCAGAGCTGCTACTCTTTCGCCATCCAGCTGATGAACGGGGAGGTCTCCCTCGACCTGTGCACCCCCCTCAAGGATCCGAAGTACAGGCAGAACCTCGAGCATCTCCAGGTAATGGCCGAGTACATCTGAGCCGGAGGCGAGGCGGCCTTGAAGACCCTGACGATCATCCTCACCGACGGCCCCTACATCTCCGAGTACGCCCAGATCGCCAAGAAGATAGCAGAGGCCGCCTTGAAACGGTACCAGGTGAACATCTTCCTCTACCTGGACGCCGTCCACATCCCCCGGAAGGGGCAGAAGCCCGCCTTCTTCGCAGACGAGGGCGGGCTATTCGCCGATCTCGCCCGCGAGGGGGCGGTCATAAGAGCTTGCTCCCGATGCGCAGCCGCCAGGGGATATTTGGCTGAGGAGGACGGCTCCTCGCAGGATTATCCCGATGGGATAAAGATCACCAGCCTCTACGACCTCCCGGTGATGATCCAAGGAAGCGACGGGGTGATCACTCTTTGCCGATGAGGTCTGTCTTCTACCTCCTCGACACCGCCCCTTACGGGAGCGAGAAGGCCTTCGGCCTCCTGAACGCCGCCGCCGTCAGCCTGGGAAAGATGGAGGTGACGGTGGGGCTCTACGGGGACGGGGCGTACCTCGCCCTGGGAGATCAGGACTCGCGGGCGCTCGCCATTCCAAATCTCGCCGATATCCTCCGCGCCTACGGCGAGATGAAGGTCATCGTCCACGAGCCCTCGGTGGTGGAGAGGGGGCTCTTCTCCGAGGGGCTGGTCGAGACGGTGGAGCTCGTCGACGAGGAGGCCTTCCTGGAGGCGATGGAGGGCTCAGACTGTCTGATCACGCTTTGAAGGGGCATGGGAAATAAGTGATGATGATGATGATGGACGTATTTCTCCTGACAAAACCGCCCCAAAGCGAGAGGTCCGATCTCTGCCTGAAGCTTCTGGCAAGGTCGGAGAAATCGAGGCTCTACCTCGCCGGGGACGGGATCTATCACCTGCTGAGCCAGGCCGGTGAGATCCCGTCGTCCTGTGAAATCCTCGCCTCCAAAGAGGACGCGGCCGCCCGGGGGGTCGTGCCGAGGAGGAGGGCGGAGGTTCGAGAGGACTTTTACGAGAGGGTCGTCGAGGATGTGATGGAAGGGGACGGTCGGTTCTTCACCTTCTGAGGTCCTTTCCATGGAGATGGTAATTTTATGATCGTAGTGACCATAGGACGGGAGGGCTGCATCAGCTGCGGCCAGTGCTGGGGAAGCTGCCCCCAGGTCTTCATCGAGGATCCCGAGGACGGGAAAAGCTCGATAATAGAGGGGTACAGGATCGCGGGAAAGGTGGACGAGGGGTCGGCTCCTGACCAATTTGAGGCTTGCCTCAAAGAGGCCGAGGAGGCCTGCCCCGCAGAGGTTATCAGGGTGAGCCCGATCCAGCCGAGCTTCGACTGATGAGGTTGTAGATATGGTTTCAGATGATATTTATCTGGAGGACGGCAAGAAAGGGGAGGAGAAGGCGGGAAAGAAGAAGGTCCTATTCCTCTGCACTCACAACTCGGCCCGGTCTCAGATGGCGGAGGGGCTTTTAAGGGAGATGTACGGGGATCGGTACCAGGCTCGCAGCGCCGGGGTGGAGGCGACGGCCGTCGACCCCCGGGCCGTCTCGGTGATGGAGGAGGTGGGGGTCAATATCTCCGGCCATCGGTCCAAGAGCGCCGAAGAGCTCGGAGATGTCGTATTCGACCTGGCCGTGACCGTCTGCGACAGAGCAAAACAGGCCTGCCCCATCTGCAGCACCGATCTCGAACTTCCGTCGAGGGCCCCGAAGGCCCGAGAGGTCGTCCACAAGAGCTTCGACGATCCGGCCGCAGCCTCTGGGTCGGAGGAGGAGCAGCTTCGCGCCTTCCGCAGGGTTCGAGACGAGATAAAGGAGTGGATCGTCGAGAGCTTCTGATGAGGAGGGACGGGGAAGAGATGCTGACGAACTTAGAAAGATTAGCCCTGAAGGTGAAAGCTTGAAAGATGAAGAGGTCAAAAGAGTCGTGAAGGAGAGGTACGGCCGCGTTGCAAGAGAGGCCGGATCGTGCTGCTGCTCGTCGACCTGCTGCGGGACCGCAAAGCCCCAGGAGATCGCAAAGAAGATCAGCTACTCCGAGAAGGAGATGGCTACCGCTCCCGCGGGATCGAACCTGGGGCTAGGATGCGGAAACCCCATCGCCCTCGCGTCGATCCGAGAGGGTGAGACGGTCCTGGACCTGGGGTCGGGCGCCGGCTTCGACTGCTTCCTGGCTTCCGAGCGGGTCGGGCCGAGGGGGAGGGTCATGGGCGTCGACATGACCGGTGAGATGGTGGAGAGGGCTCGGGCCAACGCCGCCGCCTGTGGCCGCAAAAACGTGGAGTTCAGGCTCGGGGAGATCGAGAGGCTTCCGGTCGAGGACGGGTCCGTCGACCTGGTGATATCAAACTGCGTCATCAACCTCGTCCCGGACAAAAAGGCCGCCTTCAAAGAGGCTTATCGGGTCCTTAGGCCCGGCGGAAGGCTGATGGTATCAGACATCGTCCTTCTAGGAGAGCTGCCGGATTTCGTCAGAGAGTCTGTCGAAGCCTACGTCGGATGCGTCTCGGGGGCGGCCCTGAGGGACGATTATCTCGCCTCGATTAGGTCGGCGGGGTTTGAGGAGGTGAAGGTGATCGATGAGTCGCCCTTCTCCCTTGATTGCGTCGCCAGCGATCCGACGGGCCGGTCGGTCCTGGACGGCCTGCCAGACGGAGAGCTGAAGGAGGTCGAGGGGACGATCACCAGCATAAAGGTCAGGGCCGTTAAGCCCGGCGGGCCCACTGAGAACTCCTGGAAGAAATAAAAAAGCGGATCGTCCAGGCCTTCGGCAGGGGTGATGGGCAGGCTGGGGTCGCTCCGCCCATCCATCGTTTTCAGATTGCTGCCATGAAGTTGGCCAGAAGTCCCACGACCACAGCTATGCCGAAGATCGTGAGCAGAAACGCCGCAAGAAGCCTCTTTTCGAATATGGCGGAAAGAAGCGTAAGCTCCGGTATGCTGGCACCGGCTCCGCCTATCACCAGAGCCAGGACGGCTCCGACGCTCATCCCCTTCTGGGTGAGGGCGAGGCCTATGGGGAGTATCGTCTCGGCCCGGATGTAGATCGGGACGCCGACGATGGCGGCCGCGGGAACGGCGAGGGGATTGCCCGGTCCCGCTATGCGAGAGATCAGCTCCTGGGGAACAAATCCGTGGATGAAAGCCCCTATGCCCGCTCCCAGAAGAAGGTAGGGCAGAAGCTGGCGAAATAGCCCGAATGCGAAGGAGGCGGATCGTCTCGCCCTCGACCTCGCATCAGTTGCTCCGTCGCCATCACGGCAGCTTTGGATCGCGACCATCGGTTTCACCTGGCCCGCAAAGCCGAGACGGTCCAGAAGGAGGCCGATGACGACCGCCGCCGTAAAGGTCGCAACAAAGTAGAAGGCCGTCACCTTCCAGCCCAAAAGCAGTATGAATAGCGAGATTATCACCGGGTTCAGCAGCGGCGACGATAGGAGGAAGGCCATGGCGGAGGCAAAGGGCACTCCTGCGTTGAGCATCCCCAGGAGAAGCGGTATCGTAGAGCATGAGCAGAAGGGGGTGAGTGACCCAAAACCAGCCCCCAAAACCCCGCCCAGAAGCCTGTTTCGTCCACCCAGCACCTTCTTCACCGTCTCGTCGGGGACGTACTCCTGGATCAGCCCCACAAGAAAGGTCACCCCTATGAACAAAAGGACGAGCTCGATGGCGATCTCCACGAAGAAATCGACAGCCACAGCTAAGTTGTTCCATAACATCATATACGCCTTCAAAATTTTTAAAGAAATTATTTTCTCTTCAGGACTTCAGCCTGTTTGAGCATCTCCAAGACGGCGCCGTCTGAGATGCGGTAATAGGACCATTTGCCATCTTTCCGTTCTCTGACCAGCCCCGCCTCTCTCAAAACGGAGAGGTGGTGGGAGGTGGAGGACTGGCGCCTGTCGAGGGCGGCCACGATCTCGCAGACGCAGAGCTCCCCCTCTTTGAGAAGCTTGAGGATCCGGAGCCTGCAGGGATCGGCGACGGCCTTCAAGACCTCGACCGACCCGTCGGGGTCTTCTCCATCTATCCTCTCCATCAGAGAAGAGAGTTTCTCGATCCTGCTTCTGGCCTTTTCCGGATCGCCGATGAGCCTTGCAAGGCTGCAGACCGCCTCATCATCGATCTTTGAACCCCTCTCCGACATTCTCGCCCGCCCCTCTGAAAGGAGGATCAACTCTTCCTGGCCTCAAAGAAGCCCTGGTATTCTCTCAAGAAGGCCTTCTTGTAGACCTCTTCGGCCCCCTCGGCTATGAAGTTGAACTTCTTCAGGACCTTTAAAAGCTCGTCGCCGGTGAGATCCTCGGGCTTCTTTCCCCTCTTGAGGTACTCCCTGAACGTCTCGTCCATCCCAAGTATCCCCACTTTCCTCCCACCGACGTCGATCTGGCGGGAGCCGACGATCTGGGTGCCGCAGCAGCCACAACTACTGCCTCTTCCGAAGATTTTGTCTTTCAGCATGGAAATTACCAAATACGTATTGATCAATGTCGATATATAAGATTTGTGGTTGAATGAAAAAAAGGGGTAAAATGATTATTGTCGGCAATTTAGAAAGCCATATATGGCATATTTAGACAAAATACATCAATAAATTCACCAATTCACTTGATGTCAAAGATGCAAACATCAATTTATATCGATATAATATACGTAAATAGAGCCATGATAGAATTAAAACAAATTACGAAAGCAACCAACGTTAACAAGCTGTATAGAATTCAAATTCGACGAATGAAGACCCCTCCACCGGTTGCGCTACTGCCCGAATGTAAACGCCACCACGAGGGAAAAAGAGATAGAAGGTCGAAGACGATGGTGGTAGTGCTACAGATCCAGACCTCCTTTTATGACGACCGAAGGTGGCCAAGGTCAACAAATCCACGAGTTCGCGGGAGGGATAACGTCTCGGTGCAGACGTCGGCCTCCGTCTGACTGAGATCTTACCCCTCACTTGATCGAAAAAGTCGTACCCCCTTCAACCCTCGGACTGGCAGCCGCAACCGCCTTCCGCCCGAGGCTTTGCCTTCGACCTCAGCCTTCCCTCCTCCTCCAACTGCCTCTTAACCTTCGACCATATCTTCTCTTTTTTGTAGATCTCCCTTATCGTCTTTTTATCGGGGAAGCTTATGGCTTCACCCATGCAGAGGTTGGCGCAGGTGCTACAGCCGACAACACACTGGTTGGGCCGGGCCACCACAGGACCGTCCTCGATCCAGTTGTATACGTTCCTTCCGCAGTTCATGCACATCCCGCACTTGACGCACTTCTCCGGGTCGATGGTGGGATGCCAGTTTATCTTCTCTCTTGGATATCCTACTAACCAGGCCATTCATAAAACCCCATTTTGTAGAAGAGCTAAGCCCTCAGACATTCTTTGATCTTATCCACCACCCTCCCGCAGTCGGCGGCATCGACCTCGAGCTTTGGCGTCTTCTCTATATCGAGGTCGGTGATCACCACCGATAGGGCGACCGGAAGCCCTGCATGATCCAGGATCTTCTTCGTGCACTGGACGGGACACCCGTCTATCGCCACGAGCTTTCTCTCTTTAGCAGGCAGGATCATGGAGTCGATGTGGGCGCCGATCCCCGCCAGGCAAAAAAGCCTGCCTTTCCCCTCTTTGGCCAGCTCCACCGCCGCCTGGTTTGATATCTGGCCGACGTTCGAGCCTCCTGCACACGCCAAGAAGAGAAGGTCTCCGGAAGCACAGAGGCACCCATCTTCCTCGCAACTCTCGTCTTTTCTCGCCATATGTCTATCTCACCTCTTGAGCATACCCTTTATCTCAGCTACCGAGGGGGCCCTTCCCACGGCCACCGCCTCGCCGTCGATGAAGAGGGCGGGGGTCATCATCACTCCACGGTTCATTATCTCGCTCAGGCTCTCCACCTTCACCACCTCTGCATCGACACCGGATTCCGCGACGGCCTTCTCGACGTTCTTTGCAAGAGACTTGCACTTGGCACATCCGGTTCCCAAAACCTCTATCTTTACCATATCTTTTCACATCCTCAACCCTGCTCGGAATCTTATAGAAAAATCTCATCCTTGATCTTATTTATCCATCTGCCACCTCAATATCAAGAACGTCCTGGAAGTATCTGGTGAAGCCGGACCGCGATGCCAGGATGTTCAAGCTGTATACTCCGGATTCAACATCGGCATCCCAGACGCCGACATACTTCTCTTTCGTCGTCCTAAGAAGGTTCGTTCTCCCCGCCTCCGTCCCGTCGCGATCGCTGATGATGGCGGTGCATTTCAGGACGTCTTGTAGGGCTTCTGAGGGTTTGGATGCCGACGAGCCTATTCGGACCGTCCCTGTGGTGGAGTCGAGGCTCGCGAAGCTCTGAGGCGACCCGAAACCGCAGGAGACGCATCCGAGAACTGTGAGCTTCGGCTCTGCGACTTCTGGCGCATCTTCGAGGGACTGGAAGATGGGATTCTCAAAGGTCACGGCTATCCTGACTGATTCGCCGAAGTTCACAGGGATTGGATCTGCCGTCGCCTCCGCGAGCTCTAGGTCGAGGGTGGGCTGGTTCTCAAGCCAGTTTCTCCAGGAGTAGAGCATGGCGTCGCGGCCGGTCATCTCCAGGGCGAACCAGAAGACGGCCGCGTTGACCCCGGTGTTGGTGAAGACCACCACCGGTCTATCCTTGTCGAGATCTTTGAAGATCTCCTCCAAGTCCGTGGTCCCTCTGATCTGATCGCCTTCGAGGATCGTCTCAGCGGGAATGTTGACGGAGCCTGGTATCGAGGCCATCTCCGCCACCTCGGCGGCCCTCGCGTCCACGATCTGCGCCTCACCGCTCTTTACATAATCGTATGTGGCGAGGATGTCGGGGTTCGTCTTTGGGATGTAATCTGTAGCAGGCCTCGTCGCTGGAGCCTCGCTGGTGGATAGGCCCGCCGCCTTCCAGTCCTCGACGTCGCCGTCCAGGATTCTCACCTCGTCATGGCCGAGATACTTGAGGAGCCAGTAGGTGAAGGTGGCCGGGACCGGTCCGCCGCCGCAGGGGAGGCACTCGCCGCATATTACCACCGAGTCGTCCCTCGATATCCCGGCGTCCCCCAGAATCTCGACTATATCCGACCCGGACTTGATCCGAGCGTCTCTGGTGAGAAAATCCTCGTAGTTTACGTTGATCGCCCCCTCGATGTACTCGTCCGCCTCGGGGCTGATGTCCAGGATCAGATTCTCCGCCGAGACCCCAGATATGGGGATCAGATAGGCGCTGGTGTCATCTTTCTCCGCGCCGGGGACCATCTCGTCGGCGGAGTTATTCATAGGGCTGTTTGATGCCGGGTTTATCGATACGGGGTTCTTCGAGCCGGTGGGCTGAGATGCGCCGACGTACCCCGACGAGGCCCTCAGGGATGCCACCTGAGAGTCGTAGTCCTTGGAGTAGTCGATACAGAAGTCACACCCGTCCGAATTCCCGGCGGTGACGGGAGGAGAGATCTCGCCGAGGGCCGCGAGAAAGATGAGGAGGGCGAGGTACTGCTTGAAATTGAAGATCTGCCTTAAACAGAAGATCCGACCGAAAGTCATCTTATGCCGCCCAGTCCCCGGAGCTTGGCCCTCTCTGAACGAGTCCGACGATATCGTCTTCGCGCCGATCTTTGTAACGTCTTCCTTCATGCCAATAAACCTCCATTTTGGAAATCAAGATATTCATGATCACAAAAATCACAATATCTGCCACCATATCAGGGGCGCAAGCCCCGTCAGGGTTAGGCCCGTAACGAGCCGGATCGCCACCCTGTGGTCGTGCCTGAATTTGTCTACCTGATCCGGAGACATACCCAGGGCGATTATCATCCCGAGAAACAGAACCGGTAGGACGACTCCCAGGTTGTACAGGAGGAGGTACACCGCCCCGCTGGAGGCATAACCCTGAGACTGGATGATCCCTATGATGGCGATGTAGACCGCACCGACGCAGGGAGCTTTGACGAGGGAGAATAGGGCACCTATGAGGAAGTAGGAGAAGATGCTGTGGCCCTCCAGCGACTTTTTGAAGTACCCCAGGGCCCACTCGGCCTTGAAGAGGGAGATCCCGCCCCGTTGGAGCCTCCTAGCGTCCTCGATCTGGGTGATCCCCAAGACGAGGAGGAGCAGAGTGAGAACCAGCCGAAAACTCGCCTCGAAGCTCGGAATCGAGAAGAGCCGGATGAGCCCCAGGCCGAAGAGGTAGTACATAGCGAAGATCCCGAGAGAGAAGAAACCGACCATCACCGCCAGGTCCCGCTTCCGTCCGGATCGAGAGAGGGTCATGCTGGCGAGGAATACCAGGACCGCCAAGAGGCAGGGGTTGAACCCCGCTACGAGACCCGCCACCAGGATGGCCACCGCCGACGAGACCGAGACGCCGTCGAGGGAGACGATATCTTGCTCCTCCTCGCGGGCGGGGGGAGGGGCCGCACCCCCCTCCAAAGCCGCCCTGATCATCCCCTCCAGCTTCTTCTCGTCCCCTTCGTAGTCCCGGTAGCCGATGACCGAGCCGCCGATGACGACAGAGGGCATATCCTTGGCGTTATGCTCTTTTATGATCCGCCGCCCCTCGTCGCTGTAGAAGATCTCCTCCCTGACTTTGTATTCAGGGTAATCGTCGATGACGTCGTCGAGGACTTTGCCCGCGGCGGCGCACTTGGTGCAGCCTGGCGAGGATATCAGAATGACCTCTTGGCCCGCGACGGCCACGGTCGCCACGATTAAGAGGAGGGATGAGGCCAGGGCTATAAAGAGGCGTTTTCGCCTTGCGGAGTCAGTTTTATGCATCAGAATCAGCGATCGAGGAAAAATGGAGGATGGCAGGAGGGTGGGTGAAGGTCCTGCCATCTTGCTTGCTCATCTTGACCATCCTGACCTTCCGCCAGTCGAGTTCAGGCGGTGTACTCCAGAACCGCCATCTCGTCGTCGGACCCTTCCATCGATCTGAAGCCGATGGATGCGTCACCTTCGGCCACCAGCACCGCGGTGAAGGGGCAGCCCTCGCTGCACTCCTCGGCAGCCCTTTTCACGAGAGACGTGGCGTCCCAGGCGGCCCACCCATCCTCCTCGATCTCGATGGTGGCGAGGGGCTCCTCGTCGTATGAGGGGAGGTCGGCCCAGGTCTCGGTCTCCAGGACCGCCATATCGTAGAAGTAAAGGGTAACCTCACCGGGAGAATCGACCACGGCGACGTACATCCGAAGCTCCCCCGACTCGATCTGGTCTGCCAGCATCACCATCTCTCGGAAGGTGAGGAAGGTTATCCTCACCGGATCGCCGTCCTCAGAGGTGGCCCAGAGGATCTCTTCGTCGGCGAAGGTCTCGTCCTCCTCTTCTGCTTCCATGTAGGTGTCCACCACCAGCTCCGGGGAGATGGCCCCCGCAGCCGCCATCCCTGCCAGCAGAACGATCAGGGCCGCTGACAGAAATCCCACAAATCCAGTGCCTTTAGATTTCATATATATCCACTCCATTCGTTAAATCACAATGCTAAAGCCCCGTAGATCATCCCCATCGCCGTCGACAGGAGGACCACCAAAGAGACGTAGACGCTCGCCCTCTTCGATCCGATGATCCGCCAGATGACGATCATATTCGGCAGGCTCATGGAGGGGCCGGCCAGGAGGAGGGCCAGAGCGGGGCCCGATGCCATAGCCCCGGTAGAGTAGCCGAACATGGTTCCGACGATGGGAACCTCCAGGAGGGTTGGCATGTAGAGGAGGGAACCTATCAGCGAGGCGACGAAGCAGGCGACGAAGTCGCTTTCGCCGAAGACCATTCTTATCAAATTCACAGGCAAATAGTAGCCTATGATGCCCGTTATGAAGGTCCCAACCAGCAGGAGGGGAAAGATCCTCTTGGCGAGCCACCAGGTCTCCCCGAAGAAGGAGGCTTTCTCAATATCGGAGAAACGGGAGTTCAAAAGCCACGCCGAGGCCAGGATCAGTATCGAGACAGCGGCGGCCTTAGGCCCGAGGGCTAGCCCCGAGGTGGCGGCGAGGAGGACGCCCACCAGAAGTCCCACGAAGAGGGGCGGGACGTAGCTTGGCCGATTCTCCTTACCCTCGGCGTCGGAAACGGGGATGTTGCAAGCTGCCGTCTCTTCAGCCCTTTCAGATCCTCGCTCGAAGATGGCGGCCATGACGAGGCCGATGATGACGGCCATAGATACGGCAGCGGCGATCCGGGCCGCCCCCAGCTCCAGCCCCAGGACCCGTGCCGTCAGGACGACAGCCAGGAGGTTTATGGCGGGGCCAGCGAATAAGAACGCAGTGGCTGGGCCGATCCCGGCGCCTCGCCGGTGGATCCCCGCAAACATCGGAAGGATCGTACAGCTGCAGACCGCCAGGATGGTGCCGGAGGTGGAGGCGACGGAGTAGCAAAGCCACTTGGGAGCGTCTTTTCCGAAGTACTTCAGAACGGCCTCTCTCTGAAGGAGGGCGGCTATCGCCCCGGCTATGAAGAAGGCCGGGATGAGGCAGGTGAGGACATGGGCCGAGAGGTACTCCATCAGGGCCTCAAAGCCCGCCATAAGTGGTGGAAGGAAAATATCTGGGTTCAAAGCATCACCTACCCATGTTCATCAGACTGTCTTCGGCCTTCTTCAGCTCGGATATCTCCTCGAGAGCGAGGGCGTCCACCTCTCGCAAAAGGTCGAAGAGCATAGGGTTCTTCACCCGATAGAGGGTCCGCTTGCCGTCGATCCGCCGCTCCAAAATCCCCGCCTCAAAAAGGACGGCGAGGTGCTTGGAGATGGTGGACTGGGCCCGACCAAAGGCGGGGACGATCTCACAGACGCACCGCTCCTCTTTGCCGAGGAACTCGATGATATCAAGCCTGGTGGGGTCGGAGAGGGCGCTTAGAATCCTAACGCGCCAATCTGTAGCTGTTCGGTTCATCTTAACGGAAATAAGCGAGTTAGTCGCATATATACATATCGCAATAATACGATATACGTTGACGTGGAGATGATCACCTATGATCGCATCATATCGATTTGCATTAGTTAGTTTTCCATAAATACTAACTTTGAGGTAGTATTATATACTCTGATTAGCAGAACAATATCGGATGCAAAAGGAGTTAAGGATCCAGCTCGAGGAAGCGGAGACCCTGGCAGACGTCTTTGAGGTGGTGAAGGCCGCCGTCCTGAAGAGCACGGGAAAGAGCCGAGGTGGACTGATGCTGGGCTTGGCCGACCTTGGAAACCACCCTCAAGGATTTCTGGGAGGGTTTTTCACCATCGGCTCTAACGTCATTGTCATGAACAAGACACCTCTCCAGAGGATCAGGGAGACAAAGCCCAAGCTCTACAAGCCCTACGCCTTTTTCGTACTTCTCCACGAGTATCTCCATTCCCTCGGATATCTGGATGAGGAGCTGGTGGTATCCAGGACCCTTGAGATAAGCAAAAAGTCCCTCGGCGAGGACCATCCCGCCACCAGGATCGCCGCCGACATCAGAGGCTTTATGAAGAGCCTCGTATACCCGGAGGTGGCATGGAAGCCCGACAGAGAGGGGATCGAGATCGTGGAGGGATTTGACCGATCCAGCGTCACCTACATCGGCTGAGATGAACTGATGCTTTGAAATGCCCACCGATCGCCGGAGGTTGGCGAGCATGGCCACCAATCGAAGAATCGCCGGATCTGCCGGCTCATCTTTCGATTCTCAGCACGTCCTCAAGATATCTGAGAGCAATCTCTCCCAAAATCTCCAAAGTTTTCATGGGGTTCCACCCGCGGACTCCGCCGTAGGCCGTGGGGTGGCCCTCCTCGTAGGTGATGCCCGACTCCTCATACACCTCCTCTGCCACGTTTCCTGCGAAGGCTCCGACGAGGAGGGTCAAGAGACCGAGTATGATCATCTTGGTAACCCTTCCGAGGCCCGCCATATCTGTCGATATTTTATGCGCTCTTTGGGAGATATCTGTTGCCCTCGTCCGGCTTCAATGAGGAGGCTGGAGAAGTTGAAATTATTTAAATTGTTTTACACTTCAGTGCTTATTCACATCGATTCCAAGAGTCCAAAATCTTCCCCATCAAACTCAGCTTTATTTACCCATAAAGAACAACTTACATCGGATGTTAGTCTACGCCGTTTTTGGAGACCCCGTGGAGCACAGCCTCTCCCCGGCGATGCAGAACGCTGCCTTCTCGGCCATGGGCCTCTCGGCCCGCTACCTCGCCTTCCGGGTGAGGCGGGAGCGGCTGCGGGATGCGATCCTCGGCGCAGAGGCGATGGATTTTGGCGGCCTGAACCTGACGATACCCCTGAAGGAGAAAGCGCTGAAGGTCGTCGTCCCAGACGATAACGCCGCGGCGATGGGGGCGGTGAACACCGTCGCCTTCAAGGAAGGCTCTATTTTGGGCTACAACACCGACGGCCTCGGAGCCCTGCGGGCTCTGGAGGGGGCCGGGGTCCGGGTCGATGGGAGTCGAATCCTGATTATAGGCGCCGGGGGCGCCGCAAAGGCGATCGCCCGCCAGCTCGCCCTCTCCAGGGCCGAGCTTTCGATCGCCAACCGGGACCGAGGCCGGGCCCTCGCCCTCGCAGCCGCAGTCGGGGGGAGGGGCTACGGCCTCCCTGATCTGGAGAAGCTCGTCCCCGAGGCCGAGGTCGTCGTCAACGCCACCTCTGTCGGGATGAAGGAGGGAGACCCCAGGCTCTTGGACGGTCGGCTCTTTCGAGAGGGGCAGGCTGTCTTTGACATCGTCTACAACAGGAAGACGGAACTCTTGCAAGATGCCACCAGGGCCGAGGCGCGAGTCCTGGACGGCGTGATGATGCTCGTCTATCAGGGAGCGCTTTCGATAGAGATATGGACCGGCAGGAAGGCCCCAGTCGACGTTATGGAGCAGGCGGTGAGGGAGGAGCTGAAAAATCGATGACAACGATGGCGAATTCAGGAACGAAGAATAGAATGCTGATCGTGGGGGGGACCGGCGGGACTGGAAGCTGGTTTGCCAAGTACTTCAAAGAACACGGCTTTCTCGTCTCGATCTGGGGCCCGAGCGGAAAGGTCGAGGTGGCAGAGCGGCTGGGGGTGAAGTTTGCCCGCGACCTGATGGCGGAGGTGGCCAAAAGCGACGTCGTCCTCCTCAGCGTCCCCATCAAGGAGACGGCCAAGGTCGTCGAGGAGGTCGCCCCCCGGATGCGGCCGGGAAGCCTCCTGATGGATGTCACCAGCCTCAAGGCCGAGCCGATGAAGGCGATGCTACGGTGGGCCCCTGATGGGGTCGAGGTCCTGGGAACCCACCCCATGTTCGGCCCCACCATCCCCACCATCCGGGGCCAGACGGTGATCCTCGTCCCGGCTGCGGGGAGGTGCGATGAGTGGCTTTTGCCGATGGAAGAGATCTTCCAGGAGGACGGGGCCCGGGTTGAGGTATTGGGAGCCGAGGAGCACGATCGGATCATGGCTGTAGTCCAGGCTCTGACCCACTTCGCCTACATATCCATAGGCTCGACCCTCAGGTCCCTGGACTTCGACATCGCCCACTCGAGACGTCTCATGAGCCCCGTCTACGAGATCATGATCGACTTCGTCGGCCGGATCCTCGCCCAGAGCCCCGAGCTCTACTCCAGCATCCAGGAGAACCCAGAGGCGAAACGGGTTCGGGAGGCGTACATAGAAGAGTGCCAGAGGCTTTCGAAGCTCGCCGACACCGGCAACTCTGAAGGCTTCATGGAAGCCATGAGGTCGGCCGCCGACCACTTCGATGAGAGGGAAGTGGCCCTGGCGAGGTCGGACAGGCTGATCAGCCTCTGGATAGACCATCGAGAAGGAAAACGGCGGGGATTAGAACCTAGGTGGTAGAACGATGAGTCCCCACGACCAAGAGCCCGACAAATGCGAATCTCGGCCCGGCTCAGCCTGTGCCTGCTCTCTCGGCCCCCAACGATCCTGGATCGTCGTATTTCTCGGCGTCATCCTCGTGATCCTGGCCGCGGCCCTCGACCTGTCCCTCGAGGCCGTCCTGATCCTGGGCCTGATACCCCTGGCGGTTCTAGTCGCTTCAGCCGCGAGCGGTCGCCGTAGAACCTGAAGAGATCGTAGACCCTGAAGAGATCAGTCCTTGCGCCAGATGGGGCTTTGAGGCCGAAGTCGGCCGAGTACTCCCATCAGGCAGCTGGCCAGTGGCGTCTCAGCCTAAAAAGCGCCTCGTTCTTCGCCTCGGAGAGGTCTCGGTATTCGAAACCGCAGATTCTGCAGACCTTCTCTGCTGGGAGACCCCTCAAGAGATCGGCCATGAACTCCGTCTTCAAGGCCATCACCTCCTCGGAGGATCGGGCCTCTTTGATCATCATGCTGAACCTACTGGCGAGATCTATGACCCGGTCTGCTTCATCCCCGAGGGCTGCCCGGACCGCCCCCTCAGGGATCGAGGATCTCTCTTGATATCTACAGGGCAAGAGTTTCTCGACCGCCTCCACCAGTCCGTAATGAGCCATTATGGCCTGGTTGTATGGGGTTCCCGTTTCAGTACACCGCCCATACCTGGCGGCGTATCCGCAGCCCTGACAGTCCTTGGATCCAGGGTGGTAGATGGTGCAGAAGGGGCAAAATACGGGGCTCAGGGGAAGATAAGCCAGCATCTCCAGGGAGGACCTCCCAGCCAGCTCCAGGACCTCCTCCGCTCCCCTTGCAGAGGCCAGGTCTGCCCGGAGATCTTTGGCCAGATCTGAATACCTTCCTGCCACCTCCTCTAGAGCCTTCTTGACCCTCTCGGGGGGATCGGTCGAATTTTTATTGGAGAACAATCGTCACTCCTCCACTCTTGAAGTTACGGCCCCAATCGGATTAAAGGGTTCCCTTGGTCGAGTTGTATCGGAGAAAAGAATCGAAAAGCACTGAAGCGAAGCAGCCAGATACAAAAATTGAAGGGAGACGCCTTCCCCGAGGTTGATGACATCTCCAATGATCATCAAACGATCCTACTTTTTCCAGTAACCGGAGCCGCGTAGCCCAATATCCTGGGGTTTATGCCGGCGGATAGCTGGTGAACGTCGGTGAACCCGCCCGTCTCTTCTTCGACCACCTCGGCCTCGGCTCCCGCCTCGGTCCCAGAGATCTGCGAAGTCTCAGAGGTTGCCTCCGTGGCGGATTGAGCAGCCGATGAGGGCGCGAACTCTCTGGGATCTTTGCTGGTCCTCATTCCGACAAAGCTGCCACGGACAGAATCGCCGAGGCTGTTGATCTGGAAATAGATTCCCCTTATGGTCTCGCCAGCAAAGGTGCCCTCCATCCCTGTAAAGGTCAGGACGTCTCCATCGACATAAAGGGCTTTGATCTCGACTCTGTCTCCAGATATCGATCCTGAGAGGATCCCGCCCATCGGCTCAGGCTTTTCAGACATCGCAGCGCCCCAGATCAGGTCCTTCGACTGGTGCAAGACGACATCCATCTCTTCCGAGGCTCCGAGGCTCAAGGTCCAGACCCCCTCAAGGCTCAGAGATTCAATAGCTGGTGATATCTCCGATCCGGTGCCGCTCTCTGAAGCCTTTATGCCGTCCTCGGCGAGAGCCGTTCCCCCCACTGAAGCCAATAATATGAAGCCCATTAGACATATCTCAATTATCTTCAAACTAACTCCTTCATCCACGTATTTATTCGGGCCACAAGACTTTCCCCAACGTCCCTGTGGCCATCCTCCAAACCACCTTCCAGGTAGATAAGCCTTCAGGTGAAGGATCATAGCTTGCACGCCTTCTCATCATGCTGACTCCTCTTCACCAGGTAGTAGCCTGTTGAGAGGGAGACGACTATCACCCCGATACCTATGAGGGTCAGGCTGGGAAGGTTCTTGACGTCTAAGATTATCACCTTCCTGGCTATGGCGATGATCGCCACCAAGAGAACTACCTGGACGTTTATGACGTTCTCCTCGAGATATATCTTGAAGGTCTCGAGAAGCTCGATTCCGATCAATACCAGGAGGAAGTAGCCGAAGATCTCCAGCAGCTGGTCGATCTCCAGGAGAACCAGAGGCGGGGTGACAATGTCTGCGACGATGATGTAAAATAGCTCCGCCGTCGCCAAAAGAACCACCAGGCCCATCATCCAGGTGAGAGCCACGAGAATCGCGTTCTGAAATTTGGTCAGCCACTTCATCATGGAAATCCTCTCTATAGCCTCCGACTCGTACTCGACGAGCTGCCTTTGATCTTCATCCAATTTTGATGTTCTTATCTGAAGTACCTTCTGGTGGTGTACCTGAAATAGACAAAAAGCCCCAGGACGAGGGTCGTCAGGGATACGACGTTCGCCACTATCAGAGGTGAGTTTTTAAGGTGCAGGCCGTAGATCATCCATAAAAATACCCCGAGCCCCATCTGAACCATCATGACCAGGCTCACGTCATCCACCGACTTCGTTCGCAACATCTTCACCAGCTGCGGAATGAATCCGAACATCGTCAGAGCTGCAGCGGCATAGCCTATGATCTCCCAATCCATCAAGATCGTTCCCTTTTTAAGTTGAACCTAATGATCCGTCGACTGCTCTTAACTCCAGCATACAACCTCTGCCTGTTATCCGGTTTTCGGTGCTATGATCGTGCCCTATGAATTACAAAAGATTGACCGAAATTCTTATTAATTAATATGGGTCTTAAACATTTACGTTTAACAAGCCAGAAGGAGGCGAATATTTTGAATAAGATATCGTTAGTTTTTCTTTTAACCCTGTGCGCCTTCCTCATCTCGGGGATGGGGAACGCGGTTGAATATCCCTTAACCGTTACAGACTCTGCAGGAAGAGCTGTAAACATCGAGACGCCGGTCGAGAAGATCATTGTCCTGAACTCCGATGCGGCCGAAGCTCTCAGCATCCTCGGCGAGACCGACAAGATCGTGGGAACGACGGACGGCGTTTCCAAGTACAAAGCCTATTATTTCTCAAACGTCATGGGCGGCTGGGAGATTGTGGGAACCTGGAAGGAGTTCAATTACGAGAAGATCGCAGACCTCGCCAAGAACGATGCCGGTGAGATCGAGTCCGGGGTGCTGGTGATCTCCTACGCGAACAAGGCCGGAGAGGTGGAGGAGAACCTCGCTCCCTTCGAAAAGATCGACGTCGCGGGCCTCGACCTCTACAACGCCGAAACCCTGGAGGAGGAGATGACCACCCTCGGCGCGATCCTCGACCGCGAAGCTGAGGCTGAAGGTTACAACGACTGGGTCAAGGAGAAGACGGCCGAAGTTGTTGATGCTGTTTCAGGTTTAGACAGTCCTAAGGTCTACGTTGAGGGCGGGTCTGGCGCCGATCTGGGGGCTCTATGGACCTACGGGCGGGGATCTGCCCCCAACGATATGATCTCCCTCGCCGGGGGCGAGAACATCATCGACTCTGACGAGACGAACCCCAAGGTGGAATGGGAGACGGTCCTCGCCGGGATGCCTGAGGTGATCATCAAGGTGCCGGCGGCGATAAACCAGCTCGGCTGGAGCAATACAACCGCGATGGAAGCCTTCGTAGGAGAGATCGAGAGCCGACCCGGAGCTGACGCTTTGCCGGCCGTGAAGAACGGCAGGGCCTACGTTATCTTCAGGGACATAACCCTGGGGACGGGAGCCGTCGTCGGCCTCACCTACTGGGCTGAGATGATCCATCCCGAGGCGGAGCTCGACCCCGTGGGGGTCTATCAGGAGTACCTCGAGATGAGGGGGCTCGACTACCCGGAAGAGAACTTCTTCGTATACCCAGTGATCTGAAAGCACCGTCCTGACCATCGATAGAATTCAGAAATTTGTTTGGTCGCTGTCGGTCTTTGGGCCTGCAGCGCAACATATTTTCATATATCTCACCTTGGTTTCAGGTACTGGACCAGGAAGGAGTACACATATATCCGGAGGTGCCTGTGTCACCAATTAGACTTAAATTGGATCGAGTTTATGAGGGAAGCTGAGACTATGTCAACGGAAGTCGCCACGGAAAATTCAGAGCCGAAGGAGGAGTACGCCTCGTTTGTGGGAAGAATTTTTCTCTTCATCCCTCTCTCCCTGACCGGGATAGCGCTCTTGTCACGGGTAGCGGCTATTTTGGGCTCTGCCAACATCACTTCCGTCGAGATCTGCTCTGTGATCCTGGCTCCCGCGATCCTGCCAGTGAACGCCTTTCTGGGGTTTACGTTCTTCATCTGTCCGTTCCTGGGAAGGGGGAAGTACTATTGGTAAAGATCACGATCAAGGAACTCAGCTTCAGCTACAGCAGCCGCAGAATTCTGGATGAGTTAAATCTGGTGGTCAGCGACTCTGAGGTACTGAGCCTCGTCGGACCCAACGGCTCTGGCAAGACGACCCTCATCAAGTGCATCGATCGGATCCTTAAGCCGAAGGGCGTGATCCTTCTGGACGGCGGCCGAGACCTTCAGAGCCTCAGCCGTCAGGAGGTGGCGAAGTACATCGGGTACGTCCCCCAATCCACGACAAGTGTCCTCACCACCACCGTCTTCGATACCATCCTGATGGGAAGAAAGCCCCATATGGGATGGCGGGTAAGAGACGAGGATATCGACCAGGTCGTCGATATCATGAAGCTGCTTCACGTCGAGGAGTTCGCCCTCAAGGACTTTTCCGAACTTTCCGGAGGCCAGAAGCAGAGGGTTCTGATCGCAAGAGCCCTGGCCCAGGAGCCGGAAGTTCTCCTCCTGGACGAGCCGACGTCAAACCTGGACGTGAAACATCAGCTGGAGGTGTTGGAGACGGTGAGGTGCCTGGTGAAGAAGACGAAGATCTCGGCGGTGATGGCGATCCACGACCTGAACCTGGCGGCAAGGTACTCCGACAGCCTGGTGATGTTGAAGGAGGGAAAGGTCCACGCCATCGGCGATCCCCTCTCCCTCTTGACTCAGGAGAACATCAGGGCGATCTTTGGCGTCGAGGCGGTGGTGATGAAGGATCTGGACCGGCCTTACGTAGTCCCCATCAGATCTCTTAACGGTGACGCCGTCTAAATCAGAGGTATGGCAGAAGAAAAGGGATGCCCGAGCTTTGGAAGGTTGATCTCCTCCTCTCTGCTCCGGCACCCTTGTTCAGGAAGGCTTTGTCGTCTTTGCCACCCTTTGGCGGCGATGCGCGGTTCTCTGAAGGTCACGAAATGGGTTTTCACGCACGCCAAAGAGACTGTATCTTATTTAGTAATAAGCTTTTCGCCTCAATTGCTACAAGATGCGATAGGATAAAAGATGCGAAAGGGTAAGGTTTGAGGTGCTCGGACGCTTCAAGGTTTATCAGACGGTCGGCAGGAGACGCTAAAGGACAGATAGTTATCGTAGAGCGATCTATTGTTGAGGGAGGCGGATGCTGTGAAGGCGAATGGAGGAAGAAGGGTCGACTTTTCGATGTGGCTTTTTGAGCAGCGAAAGAGGGACGATCGGGTGGGGAGACTCGCTTTCGATGCCTACCAGGAATATCAGAAGGGGGAGTGGCCAAAGAGCGGCACTCTCCAGGATTATCTCGACCACGAGAAGGGAAATGGGGTTCGGGGCGCTCCTCTGAAGGCCCTGGACTAGGCCTGGTGGGAGTACATAAACGTCGTGACGAAGGACGTGGCCCAGCACCATCTTCTCTGGGAGGTTGGAGTCGTGATGGAAAGAGCTCTGTCGAAGGCTGAGCATCTGGCGGAGGAGAACAGGTACGTCATTGACGGAACTTATGTCGAGCGTATCCAAAAGATGATGGCGAAGCTGAAGGAGTATAGATAATTTCGCTTCGGGAGATTTTTTCGCCTTCTATTGATGACTTAAGAGAAGCATCGGCATCAACTTCAAGACTTTGGATTCTACTTTTATGTCCGGAACAAGTTTCATATAGTCTTCATTCCTAAAAATAAGGGCAGAGAATAACTGTCGAAGGCAGGAACCCGCTGGGACCTACATTATAAAAAAATTCTGTAGATTGCTATCTGTAAATCGGAGTTGGAGTTTATGCTGTTTGAAAGAGTTGAATCAGAGGGGCTCGCCCACTATTCCTACATAGTGGGCGACGGAAACGAGGCGGTGGTGATCGATCCTCGGCGGGATTGTGAGATTTACCCTAAGATGGCCTCGAAGGAGGGGATGAGAATCACCTCTGTCTTCGAGACCCATCGAAACGAGGACTACGTCGTGGGATCGGTGGAGCTGTCCTCCCGGACGGGGGCCGAGATCTGGCACGCTGACGGCCAGCTCGACTACAGGTACGGCGAGGCCATCGAAGATGGCATGACCATGAGGATCGGAAGGTTCAAACTTGAGGCGATCTCCACCCCCGGCCACACCCCCGGCTCCATGAGCTACCTCCTCCGGGACGCCGGGGGCGATCCCTGGATCGTATTCACCGGAGACGCCCTCTTCGCCGGGGATTTGGGCAGGGTCGACCTTCTGGGGATGGACAGGGTCGAGGAGATGGCCCGACAGCTCTACGACTCGGTCTTCGAGAAGCTCCTTCCCCTGGGAGACGAGGTGATCGCATGCCCCGCCCACGGTGCAGGATCTGTATGTGCCGCCTCCATAGCAGACCGAAAGTGGACGACCCTGGGGATCGAGCGAAAAAGAAACCCCAAGCTCCAGGTGAAGGGGGTCGAGGAGTTCGTCAGCCTGATGGCGGTGGAGCTGGAGCGCCCCCCCTACTTCAGGGAGATGGAGCGGCTGAACCTCGCAGGCGCGCCCCTCCTCTGCACAGTCCTCGACCCCGCGCCCCTCTCGCCGAAGGAGTTCGCGGCAAGGGCTGAGGAGGATGTGGTCTTGGACACCAGGATGGAACTGGCGTTCGGAGCGGCTCACATTCCCGGATCCCTCAGCATCTGGCTCGGAGGCGTTCCAAGCTTTGCTGGCTGGTTTTTGCCCTATGACAAGAAGATCATGCTGGTGGACGAGAGTGGTGATCCCGACCAGGCCGCGAGGCGGCTTCGGCGACTGGGCTACGACAATCTGCCAGGATACCTCGCCGGAGGGATGGTGGGATGGCACATGGCAGGAAGAGAGAGCAGATCCATAGCCACTGCCGACGTCCACGACCTCTGCGCCCGTCTCGACCGGGAGGAGAAGAGAAAGGCGTGGATATTGGACGTCCGGGGCGCCGACGAGCTGGAGTCTTCGGGGAGGATTAGAGGGGCCCATCACATCCACATAACCCAGCTTCCCCAGCGTTTGGCCGAAGTTCCGAGGGACCAGCCCGTCTACATCTTCTGCGGAAGCGGACTACGCTCCATGGTGGCGGCTTCGATCCTCCAGAGGGAGGGTTGGGAGAATATGACGGTGATCCTAGGAGGCATCGCAGGCTGGTCTTCGGTCACTTGTCCCGTCGTGAGGTAGGAGCAGAAAGGGACGGTGACATTCCTTGAGCAAGGCTGAAGGTGACAGAAAACTGGGCCGCAAGACCGAGAAGGCCACCTTTGCGGCGGGCTGTTTCTGGGGGGTCGAAGCCGCTTTTCGAGAGGTTGAGGGCGTAGTATCGACGTCTGTTGGATACACCGGAGGCACCACTGAAGACCCGACCTACGAGGAGGTCTGCTCTGACAGGACCGGCCACGCCGAGGCGGTAGAGGTGATCTACGACCCCGAAGTCGTCTCCTACGAGGAGCTTATCGACGTATTCTGGTCGATCCACGACCCCACCACCAAAAACGGGCAGGGTCCCGACGTCGGGAGCCAGTACCGTTCGGCGATATTCTACCATAATCCCGAGCAAAGGGCCGCGGCTCTGGCCAGAGTTGGGAAGCTTCAGAGGTCCGGCCTTTATGATGGAGAGATAGTGACCGAGATCGTTCCCGCCTCCGAGTTCTATCGGGCTGAGGAGTATCATCAGAGGTACTTCGAGAAGCACGGAAGGAGGGGGTGCAGAATCTGGTGATTACTGCGAAGGATTTCAAAAAAAATGGGCAGATGAGGGCCGGCTCATCTCACGCGGACGAAGGGCACCCCCCTCCGCTGGGCTTCCCTCAGAAGATCACCGAAGGTGAAGTAGTAGTCGTACTCGAAGATCCTCCCATCCCTCATGGTGACGGTGATGGGCATATCGAAGGCGCCCCAGGTCCAAAGCTCCAGCTCGAAGTCGTTATTGGGGTCACGGCTCGTGTACTCGGAGGGGCTGAAGGTGGGATGGAGCTGGTAGTGGACTGAGCGGACGTTGTACTTGTCGGGCCCCGTGACCAGAACCTTGATCCTGAATACCTGTCGTCCGTAGGAGTTGTAAGAATAGTAGACTCTGTTTGTGGCCGGGTCCACGGCTTGGGTCACAATTGATATGTCGGGTTTGAGACCGGAGGACCCTTGCGGCCAGACGTAGATCCAGAGCAGATTGCTCCATCCGGATCTATCGCCATAGACCGCCAGCTGGTGCCATCCTGGATCTATGGCCTCGTACCAGCCGTTGATGTAACCCTCCGCCACATACCCGAGGGAGATCCACTCCTCGCGCCCATTTGGAAACCTCTCGTAAGACCAGAGCCGTTGCTCCCGGTCGTTTTTCACGAGAAGGTTCGTACGCTGGCCAAGCCAGAATCCCGAGGCGTCCATGCTCCAGGCCCCGTTGTAAAGGATGAAGGCCTGAAGCCCCGGCATGACGGCAAGAGCGCGACCTTCTCCGCTGATGGTGCTGGCCTCGCTGTATGAAAGAGTCGCCCCCTCAGATAGCGAGGCGAGAGCCTCTCCAGAGGAGGCCGACGGCGCGAGTCCTGGCTGAGAACTCGTATAAGGCCTCGAGGAAGTCGGCACTCCTGAGGATGACGGACCACCGGTCGATCCGTCTGAACTGTCGAATCCTGTCTCCAATTCAGGCCCAAAGGTCAACGCGGAAGGAGCTTCAGCAGCACAAACCGATGCTGAGAATATCAAGGCGAACGCCAACGCGACATAGATTGATGCGCTTGATTTCAATTTCAACTATCCCCACCCCATTTATCCCTAAAATCAAACCTTAGATGCTCAAACAGATTAGCGTTTCATCTTCGCAGGCGGAAGTCGCGAAGATCGAGCTTTTCGAGGATTATGAGCCTCCTCCAAGAAGATAGCTCTATATTATCCTTGTATTTTTCACGATTTTAAATGCTTTCGGTCTGAGACCTGGTAGGGGAATGGTGATCTAAAGGTCGCGAGACGGAGCTTCAAGTCCCAAAGGTAAAATATCGACTGATTCCTCAGGGGGTCGTGTTGGATGATGGTGGTGGTGAAGATGAAAGATGACGTGATCTCTGCTGTCCGACGCGACCTGGAGGAGAACTCAGTGGAGAAGGTTAGGGAGAGCGGCCAGCGGTTTTTCAAAGAGGAGGTGTTGCTCCGAGGGGTAAAGGCCTCTGCAGTGAGGAAGATCGCGAAGAAGCACTTTTCCGAGATAAAGTCCCTGGAGAAAGAGAAGATCTTCTCGATGTGTGAGGAGCTACTGAAGTCGGACTACGGCGAGGATGCGGCCATAGCCTTCGAGTGGGCATACTCGCTGAGGAATAGATACGAGCCCTCCGACTTCGCCCTCTTCGAGAGGTGGGTTGCCGAGTACGTCAACAACTGGGCCAAGTGCGACACCCTCGCTAACCACGCCCTCGGCTCCTTCGTTGAGATGTACCCGGAGCGCGTCGCAAACCTCAAGGGCTGGACGGGATCGGATAACAGGTGGCTTCGACGGGCTGCGGCGGTGACCCTCATCCTCCCGGTCCGAAAGGGCGATTTTCTCGAGGACGTCTTCGAGATAGCCGACCTCCTTCTCTTGGACGACGACGACCTGGTCCAGAAGGGGTACGGCTGGATGCTGAAGGAGGCAAGCAAAAAGCACCAGCAGGAGGTCTTCGATTACGTCATGAGGAATAAGGTTGTGATGCCCCGGACAGCTCTCCGTTACGCCATCGAGAAGATGCCCAAGGATCTCAGGCAGAGGGCGATGGAGAGGTGAGGTCTCGGCTGAGGGCGAGTCTTTTCGCCGGCGGTAAGGGTGTCGCCGGCGAAGGGCGGCGGATGGCGCCGGGGACCTCGTAAAATCGTCGGTTTCGCTGAAGGAGGCGCATCCTTTTATGCCCTGCCCTTTCAGCTTGGAGCATGAAACCAGAGATCATCGACGTCATCGAGCGGCGGGTGAAGATCACCGTCTTTCGGGTCGGCAGGATCTGGACCTTCAAGCACTTCTTCGGAGACAAGGAGATCTTCAAGGAGCTGGCCGACCATTACAGCCGCGATAACTTTCGCTTCGAGTTTCTCACCGAGCACGAGAGGGACGAGGCCTTCAGAAAGCTCGCAGGCCGGGGTTTCGACTGCCACCTGGTCGAGGATCTGGCCGGGTACGTCGTCAGCCTCGACAAGTCCAGCAAGTACGCCCCGGTTCTGAAAAACTCCATCGAATACGCAGAAACCCAGAATGAGCGGGTATTTCTGATGAAGGACAAAGTCTCGGTGGAAGAGGCCCTGGAGTTCGGGGCCGAGATCTACGATGGTATCATTCCCTTCTGACCTATCTGAACTGAAGCCAAAGCCAGGACAACTTATATACAATATTTCAACCAATTAGGTTATCATGAGAGAGATATTTCTGGCGGCCGTCCTCGTCGCCTCGGCGCTGATCGGTGGGGCCTTTGCCATGCCGCCCGCCGACCGAGGCGCCCTTCTGGACGAGAACAGCGCTACCTTCTTCGACGTAGTCTCGATCAGGGAGGCCGTCGCCGCGATGCCGGAGGCGGACCTCAACGAAAGCGAGACCGAGGGGATCCTCTTCATGATAGAGGAGGAGAAGTTGGCGAGGGACGCCTACTGGACCTTTGATGACCAGTACAGCCTGCCCGTCTTCGAGAAAATCGCCGAGGCCGAAGAGACCCACATGGACTCGGTGAAGGTCCTGATGGAAAAGTACGGGCTCGATGACCCGATCCTCGAAGCCGGGAGGTTCGCAAACCCCGACCTTCAGGCCCTCTATGACGACTTGGTGGAGCGGGGCAGCACGTCGATGGAGGAGGCCCTGAGGGTTGGCGCAGTCATCGAGGAGACGGACATCCAGGACCTGAAAGACCGGTTGGTCGAGACCGACAACGAGGACATAAAGATGGTCTACGAGTCTCTATTGAGGGGCTCGAGAAACCACCTGCGTGCCTTCGCAAACAACCTGGAGCGGCGAGGGATCGACTACACCCCCACGATCCTGAGCCAGGAGGAGTTCGACCAGATCGTCGGCACGCAGATTGAGAGGGGACCCCACCAATCTCAGTGAACTTCATCTTTTTTTTTAATCCCTACCATCTCCGGTAGGAGTCCCTGAACCTCTTTTTGAACTCCCAGAACTCCCGCTCCGAAGCGTTCATCCTCCAACCCAGGTCGTAGAACTCCTTCTCCCGCTCCGTCCCCGTCAGGATCGGCCGCAGAGTGCACTCGCACTGCCTCCCGTCGAGGCCTCGCTCGTTGCACCTCCAGCCATCCCCGTCCTTGAGGTGGTTTGATAGAAAGTGGCCGCAGACGCAGCATATCCCACTTCGATAGTCGGGGCGGAGCGCCTCGTGCCGCCCTTTGGTAAAGGATGTTTCCGTCATCGTCAACTCCTCCTTCGTCAACTCATCGATCTCTTTGCCGAAGTCATCCTCATTCTTTCCTCCCCCGGAGGAAGGCGCCCTTGGTGATCCCTCCCAGGGATATCTCTCTCGCCTCTCTCTTGAGACCGCTGAGGTCCCCCCCCATCAGGGACCTGCGGTAGATCTCCGCCATCTTCCGGGCGTACCCCGCCTTCCTGCCCCGGGCGTCGATGGCGATAGATCCGACCCCCATATCGACGATCTTCGGCACCTCGTCGATGAGGGAGAGCTCCACGGCGTTATAAACGTGCGTCCTGCCCTCGCCGTCCTCTCTTACGGGAAAGACGCGGCCGGTCTCATCCTCGATTCCCCAGAAATCCTCCCCGGCCCCTGCGACGACCTCGCACCCGAGGGCCGATGATAGGAGGCAGTTTTCGGCCACCATCGCCTCGACGTTCCCCTGGACCAGAACCTCCAGATCGGGACTATATGAGAGGGATCGAGACCTGACCAAAAGCTCCGCCATCTCCCGCCAGGAGAGCTCCGGGGAGAGGGTGAGCCTCTGGAAGGATGGCCCTAGCGCCTCGACGGCCGAGCTGTTCCAGACGTTCAGTCCAATTGACCCCGAGACCCTCATCCCAGGGACCTGAGCACTGACGGCTTCGGCGAGCCCCACCCCTTCTACCATCACCTCCACCACCCTCGCCCTCTCAAGGAGGGGGGCCGCAAAGTCGAAAAACCGGCGTCTTACGATCCTCGGCCACTTCCAGACGAGGTCGACGTCCCATCTATCGCTGATCTCTCTTGCGAGGTGGAGCGTCTCAAGAACCTCCTCGGGGCCGGTCTTCTCTGGCCGACACCTTCTGCCATCTGCGATCCCGACGACCGGCTCGAAGTAGACTCGGCGGCATCCCCCCTCCGCCGCCCCCGACACCTCCTCCAGGGTGCTAACGTAGATTGAGATCGAAGGCCTCGACCTTTCCGGAGGCGATCTACGGGGCGCTTTCCTCCGCCTCGCTGAGAGATCCTCGAGCCCTACTCTCGCTTTTTCGGCCTCCTCAACTGACGGTCTGAAGGAGGAGGCTACCTCTTCCTCGGCCACCTCCAGAAACTCCCGCCTGAGCCTGTTGATCTCCCCCAGGGGCGCGAAGAGGCCGCCGGGATAGTCAATCTCAATATTCCTCGCGAAGAAGGGCGTGCTCCCAGTCTTCCGGAGCTGGGCCTCGATCTGATCTTCTGATAGGGGCCGCTTGATGGCGGGCACCATAGAAAAGTCCGCCTTCAAGGCGGCTCTCACCACTTTCCCGCCCGAGAGAGAGATCCCGCCCTCCAAGATGGGCCTTCCCCCTTCCCATCGAACCTTCATATCGACGGGGATCATCTCTCCGGCCCGAGGTCCTTGCCTATAGACGAGCCCGGCCCTCCGGGTGAGAAAGACCTCTGACCCCTTTTCCACGGGCTCCGGGAGGTAGAACCATATCACCCCGTCTTCAAAGTCGACGGGGGAACGGATCACAAATCCCAGCTCTTCATTCCTCGAGATTATGACGAGGCCGTCCCCCCGTTCTGGGACTAGGCCCCCCTCGATCCTCACTTTGGCCTTCCTCCGGCATCTGTCCCAGAGGGCGACCTCGCCCACCCGTAAGCCCCGGTGGTCGGGCCGGTCGGTGCTCACCAGATCTCGCCGGTCAGCGCCGCCGATGCAGCCTTTGGTGAACTCCCGGTTGAAGACGAGGGCGAGTTCTCTTTCATCCTCTCGGGACGGGGTCCAATCGCCCCTGGATATGGCGTCGAGAGCCTTTCTGTAGATTGAGACGACGACTCCCACGTACTCGGGCGACCTCATCCTCCCCTCGATCTTCAGAGCCTCGATGGGGACGCGCACCAGCTTCTTCAGATGAGGGTAGACGGCGAGGTCCTTGGTGGACAACGGATACCGCCCCCTGCAGGAGACCTCTTCCAGCTTTATGGGCCTGCCGCGATCGTCCTGCTCCCCGGCCCGGAGAAGCCGGTAAGGCTTTCTGCAGGGCTGGGCGCACATCCCCCGATTTCCGCTCCTGCCGCCGATCAACGAGGAGAGGAGGCACTGGCCCGAGTAAGAGTAACATAGAGCCCCGTGGACGAACACTTCGACACCGATGGGGGCATCGTTCGCGATCTCCTCCACCTCGGGGAGGGTGAGCTCCCGGGCGAGGACCGCCCGTTTCAGCCCCATATCGGCGGCCCATCTGGCCCCTTCAAGGCTGCATATCGTCATCTGGGTAGAGGCGTGAAGCTCCAGGTCACCCACCAGCTCTCTCGCGAGCCGGATGACGCCGGGGTCCTGGACCAGGACGGCATCCGCTCCGGCCTCATAGAGCCAGACTAGCTGGCGGGCGACCTCTTCGATCTCCATCTCTGGGATGAGAGTATTGACAGCGACGTAGACCTTGACCTCGTAAAGGTGGGCGAGGTTGATCGCCCTCAACAGCTCCGAGTCGTCGAAGTTTTTCGCGCCCTTCCTTGCTCCAAACTTTTTTCCTGCAAGGTAGATGGCGTCGGCCCCTGATTCGATCGCCGCAATAAGCGCCTCCCAGGAACCGGCCGGAGCGAGGAGCTCCGGAAGCTCACCAGATCGTCTCACAGTCAAACACCTGAGAGGGCGGGATATATCTTTATCTCATTGCTTCGCCGATCATCTTGTGGAACTCATATACGCCCTCGTACTCATGATCACGGGGATCGGCGCAGGATTCGCCTCCGGGATGCTGGGGGTCGGAGGCTGCTTCATCATGGTCCCGGTCCAGTTCTGGGCCCTGACGTCCATGGGGATCGAGCCCACGCTGGCCACCCGGATCTCCTTCGGGACGGCTCTCGCCGTGGCCCTTCCCACTGCCATCAACGGCGCCTGTGGCCACCATCGGCGGGGTGCGGTCGATTTGAGGGCGGCTCTCCTTCTGGGCACCTCTGGCCTCTTCGGCGCCTTCTTCGGGGGGGTCGTGGCGGCTCACGCTCCTGGAAACGTTCTTCGCACCCTCTTCGGACTCGTAATAATCGCCGCCGCCGTGAGGATGGGGATGGGAGGCGGCCGGGCTGGAGGACTGAGTGGGGCTAAAGCTGGAAAGAGAGATGGAGAAGCAAACGTTGTAGAATGCAGAAGCAGGGCAGGGCTTGTGGCGAGGAGCGACTCCCGCTACCTAATCTTGGGCCTCCCCCTCGGGTTTCTATGCGGCCTCATCGGGATAGGGGGAGGGGTGGTGATGGTCCCGGTCCTTTCGGCGGCCGTGGGCTTTGGGATGCACAGAGCCATCGGGACCTCCACCGCGGCCATCATCCTCACGTCATCGGGGGGGGTCGTATCCTACATCTACAACGGCCTAAACATTTCCGGCCTTCCTCCCTTCAGCTTGGGGTACGTAAACCTCCTTCAGTGGGCGCTCCTCGCCGGGACGAGCATCCCCATGGCCTGGGTCGGCGTCAGGGCTGCCCACAGAATTTCAGCTGAAAGGCTGAGGGCGGTCTTCATCCTCCTTCTGATCTACATGGGCCTGAGGATGATGGGGGTCTTCGATCTCTTACACCTTCTGATATAAACTCAGGAATCTGCAGAATATTCTGTCCATCCGCCTGAATGGATGAGATGTCAAGTTGCTGCGGTGCGCCCCGCAGCAAGCTTCGGGGCGCACCACCGCTAGGTTTACATTATACATTTTTCTGGCCTCAAAAGCTTTTATTATCCAAAGCCCCCTCGCGAGGTTCATGAATAGAAGCTCGAGATCAGTTCCCGGGGGAGAAGATGATGGTGAGAGTATGGGCCGCCATCTTAGCCGCCCCCATCCTCTGCCGATCCCCGTTTTGATCGCGTTAACGCTCTTTATGATGGGGTCAGCCATGGGGGCAACTCTGACCGTCGGACCTAGAGAGAGCATACAGACCGCCATCGACGGGGCTGGAGAAGGTGACGTGATAGTTGTGGAGGCGGGAGTTTATATGGAGAAGCTGGTCCTTGACGAAGGGATAGTTCTCCGGGGGATCGGACGGCCCAAGATCGACGCTGGCGGCTCCGGAAGCGGAATAACTCTCCAGTCAGAGGGTGCGGTCGTGTTGGGCTTCGAGGTCTCGGGCTCCGGACCCGGCGAGAGGGAAGCGGGGATCAGGGTCCTGGCCGAAAACTGCACCGTGACGGACAATCTAGTCGTCGGAAACGGCATAGGTATACTCCTTCAGGACGTGAAGGGTGTCATTATCAGAAGAAACGAGGTCTTGAGGAACGAGGTCGGGATATTTCTTGAAACCTCCCGCGGAAACGAGATCTCCTCCAACCGAATCGCCGAGAACGGTGAGGGGATCCACGTGGCGAGAAATAACATCTTCGAGAGCATTACGGCGTCTGATTCCGGAGGCGTATCGATAAAGTACAGGCCGAAGACTGAGGCCTCGACCCTGATGGTCAGCGAAATCGGCTATTCCGGAGCTTATCAGGGTAACATCGTCAGCAGAAACGAGCTTCTGAATAACGGCCAGAACGCATACGACGATGGTGACAACCTCTGGTACGATGGGGAAGTCGGAAACCACTACGACGACTTCGACGCAATCGATGAGGGGTGCAGAGATCGGAACAGGGACGGAGTCTGCGACTCGACCCGCGAGATCCCCGGCGGGTCGAGCGTCGATAAATATCCTGTCGCCTCGGAGGATGCCGTCCGGCGGTATAGAAACGTCTCAGGCGATTTCGAGCTGATCCTCTATCGATCGACCTTCTCCCCCGGCGAAGAGATCCCTCTCGACTTCAAAGCCGCCGAGAACTTCAATGGGAGGGTAGATCTCCTCGCCTCGGGATTTGCCTTGGACTCAGGATCGGATTCAGGCTCGGAGATGAGCGAGGCCGGATCCGTCATATCCAGCCAGCCCATGGTGGGCTCGATGGGCACCGTCACCTTCGCCGCACCTTTCGAGGATGGATCTTACCTCTTTCGGATTCGCGACGCCTCTAAATGTGAAGACGATGAGATCTTATCCCTCTTCTTCGATGTGATGGTCCCTCACCTCACCGCCGACGCGGCCTCCGCCAGCACCTGCGATAGCGTCAACGTGAGCTACACAGGAGCACCCGGATCTGAAGGGGACTGGATCGGACTTTACAGGGTGGGATCAGAGGACGATAGCCCCATCTCCCGGAGGTACCTGGACGGGACAAACAATGGGACCCTCGCCTTCGTGATGCCCTCGTCGGCCGGGATGTATGAGTTTCGAATCTTTGGGGACGACAGCGCAGATAATCTGGCGGCAAGCGGCCCCGTCGAGGTGGGGGCATCCTCCGGCGTGAGAATAAAGGCGTACCCGGCAAACGTTCGGTCCGGGGAGGCGATAACCGTCTCCTTCTGGGGGGCAAAGCCGAACTCCGCCATAGGGATGTACGAGATGACGAGGCCCGATAAGTACATGCTCGCCATGCAGTGGACGCGCGGGCGGTCCTGCGGCACCATGACCTTCAGGGCCCCCTCGACGCCGGGAAGGTACGATTTCAGGTTCTTTGAGGACAACGTCTACAGGAAGCTGATGGGGGCGAGCAACGTCGTGATTGTAAACTGAAGATCGAGAGGAGAGGCCCGATCTGGTCCTCCCTTTGCCCATCCTCCCCCCTTGAGATTCCGGTGCTTCGGGATGAAAGCTGAGCAGAACTTCTGAAAACTCCAGCCTCAGCGGCGAATGAATGCAGAAACTGTACCGGAGATTCATAACAGGGGAGTAGGCTACCGACTCACTGTTTTGGGGCGGATTTATCAGGGAGAGATATCTTCACCTATATAGCACACTAACAACCGAAAACTTAATACGCTTTAATACACATCTTATCCCGCACGATACGAGGAGGAGGATCGTCACCCAACCAGCACGTGACCTCTCTGATAGTGGCGTGGCACCTCGTCACCTCCTCCACGATCGTGCCTTCCATCGGACACGTCCAGCGTTTTTCCGCGAGGGCGAGCCGGGAATGTTCAGCCCGGCAACCCCTCCCATCTTATCCCTTGAAGCCCGAAGAAGATTTTGAGCTGAGCGAGAATAAGGCGATTCATATCTTCGGAAAGGGCCACTCACGCCTCTAGAGGCTATCGAAAATCGAACTAATTAACAGTAAAATGGTAGCGGGGAGTAGATTTGAACTACTGATCTACGGGTTATGAGCCCGTCGGGATTTCCTGACTACCCCACCCCGCTGCGTCGGTATGAGGGCGACAGACTCCAAACCCGCTCCGATCATATAAATCTTGTGCATAGCTTCAGTTCGTCCAGGGGGTGAAAATGGCTGGCGCATTATCGACGGTCCGTCCTGATATCCCCCTTAACGGTCAGAAATGCTCGCGGGACGGGGGCCCACCGGAGGCGCCAATCACGAGAGTTGGCGCCTCCGGCCGCCCCTTGGGAAAAGAGGAGAGAAAACAAATTGAGGCGAAGCCCGTTCTGGGATCGAGACTTGTAGGTTTCACCTCAAGATCTCCATCGCCTCTTCGACGCTTTGATCGTGGTGGACGATGGCGGCAATGGCCCTCGTCATCTTCGTCGGGTTCTCATGCTGGAAGACGTTTCTTCCTATGGCGACCCCCCGACCCCCAGCATCGATCGCCCCCCGAATCATCTCGAGAAACTCCTCGTCCGTCTCGGTCTTGGGGCCTCCTGCTATCACCACGGGGACGGGACAGCCCGCCACCACATCTTTGAAGGTGTCGGGGTCGCCGGTGTAGTTCGTCTTGACGATGTCGGCCCCCAGCTCCGCGCCAGCCCGGGCCGCCAGGGCCACCACGTCGACGCCGTTGGGGTCGGCGATCTTGTCGCCCCGGGGGTACATCATGGCGATGAGGGGCATCCCCCAGAAGTCGCACCTCTCGGCGACGGATCCGAGCTTTTTGAGCTGATCGGCCTCCGTCTCAGACCCGATGTTTATGTGGACGGAGACGGCGTCCGCCCCCAACTTCAGGGCCTCCTCCACCATGCATACCTGGACCTTGTTGTTCGGGTCGGGGCCGAGGGCGGTGCTGGCGCTCATGTGGACTATCAGGCCTATATCGCTTCCGTATCCCCGATGGCCGTGCTTCACCATGCCCTTCTGCTGGAGTACGGCGTTGGCGCCCCCATCGGCCACCCTGTCCACCATATCCGAGAGATTCACTAGCCCTTTGACGGGACCGACGGATATCCCGTGGTCCATGGGGATGATGACGGTATTTCCACTGTTCCGATCGATTATCCTCTCCATCCGCACCCTTTTGCCAATCTCGCTCAATTGCAAATCTCCTACATGTTAACATGGCACATGATAGCACATGCCATATTTAAGGTTGACGCCGTGATATTTATAACTTGATGCCCGATACCCACAGGAGCTGATCTTATGGAGCAGGAGTTCGGCAGAATAAAAAAGAGCGAGACGACGGAGCTGGTCGTCAGAAGGACGGAATTTCGAGGCTCTGCCGGGATCGACATCAGGGAGTACGTTACCAGCGATAGGTACACCGGCTGGTCGAAGAACGGTATCCGGATACCCGTCGATCAGTGGCTGTCCTTCAAGAAGATCCTGGACGAGATAGAAGTCTTCCAGGGAGGAGAAGGCGATTAGACGGGACAGCTTCGAGCGGGAGTACAGGGCCTGGCTCATCTCGGTGGCAAAGGACGTGGCAGGCCATCTGACCGAATCCGGCCCGAAGGAGTGCGAAAGGATCCTCCAGACCTATCGGGAGATGGAGGACCCAAAAAGGGTATTTCGCCCCCTATCAGACCCGGATCGTATTACGAAAATGGGGGGCGAAGAGGCGAAAGGGTACATCCTGATGGAGACGGACGCCGTCACCTTCTTCCCCTCCATCGATTCGTCGAACCCCGGGGCCCTCGATTTCGCCGTGGCGATGAACCGGCGCTACTACTATCGAGGCCGGTGGTTCTCTATCATATCCTTCAACTCCGAGTATCTGAGGCAGGTCTCCGACAGAATCCTCGCCTACGCCCTGGAGCACGAGTTTGAGATGGGAAGGCTCTACCAGCAGGCCTTCAGAGAGATGAGGAAGCTCTCTCCCGGCGAGAAGCTGGAGATCAGCAGGCTCGCCCACCAGACCTCGGTGAAGAAGTCCAGGATCTCCCTGGAGGATCTCCTAGATGAGGAGAAGCTGATGGCGTCCCTTTCCGAGTCCCAGCCTGTCATCCCCAAGCCCTATGCCGAGACCGCCCTCCTCGCCCATCTGGAGGATAACATCCCGCGCCTCGAGAAGTTCGGCAGAGAGAGCGAGGACGATGAGGAGGACGCCTTTGGGGCCGAGCTCTACGACGAGTTTGAGGGGTGGTCTCTCTTCTCCATCAAGTCCTACCGCCTCTTCGTTCGGGAAGCTGTCATGGGAGTAAGAGAGGCCTATCGGGGATACGTCTGATTCGTTTTCGAAAAACTCGACCTGGCTAAATCTCGATCGTTTTTATGCATCTCACCGCCAAAGCTGCCCTTCTGGGCGGATGCATTAGAAATCGATGCCGAAAAAGGACTTCGCGCTTATTCCTGAGCATTTATATAGTAGTCTTTCCCAGTTAGTGCCCATCAAGATCATCAGAGGAGACCCGATTTGTCCAGCGAATCCAACTTACACGAAAAACCAGCCGTGAACATAGGCATGGTGGGCCATGTTGATCACGGCAAAACGACCCTGGTAAGAGCCCTCTCTGGGGTCTGGACCGACCAGCACAGCGAGGAGATGAAGAGAGGGATCTCCATTAGACTTGGCTACGCCGACGCCACGTTCAGAAAATGTCCCAACTGCCCCGAGCCGGAGGCCTATACCGTCGAGGAAAGTTGTCCGGGATGCGCATCGCCTAGCGAGGTACTAAGGACTGTATCCTTCGTCGACTCTCCCGGCCACGAGACCCTGATGGCGACGATGCTCTCGGGGGCCGCCATCATGGACGGAGCTGTCCTGATCATCGCCGCCAGCGAGCCCTGCCCTCAGCCCCAAACCAAGGAGCACCTCATGGCCCTGGACATAACTGGCATCGATAAGATCGTAATCGTCCAGAACAAGATTGACCTCGTCTCTCGAGAGAGGCTGATCGAGCACTACAACGAGATCAAGAGGTTCGTCAAGGGAACCGTCGCCGAGAACGCACCCATCGTACCAATATCGGCCCAGCAGAACGTGAACATCGACATGGTTATCCAGGCGATCGAGGAGACGATCCCAACACCAGTAAGGGACCTGGAAAAGCCAGCTCTTCTCAAGATCGCCAGGTCCTTCGACGTAAACCGTCCCGGTACCTTGCCCGATAAGATCGTTGGCGGGGTCATCGGAGGCACCCTCACTCAAGGGGTGCTCAAGCCCGGCGATCCTCTAGAGATCAAGCCGGGCAGGTCGGTGGAGGCGGAGGGAAGAAAGCATTGGGTTCCTATCAACACCAAGGTGACGGCCCTGATGGCTGGCGGCGGCTCCCAGGAGGATGTCACACCGGGCGGGCTGGTCGGCGTGGGAACCCAGCTTGATCCAGCCCTCACCAAGAGCGATATCCTGGTGGGCCAGGTGGCGGGAGATCCGGAGACCCTCCCTCCCGTCTGGAACTCCTTCACCATGAAGATGAGGCTTCTCGAAAGGGTAGTAGGCGCCACAGACGAGGAGGATGTAGAACCGATCCACACCAGCGAACCTTTGATGCTGAACGTAGGCACCGCCACCACCATTGGAGTCGTCTCCAGTGCCAGGGACGGCGGCATGGTGGAGGTCCAGTTGAGAAGGCCGGTCTGTGCTGCCGTGGGCGATCGGGTCGCGGTAAGCAGGAGGATCGGCGCCAGGTGGCGACTTATCGGTGTCGGGACCATCAACAAATAGATGGCCCGGCCTTATTATGGAGTTGTTTCTTAAGAGGGAGGGTGTTAAAGCCGCGTGAAGGTGCTCCTCGACACAAATGCCATCATGGTCCCTGGACAGTTCGGTCTGGACATCTTGGACGAACTGGAGCGTCTAGGGTACCACAGATTTTTGGTGCCTCGTCCCGTCCTCCGGGAGCTGGAGGCCCTCGCGAGAGTCGCCGACTCAGGAGGGAACAGAATCGCCGCGAGGATCGGATTGGAGCTGGCAAAGGGGTGTGAGATCGTGGAGGCCTTCGGCGAGGCGGATGCGGCTCTCGTCGACCTAGCCCTGAAAACGGGTGCTGCTGTCTTCACCAATGATAAGGAACTGAAGAAAAAGTTATCTACTAGAGGTGTAACCGTTATACACCTACGCCAGAGGCGACGCCTGGAGATCGCAAGCGGAAAGGAGTTCTGATGTATAAGAAGATGAAGTTGGAGGGGATAGTCAGGATACCTCCTGGCCAGATGGGGGATCCCCTTGAAAACGCAGTGGAGATGGCGCTGCGCAACAAGTACGAGGCACGGGTGGACAAGGCCCTGGGCACCGTCGTCGCGGTGCTGGGGGCGGACGATATCGGCGAGGGGAGGATCCTGGCGGGAGACGGGGCGGTCTATTACGATGCCACCTTCGATGCGATCGTCTTCAAGCCCGAGATGCAGGAGATCGTTGAAGGCGAGGTGGTGGAGATTGTGAAGTTCGGAGCTTTCATCAGCATCGGCCCCTTCGACGGGCTGCTTCACGTGAGCCAGATAACCAACGAGTATATATCGTACGATGAGAAGAATGCGCGGCTCGCGAGCAAAGATTCGAACAAATCTCTTGGCGAGGGTGATAGGGTGCGTGCGCGGATCATAGCTATCAGCCTCAACGAGAAAGAGCCTCGAGAGAGCAAGATCGGCCTCACCATGAGGCAGACAGGACTGGGGAAGATCGAATGGCTAGAGGCTGCTCGGCGAAGAGAAGGGGCAGAGGTTGAATCGAAATGACCGAACAGGCTTGCAGGGAGTGTCACAGGATCATCGAGGGTCTGGTCTGCCCCACCTGCGGCTCGTCTTCCCTGAGCAAGGACTGGAGCGGTTATGTCGTGATAATCGACCCGAAAGAGTCTGAGGTTGCCAAGAAGCTGGGGATAACCCTTCCAGGCAGGTATGCCCTGAAGGTGCGATAGATTTGAAGATACTACGTCTTCCTGAGGAGCTCCGTTCCGAGCTTAAACCCCCCTTGGGCAGGCTCTTCAAAGGACGGGGCCAAGAGTGCATAGCTCCCATGCAGGGCCTCCTCGCCCCCGCGCCAAGGGTGATCGCAGTGGGCGACGTCACCACCTTCTGCCTCCTCAGCTATTCTGGCAGAAAGCCCGACATCTGCATCGTCGATCACAAGACGAAAAGGAAGCCCGTGCCAGATCACGTTCAGCAAGGGATAGGCGAACTCGACGAGTACGAGAGGATCGAGGTAGCGAACCCCCCAGCAACCCTAACCCAGGAGCTCGTCGATGTGATAAGGAACCTTCTGGCTGGCGATCGGAGGGTCAAGATCGTCGTAGACGGCGAGGAGGATCTCGCCACGCTCCCGGCCATCCTCTATGCTCCCCTGGGATCGACGGTCGTCTACGGCCAGCCGAACGAGGGGAGCGTTGCTGTGGTGGTGACCCCCGAGAGAAAGGCATACGCCAAAAGCATAATGGACAAGATGATTGTGGAGGATTGAGATGGAGATCAAGGTCATCGAAGAGAAAGATAACCCGATTTTGAATCGTAGAGAGATAAAGTTCGTCGTAGAGCACGATGGACCGACTCCCTCGAGGAAGAACGTAGTCGAGAAGATCGCAGCCACCATGAACTCGAAGGTCGGCCTGGTGATGGTGGACAGCCTAAAGTCCGAGTTCGGAAAGCGGGAGACTTTGGGATACGCCAAGATCTACGAGACCGAGGAGAGGGCGAAAGAGGTGGAGAGGGCTTACGTCATAGCGAGGAACGTGCCCACACTACCTGCCGAGGCAGAGGAGTCGGGATAGAATGGCGGTCAACGAGTTTTACGAGGTAAGCGGGGATGCCATAAAGAGGAAGAAGCAGATCTGTCCCCGATGCGGAAACGGCGTCTTCCTCGGAGAGCACAAGGACCGGCTCGCCTGTGGAAAGTGCGGATATACTGAGTTCAAGAAGTGATCTTTTCTATCGTGCCCCTTCCTGGCAGGGAAGGGGACATGCCACACCTTTTGGACCGGTCCCCGGGACCGATTTCTCCCGTCGGTTATTTAAACGCGCGGTGATCAATTACTGAAGGGTGTTTATTTGGTTGACGTATTATCTGTCGGTTTTGTACCTCTGCTCATCGTCTTGCTGATACTTTATCAGGGGATCAGGATACCCCGAGAGTATGAGCGGCTCGTCGTCTTCAGGCTCGGCCGCTACAGCGGGATCAAAGGGCCAGGGATCACGATCATCATACCGGTGATCGACAGGGCCATCACCATGGACCTCCGGGTAGTGACCATCGACGTCCAGAAGCAGGCCGTCATCACCAAGGATAACGTGACGGTGGACGTGGACGCCGTCCTCTATTATCGGGTCGTGGACCCTGACAGGGCCGTCATCCAGGTCGAGAACTACAGGGTCGCGACAAGCCTTCTAGCCCAGACGACCTTGAGGGACGTCCTCGGAGAGATCGAGCTGGATGATCTCCTCTCGAAGCGCGAGGAGCTGAACGTCAAACTCCAGGAGATCCTGGACCGGCAGACAGATCCCTGGGGGATCAAGGTCACGGCCGTCACCCTGAGGGACGTGAGCCTTCCCGAGTCGATGCTCAGGGCCATAGCCAAGCAGGCCGAGGCCGAGAGGGAGAAGAGATCGCGGATCATCCTGGCGGAGGGCGAGTTTCAGGCATCGGCGAGGATGGTGGAGGCCGCGATGCTCTATCAGGGTGCGCCGGTGGCCATTAAGCTGAGGGAGCTTCAGACCCTCGCCGAGATAGCGAGGGAGAAGAACCTCATAGTCGTCACCTCAGGCGGTGAGGTGGGCGAGGCGACGGGAACGGTGGCGGGATTGACCAAGGCCTTCGGTGAGAGATGAGAAGACAAGCCCCAAAGGATTCGGCCCTCTTCGGGCTGGCCCCTTCTTTTATCCTTCTGGCCACCATCGCCACCCTTTGCCTGGCGGGCTCGGCCTTGGGCGAGGCCAGCGTGGTGGTCGTCGCCCTGGAGGGCGACATCACCCCGGCGAGCGACGATATCATCGCCGAAGCGATCCTTCAGGCGGAGCTGGTGGGATCGGAGGCGATCGTGATCACCCTGGACACTCCCGGCGGGGGCCTAGCCGAGACGAAGGAGATCGCGGGGCTGATGGAGAGGACGAGCCTTCCGGTGATCGGCTACGTCTACCCTTCCGGTGCCACAGCCTGGAGTGCCGGAACGATCATCCTCCTCTCATCAGACATCGCCGCCATGGTTCCCGGAACCATCATCGGATCGGCCCAGCCTGTATCGATCGGACCGACGGGGACTGAGCCCGTCAATGACACCAAGGTGATCAACGCCGTCGTCGCCCTCGCCGAGGAGAAGGCCAGGACGAACAACAGGAATACGACGGCTGCTCGGGAGTTCGTCCTATCCAACCTCAACCTCAACGCCGAGGAGGCACTGAAGTTCGGCGTCATCGAGATAGTCAGCCCCAGCCTCGAATCCCTGATGGATGACCTGGACGGGATGGAGGCGAAGAACAAAACCCTCGCCACCAGCGGCGCCGAGATCGTACGCTTCGAGCCGAGCTTTCGGCTTCGGGTCCTGGCCGTCCTCTCCGACCCCCTCCTGGCGGGTCTCCTCCTAATCGTCGGCCTCTACGCTCTCATCTTCGGCCTATCGAACCCCGGCCTGGGGGCGGAGCTGGTCGGCGTCATAACCCTGGCGTTAGGTCTCATCGGCCTCGGCTTTTCAGTGAACCTGGGAGCCCTATTCTTGATCATTCTGGGGCTCGTCCTCCTGCTGGTGGAGCTGAACAGCCCCGGATTCGGCCTTCTCGGAGCTGCGGGGCTCGCCTGCATGGTCATCGGATCGATCCTCCTCGTCCCCATAGGTTCGACTGACTGGTACACCCCCGCCGAGTACAAGATGGACGCCTTCGTCGCCCTCATCGTTCCGAGTTTGGTCATAGGCGGCTTCTTCGTCTTCGCCCTCTACAAAGTGGCGGAGGCGAGGAGGAGGCCCACCTACTCCGAGGTGATGAACCGGGAGGTAGCCGAGGCCCTCGACAGGATCGACCCGAAGGGGCACGTCATATACAATGGCGAGTACTGGGCCGCCGTCTCCGAGGAGCCCATCGAGCCCGGCGAGATCGTCGAGGTGGTGGGGAAGGAGAGGATGGTTCTGAAGGTGAGGCGGAGGTAGACGCGGGCGATTTGTATACTACACGCGCCCGAGGAAGATGATATTTCGGTAGAGAGACTCCTCGAGGAGGACGTGCTCTCTCCATCTCATTAAAGAGGCAGCTTTTCACTAATTTTCTTTCTTCCAGAGGATCAATGCGACGTATTTCGAATCAAAAACGCCTTTCAACAGGCCCGCGTGGAGGGGGTGGTCCCCGCAGATCACCACCATCGTCTTCTCTGGAATTGCGGCCGCGATATCTTTCAGATATCCGTCGATGGCGGATGCGGCCGATCTGATATCGACGATTCCTCCGCCTCGATGCGCCATCCGATCGATCCCGAGAAAGTGGGCTACGAGGAGCCTTGGATCGGTATCGAGAGCTGCAAGAGACCGTGCTAGGATCTGCCGATCGAAATCCTCGACCCTCAGATCTTTGGGAACGCCCATCACAATGTCCACGAAACCCTCAAAGGTCCGGGCGCCCTCTTCTTCCATCACCACAGCTGATGGAACCTCCTCTGAACTCGCCCATTCCAGAAGGCTTCTTATCTCCGATTCGGAGGCATGACTGGTGTTGCTGATACCGTGATTTTTGGGCATGAGTCCTGTGAGGATCGAAGCGATGGCCGGGGTGGTGGTAGGGGCGACACACTCCGCCTTAAGAAGAAGGCCCTCTAAAGCCATCGATCTCATCTCAGGAAGATCAGGCTCCAGCGCTTTAAAAAGGCCGTATCCCAAACTGTCTACGATCGCCAGGACGACTCTGTTGCATCCCCATTCCTTCACCTCGTCGATGGGCTTCCCGTCGGTGGGTGGAGTTCTCACCCCCAGAACCCGAGCCATGGTGGGGGCAACGTCTACCAGCTTGATCGATCTCGACATATTTGCAATTCAAAATGTTGATGATGCTGTTATAGGCAATCCAAAACGCTTCGTATACTCAGTTTAACACCAAATTGGATCTTTATCGCTGAAATAGGTTTGGTCCCGAATCAGAAGATCGAGGGCCATCGCTATAAACTTGTATTGAGTAAACGTCAGTGAATGGACTTAAAGACCAAGGCGCACTTGATCTCCGTGGGCAAAATCGAGCTGCCGGAAACCTCTCGCTCCACCGGGCCTGTTTCCACGGCCGGTCCAGGGGCAGGGGAAAATAACGTTTTTTTCAGATCCGGTGGGAGGAGGGTGAGGCTATCAGTTGTGGAGAGCTCTCCTCTTAAGCTGGCGGAGCTGGACGAAGATGAGGTGGTGATAATTGAGAGAGGCGTCGAAGTGGCCCGGGGATCTCTTGAAAAGCCCCTCTTCCATTGTCCCCGGCAGGCCTACATCACCGTCAGCGAAAGATGCATCTACGACTGCAAGTTCTGCGCCGTGCCGAAGCTTTCGGGGGGCGTGAAGTCGAAAGAGAAGGTAGAAAGGATGCTGGCCAAGGCCTGGGATACCGGGGAGCTTGAGGCGATATCTCTGACCAGCGGCGTCGAGCGATCTGCGGAAGAGGAGGTGGCCAGGGTCGCCGAGATCATAAGGGCCCTCCGCCGGTTCGACGTGCCGATAGGGGTATCAGTAACTCCAGCCCTCAGGTCCAGCGAGATCCTCAAGGCAGCGGGAGCAGACGAGATCAAGTACAACGTGGAGTGCCTAGACCCGGAGCTCTTCAGGAGGGTCTGCCCGGGGGTATCTCTGGAGAAGATCAAGATGGCGCTTTTGGACGCCGTCAGCCATTTCGGCAAGAACAGAGTATTCTCCAACGTTATCATAGGCCTCGGGGAGTCGGACCGCGCTCTTCGAGAGGGCATCGAGGAGCTTGCCGAGATGGGCGTCCTCCCGGTCATCAGGGCCGTCTATCCCCATCCCCTGAGGAGAGGCGAGATCGAGATGATCCGCCCGTCCCCGGAGCGGCTCATCGATCTAGCCCATTATACCAAAAAGGTCCTCGAAGACCACGGACTCCGGGGCGACCTTGCAGAGACGGGGTGCTATCGGTGCACCGGTTGCGACCTGGTCCCCCACATGGATCTGTAACGGATGAAAGGGTGACGGCGCTCAGGACTCAAAATCCTCTTCATCGATCAGGCAGGTCGGCTCATCACGGCGCCGTTTACGAATACAATTAAATAGGTGTACAGAGACTTGAACGTTGCCTCTCAGCGCGGGGGTCGCCAAGCCAGGTCAACGGCGCTAGGTTCAGGGCCTAGTCTCGCAGGAGTTCGTGGGTTCGAATCCCATCCCCCGCACCAATTTACCAGTAATCTTTAAATAACAAGATGTCCAATTATATTATTGGTGGGTGTCTTGGTTAAGCCTGATAAATCTCGTTATGTCTATGTTTACCTCCCTTCTGCCGAGGATAAGAAGCGTTGGGATAACCTTGCATCAGAGGCTGGGCTACCCCTTTCTAAGTTCGTAATAGAGGTTGTTGAGAACGCTCTTGCTGAAGAATCGGATATTAAGCCTGGTGCTGAGCTCGTTAAGCAGCTTGGCTCTCTTAGGGATGAGATCCGAAAGCTCCAGGAGGAGCTGAAACTCAAGAACATAGTTTTGGACAAGTACGAGAACGAACTCAAGAGGTATAGAAGCGCCGCCTTCTTGGAAGATGACTTCGAAGGTGCCCGAAAGTATAGTAAAGAGCTCATCAAAATATTGAAGAAGGGCAATCTGATCGACAATTACAAGCTCCTCGAAGAGCTCGGCATCGATCCCAGAGAAGCAGACCTCGTGAAAGCAGTATCTTCAGAGCTTGAGAATCTGGAGACCTATGGGCTGATCGCCTCTTCGCCTAGAGGTTGGAGGTGGATCGGATGATCCCGAGGGCGTCTGATAGAAGTTCACCGGAGCTTGATTCACTCGTCCATAATGAGCTGATTGAGCAATATCGAGAGGACAGCGATATCCGGGGTCTATCACCAGAGTCGACAAGGAGGTACATCTCCTCGATCAGGATCTATGTCAAGTACCTCGAAGATAACGGCATGGACCTACTGGGAGCCGACAGGAACACCATCAGAAAGTTCCTCGAATACCTTCGAAAGGAGCGTGGAGTCCACCAGAAAACGATTGAGAACTACTTCACCGGAATATCTGGTTTCTACGATTTCCTTGAGTATGAAGGGCACGTGGACAAGAATCCTGTCCACGCCGTGAGGAAGAGATACTTGAGACGATACAAGGACAATGATGAGGGCCAGATGCGAAAGCTTATCACCATAGAGGAGATGGCCCATCTGATCAACTTGACTATGGACGTGAGGGACAAGGCGATCATCACCCTTCTCGCGAAGACAGGAATCAGAAGGCGAGAGCTGATAACCCTCGATATCGACGACATCGATTGGGTGGATCAGACCATAAGGCTCAAGCCGACGCCCAAGAGGACGAACAGGATCATCTTCTTCGATGACGAGACCGCGTTTATACTCAAGAGGTGGCTCAGGGTGTCAACGCCGGTCTAAAATTGTCCAATTATGGCGGAATAAAACTGTCCATCTATAGATAAGGCTTCTGCTTGACCAGATCACTTCTAACAATTATCGAGAATAGCTCTTGGGGATCAGTCCCTGTCGTTTTCGTTCCTTCAGCCTGTAGCTATCCCCCTTGATGTTGACTGTAGTACAGTGGTGGAGAATCCTATCGAGGATAGCCGCCGCGATTACATGATCCCTGAATATGTCACCCCATTCGCCGTACGATTTGTTTGAGGTGAATATCGTCGAAGCTCGCTCATATCTTCTGGATATAAGCTGGAAGAAGCAGTGAGCACCATGATCGTCGAAGGGTAGGTATCCCATCTCATCGACTATCAGAAGTTGAAATTTGGCCAAACCACGGATCTTCTCTTCGAGCTTCCTCTCCCCGTCCGCCTTGGAAAGATCCTCAACCAGGGTCGAAGCGTTGGCAAAATGTACTCTGAACCCAGCCTCTGCTGCTGCAATTCCGAGTCCGACGGATAGATGAGTCTTGCCCACGCCGGGAGGTCCGAGGAATACTACGTTCTCGGCGTTGTGGACGAACTTGAGGGAAGCTATCTCGTTGATGACAGCCCTGTCAATGGAAGGCTGAAACTCGAAATCGAACTTGTCGAGCCTCTTCTCTACAGGAAAACCAGCTATCCTCATTCTGTATGCCAGCGACCGTGACTCCTTGCTCTTAACTTCCTGAGCTACGAGGTGATCCAGAATCTCTATCATGGATTTACCGTCATTCGCCGCAGCTTCGAGATAGTTGTCGAGGATCGACTCAAAGGTCATCAGCTTCAGCCGTCTGAGATTATGATGCAGCCTTTCATACTCGATATGGCTCATCGCTGATCACCCTCAACGAAAGCATCGTAAACCGCGAGGGATCTATACTCCACATCGGGATCTTCGAACTTGAGAATGTTAGATCCCTTGATCGGATGCGCTGAGTTCTGCTTCAAGATCTCGGATAGAAGTCCTTTGAAGTGGTCTTTGTTTCGCGACACTCGACCTCGACCTGAGAGGATCTCGTGGGTGCAGATCTCCTCTGAACCGACGAAGACGGTGAAGGAAGTGTCGGATATCCGGAGAATGGAGGTCCTTCCCGCAAACCGATACGGCACCGAGTAGCGGTTGCCGAGATATGAGATGTATGCGTCTCTCGAGATCTTTCTCGTCTCCTCCCTGACGTTGTGGTAAGGAGGAGCTTGATCGATATTCTGGAGGTGTAGCGACTCCTCTTTAAAACGATCTTGTGGTATCTCATAGGTTGTTCCATGGACCGTCGAGTTCACCCTGGATAACCAAGCTTGGAGCTGGGAATTGATATCAGAGAAAGATCTGAACTTGCCTCCCATGAAGAAATCCCTCTTCACGAATCCCACCGTGTTCTCGATCTTTCCTTTCGTCTGAGGTCGGTAAGGACGGCAAAGGCGGGGTACAAATCCGTAATTACCCCTCTCCTGATTTCACCAAGATGGAATAGCCCTTAAATCGGTATAAATTGGATTAAACATTGAAATAAGGTATTCAGTCAAAAACATTGAACGGGAGGCTTTCTTTTCGATACTGGCTT
>Ga0334889_1000316_pt1 | contig 77640 bp, 64 predicted proteins | sample GraSluR1_MG_2_FD_207222 | JGI IMG/M metagenome (GOLD analysis project Ga0334889, IMG submission 207222) | Sludge microbial communities from methane-producing bioreactor in Wageningen University, Netherlands - Granular Sludge_8_08-R1 | ecosystem: Engineered > Bioreactor > Anaerobic > Unclassified...
GCCTAAGATAGCTGGTTAGTTCCTTTCGTTCCCCTTCCTCAAGTCTTACACAATACAATTTTTTCCGTGACACAATACTAAAGGTATGGCATGTTATATGATTTAAAACTTATGTTACAGAGCACTATGCTGCGGTGGAACTCAGGCTGCATATATTCGTAGATGCCCCAGCGTATGTTATTAAGAAATTCAGCAATGGTGCTGCTGTGGTAAGTCATAATGTCAGTGTGGAACCGCTCATAGAAATCAGTCAGCATCAGCAGAGAATCCTCAGGTGCCACTGAGACTCCGTTTGCAGCCAAACTTTTTTGCAGGCCTCTAGCCACAACACTCAACCTAAGGAAGTTGTGCTTTGAGATATTTCCACACATTTTCAGAAAATTTTTTCTCGCTATACATAGCGTCGTCTGCTTGTCAATTGATGGCAACCAGACATCGTCGACTTTGACCTCTTGATCCAGCCAGTCGATAAATTTTTGAGTCGCCTCATGAAGCGGTCTTATCGAGTCGCCGACGTTAAAACTTGGCCTTTCAGAGATATCTTTCATCGCACTAAGATAAGATTCTTGATCTATCAGACCCTTAATTTTAATAGGCGATAAAAAATCTACCAGAACTATGTTAAAGAATTTCTGATGAATGCTCGACTTGAACAGAATGTTTGAGTCCGGTTCATCGCCAACCAGAGACATTATTTCGTAAGTGACCATCGAGTCAATTATCTCTATAATGGCCTTTAAGATAATTATTTCTTGCTCAATGTCCGATATCTTCGTAGCCATAACAACCCTCACTCCAATCCCAGAAATTTTTGATAATTATGTCAGGCACCTCTCAAATAGGCCATCTTCAGAGCCTTCGCTCCACACTCAGGACATGGCAATCCAGCCTCTGCCTTATCCATTATGCGCTTGTACTTTCATTCATTCATTCCTTTATAGATCTGTCTTGTAATTTCTACCGCCCTGTCGTTTCAATTCGGCAGCGTATGGAAGACTGAGCTCTGGATCAACCGGGGTTGAGGTGATTTTTCACACTAAAGATTCCCTCACACCACCCGAAACCTCATCCTCATCTCGAAGACCCCCTCCTCCCTCCTCTTCTCGATCTCAAAGCCCATCCCCTCGAAGAGGGCCATCATCGGCCGGTTGGTGACCAGGACCTCGGCGCTGAATCCGAGAAGCCCCTGCCTCTTCGCGAGGTAGGTGAGATAGGAGAGGAGCTCGCTTCCGACGCCCTTGCCCTGGAAGTCGTCTCTTACGACTAAAGCGACCTCGGCGGTGTGATTATCCGGGTTGAGGCTGTACTGGCCGACGCCGACGGCCGTCTCATGCTCCGGCTCGCCCTTATCCTCGACGATGGCCAGGATCACCATGTCCCGGGAGTAGTCGACGGCGACGAACTCCTGCCTCACCTCCCGGGGGACGTTCCTCCTCGCGGAGATGAAGCGGGTGTAGAGGCTCTCGTCCGAGAGGCTGTAGAAGAACTCCTTGATTAGCGGCTCGTCGCTGATCCTGACGGGGCGCAGGAGGATATCGAGGCCCTGGCCGGACCGGGTCGTCCTGTGGATGGCGAGGTGCTCGGGATACTCGCCGCGTTTTCCGGGGATGAAGGGCTGATCCTGGTAGATCAAATTCAGCCTCTTCGCCTCCTCGATCAGCCAGGGCTGGAAGTCCGGGTGGGCGATCGCGATGAGGTCCATCGCCCGCTCCCGGATGTTCTTTCCCTGGAGGTAGGCGATCCCCCGCTCGGTGACGACGTACTGAACGTCCCCCCTCGTCAGGGTGACCCCGGAGCCGGGGGAGAGGGCGGGAACGATTCTTGAGACTTTCCCGCCGAGGGCCGTCGACGGGAGGGCGAGGATCGACTTTCCTCCGGGGGCGAGGAGGGCGCCCCGCATGAAGTCCGCCTGGCCGCCGATCCCGCTGTAGAAGGTGCTGCCGAGGGACTCGGCGGTGGCCTGGCCGGTGAGGTCGATCTCCATGGCGCTGTTGATCGCCGTCATCCTCTTGATCTTCGATATGATCAGGGGGTTATTGGTGTAGTCGATCGTCTTGAACTCCACCGACGGGTTGTCGTTCAGGTACTCGTAGGTCTCGGCCCGCCCCATGCAGAAGGAGGCGACGGTCTTTCCCCGGTCGATGGATTTTCTGGAGTTGTCGACGACCCCTGACTTCATCAATTCCACGATCCCGTCGGTGAGCAGTTCAGTATGAATCCCCAGGTGCTTTTTCTTGTGAAGGTGGGATAGGAGGGCGTTGGGGGCGTAGCCGTACCCCACCTGGACCGTCGAGCCGTCCTCGATGATCCTGGCGACGTAGGAGGCGATCCTCGCCGCGGTGTCGCTGACGACGGCGGGGCGGTACTCGAGGAGCGGCTCGTCCTGTGGAATCAGATAGTCCACATCCTCGACGCTCAGAAAGCCGTCGCCGTGGATCCGGGGCATGAACCGGTTGACCTGGGCGATGACCAGGGGCGCCATCTCCAAGGCGGCCTTGACGATGTCGACCGAAACCCCCAAACTCATGTATCCGTGGGCGTCGGGGGGGGAGGTCTGGACGAGGGCGACGTCGATGGGGGTGATCTCCCGGCGGAACAGATCGGGGACCTGGGAGAGGAAGATGGGGGTGTAGTCGGCCGCCCCCCGGTTGACGGCGTCCCGGGTGCTGTCGCCGATGAAGAAGGAGTCGAGCCGGAAGTTCTCGGCGAGCTTCTCGTCGGCGTAGGGGGCGACCCCGAGACTCCAGACGTGGATCACCTCCGCCTCGAAGAAGGCCTTGGGGTTGTTTTTTACGTAATCGACGAGGGCCTTGAGTAGGAACTGGGGCTCGCCGCAGCCGGTCCCTATGAATATCCGGTCGCCGGGGTGGATATTTCTAAATATGGAGGCGAGGGGGGCGAACTTCTCAGGCCAGATCTCCCTCTCCCGCTGATACTTCTGGCCGCTATCGGCCCCGTCCGTCCCGATGAACCCCTTAGCCATAGTCTTCCTCATCCCCGGATATCGTTAAAAAGTTTCTCACATCCGCCTCCCGATCCCAGAAAACTCCTCTTCGATCCTCCCGAGGACCTCCGCCAGCTCCTCGATCCCCCCCGGAGTCCGATCCCCCCAGGCCAGGACCATCGCCGCCCCCTCCATCCCGCAGCCTTCAAGGTCCGCCTCTTTGAAGTCGAGGGAAAAGGTCCGGTGGCGCGATCTCGGGATGGGGAGGGGTCTTTCGCCGACGGGATACCACGATAGGGCGGCCCACCCCGCCTCCGCCGCTCGTCCCATCAGCCCATCCACCAGGGCGGCGTCCCCCCTCCGGTGAAGGGAGAGTCTATGAGGAGGAGGGCCAGCTCCCTGCAGCGGCCTATAAACCGGCTCGCACCGGAGAAGCCGTCCCCGAGATGAAATTGAACCTGCGACCCCTCCCCACCGCCGTGGCGAGATCTCCAGGCCGCCTCAACCTCGGGGCTCGTATCCCATAACTCCACCCGGAGGACGAAGCCGCGCCGCCTCGCCAGCTCCAGGACGATGGACGCAGATCCTGGATAGCGCTCAAGGGCCTGAGGGTTCAAGGCGGCCATGATCTGAAAGTAGGGATGGGCCGCTAGACCCTCCGGAATCGGCCAGAGCCTGCCGATCCCCCCCTCCCACTCCCCGCCGGGGCGGAGCCGGTAGCCTGGCCGGCCGGCGTGGCTCTCGACGTAGACCCGAACTCCGGCCGCCAGGAGCCTGTCGGCGACTTCAGCCAGGATGAGGTGCTTCCATACGTCTCCGGCGTTCCCGGCGTGGCGGCAGTGGTCGTAGCCCATGAATCCCTATAAGGCCGCCATATCTGATAAAGGTCGTGGAGAAGGAGGATTAGATCGGAGGGGGTGTTTGATGGCGATACGCCGGCTCCGTAGGCTCCGCCATCATCTTATCGCCTCCAGAGGTATCGTCCCGCGGTGGACCGCCGTGGCGACGATGATTATCGGGACCATGCTCCAGGCCCTTTTTAACGATGTGAGTTTACTTTATCTTCAAGTTCGGCTGCATGAAGTTGAATTTCACTTCATAGAGCAAGACCTTCACTTGGGGTACCGCTTGAAGGGCATACAAGAGGTTTTCATCATTGGAGTGGGATATTATTAGCCCTTCCACTTGGTCACCGGAATTTGAATGATCGGTCTGGACCCACCCCATATACCGAAGGACTTGGCCGAGAGTCGTATCGGTGGACTGGTCGCGCTTTAGCTCCACCACAAGCCAACGTGGTTCGGTCCGATGCTTAGCTAAGAGATCAATCCTGCCGACTGGACACGGAAATTCATAACCTCTATCAGGATCGCCTTGCTCTTCATAAAGCTTCCATTCTTTTCCGAGTTCAGTGGCATCCCAATTATCTCTCAAGAATTCGTGAAGATGTCGCTCTAAGTAAAACCGCTGTTCTGGAGAGGCAGGCACGTCAGATATTTCAGGGAAACAAGATGGATCTTCGTCGTCTTCTGGATCATCACCATAAACGTCCACTATATACTGCCCCAGGAGAGCATCCGATCCCCAAAGGTCGAGGTCCAGATCAGATGCCAGCTTGTTAAGAATCTCGTTGATCTGCTCATATTTTTCGCCGAAAGTTGTCCCACGGGCGAAAGAAGGCCAGATATTCAGCTTCTTCAGCGCCTCTTCCGACTTTCTGTTCCAGACACCGTATTGATCTGGGTGCGTGACAAGCAGAATCGCCGTCAAGATGGCCTTTCCCATACCCGGGACCATATCTACGGACTGATTGAGCCTTTGAGAAAAGGATTGGTTTTCGTCCTGAAGAACTGAAAATGCCTTGCGCAACAGGTCCATATCTTTGCAGATTTTGGACCCCATTCTATGCAACCCTGTCCAGTGACGATTATTCCGAAAAATTAAGAACTCTTTAAACTCCTCTTCACTCAGATTGCGCACATTTTCTGAAGCAAACACCGGTTGAAAGCGACTGAAAACTTCTTCCCGTGACTCTACAATTTTTGAGTATTCTGAGTCATAGATTTTGGCCCTGTTAAGCGTGCTTTTCAGTTGTTCAAGCGCGGTTTTATATGCCTCATCATCCATGGGAATTTGGTTTTCTACTTATTCCCTTTATACTGATCGGTCCGTCTACCTTATTTTCTCCAGGGGTATCTTCCCGGAGTGGACCGCCGTAGCGACGAGGGCGCCGGCGATCCCCAGATCCTCCAGCCTTTCCAGGTCCGAGGCATCTTTTACTCCGCCGCCGAGGAGGAGGGGATGGGCGGAGAGGTCGGCGGCCTTCCGGAGAAAGATCTCATCGAGCCCCGCCGAGGTCCCCACCCGGTCGAGGGTGAGGAGGATTATCTCTTTGACGGGAAGGGGGTTCAGCCTTCGGATCAGGTCGAGGGTGGAGACTCTGAGGGCGGGGTCCCGGGCGAGGACGGCTCCCTCGAATAGATCGATGCTGACGACGACCTCTCGCTTCAAAGACGCCTCTTCGATGAGGTCGAAGGATCCCGTCTCCGTCCCCAGGACCGGCGTGACCGCAGACGTTAGGAGGTCCAGCTCTCCGGTCGAGGAGATCCCGACGTCGGCCATCGTCTCCGCCTTCCGCGCGATCTCGCCGATCAGATCCAGATTATCGCCGGTCCCCATGATCCGATTGAGGTCGGCGACGTAGACCTCCTTCGGCCGGAGAAGATCCAGGATCGCCAGGGGGTCGCAGGTTACGACGATCTTGCTCGTCTCCTGGATCGGCCGGTACTTCTCCCGCTCCCCCCGGACGGCGTGGACCGCCGAACCGTTAAATAGATCCAGGACAAAGACGCAGCGGATCATGATTTTATCCAGCGAGGATGGGACGATATGAGGTTGTTGGTCAGTCCGGTAAACGCCTCGGAGGCGGAGGCGGCGATGGCAGGAGGCGCAGACATCCTGGACGTCAAGAACCCCCGGGAGGGGTCCCTGGGGGCGAACTTCCCCTGGGTGATAAGATCTGTCGCTGCGGTCTCGGCCGGGAGGATCCCCGTCAGCGCCACCATCGGCGACTTCGACTACAAGCCGGGGACCGCCAGCCTCGCCGCCCTGGGAGCCGCATTCTCCGGCGCCGACTACATCAAGGTCGGCCTTCTCAAGATCAGGAGTCGGGAGGAGGCCGCCGATATGCTCGGAAATATATCGAGGTCGATAAAGGAGTTTGACGAAGGAAAGAGGCTGGTGGCAGCCGCCTACTCCGACTACGCCCGGGTCGGATCGATCTCTCCCATGGAGCTTCCGGAGGTGGCCGCCGAGTGCGGCGCCGATGTCGTCATGGTCGACACCGCCATAAAGGACGGCATGACCACCTTCCAGTTCATGACCGAGTCGGAGATCGCCGAATTCATCTCGGCGGGCCACGACCGCGGGATGGAGGTGGCCATCGCCGGAACGATCAAGTTCACGGACCTTGCGCTTCTGAAGAGGGCCGGACCGGACATCATCGGAGTCCGGGGTGCGGTCTGCGGCGGCGACCGGTCCGGGGAGATAAAGGAGGAGCTGGTCAGAAGGATGAAGGCCGACCTCTCCTGAAGCTTTTTTATAATATTATCATCTTAGCCTTGCTGACCCCCGCAACCCCGGCGAGCCTCTTCAGCGTCTCGTCGGAGACGGCGTGGTCGACGTTCAGGACCATGATCTGCTCGCCCCCCGAGGCCTTCCTCCCTACGTGCATCCCACCGATGTTGATCTCGTCCTCGCCCAGGACGACGCAGCAGGGTCCTATGATGTTGGGCCGGTCCTCATGGGTGGCGATGATCATGCATCCTTCGGTGGGGACGTAGACCCGGTACTCGTTGATCTGGACGATCCTACCCTCGCTCTTGCCGTAGACGGTCCCGTAGACGGAGACCGACCCCTTCGGCCCCGAGAGGGTGAGGGTGACGATGTTGCTGTAGCCGTTGGTGGAATCGGTCCTGCTCTCGGTGAGGGCGATGCCGCAGTCCCGAAGCTTCGCGAGGGAGTTGACGAAGTTGGCGGAGTGGCCGATCGTCTCCAGGAACCCCTTCACCGCCGATATGGTGACGGGTTTGGTCTCCTTCTCGGCGACGGTCCCGCCGTAGACGATCTCCAGCTTCTCGTAGCCGTCCTCCCCCAGCTGGGCGGCGAGCCTGCCCATCTTCTCCACCAGGTCCATGTAGGGTCCCATCATCGCCATCGTCTCGGCGGATATGGCGGGCATATTCAGGGCGTTGGGCGGCATCTCTCCCCTCGCCACCGCCAGGATCTGCTCAGCCACCGCCACCGCCACGTTCACCTGGGCCTCGGCGGTGGAGGCCCCCAGGTGGGGGGTAACGATGACACCGGACTCCTCCAGAAGGAGGTTATCGATCGGCGGCTCTTTTGTGAAGACGTCGACGGCGGCGCCCGCCACCCTCCCCTCGGCGACGGCCTTCGCCAGGGCCTCCTCGTTGATGATCCCGCCCCGGGCGCAGTTTATCAGCCTGACCCCCGGCTTCATCATCTTCATCTCCTCCTCGTCGATGAGGTTTCTCGTCTCCTTGGTGAGGGGGGTGTGGACGGTTATGAAGTCGGACTCCCTGTAGATCTCCTCGAGGGAGGCGAGCCTTATCCCGAGGGAGGCGGCCTTCTCCTCGGTGACGAAAGGGTCGTAGGCGAGGATCCTCATCCCGAAGGACTTCATCCTCGAAGCGATCTCCGCCCCGATCCTACCGAGGCCGACGATCCCCAGGGTCTTGTTGTAGACCTCGACCCCGGTGTACCTCTTCCGGTTCCACTCTCCGGCCTTGAGGGAGTTGTTCGCCTGGGGGATGTTCCTCGCCAGGGAGAGCATCATGGCGATGGTATGCTCCGCCGCCGAGATGGTGTTACCTCCGGGGGTGTTGACGACGATGATACCCTTCCTGGTGGCGGCCTCGACGTCGATGTTGTCGACGCCGACCCCGGCCCTTCCGATGACCTTCAGCTTATCGGCGGCGGCGATCACCTCCGCCGTCACCTTCGTACCGCTCCGTATGGCCAGGGCGTCGTAATCTCTGATTCGATCTATCAGCTCTTGGGGGGAGAGGTTGGTGACGACGTCCACCTCCATCTCCGTCTCCAGCTTTCTTACGCCCTCTTCCGAGAGAGGGTCGCTGACAAGGACCTTCATGACAATCTCCTCCATCGGTGTCCAGAGATGTACAGGCATTTTACCTTTTCGTCAAGATGATCGAGTTATGCGATATGATGATGGAAGTGATCTCGCATACCATTCCATCATCCCAGGACCACCTCCACCTCGTCCCCGTCCGATAGTCCCAGAGCCTCCCGGAGTTTGACGGGGGCGATCAGCTCCAAAAGGGTTGAAGGATAGCCCGTTCGCTCGGGCCGGACGATGGCGCCCCTTATCCCGCCGATCCTGACGGGGCGGCAGATGCAGCCGCCGAAGGACCTACCCTCCTCAGAGAAGCCCTCGATCTCGATGTAGTCGGAGTCGTGGAGGGTGAAGGGCTCCTGTAGCTTCAGGTTCAGGGTCCCCGGCGACGGATCAAACCCGAGCTTCTCGGAGAACTGCCTTCTATACCCCTCTCTGGAGATGTAGTACTTCCCCTCCCCGAGGCCCGGGGCGACCTTCCCTCTGACCCTAACCCTCTCTCCTTCGTCAGCGACCGAAGAAAACCCCTCCTCTGATTTTAGACGGGGAGAATAAAAGATAAACGACATATAGCGTCCTCGACCCCGGGGCGGGGCTTGTGGCCCCGTCGGGAAGACTATCCCCTGTTCCGGTCCGCCAGGGGGCGGTCAGGCGTACTGGCCGAAGGCCACCTCTGAGACCTCTTTTGTAGTATCGGTGTGGGAGTCGGCGATCTTCGCCCTCGCCCGCTCGAAGTCCCGGTGACAGACGACGTCCCTCTCTTCCCGGATCGCGAACATCCCCGCCTCCGTCGCCAGGGCCTTCAGGTCTGCGCCGCTGGCGGCCTCGGCTCCTTCTGCGATCCTCTTGAGATCGACGTCGGGATGGAGGTTCATGCTGGCGGTATGGATCGCCAGGATCGAATGCCTCCCCTCCCGGTTCGGCAGGGGGACGTAGATGAGCCGGTCGAACCTGCCGGGGCGGAGGAGCGCCGGATCGAGCATATCGGGCCTGTTGGTGGCGGCGATCAGCTTCACCTCCCCCCGGGGGTCGAAGCCGTCCATCTCCGCCAACAGCTGCATCAGGGTCCTCTGGACCTCCCGGTCGCCGCTCGTCGCCCCGTCCATCCTCCGGGAGCCGATGGCGTCCAGCTCGTCGACGAATATGATCGCTGGAGCCTTGTTCTGGGCGAGCTCGAAGAGCTCCCTCACCATCCTCGCCCCCTCGCCGATGTACTTCTGAACGAGCTCGCTTCCCACCACCCGGAGGAAGGTCGCCTCGGTGCTGCAGGCGACCGCCTTCGCGAGAAGGGTCTTTCCCGTTCCGGGAGGGCCGTAGAGGAGGACCCCCTTCGGCGGCTCTATCCCCACCTTGACGAAGAGGTCGGGCCTCTTGAGGGGTAGCTCCACGATCTCCCTGATCTGGGAGATCTGGTCTTCCAGCCCTCCGATCTGGCCGAAGTCGACGTCGGGGGCGTCCTCGATCTCCATGCCGAAGACGGCGGGATCGGTAGAGGAGGGTAGGGCGAACATCACCGAGAAGGACTGCTGGTTCAAGGCGACCCGGGTCCCGGGCCGAAGCTCTCCTTCAATGAACTGGGATACGTTGACGACGAATCGAGGTCCTGTGCTGCTTTTGACCACCACCCGGCTGTCGTCGAGGACGTCCAGGATCGTCCCGACGATGAGGGGGCCGGTCCGGAGCCGCTCCAGCTCGCTACGCAGCTTTCTCACCTCGCGCTCGAACTTGAGCTTCTGGTTCTCCATGACCCGCTTTTCGCCCTCCACCCGGTCCTTCTGCTCTCGAAGAGCGAGGTTACGCTCCTCTAGCTGGCGCATCCGGTCCATCAGGTAGCGCGAAAAATCAGCGCCGACTCTCGATTCGTCCATGGGATCTCCAAAGCGTATTTAACGTTGACTGCTATTAAACTTTTCCGAGTTGAACTGATATGCAGTGTGAGATATGCGGTGCAGAAGTCTCCGGGAGCCAAAAAAGAGTGGTGATCGACGGGTCTGAACTGCAGGTCTGCAACACCTGCGCCCGGTTTGGAGAGGTCCTAGACAAGTTTTCACCTGTGCCGAGGAAGGTCATCCCCCAGGAGAGGGCCTTCAGGGCTGCGCCGAAGCCCAGGCCCCGTCGCGACGAGTTCAGGGAGATGCCCGAGATAGTTCCCGAATACGGCCGGATCGTAAAAGAGGCCAGGGAGGGGATGGAGCTGACCCCCGAGGAGCTGGGGCAGAAGATCAAGGAGAAGGCCTCCCTCATCAGGAAGATAGAGCGGCACGAGATCGTACCCGAGGACTCGGTGAGGATCAAGCTCGAGAGGGAGCTGAACGTGAAGCTGACCGACAAATTGAGCGACGAGGACTGGAAGGCGGGGAAGGGCGGCCGGGGCGTAACCTTGGGCGACATCGCCTTCATCAAGAAGAGATGACGACTAGAAGCGTAGCTTGGGCGGCGAAGATCCTCCTGGAAGGGGGGACCGCCGTCTACCCTACGGAGACGGTCTACGGGATAGGCGCCTCGGTCTTCATCCCCAAGGCGGTGGATAGGGTCTTCGAGATCAAGGGCCGTCCCCGGAATACCCCCCTCTCGGTGGCGGTGGCCAGCTTCGAGATGATGGAGGCCGTCGCTTCGGTCAGCGAAGAAGACCTCCCCATCCTCCGAAAGATCCTCCCCGGCCCTGTGACCGTCCTCCTCGATAGGAGGCCGGACCTACCCGATGCGGTGACGGCGGGATCGGCCCAGGTGGGGATAAGGTACCCCGACCACCCGGTGGCCCTGGAATTGATCGGCCTGGCAGGGCCGATCACATCGACCTCCGCAAACCTATCGGGCCGACCTCCCCCCGCCAGCCTCGAGGAGCTGGACCCAGAGATCGTCCGGGCCGTCGACGTCATCCTGGACGGAGGAAGATCGGAGTATTCCACCCCGTCGACCCTCATAGACCTGAGGTCGGGGAGAGTGATCAGGGAGGGGGCTGGGATGGAGAGGGTCCGGGAGGTCCTGGGATGAGGTTGAGGATCAGGGACTTCTTCCAGACCGTCGACGGCTGGATATTCGCCGTCGTCGACTACCACCACCCCGAGGGGATCAGGTCGATCCTGAGGTACGTCCCCGACCCGGGAGGAGAGAGGGATGCTGGAGGCGTACGATACCGCAAGCTCGACTTCGAAGAGGCCTACGATCTTCTCCGAAAGGAGAGGCCGGAGTACGTCCAGGACGTTCACGTCGTCCCGGAGGAAGAGATCCGCCGAATCTATCGCCCCGATGAAGAGCTTCCGAAGGCAGCGGAGAGGGACGGCCGGATAGCCGAGATCGTATCGGTCCTGAGGAAGGGGGGGGTCCCTGATGGGAAGATGGGGATCACGGGCTCGGTCCTGGTGGGGCTTGAGGGGCCTGCCTCGGATATAGACTTCCTCGTCTACGGAGCCGCCTGGTGGCGGGCGAGGGACGTTCTGGCCGCCGCCAAAGAGGAGGGGGGGAGGATCCGGGATCTCGACGAGGCGACCTGGGATAAGATATACAGGAAGAGAGTTCCAGATATCGACCGGCGCGAGTTCGTCCTCCACGAGAGGAGGAAGGGGAACCGGGGGCTTGTCGACGCAACCTACTTCGACCTCCTCTTCACCCGGGACTGGGACCAGATCGCCCCCCCCTTCCCTCCGGGGGAGAAGAAGGGGAGGCTGAAGATCGAAGCCACCGTCCTGGATGCAGAGTTCGCCTTCGACAACCCCGCCGTCTTCGAGATCGACCACCCGGAGATCTCGGCGATCCTCTGCTACACCCACACCTACGCAGGCCAGGCGGTGCCGGGGGAGAGGATCGAGGCCTCGGGGGTCGTCGAAGAGACGGCGGACGGCAAGAGGCTGGTAGTGGGTACGACGAGAGAGGCTAAAGGAGAGTGGATCCGATCCCTGACCCTTCTGGAGAAGGCCTCATCAAGATAGTAGAGGGGCTGAAGAGGGCATGGAGGCTTGACGTCGACGTGGAGGTGGTGATCTCCGAGGAGCCCTTCGTCCTGGGGAGGACGGTCCATTATGGGGAAGGCTACCGGATATACCTCTCGGAGCCGGAGCCCTACCCCCTCCTCCACGAGTTCTACCACATCCTCTTCGAGGAGAAGGTGATGAAGCGCCAGATCGGCCTGGGATGCGAGTTCTGCAGCAAGATCGTCTTTGAGATGATGAACGTCCTCGTCGATCTCGCTATAGAGAAGGTGGTATACAGGACCGATCCCGAGATATTTCCCGCCTACTTTCCCAGGGCGATCGAGAACCTGGACCGGATCGCCAGGTGCGGCGTCCTCTCCTTCGACCCCGCCCGGACCTTCGCCTACAACCTCTACCTGGAGACGGCGATTAGAGAGCTCTACCCCGGCTTGAGGGGCGGCTACGACTTCTGGGAGAGGATCGACCTTTCGCAGCCGATGAGGGAGGAGGTGGAATCGGCCCTGACGGTGGCCGGAGAATTTGTCCGGGAGAGGCCTTCGACGTGGCAGGAGATCTCCGCCTCTGCCGTAGACCTATCCTGGCCGATCTTCGGGGCGGACGTCATGGTGATCGAGTCTAAAGACGAGTGGAGGATAGTATGCAACACCGACCACATCGAGGCGAAGAGGAAGGTATCGGAGATGATCGAACTCCTCAAGTCCCTATCCCGGTCCTGGGGGCGAGGAGGCGGCCCGGGTGGATAGAGAGTTAGTTAAGGGTAGAGATCATAAGGGGGTCGTAAAGATGCCAGAGCTTGAAGGCCGAGAGGGATCTCGCCGCCGATAGGAGAGAGGTTTTCCATGTTATTTGAGGTCAAGCCCTTCGATATAGAGATTGGACAGTACAAGGTCATGCTCAACCTCGCCGACGCGAGGGAGATGGGGATGAACGCCGGCGATCGGGTCCGAGTTAAGGCTAAAGGCGCCTCCTTCACCGCGATCCTGGACGTCACCACCCAGATGCTGGAGCCGGGGAAGGTCGGCATCTTCACCGAGGCCCACGTGAAGATCGGGGAGGCGAAGGAGGTGGATATAGCTCCGGCCGCAAAGCCCACCTCCGTCGGCTACATAAAGAAGATGATGGACGAGGTGAAGCTCACCGAGGACCAGATAAGGACGATCGTCCAGGACATCGTAGACAACAACCTCAGCGACGTCGAGATCTCCGCCTACCTGACCACCCTCTACATAAGAAACCTGGACTCTCAGGAGACGGAGTGGCTGACGAGGGCGATGATCGATACCGGGGAGCGGATCCACTTCGACACCCACCCCGTGGTGGACAAGCACAGCATAGGAGGGGTCCCCGGAAACAAGGTCTCCCTCCTGATAGTCCCGATCGTCGCCGCCGCAGGCCTCCTCATCCCCAAGACCAGCTCCAGGGCGATCACCGGGGCGGGGGGGACCTCGGACCTGATGGAGATCCTAGCCCCCGTCGAGTTCAACGCCGACGAGATCAAGGAGATCGCGGAATCGGTGGGAGGGATCCTCGCCTGGGGCGGAGCGACGAACATAGCCCCCGCCGACGACAAGCTGATCAAGGCCGAGTACGCCCTCAGCATCGACCCATACAGCCAGATGCTGGCTTCGATAATGTCGAAGAAGGGGGCGGTGGGCGCCGACTCGGTGGTGATGGACATGCCGGTGGGGCCGGGGACGAAGCTTCCGACCGCCGCCGAAGGCAGGTCGATGGCAAAAGACCTCATCGACCTGGGGGATCGGCTCGGGATCAGGGTCGAGTGCGCCATGACCTTCGGCGGATCCCCCGTCGGAAGGACCGTTGGCCCCGCCCTGGAGGTGAAGGAGGCTCTGACGATGCTGGAGAGCGGCCAGGGACCCAACAGCCTCCGGGAGAAGAGCCTCTCCCTCGCCGGGATCCTCCTGGAGATCGGCTGCACCTCGGGGATGGGGTGCGTCGCCGCCCGGGGGGAGGGGAGGGCGATGGCCGAGAGGATCCTCACCAGCGGCAAAGCCCACGAGAAGATGATGGAGATCATCGAGGCTCAAGGAGGAGACCCGACCGTCAAGAGCGAGGATATCGAGATCGGCGAGTATTCCCAGGATATCCTCGCCCCGACGAACGGCTACATCATCTCCTTCGACAACAAGAGGATCGTCGAGATAGCGAGGAACGCCGGCGCCCCCGCCGACAAGAAGGCCGGGGTGAGGATCCACAAGAAGATGGGCCAGATGGTGAAGAAGGGAGAGCCGGTCCTGACGATATACTCGAGCAAAGACTGGGACGTCCATAGGGCAGCGAGCGACGCCCTCCGGGATATGCCGATCGTCGTCGAGGGGATGCTCCTGGAGAGGTATCCGAGGTACTCCCAGATCTAGCCGGCGGGCGAGGAACCTTTTATAAGGTCTGTCGATAGACCCGGGGGGCATGAAGGTTGCCGTCATCTACCACCCGGACTTCGGGTCGAAGGGGCACAGCGTCCTGAAGGCCAGGATTAAGCCCTCCTTTGAGGCTCTGGAGAGATCGGGTCTTCTGGAAGGGGAAGACGTCCAGGTCTTCTCGGCCGAGGCCGCCCCCCTCGCCCTCGTCGAGAGGGCCCATACAAGAGAGCATATGGAGAGGATGAGGACCGAGCCCTCCGAGAGGATGTACCACGACGTCGCCCTCCTATCGGCAGGGTCGGTCCTCAGGGCGGCGGAGATGGTGGCGAAGGGCGACGCTTACCACTCCTTCGCCTACACCGGGACCGCAGGCCACCACGCGAGCCCCGGTAGCTGCTGGGGGTTCTGTTACTACAACGACGTCGCCATCGCCATAATGAGGCTGCGGGAGATGGGCCTGGCGCGGTTCCTGATCGTCGACGTCGACCCCCATTTCGGCGACGGGACGAGGAACTTCTTCGGCGACGATCCGCTTGTATACCACGTCAACTTCAACCACCAGCAGAGCTCGAACTATGACGGCGAAAAGAGGAACCACGATATAGGGATCGGGTTCGACGCCGATGACGAGACCTTCTTGAGGGAGCTCTCCGCCGCCATGGAGATGGCAAACGACTTCGATTTTCAGATCTGCTTTGTCGTATTCGGCCACGACTCCCACGCCGACGACTACGGCGGCTTTGAGCTGACGACGGCGGCGTACCCCAAGATGGCGAGGATCATCAAGGAGGCCTCTGGCGAGAGGGGGATCGTCTTCGTCCTCAGCGGAGGGTCCGTCCCCGAGGTGGCGTCGAAGGCCATCCCCGAGGTTATATCCGTCCTCGCGGGGAGGTGAAGACGGGTGAAGATGGGTTCGAGCTGTTACAGCTGCATCCTCGACCGGGCGAAGTTCGAATCTGACCTCCTCTTCTCCGACGATGAGGCTAAGAGGGAGGCGATGGAGGAGCTCCTCGACTTCATGGTCCTCTCCAAGGGGGCGGTCCCCTCGTTGGTGGGGACGCAGCGCGAAGAGATCATGAAGAGGAGGAGCAATAACCCCGACCCCTACCTGGAGATGAAGGAGGAGAGCAACCAGGTGGCCACCGCCCTCCTCCCCCTCACGAAGAAGTTCTACGACGGGGCAAAAGATAAGCTGGAGGCGCTGATCAGGATAGCCGCCGCCGGAAACTCCATGGAGTGGGGGGTGAAGGGCCACGACTTCGACGTCGACTCCTTCGAGGGGGCGTTCTGCGAGACTCTGAGAGAGAACCTGGACGGAGACCTCCAGGAGGTCCGCCGCCGGATAGACCGGTTCGACGAGATCCTCTACCTCACCGACAACGCCGGGGAGATCGTCTTCGACCTCTTTGTCATCGATCGGCTGACGGAGATGGGAAAAAGGGTCGTCATAGGACCGAAGACCGCCCCCATATTAAACGACGTCACCGCCGATGAATTGGAGAAGATGACCCGCCACCCCATCGAGGCGACGGGGCCTGTCATCGGCCTATCCCTGGAGAAGGTGAGGCCCAAGCTCTTCGACCTCCTGATGGACGGAGGCGTCCTCGTCATCGCAAAAGGGATGGGAAACTTCGAGACGATCACCGAGTTTGAAGGTCTCTTGAAAGGGAGGCTCATCTACGTCATGCGGGCGAAGTGCGACCCCGTCGCCGAGGCCCTGGGGGTTGCCCGGGGGAGCCTGGCGGTGAGGTCCGCCTGAGCGAGGCGGGGCGGCCTCATCATCCTATCATCCCCAGTCATCCGTATCCGGCATGGCGATCTTCCTCTCGTCGGGGGAGCTTTCGTTCCAAATCGTCCCTTTTCGGCTCCTCCGCCCTCATCCATCCCAGGATCTCCATCGGGACGTCCAGGCCGAGGAGGTCGCTGGTGGCTCCGATCAGCCCCTCCGCCGCCGAGAGGTCGACGGCCTTCTCGCCGTCGGTCTTCCCCATGAGGCAGACGCCCCGGATCCCGTAGAGGGGGGCGAGGCCGACGAGGATCCCGTTCAAGCCTCCCACGATACCGTTGCGGAGGAGGGCGAACCCTTCATCTTCCAGAGCCCTGGCGAGGACCGGATCGGTGGCGACGGCGTAGACCGCATCTTCGGAGCTTCCGACGTAGGCGGCCAGGGTCACTATGTCCGTCACATCGTAGGAGGCGAGGGCCTTCAGGATCTCTCCTGCCAGGTTGTACATGTGGGGCGGCTGCAGGGGCTGGGCGTCGCCGCATAGAAGCAGAAGGTCGTCCCTCCCTTCGGGGGCCTTCAGCTCCACCTGGATCGCCCTGGCTATACCCTCCTCCACCGGGACCTCGGGGGGAAAGCCGGTGGAGACCATCAGCTGAAAGGTCCGGCACTCGAGAGCCGAGGCTATGTAGTCTGCCGCCACCTTCCCGACGCTTCCTATGCCGGGCATCCCGCCGATGCAGACACACTGGCCGAAGATCTTCTGAAGCATATGATTTCCCGTTGACCTAGTGGCCCACAGCCCGGATGATCCAGTTGGCAGGTAGGAACTCCTCAGAATCTTCGATCTGGATCGCCGCGAGGAAGAGTTCTCCTGTCTTTATGTCGTAGTAGTACGAATTGCCTTCTGCCCGGTTGAAGTCCACGCCCACCCAGACGGCTCCTCGATCGTAGAAGCATACGTAGAAGTCGCCGTTTACGACTATGGAGGGAACTTCGATTACACCGACCCCCGGCTCTCCCTGATTGGCGAAATAGGGGAGATGAGAATCGCTGAACCTGTAGAGGAGGTTTAAGTTCTCGTCCCTGATCTCCAGAGATATTATCTGATCATCAGGGAGGATATCGTCCTCACCATACGGGACCAAGCTCCAGATCTCAACCGCATCTAGGGTCCAGCCCGATCTCGGCGGAGTGAACATAACCGCCTCTCCAACCGTCAGATATCCCGGACTGCGATAGGTATCGACGTTCACCATAGTATCGTTCCCGCTGTCCCGGATCAATATATTCTGTCCCGCCTCCTGGGCGATGGACGGGCCGGCCAGAGTGAGGGCAGCGGATATGACGGCTGCCAGAAGCAATATCGTCTTCTTCAAAGGATCACCATCTCCAATTGGATCTCCAAATATATAGGTGATGGCGCAATATACAGTCACATCGACCCGCACCCCTCCGATGCCCCGTCAGACGAAAGGCGGATCTACCCCCATCCCCCATCCTCTCTCCCATGCGAAGCTTCGTAGTGGTGGGAAACCTCGCGACGACGACCCCAGACTTCTCCCTGGAGGACATCCCCGGAACCTCAGGACGGCTCGACATCCTCTGCCGGTGCATCAACTCCGCCTTCGTCCTATCCCACGGGATAAGAAGGGACGTCCAGATCTACCTGATCCTCCGAGGCGGCGGTGCCCCAAAAACCATTCGGCTCCAGGGGCGGGACCTCCGCCACCTCAACCCCGACGAGAGGACTACGGCAGCGCTCCTGAAGAAGGCCCTTGCTCTGGAGTCGGACGCCAAATGGCGGAGGTCGACGCCGGGGATCTTCGTCCGGAGAGGGGACCTGGCGGACCTTGAGGTCTGGGGAGAGGGAACGACCTACTATTTAAGAGAGGACGGAATTGACCACCGAGGTGTCCTCACCGCCGGGGACGGCACCTTCGTCCTCGGAGACCACATCGGCCTTTCGGCGGAGGACGAGGGATTCCTCGAGGGTCTTGACGCGAAGATAGTCTCCGTAGGTCCCAGGAGCCTCCACGCCGACCACTGCATAGTCCTGGTAAATAACGAGCTGGATAGATTCGAGGCGACGGTTCAATAAGGAACGTCGATAGACGAAGCGGTCCGGTAAGAAGAGATGGACGAGACGAGATTAATGGACGAGACGAGATTAATGGACGAGACGAGATTAATGGACGAGACGGGATGAATCGAAGAGATGTAATGAATGGACGGAAGAGAGACGGGTCAAAATGAAGACCGATGATATGGAGAAGGAGGTCGCGGACCTTGGAGAGACGGCCAGGAGGATCCTGCGCCTCGGCCCCATCTGCGACAGCTGTCTTGGGCGGCAGTTCGCGATGCTCTCGACGGGCCTGACGAACGCCGAGAGGGGGAGGGCGATCAAGACCTTCCTCTCCATGGCCGGGTCCCTCGACGAATCGGGCCGGGATCTCTTGACGCTCCTCGCCGGAAGCTCCAGGTCCGCGAGGCTGAAGCTGGGGATGGAGGGCGAGCCTGATAGCTGCTGGGTCTGTCTCGGGGAGATGGAGCCGGAGAGGCTCGACCGGTGGGCAGAGGCGGCGGAGAGGGAGCTACGCCACCTCGAGCACGAGACCTTCCTCGTAGGCACCAAGATGAGCGGCCTCCTCGCCGAGAACGAGGAGCTGATCCTCGCCGACGGCGGATCGATCCACGCCGAGCCGATGAAGTCCGAGCTGAACCGGGAGGTGGGAAAGAGGATAGCCGAGAGGACGAAAAAGTCCACCAGCTTCAGCTCTCCGGAGGTTCTGGCCATCCTGAACCTGGAGGATGGCAGGGTGGCGGTCCAGGTCGCCTCCCTGTACATCCGGGGAAGGTATCGGAAGCTCGCCCGGGGATTTCCCCAGACCAGATGGCCCTGTCGCGATTGCGGCGGGTCCGGCTGCGAAGGCTGCGGCTTTTCCGGAAGAAGGTACCGGGAGTCGGTGGACGAGCTGATAAGAGACCCCATCATCGAGGCCGCGAGGTGCGAAGATACGGTATTTCACGGCTCGGGGAGGGAGGATATCGACGCGAGAATGCTGGGGACGGGCAGGCCCTTCGTGGTGGAGGCGGTCTCTCCCCGGGTCAGGACGGTGGACCTGGCCCGCCTCCGAGAGGAGATCAACCGGCGGGCCGGAGGCAAGGTGGAGGTCGATGACCTCGAGTTCACAGAAAAAGCCACCGTCGAGGAGCTTAAGAAGGCGCTCTTTGAGAAGACCTACAACATCCTGGTGGAGTTCGAGGGGGAAGTGACAGAAGAAAAGCTTAAATCAGTTCTTGACAAACTGGTCGGCTTGGTTGAACAGCGCACGCCAACCCGAGTATCTCACCGGAGGGCCGACAAGGTACGCAAGAGGGAGGTCCTCGACCTCCGCCTCGACCAGTTCTCGGGTAAGGCCGCCAGGATCACCCTCCGGGGCACGAGCGGCCTTTACGTAAAAGAGCTGGTATCTGGAGACGGTGGGAGAACGAGGCCGAGCCTGGCTGGGCTTCTAGGATCTGGAGCAAGGGTTGTAGAGCTGGACGTTACAAATGTAGGTGGAGAGGCAGATGCCCAAATCACACGGTGTACGAAAACGGACTAGAGACAAGCTGAGCAAATCGGTCAGAGCACGGGGGATCTCTCCCGTCAGCAGGGCGATCCAGGACTTCGAAGACGGAGCCATGGTCCACATCGTTCTGGACCCGAGCATTCACAGGGGGATGCCAAACCCCAAGTTCCACGGTAAGACCGGAAAGGTCCTGGGAAGGCGGGGGAGGGCTTACGTCCTGGAAGTCAGGGACGGGGACGCCAGAAAGACCGTCATATCCCTTCCTGAACACCTGAAACCCCAGAATTGAGATGATAGTTAAAAAAATTTTGAGCGAAGAGCTCATGACTCTCTCCGATGTCAGGGAGGCTCTGGAGGAGATTAGGCTTCGCAGGGCCGAAGAGCCAGAGGAGCTCGGCTACGAGCTGCGCAGAGCGATAAAGCACGCCGATATCTTCTCTCAGGGGACGGCAGAGGAGAGCCGCATCATGAGAGAGGAGCTCTTAGGGCTTCAGAAGATGACGCCGGAGATCGCGACCAAGATCACCGATGTCAGGCCGAAGACCAAAGACGAGATCAGGGCGCTCTACGCGAAAGAGCGGTTCACCCTATCAGAAGAGGATCTGGACGCCATCCTCGACATAGTTCTGAGGGCATAAAGATCCGATCGAGGGGATGATGATGACTCCGGAGAGGCCTCCGCGGCGCGAAGAGACGGCTTGGGTTCTCGACTACCTACCCTACGGCCACGTCTCAGACGCCATGGGCCGGTATCAGAAGAGGCCCATAGTCCAGGGGGTAGGAGAGAGGGACTTCGTCCTGATGGAGATGAGCCCGAAGGAGGGGGCGGTCCCCGAGATCGGCGTCAAGGCGATCCTGGTGGGAAAAGACCGCCCGATCATTGACCGGGTCAACCGGAGGATAGGCTTCGAGGATCTATCCTCGGGGGCAAAGGTGGAGCTCCCCTACGCCCTCCAGAAGATCGTCCTGGATAAAGAGGAGTTCTACCTCCGCTTCTTCAACGAGGCAGGCCCCCTGACCACCAGGATGCACGCCCTGGAGCTCTTGCCCGGCATCGGGAAGAAGCTGATGTGGGCGGTCCTAAACGAGCGGAAGAAGGGCCCCTTCAAGAGCTTTGAGGACCTAACCGAGAGGGTGAAGGGGATCTACAACCCCGAGAAGCTCATCGCGAAGCGGATCGAAGACGAGATCGCCGACGACCGGATCAAGTACCGGATTTTCACCGCAGATCCCCGCCGACGGTGAATGGGTCAGCGAATCTGGTAGCCCCTTAAGAGGATGATCTGATTTTCGAGGGGGCGGCCAGGGAGTTGAAGAAGCTAGGTCAGAACTTTCTCGTCGACGGGCGGGTCATCGCCCGGATCGGCGATTACGCTTCCCTCACCGAGGAGGACAGGGTCCTGGAGATCGGTCCTGGGACCGGTAACCTCACCAGGATCCTCTCGGCCCGGGCGGGCAAGGTCTACGCCATCGAGATCGACCCCGGTCTCGCCTCGGCCCTGGAGGGGCGCCATCCGAACGTCGTGGTGACGAGGGGAGACGCCCTGAAGGTCCCCCTCCCGGATTATAACAAGGTGGTATCCAACCTCCCATACCAGATCTCTTCGAAGATCACCTTCCGGATTCTGAAGAGGCCCTTCGATCTTGCGGTGCTCATGTACCAGAGGGAGTTCGCCGAGAGGATGGTGGCTTTTCCGGGGACCAAGGAGTACGGGAGGCTCACCCTCAACGTCTCCTTCCGGGCCGAGGTCGAGATCCTCGAGATCGTCCCCAGGGGGGCGTTCCGGCCTATGCCGCAGGTAGAATCGGCGATCGTCCGCCTCCGGCCGCGAAAGACGCCTATCCCCGTCGACGAGAAGGCCTTTGACGATATCACCCGTGTTCTCTTCTCCATGAGGAGGAAGAAGGTCAAGAGATCCCTGGCGGCTATGGGAGCCTCCCTGGGTGCTCTATCGCGGATCGATCCCGAGATCCTGGATAGGAGGCCCCAGGAGCTGACCCTTGAGGATGTCACCCTCATCGCGAGGACGATCTCCGGATAGGCGGCGGGGAAGGGGGGTTACACCCGGCTCTTCGAACCTCGATTTTTTATACTCACCTGCCCAACCTACAGCCGATGATAGCATCTGTTGAGCGCTCGCAGGTCTCGGGGGAGGTGGCGGTCCCTCCCTCCAAGAGCTATACCCACAGGGCGATCACCATCTCCGCCCTCGGGCCCGGAGGCTCGGTGAAGCGGCCCCTTCTCTCCGCCGACACCAGGGCCACCATCGCCGCCGCCGAGGCCCTGGGGGCGGAGATCGCGATAGAGGGCGAAACGCTGGTAGTGGCCGGCGTTGGAGGAAGGCCGAAGACCCCGGAGAACGTCATCGACGTCGAGAACTCCGGAACCACCCTCCGGATCATGGCGGCGGTGGCGGCCCTCACCGATGGAGCCGTCCTGACGGGAGACGCCTCCATCCGGCGCAGACCCAACGGCCCCCTCTTGAAATCCCTAAACGACCTCGGTGCCGAAGCGTTCTCGATAAAGAGGAACGAATGCGCTCCCCTGGTGGTCCGGGGAAAGATCCGGGGGGGGAGGACGGTCCTCGACGGGAGGGTGAGCTCCCAGTTCCTCTCTGCCCTCCTCATATCCTGCCCCCTCGCCGAGGACGACGCCGAGATCGTCATCGACGGAGAGCTGAAGTCCCGCCCCTACGCCGAGATCACCCTGGAGATGCTGGAGGAGGCGGGGGCAAAGGTCGAGACCGACTTCAAGAGGTTCTTCATCCCGGGCGGCCAGAGGTACCGGCTCGAGGAATACACCGTCCCCGGCGACTTCTCCTCCGCCTCCTACCTCCTGGCTGCGGCGGCGGTGACCGGTTCGCGCCTGATGGTCCGGGGGCTGCGCCCCTCAAGACAGGGGGACTCGGCGATCGTATCCATCCTCCGGGATATGGGGGCGAAGATCTCCTGGGACCAGGAGAAGGGCGACCTCGTCATCGAAGGGGGGGATCTGGAGGGGGTGGAGGTGGACGCGAGCCTCACCCCAGACCTCGTACCCACCATAGCGGTCCTGGGATCTCTTGCGAGGGGGAAGACCGTCGTCAAGAACGCCGAGCACGTCCGCCACAAGGAGACGGACCGGCTTTCGGCTATGGCGATGGAGCTCTCCAAGATGGGGGCGGATATCGAGGAGAGGCCCGACGGCCTCGTCATTGAAGGGGGGAGGCTTGGAGGAGCGATCGTCTCTGGCCATCACGACCACAGGATCGTCATGGCCCTGACGGTGGCGGGGCTCGCCGCCGGGGATACCAGGATTGATACGGCAGAATCGGTATCGGTATCCTACCCGAGCTTCTTTGAGGATATGGCAAGGATCGGTTGCCTCGTCGAGGTCGGCGGATAAAGAGCGGCAAAGCCCTCCATAAGTCTTATGTACCAGTAGCGAATCTCTCGCTTGGATTGGCGTTTGCAGTTGATTCGCCCCATCGGCGGCTGGCCGATGCGCGGGCGGCGTCGGACTATGATCCGGGGCTGCTCCAGAAGGCCTACCAGGCCTGAGATTTCTGGAGGAATGATTTGCCAGAAGATAATGAAGAGCTGAAACATATAGTGCGGATACTGAATGTGGACTTAAACGGTCACAGGCCCGTTCAGATGGCGCTCACCGGCATTAGGGGGATGGGCAGAAGGAACGCCCGGCTCCTATCCCAGAAGGCTGATATCGACCCCAATGAGACCCTGGGGCTCCTCTCAGACGAGGCGATATCGAGGCTGAGAGAGGTCGTGGAGGCTGCCCAGAGCCACCTCCCGGTCTGGATGACCAACAGGAGAAAAGACCTCCTCACCGGCGAGGATAAGCACTTGATGGGAACCGATCTCGTCCTCACCCAGAGGGAAGAGATGGATATAATAAGAAAGACCCGGAGCTACAGGGGGATCAGGCACGAGCGCGGCCTCCGCGTCAGGGGCCAGAAGACCAGATCCACCGGGCGAAGGGGCGCCACCGTCGGCGTCAGCAGGAAGAAGAAGTGATGGAGGCGGGTTATTATGGGATATCCTGGTAAGTGTAGGAAGAGTTACGATACCCCGCGCCACCCTTGGGAAGCCGACAGGATGGCTTCCGAGCTGGAGCTTGTCAAGAACTACGGGCTGCGGAACAAGAGAGAGGTCTGGAGAGCTCAGAGCCTAATCCGGAAGTACCGGCGCGTAAGCCGTCACCTTCTGGCTGCCATAGCCCGGGGAGAGACGAAGCTAGAGGCTCAGGCGACGGACGTCCTGGAACATCTCAAAAACTACGGTATGATGAAGGAAGACGGCGACCTCGACTCCGTCCTCTCCATAAAGGTGGAGGACCTCCTGGAGAGGAGGCTTCAGACCCAGGTATACCGGCAGGGGCTGGCCAAGTCCCTCAGGCAGTCTCGCCAGTTCATCACCCACGGCCACATTCAGATCACCGGCCGGAAGGTGACCGTCCCCGGATATTACGTGAAGAGAGGCGAGGAGATGACCATCGATTACTACCCTGGCTCCCCCATGGCTCAGGAGGCTCATCCTGAGAGGGCTGCCAGAATACCCAAGGTGGAAGGATAAACATGGCAGAAGGAAAATGGGGCGTCGCCCACATATACGCCTCCTTCAACAACACCATCATCACCATAACCGACCTGACCGGCGCGGAGACGATCGCCAAGATCTCGGGCGGGATGGTGGTCAAGGCCGCCAGAGACGAGAGCTCCCCCTATACTGCGATGCAGATGGCGGGGCAGATCGCCGAGCAGGCGATGACCAACGGGATCATAGGCGTCCACGTCAGGGTCAGGGCCCCCGGCGGGAACCGGCAGAGGTCTCCAGGACCCGGTGCCCAGGCGGCGATCAGAGCTCTGGCGAGAGCAGGGCTGAAGATAGGAAGGATCGAGGACGTGACACCCATCCCCCACGACGGCACTAAGCCCTCTGGCGGAAAGAGGGGGAGACGGGTGTAAGCTTTGAAGGTGGAACTCTTAGAGCTCGGAGAGGACCGGGTGAGGTTCCTCCTCAGGGGGGTGACGCCAGCCTTTGCCAACGGCATAAGGAGGGCCTGCCTCGCGGAGGTACCGTCCCTCGCCATCGATGAGATAAGTATTTATGACAATACATCGGTCCTCTTCGACGAGCAGCTCTCCCTGAGGCTGGGGCTTGTGCCCATCAAGGCCGAGGACCTCAGCCTGTATAGGGTCTCAGAAGAGTGCGACTGCGGCGGCGCCGGTTGTCCAGCCTGCCAGGTGGGGATGACCCTCACGGCAGAGGGGCCCTCCACCGTCCACTCTGGAGACCTGAGGTTTGGAGATCCGGCGGTTAAGGTCGCCTTCGAGAAGATACCCCTAGCCATCCTGGGGGAGGGCGAGAAGCTGATGCTGGAGGGGATCGTCACCCTCAACCGGGGGTCGGTCCACACCAAATGGCAGGCAGGGACCCAGTGCGGCTACAAGAACCTCCCAGACATCAGGATCAGCGAAGATTGTGAGGGCTGCGGAAAGTGCGCCGATGTCTGCCCCCGCGAGATCCTGGTGATCGAAGAGGGGGAGGGAAGGGTGAAGGTCACCGACCCCACCAGCTGCTCCCTGTGCAAGCTCTGTGTGGTCGAGTGCGAAACCGGCAGAATAAAGGTCGTTCCCATCGAGGACGTCTTCGTCATGAAGATCGATACCGACGGATCGATCTCAGCAAAAGACCTCGTGATAGGGGCCGCGACCGAGATCAAGAGGCGCGCTTCGTCGCTGAGCGAGCAGCTGAGCGACCTCGCATAAGATGCGCTGAAAGAAGATCATCATCATCAAACCCAAGGGCGGGGGTTGCCAAGCCAGGTCAAAGGCGCAAGGTTGAGGGCCTTGTCTCGCAGGAGTTCGTGGGTTCGAATCCCATCCCCCGCACCAATTTACTAGTAATCTTTAAATAACAAGATGCCCAAGTATATCCTTGGTGGGTATCTTGGTTAAACCTGACAAGTCTCGTTATGTCTACGTCTACCTTCCTTCCACAGAGGATAAGAAGCGATGGGATAACCTCGCCTCCGAGGCCGGTTTACCCCTCTCGAAGTTTGTGATCGAGATCGTGGAGAACGCTCTGGCGGATGAGGCGGAGATCAAACCTCGCGCAGAGCTCGTCAAGCAGCTCGGCTCTCTGAGGGACATGATCAGGAAGCTCCAGGAGGAGCTGAAGCTCAAAAACATCGTCCTCGATAAGTACGAGAACGAGCTGAAAAGGTATCGGAGCGCCGCTTTCCTTGAAGACGATTTTGAGGGCGCCAGGAAGTACAGCCGGGAGCTCATAAAGATACTGAAACGCGGCGACCTTGTTGATAACTACCGGCTTCTCGAAGAGCTCGGGATCGATCCGCGGGAAGCCGACATCGTGAAGGCGGTATCGACGGAGCTAGAAAACCTGGAGACTTACGGGCTCATCACCTCATCGCCGAGAGGTTGGAGGTGGGTGGGATGATGGAGAAGGCCTCTGACAGGAGCTCCTCAGAGCTCGACTCCCTACTTCACGAGGACCTGATAGAGCAATACCAGGAAGATAGCGAGATCCGGGGGCTATCGCCGGAATCGACTCGAAGGTACCTCTCATCGATAAGGATCTACGTCCAGTTCCTCGAAGATAACGGGATGGATCTCCTCGGGGCCGATAGAAACACCATCCGCAAGTTCCTCGAATACCTCCGAAAAGTCCGAGACGTCCACCAGAAGACGATCGAGAACTACTTCACCGGGCTATCGGGTTTCTACGATTTTCTTGAGTACGAGGGGCACGTGGACAAGAACCCCGTCCATTCGGTGAGGAAGAGGTATCTGAGGAGGTACAAGGACAATGACGATGGTCAGATGAGAAAGCTCATCTCCATCGAAGAGATGACCCACCTCATCAACTCCACCATGGACATCCGCGACAAGGCGATCATCACCCTCCTCGCGAAAACGGGGATCAGGCGAAAGGAGATGATAACTCTCGACTTCGACGACATCGACTGGGTGGAGCAGAGCATCAGGCTGAAGCCGACGCCCAAGAGGACGAACCGGATAGTCTTCTTCGACGACGAGACCGCCTTCATCCTGAAGAGGTGGCTACGGGCGAGGGCGTCCCGGAACGGCGGCGACTCAAAAGCCCTCTTCACCAACAGCACCGGCGGAAGGCTGAATAGGAACGGCGTCTACACAGCCATCACCAAGGCGGCGGAGCGGGCCGGCATCCACAAGCCCGAGTCGGATCGGATGGAGGATCACTTCTCGCCTCATTGCTGCAGACACTGGTTCACCACCCACATGAGACGATCGGGGATGCCTCGCGAATTCATCCAGGAGCTCCGGGGGGACGTGCGGAAGGAGGCGATCGACATCTACGACCACATCGACAAGAAGGAGCTAAGAGAGAGTTACCTTGCGCATATACCGCAGCTAGGGATATAGGCGATCTTCGGCCTTTCTCCCGCCCCCCTTTCTTTTCTGAGTCTAACCGTTGCACTGTCTACCCCTCCTCGACCAGAGGGTCTCCCCCAGAAAGTCGGGATCGCAGGGCCGCTATAGAATAGATCTGCCTCTCTGCTATTTATATAACGCCTCGATATTCAAATCTCTTATCCAATCCTGGAGTGTCATATCCTGGAGGTCTCCTCACTATCTCTGGCGCTTCGATCCGACTTCCTGGGGGCTCTGGTGGCCTATTGCTTCTGGGTCTTGACGACCCTGATGGCTCCCCTCCACGCCCTTCCTGCGGTTATGTGATTATCTCCCCACCTTGATACCGGGGGATCGAAACGTCGTTATAGGCGATCCAGGCTCCTGCATCTCCACTTACTGCTGCAGACACTGGTTCACCACCCACATGAGGAGATCGGGGATGCCCCGCGAGTTTATCCAGGAGCTACGTGGCGACGTGAGGAAGGAGGCCATAGACATCTATGATCACATCGACAAGAAGGAGCTTCGCGAAAGCTACCTCGCGCACATACCGCAGCTGGGGGTGATTTAATTATTCTCTTCTGGCCTTCTTCCTAAGTATTTGACCTGCAGAAAATGGGCTATTTATTTTTCTCTGTATTTTTCTAATAGATTTCTCCAACTCGAAATGGTCATCAATGATCTTACTAAGAATATTAGTTACATCATTAATATCAAGTTCTTTCGATTCATTTTCCAGGAAATATAAGAAAGAAATGAAATCTAAAATTTTCATAGTTTTCCAAACATCAAAATAAGTTTCTCGTTCTTTTTTACTCAATTCGTCCAAGAATGCTTTTATGATTTCTGCTTCGGGAGGGTTTTTCATATTAGGGATATTTGAAATGCTACATAAAATTAGGGGATTCAATCGGTAGACTTGCCTGTTACGGCCATTTACTTCTGTATCAATAGAAATAAGAAGCTCTTTTTTTTCCATTTCCTTAAGCAGATGGCTGAGTTGGCTGGGGTCCTTCAAACTTTTTAATTTTTTAAGCTTATCTTCTGACCAACCCTTCTCTTCTGTTACCTCTATTGAAAAGTACTTTTTTGCCATGTTATAAGAATAATCTTCTCCAAGAGCTAGGTACATAAGAACTAAGCTCTTTTTTTCTTCGCCCGATTGCTTGACCGTATCTTGCCATTTCATACTTTATGATATGTGTCCCAATTCACATATATAGTTTGCTTACAATATGTTGTTAAACTACAATATATTAGATTTCGGCTAATTTAGCCAATATATTGGATAATGAGGGTCGATTAGTTTGATATTGCTATTTATTTTAATCCATCATGTGAGGTAGCATGGTCCTGACAGATCTCGATAGCGTCTTGCATCCCCGCGCAAGCCGGGAAATCGCAGCGCAGGTGCTGGATATTCTAAAATCCACACCGGCGACATGCGCAGCGGAAGTGTCACAGACCGTGGGCTGTTCTTACGTCACGGCGGAGAAGCACCTCGCTAAAACAGTAGAAGCCGGATTGGCTATTGAAAAGAGACTCGGCAAAGTACGTGTCTTCATCGCGAAGAAGCATGGCCTACCAACCGGGGGAGTTCAGGAATGATACCCTCCATAGAAATCCGCCGTCTACACCCCTGGGAGGAGGCGGTCGGCCATCTCACCGAACTTAACGATGAAGAAAGCATTCTGCTGGTTAAAATCGGAAAGATCGTTCTTGCTCTTCCAACAGAAATGGCTGATATTTTGCGCCCTCACGTTGGCCAGAGGATCGCTCTACTTCGCTGCGACGACCCCGCCAGACCGTACCGGTTCCGAACTGTTGATTCCGTCGCGAAGAAAAATTCGCCTGCCGGTGGTGCCAAAACCGGTGGAAGCGACGAACACTGCGCACAGACCACGGGAGCGACCAAGTGATCTAGATGGTAATTATTATACTCATCTTATTTAAAACCTCCTACTCAAGCGCGATCCCGGAGGAAAATCCCCGAGAAGGACCCGTGGTAAAACAGTCTCCATCGGACCAGTTAACAGAATCCATTGAGGAGGCGGTCTAGGTGTCCTCCTCCCCTATTACGATAGAGCATTACGAGCGCCCTGAGGTCCGAGATATCATCCTGCGGCAATGCAAGTATGGAGGAGGTCTACGAGCCCTCAACGGTGACAATGGGTGGTATGTACACCAAGATAAAAAGGTGAGACTCCGGGGCCCAGACGACTTCGACGACACAATAAGCAGGGCGCGGACACTGTATATAACTGCTGATGTATTTGACCCGGCGGTATTCGAGACCTCTGTACCGTGGGAGGAGGGCCGGGGTGGCGAGGGTAAACCCGTTGTATCTATTGGAAAACGGGGTGACTTAATCGCCTACACCCTCATCGCCGATATCGACGCGACTAAAGATGAGGCCGATAAAGGCGACAAAGAAGGTAAGCCTAGATCTAAGATTTATCACGAAGGCCGCATCGAGGGCCTGGAAGCGGCGGCCACGTTCATGGTGAGATACCTGAAAGAGCGCGGAATCACTGATTCGGTGATGGTCGCGTTTTCAGGACAGGGGATTTACGTCTGGCTCCATCCGGGGCTCTCGGATATGTCCGAGGTGAGGGCCCTCCCCGACTTCGACCGCGACCAGCTAGACGAGACCTTTAAAATCTATCTTATGGCGTTTAACGATCTTCTGGCGGATATCGAGAAGGCGTTTTTCCAGGAGTTCCCGGAGCACAAGGGGCGAGTGAAATTCGATAAGCTCAACAACATTAAGCGAAAAATCAAGTGCATGCTATCGATCCATAAGACCCTACCTTTTGCGGTCGTCCCTCTTGATCGGGATGATATCAAGATTGACCTGGAGGCGGCGAGGATCGGAGACCACGGGCTCCCCGCCGAGACGGTAGAGGGGGCGAAGGTCTGGCTGAGTACCTGGAAGGCTGGTGAGGGCGAGAGATCCGCTCTCGTGAAGCTTGTGGAACCTTACCGCCAGAGGGCCGCGGAGGATGTGACGGCGAAGGCGAAGACCTCCGGCGATATCTGGCGATCCTTCGAGCCTATCCCTGTTGAATCGTGGTGTCCCTTCTATCGGGCTCTTCTGGAGTTCCCGGGCGGTGCTGGAGCGCATCGGGTTTGTGGTGGTCTTGCGACATGGCTTTACCAGGCAGGTTGGCCCGAAGAGGAGGCCCTCCAGCTGTGGGGGCCGGTGGCAGCCAGGTGCGGCGTCGAGTCGCGAATCTTCTTTACATCATATGGGGTAATCAACTCACCGAGTTGCGAGACTATCCAGAAGCGGGGGGCGGGTTATCCGGTCCTAAGCTTCGGCGAGCTGGGGCTTTGCGTGCCTAACGACCAGTGTACGGGATGCAAGTGGCCAGGCGACTACGGGGCGGACCCCGACGGGGCGGAGGCCAGGGACTTCCTGGAGACCATGATGGAGGCACTGACTGAGAATCCCCGGAAGCTCAAAGACCGAGACGTCCTGGCGGCGTTGCTGACTCTCCGAGAAAAAGACCACTTAGAGTTTGATATCCTCGCCAATGATCTGAAGGAATCGGGCGGGGTTAAGCTCCGCACCCTCAAGAAGATGATTGACGACGAGGCCGAGACACAGAAGAAGGCGAATAGGACCGTGGGTGGCACAGCTTTCGTCGCCAATTACCCTAACACCGAAGGCGGAAACGCTAGCCGGCTGAAGGAACTGCATGGCGAGAATGTCCGTTACTGCCCTCAGATGAATTCGTGGTTCATATGGGACGGGAATCGGTGGGCGATAGATAGGGTTGGTCGAATATTCGCATTGGCCAGAGATGTCGTCACCCACCTATACTCCAAAGGTCCGCCCGAGGAAGGCGAACCTGACTGGGCTAAAATATCAGACTCGCGTCGTGGCTTCGACAATATGGTGATGTTGGCCTCGCGGGACATGGATCTCGTCGTCGATGCCAGTGAATGGGATGCAGACCCCATGAAAATGACGTTCATAGGGGGCACCTTCGACTTCCGGAACAACGTCTACTACCTCCCCAAGAGAGAGGATCTCATTTCGCTCCTCGGGGGATGCGAGATGGTCGAGGGAGCAGTCGGCAAGCGGTGGAACCAGTTCGTCGAGGAAGTCTGGCCCAACAAGGAGATCAGGAACTGGGTCCAGAGATGCGTGGGCTACGGGATCTCGGGGGACATGTCTCAGAAATGTTTCTTCTACGGTGACGACGCTACCGGGGATGGAGACAACGGGAAATCAGTCTTCCAAATATCGATCCGCACAATGTGTGGCGAGTACGGTATCCACGCAAATATGGAGACGTTCCTCCGCAAGAAACATGGGACAGATATACGCGATGACTTGGTTAATCTCCGGGGTAAGAGATTCATTACAGCAGGGGAGCCGGGAGAGAATGCTGTCCTCAACATGGAGGTACTGAAACCGTGGACAGGAAGGGATCCTATCAGGGCCAGATCCCTGTACCAGAAGGAGATCCAGTTTACTCCGCAAGGTACGATATGGTTAGCTGGCAACAACAGACCTCTAATCACCGAAACGACCGCGGCCGCCTGGGATCGGGTCAAGGTTATACCCTTCCACGTCAGCTTCAAGGGGCGCCAGGACCGGACACTGGGTGACAAACTTGACTCGGAGCGTAGTGCCATACTCTGGTGGTGTATCGAGGGGTACGCAATGTATCTGAAAGACGGCTTAACTCCACCCGAGGAAGTGTTGAAGGCACATGAAGAGTACAAGAAATCATGTAACAGCCTCGAAACTTTTATCAACGTTGATTACAAGGTTATTGTATGCCCCGGTCAGCGGGTGAGAACTGTCGAGTTCCATAAGGCGTACAAGGAATACTGTGAGGAAAGCAACTTGCACCCCCTCAAACCACGCAAGATCAGGCCCCTATTGTGCGAGATCCCCGGGGTCACGGTGGTTAGGCGGAGCGATGGGGAATATTACGAAGGAATCTGCCTGTATGCCACTGCGGACGAGGAGGTGCGGGAATGGCACTTCGAGCAGTTACCCGATAGCGTTAAGGATGCGTCGGGCGATAAGGGGTGGTCATGCTCGTGATTTCGACTACTACACTAATATCACCAAAATCGGCAATCATTACACCAAGTCAAACGCTATGCGTCGCCATTGCTAGTGATATTAGTGATATTAGTGTAATGATTGGTCAGGTGTTTACCTTAGGGGAGTATATGTGTATTAGATACCTATACAAGACACATATACTATTCTGTATGAAGACAACAATAGCTTGGTGATTACACTAATATCACTATGTATCATTATCGCTATGCTGCGGCTTCGTGAATAGATTGATTTTGGTGTAGTGTTTGAGAAACGTCCTGATTTGAGTAAGGGTGCTTTTCCACTGGAGAACGAAGAAATGAAGCCAAAGTGCTCAAGGTTTTAATGCAGGCCAAAGAATGGGATGACCACAAGGCCAGCAAGGCCCTTGGTGGGCGGAGGACGATAAGGGGCGTCTTCATCCTCCCGGCCGAGGGGATCGCTTGTGATGCTGATGAGACATGTCAGCCTCCCGCTTATGGCGTTCTACATCGACGCTAGACAATATGTTAAATATTATATAATATTATATTATTAATATTTCGTTATATGCTAGAGAAAATATCCTGTTCCTATTTTAGGCTAAATGTTAATATTTACATCATTGATCATTCATTATGATCATTTTATAACCATATTATATAGGCAAATTGTTGTTTGGGTGTGGTGGTGTGTGTTTCTGCTGTCTGGTTGTGGCGTTGGTATTTGAGGGATGGTGAGTCGGTGTAGCGTGGTGGTTTGTGATGAGATTGTGGTTTTGGCGCTGCCGGTGGTCCCTGCTGCCCTGATCCCGGGAGATTATTGTCGTGGTGGCATGGTTTGTGGTTTGAGGAGGTTGATGCCCTGGGCGGCGTTGCCGATGCTGTCGGATCTTGGGCGCCTGGGACTCGATGTGGCGCTATCTCAGGGCGCTGGGGTGATGCGTGTTGCGGTACTCGTGGGCGCCGTTCTCTCGGGGAGGTGGGCGCTTTGGTGAGAGGGGGCCGCGTTCCTGGGGGACGTGATGATCTGGCGGAATGGATGGGTGGCGGCCTGATATCCTGGGGCTTGGAACCGAGGTGGACTAGATATTCTGCAGCCCGGGAGTTGTGATATGCGAGAGAAGGAGGCCGAAATCTGAATAGTGGTATCTGTGAGGGGCAGGATCTCCTTGGGCATCGACTATGGCGGCCTCGATTGAGGCTCTGTGGCAGCATTGAGGAGGTCGAGCTCGAGGGGGGGGACCTGGCCGCCGAGGATCCTCGCGAGTACTCTCATCCAGCCACGGGGGCGTTTCCATATCAAAGGGGAGGGCGTTCATCATAGACGGGACATTATGCCTCGTTTCTCTGTGGCAAGATACCCCGTCCGGCGCGGATGCTCCCGGGATATCGCACTTTCGATGCATATATCGAGAAATATAGATCACGAGGTATTTAACGATATATATTCTTTGCAGGAACTGGTGTGTTGAGGAGGAGGATTGCGGAGAACGCGGGTAGTCTACCTATAGTGATTTTTTGCCCCTTTAAACCGCACCAAGCAACCCACTCCAATATGATAGCAACTGCTGGGGCCAATCTGAAATCTGGGTATCTAAATGTTCTGCGCGGAGAATATTTCTGCCCCTTGGGCGGGGTAGCAGCGTGCAATTGGATTGATGATCTGTTTAGGAGAATATGGCAGAAGAAGGGTGCTGTATCCGGGTTTCGTTCCAGATACGGCACCCTTGGCTGGGTAGAGGGCAAATGGTTGCGATGCCATCTTAAGGAGGATGTGGCATGGTGTCTGATTTGAACCCCTTGTTATCATCATCTCAATCAGTAATAAAGTTTTCTGTTGAATTCATACCAGATCATAATTTGTTTCTTGTTCTTCTGAGGAAACGTCGCTTGGAAGGGATTTGCAGCGGACCAACGCCAATCCGATACTGGGCCTAGCCTAAGGTTGTCCACGGGATTATTGGTAATCAATGCCGCCCGGGATGGATGCTGAGGCACGAATCCTTGCGCCCGCCATCCTAGAGGTCTGTTGCAGGATCCATTCCGTCAAATGCAGGTGATGAGCATCTTGATTTGCTCGTGGTGAGGTTAGGATAGCGTCTAAACGGAGGAACGGGGCCAGTTCCACTGATCGCGAGGACCACGTTAAAAACGCTGTACAGCCATTTTCTGGGACTTAATCTTTGCTTTGGGTATCCCAAGTACCCGTCGGGAAATATTGGGGCCCTAAACAGCTTGTACAGATCATATCCAGCATAAAAGGTCCGTCCGTTCACCTTCTCCTCAGCATCAGAATATTCGCCGGATAGGTTGTGGCAGGAGAAGATGCGCTCCTCGAGATCTGGCGCGCGAAAAAAGGTGTGGGGCGATTCCATGGGGGGTGGAAGGTGCCCAGGTCCCTCCCTTCACGGCATATACCGCGAGGACCAGCGGCGCGGCCTGCGGTCCGCGTCTTCGTCGTCGCTGTACCCCAATTCAATAAATCAACGCAATACCTTCTTTAGAATGCAAGAGGCGGAGGGGACCCAAGGGCAGCGCCGCCGCTCTCGCCGCGAACCTCGCCCCGGCCTTCGGCCGGACCTCGCCTCGCGGCTTCGCGGCGTTTATTCCTGGAGAATGCGCTGATCTGAAAAACATGGATCATTCGAGGTGTGCGAGTCGCAATGTGGATACTGCTATCATCTTGGTTGCAGGAGGGGTGCAGGCGGTGTGCACGGCAGGGCCTGGGGATATATTGCTGGATCATCGTGGGCATGGAGAATATCCGGGGATTTGATGCAATTGCGGCGGGAGATGATATGCTTTCAGATAGCGCAGCTCCTGTCTCTGCCTATTAGATGTCCCGGGGGGACTTTCAACTACAACCCCACTCATTGTAGCGCAGGCAGATTTGCATATTGGTCCTGAATAACGATAGTGATTAAGCAAAGAAGAAACGGAGCGCCGGATCGGTCCCGAGCAACTCGGTTACTCCTCAGCGTGGTAGCTGGTCAGCAAATACGGGGGGCTAATGCCTACCGAGGTATCACGAGGGCGAGGATCTCCAGTCTATCCGCGACTCTCCGGCGGGAGAAAATGCGCAACTTGGCGAATAATTACCTGCTGGTGAGACATCTGATTAATCAATAGGCCGGGTTCAGATAGTCTACATATAACGAGTTGTTGGGCGTGAAAACCACAATGGGTGGCTTCACCCACAGAGATAGCATTTGTGGAGGCAAATCAGATGCAACCAACTTTCCCTTTCCTTCCCACGTGATCGGATATTGTGAGATCAAATCATTTGAGGTAGACCACCCTACTATTCCCAATCTATAATAGTAGTGATGGAATTTAAGCATCCCACATTCTGCACCGTGAGTTATGAAATTGGTAGTTTAAAAGTTATCGATTTATAATATCATGTTCAATTAATTCAATTTAATTTTTTATAGGATTTTCAAAACCCATTATAAAATCTTAAAGTTAGGACCAAGCCTATTTAAAGGTTATTTAAATGAAGGCACAAGGTCGGAGGTCAATCGAAATCCTTATATATTGATATGACTCATTCAAAAATTAAGTGGTAGTGCATTTAGAATTGGTTGACATATTCAAAGAGAAGGAGATCGATTCTGATTTTTGGAATACTCCATTTGATCCATCCTGCAGTCAAAAAGTACTACTGTGTAGCATCTCCAAAAATCCAACGCGAAATATCAGCCAAATCGAAGAGCACCACCAAACAAATGGAGGGAAATAGAATGAGTGGAAGTAAAATGGTGTTGGTAATCGCGGTATTTCTAATGCTGGCATCGGGAATCGCCAGCGCTGCCTGCGAGTTCGATATGCAGGGATGGCATATAACTCTCACTTCGGAACCACCTTGCCTTGACGTGGATGTCATCGGATTTGCTGTTCCATATCAATACTTGGGAACGATTCCAGTCAGCATCGCGATGGGATCGACCGAAAATCTCGCGTTGAACTTTTACCTTCAATCCAAAAACGCCGACAAGCCGTTGGCCGAATATAATTTCGAAGCGTTGGCCCTGGCGGCGGCAAAGGATAGTATCAATGTGCAGGAGAACCTGCAAACAGCAACCGTCAACGGGCGGAAATGGGGACTGGCCGCCGGCTTGGATTCGCTAAACACGGATGCTTATGTCGGTTCGACTCTTCTCGACGATTACACGCTATTTTCGGTGACTGCTTTCGATAAGGGCGATTTAGAAGACGCCATCAAAGGATTTACCGCGGTTTCAGTGAGCACCTCGTTCTTTGAATCGGAATCAAGAGGCGGTGGAACGACGTTTTCATTATGAAATATCGCGCAGCCGCCATTGAATTAAGGAAAGCTTTTGCTACTTCTAATTTTTTAATTAATGTGTGCGGAAGTTTGACTTTCGCTCACGTTTATTGCGCATGAATATGGTGGGAGCGTGGGGTAGTTTATCTATAACGAGTTGTTGCGCATGAAAACCATAACGAGAACCCTCATCCAATATGATAGCACTTATGAGACCCAATCGACGTAATTGCCTTCTTTCTGTCGCCCATTTTATCTTGGAGAGTGAGATCAACTCAGTTGCAGTAGACTACCCGGGTTCATGAGCTTGATTATCTGGGGGCGGGAGCTGCTATGCGGACCTGTATCAATTGGGGCGGGGGCAGATCTGCTATCAGCTTTCGACGCTCTGGATGCCGAGTCTGATATATCCCGGGCAGGGCTTTTCGCAACTCTGATTGGAAAGCTGCTTCCGGACAACTTTCATTATGCGCACCATCTTATCAGCCGGCTCTATTCGCGGGAGTTCTCGGTAGGATGATCATCATCATCGGTGCGCTAATTTCCAGGGAGGCGAGCGACTACCAAAATCGGGGGGGAGATTTATCGTGACCACAGGCCAAGGGCGGCGTAAAATGAGTGGGTATACCCAAACTCATGCTGGGGTCACTAATCGCGTCGAAGGGGGCCAAGTCCATTTCGCCCGACGGTCCCGAGGCGGGAAGCGGAGGCGAAGATATTCTACCTCAAGCAGGTTCGGTTCTCCCAGGAGCTCCATTTGCCTGTTAGCGCCGGCGCCAAGGCGCCGGTTGTAAGCTGGATATATGCTGATTCCACTAACTTGGCTGGGTTGATCAATCTGGAACAGAGGGGCTGTGGAATCCCTAAATTGGCCGTCGGCTCGCCCAGTCACGACATTTGCGTGACCCGTCCCCCCCTTGTTGCCGAAGCGGCGGTGTGAGCGTCCAGGGCAGATCAAGGCCCCGGTCCGCGCGCGTCTGGTGTTCGCGCGTGACCGGATGCCATGATCAGCCCTGTCCGCTTTCTCGGCTCTGCCGCTTCTGCGGTGGGGCGACGGGCCGGGTGTACGCAAATGTGCGTTGGGCGGCCTGTTGATCCTCCTCGATCCTTCAGCCTCGTTCTTATCCACCGGCCCGATAAGGGGCTCAGGAGCGCGGGTACCGCAAATGTGCTTCGCACAACCCTCCGGGCCGGTCTTGGTGTGGCAGGATACTTCGCAGGAGCGGGGCTTGCCTCTCGAACCACCGCCTCCTGTTCTTTGCTGACCGATCCCGGAGGTACATCTCCATCGGCCTCGCCGATTTGGGGGGGAGGATGCCTCCCACCATCAGATCCATACCGCTGTGAAACGCGGTCGGGATAGCTTGAGGGGCGGATCTGCTTTCGGGGGGAAGCACCCAGGGCCTCGCGCCGCCACGCTTCGCGCGGCGGACGAGAGTAGTTAATATATCAATGAGAAATGAGAAATGAGATTTGTAAATATTTATAATTTTGCTATTATAGGTTTGAACTATATTCTTGACCCGAGGTTTGGTTTAACCACCGATAGCTGGCAGTGCTCCGCACCTCCTCCATGGCCTTTTTTGGACTTATGGAACCGCTTTGCACCGCCTATGTTCGCCCCAATTAGTTATGTGACTCTCCCCACCACCTATATATAGTATAGTCACATAACTAATATGCATGGCGGGGCAAAAGATCGTCTACAAAACAACATCTGGCGAGGAGATCAAGTCCCTAAGAGAGGAGGCCAGGCAGTGGAGGCGAGAGGCCGAGAAGGTCCGCGAGATATCAGGACTGGAACCCGCGGCGAGGGAGAGGGAGGCGGAAGCTGCCAGGTTGGAGGGCGAGGCCGACAAACTGTGGAACGCGGCCCGGCTGGAGGCTCTGACGGTTTACCAGGGGAGCATCGCGAAGAAGACGAAGAAGGGCGAGATGACCTACACTTATTGGTATGCGAGCTGGCGAGAAGGCGACAAGGTCAAGAACGTCCACCTGGGATCCACCCGGAAGATGGATAGAGCGGCAGCTACGGCGAAGGCTCGAAAGCTGAAAGCGGAGGCGTTGGGCCGTCAGTGACTTGAGCATACGGCATAGGTGCATTCTCATCTCGTCGGATATGATTTTAGATATCAAAAAATATAAATCTCTTGAAAACCGGTTCAACTCCCCGAGGGAGCCAGCAATGGGCAATGAAGCAGATATAGATCCGAATGCTGATGATCAAGCTGCCGCCATCGTGGACGGTTCCAAGGCTGAAATGAAGGCCAGCGGCCCGCCCCAGTTTATACCTGAGATCTCAAGCGGGCCGATCAATATTCGCATGAAGGACGGCCGACCCATAAAAGGGGTGCTTGAAGCCCACAACCTCTATCAGTTACTCCTCGATCTTGGCCATGGAAAGAAGATTATCGTATTCAAAGGAGCTATATCTTCGATCGAATACGAGGACAAGCCCAAGAAAGTGAAGCCTTCGGTTCAGAAGTGGTGATCTACACGAAGGAAAGCTCGGTCAAAGTGCTAGACAACGAGGATATCGAGTTTGCGGATATCCTCCACAGTTTAGGTATGCAGCGCAGGGTGGCCCTCATCGTCACATATCCGGCAAACGTGGGTGAGGCATCGTCGAGGGAGATCGGACATGCTACGCGCCTAAGCCAGCCCGAGGTCAGCGTGGCGGTGCGAGATCTTCGCGACGAAAATTTGGTCAGCGAGCTCGAGGTCAAGTCCGGAAGTAAGGGACGACTATCGTTGGTCTATACTCTGATTGAGCCCATCGACGATATCATCAAGCGTATCGAGGACGAGAAGCGGAGGGATCATGCCGAAGCTATGGCGAGCATACAGAAACTTAGGGGTCTGGTATCGTTCCGCCAGGCGGCCGAACCGTCGTAGTTTAAGCATAGGAGAGATCAACTAAGAGACAGCTTGAACCTCTCCAGGACCTCGCTGACAGCTCTCCATGGGATTCGACACCTGCTATCCAAGAATCACCACTTCTAAACGGGGAGCCGGGATCGAGGTCCTGGGGGGCGTCCGGGAACCCGCCCCGCCCCGAAAGCCCTCTGGCATATTGTGCCCCTTACGCATGCCCAACTCCCCTTCGCCAGAGGGCCGGGATTGCAGGGCTTGATACCGGGGATCGAAACCTCTTTTGCCCGTAGGGACTGTCACCACCTCCATAATGCAGATCCGAGTCGTCAACTCCCGAGCCGAGATAGCCAGCTTGGACCCAGAGGAGAGGGCGGTCTATCTGGCCACCCATCCCGTCGTCCTCGCCCTCCTGGAGCTGATTAAAAGATGCCCCCGGAAGGAGGGAAAATTTAATTAGTAGCGATACGGAATTGCTCCCAGGAGGAATAACAATATCATTAAAATTATTGTATTTCGCGGCGGCAGCAATCCTTTTAATGATGCCTGCTGTTGTAGGCGTTGAACAAAATTTCGAGGAGTTCGGGAAAAAAGCCATCCCCGTAGTTACGGATAGACCAGTTAATTCGATTATTGCCTTCGGTGATCTGGGAAGCACCTGGATAGGAGGCACCCCTTGGTATGATCCGAAATACGATAAACTGGGACATGATTTGATGTGGGGCGGAGTTATGGATCTCGCTAACCTAGTGGGCTGGGCTCATCCTTCAGTAAAAACCGCAATCAAACCAGTGGAAGGGGTATTGCTAATAGGATCCCTTCAAGAGCCTAAAACACCTGACTGGGCAAAATCAGAATTAGTAACTAACTTTTGGCTATCAGTAATGCCTGATCCATCAGAGAGAGAACCGGTAAGACTCTCGGGGGCCAAGTTGCCAAGTTCTTACCAGTCAAAGGCGTGGGGGGCGAGCAGCATTAATTATGGTAGTTCATCATCCGGAGGTAGTTCATCATCGCTACCCTGCATCTGAGTAGGACAGGTATCTTTTAATTACGGTTGTTCTTCGTCCGGTGGCAGTTCATCGTCCAGTGGGTGGGGGGGAAGTGGAGGTTTTCCATCCTGGTCTGAAGCAGCACCTTAATTGTAAGGGTGGATCAGTGATCCTTTCCACCCATATATTTTTATTCGACCTAGATATTCAATCCTCTCCTTCGATCCTGGGGGCTCTCTCTCCGGAGGCCTTACGGCTACGGCTGCAGCGGCGATCCGCCACAGATGGGGATCTGGCGCGTCCCTTCCTGCCGGCGGGGATGATCTCCTCCGCTCCGATAGTCTCCGAGAGGTCTATCTCGCTTCAATCCTCTCCATCCTCTCGGCGGCCGGATATGCGGGGCAGGTTCGGTAAGCATCGAAAGGCTTTTCGCCTGTCGGGACTACCTATCTTGAAGGCGGAGAGACAGTCTTGAAGGCGGAGAGACAGAAATGAGATTGAACATGATTTTAGCGGCGCTGGTGGTGCTGGCGACGATGGGGGGGGGCTGAGGCTGGAAAATCGGATGACTACACGGATGGGTATCAGGCCGGATACCACGGGGGGGCCGTTATTTATTATTTCGTCGGGGTGATGCATGGTGCAGAGATGGTGCTGTTCCTACTTCGATCTGAGGATGTTTCCACTGTTGTGGATACCGAGGCGATTATGCGTGGACTTGATTCAGCAGTCGAGGAATTCTACGCCGACATCGCGCCGTTAATACATGAAATTACCGCGCGAGTCTATAACGAGACCGAGCCGGTGCCGAGTAATTTTTTTCGATATCTGACGCCAATACCAGACGTAAAATTAGATGAAGCTGAGATCCTCCGAGAATTTCAGCTGGCGATAGACCAGGGAGAAACGAAGGCGGGGCGGTGATCCTCGCCCGTTCTGCTATTTTTATTCGACCTCGTTATTCAATTCTCTACGCGCGTTTTACGGGCATCTCGTCCTGGAGGTCCTTGGACTATCTCCGGGGGGCCGATCCTCTGTAGGCGAGGTGCTGGCGGGTCCAGCGGCCGGATATGCGGGGCCGGGTCTATGAGCATGGAAAAGCTTTTCGTCTGTCGGGACTATTGCTCTCGAAGGAGCGGAGACTAAGATGAGATTTAGCCTGTTTTTAGCGGCGATGGTGGTGCTGGCGGCGCTGGTGATGCCGGCTATGGCTGATAAGGTGGACGATCACATCGTGAATCTCAAGGATAAACATTCGTGGGTAGTCCGATACGAGGCTGCCCGTGCTCTTGCCCTGATTGGCGATACCAGGGCGGTCGATCCCCTCATCGAGGCTCTCAGGGATGACGATTCGGGGGTCCGAGGGATGGCTGCCTCTGGTCTCGGCTCGATCGGCGATCCTAGGGCAGTCGATCCTCTCATCGAATCTCTCAAGGATGAGGGCGCGTATGTCAGATGGAGTGCTGCTGATGCACTCGGCTGGATCGGTGATGCTAGAGCAGTCGATCCTCTCATCAATGCTCTCAAGGATAAGGACGAGATAGTCCGACGGAGCGCTGCTGATGCACTCCGCTGGATCGGTGATGCTAGAGCAGTCGATCCCCTCATCGGGGCTCTCAGGGATGAGAACGCGAATGTCCGAGAGTATGCTGCCCGGGCTCTCGGCAAGATCGGCGATACGAAAGCGGTCGATCCTCTGATCGAGGCTCTCAAGGATGAGGACAAAGATGTCCAAGCGGAGGCTGCTAGGGCCCTCGGTGAGATCGGCGATGCCAGGGCGGTCGACCCCCTCATCGGGGCTCTCAAGGATGAGAACTGGGAGATCCGATTGGGGGCTGCCTGGGCTCTCGGCAGGATCGGCGATACCAGGGCAGTCGATCCTCTCATCAAGACGCTCAAGGATGAGTACGAGGATGCCCGAATGAATGCTGCCATGGCCCTCGGTGAGATCGGCGATTCTAGAGCTATTGATCCACTTATAGAGGCCCTCCAGGATGAAGATAAGTGGATCCGATTGGCTGCGGCCTGGGCCCTCGGCAAGATTGCAGATGTCAGAGCGGTCGATCCTCTAATTTTGGCTCTCCGGGATGAAGCTGAGGATGTCCGACGGGAGGCTGCTTGGGCTCTCGGCAGGATCGGCGATACCAGGGCAGTCGATCCTCTCATAGAGGCTCTAAAAGACGAATACGTGTGGGTCCGAATGTATGCTTCCATGGCCCTTGGTGAGATCGGCGATTCTAGGGCTGTTGATCCTCTCATAGAAGCTCTAAAGGATGAGAATTCGAATGTCCGATTGAATGCTGCCGATGCTCTCGGCGAGATCGGCGACCACAGAGCAGTCGAGCCACTCACCTACGTGGCTTCGAGGGATATGGATGAAATGGTCCAAAAAGCAGCGTTGAAAGCGTTGGATATGATTAGCGGTGGACAATCGGAGGCAAAAGAGGGTGAAATAGCCAGCTACGAAACGGCATTAGAAGTGAATTCTGATTGGTACGACTCCCTGGTCTGGCTTCGGGAGAACACCCCGCATCTAGGGATAGACATAAACTCCAGCTACGAAAGGCCTCCGCTGGGCGAGAAGTCCCTTTACCCCGACTCTGCCTACTGGATCATGTCCTGGTGGGAATATGGCTATTGGATCGAATCGATAGGTGAGAGGCTCCCAAACTCCAAACCCTTCCAGCAGGGGATTGGGAATAGAGAGACAGGAGATCCAGGATCGTCGCCCTTCTTCCTGGCTCAGAACGAGGCCGAGGCCGAGGATGTAGCGGCGGGCCTGGACATCGACAGGTCCCCCTACTCCAACATAAGGTACGTGGTCACCGACGTCGAGATGGCTATGGGCAAGTTCCACGCCATAGCCGCCTGGAGCAATATAAATCCCGGCAATTATCTGTTCGCCTACTGGCAGAACAACCAGCCGATCACCATCTACAGGACGCCCTACTTCAGGAGCATGGTGGCGAGGCTCCACTTCTTCGACGGAACCGAGACCGACGTTCAGGAGGGTTGGGTGATGGGCTTCCGATTCGACGGTCAGGGCGAAGTTACTGCAGAGCCTCAGAAGCGATCTGGAAACTACCAGGTGCTTCTGGAGGGCGTCAATGAAAGTCTACAAAGAGGCTACGCTGCGGCGGAGGTCGTCACCCAGAGCCCAGTCATGACATCTGTACCCCTGGAGGCGCTGGGGCATTATCGGCTGGTCTACGAGTCCCAGTCCTCCGTAACCACCAGCGGCCAGAAGTACGTCAAGATCTTCGAGCACGTTCCTGGAGCGACGATCTTCGGGGAGGCCCCACCTGGGACGTATGTGGTCATCTCCGTTCCTATCACTACAAACAGGGGGAGGAACTTCCTCTACCAGCAGTCTACTGTCGCCGACTCTGACGGCGAGTTCTCCCTCATCGTCCCCTACTCCACCGAAGGTCCCGAAGACTGGTCCACCAACTTTGAGACGGGACCTGCCGGACCCTACACCCTGAGGGTGGGGGACCTCCGTTATGACGTCCGCGTCCCTGAAGGGGCGATCATCGCTGGGAGTTCAGTCAGCTTAAATTTTGAGAGTGTTGACGACGACCTCGGTGCCTGGAATCAATCAGACTTTGGGGTAGGGGGGCGGCTGATCAACCAGTACTTTGAGAGCGTCTGCGACGTTTTTAAGATGTATCCGGAGAACCTCGTCTTCGCCTTCTGGATCGATATGACCGCCTCCAAGGACCTCACCGAGGCCGCAGCCCTCTCTCTCCCACCGACCGTGGGCCTGACCTATCGAGATCAGGTGAACATATACCCCTCGCCGATCGATAGGGTCTCCTGGGGGCTCTTCGGAGACGAGATAGCCGAGTTTCACTGGACGAAACCCGCCCTCATTGGAGCCCAAGGCCTCGCTGTATTATACAACGGGTACCAGCTGGCGCCCGTCGGGACGACGGAGATCGTCACCGTCTTGGGCACCCCCGTCCTCTTCGGAACCGAGCCTACCGTTAAGTCGGTCCTGGACGTTCTATCAGGGGAAGCCCTCACCACCGGGAAGTTCGTCCTACCTTACGACGAGGTCGCCGACCTCCAGATATCTGCCCTGGGAAGAGACGCAATCGATAACCCCAGCTTCATGCCTCCTCTGGGCGGAGAGTACCTCGAGTCTTACCTGGGTGTCAGCACTTCGGATGGTGGCTTTTCGCTGACGGTGAAGTACCTCGCCCTCCGCGGCGAGAGCGAGAGGAGGGTCGAAGATCTGGCGACGGGCCTCGGCCTCGGTACCCGCAGAGAGGGGAGGATAGTGACATTCTCGGGCTCAATTGAAAATGAAAGACTAGCTGAGACGCTCGGAGCATTCATCGCTCCATAGTGCAACCTTTTTAGCTAGAAAACCGATCGCTTCGCTATTAGAGATGTGAAGATGAGAGAATGTGACGACAGGGGTCTGGCAGTTCTTGTCCAACCTGTAGAGCCCTCGTGGACGAATTGGCTGACGGCATGATCTATGAGAGGGGTAAATCCATATCCTTCCTGAACCCAGGGACTCAGCTTAAGGGTTTACATTCTCCCTTGAGATCATAATGGTGGGGGCAAAAGACGTACAATATCTACTGGTTGTAGAAGCATCCTCTCGGCGGCCGGATATGAGAAGACGGTTCTGCGAGCATCGAAAAGCTTTTCGTCTGTCGGGACCGTCTATCTTGAAGGAGGAGAGACGACGATGCGATTGAGTCTGATTTTTGCGGCGATGGCGTTGATAGTGATGCCCGCGGCGGCGGAAGCGTTGGCGAAGATCCAGGCGGGGCGGTGACAGGATGACAAACCACCAATTGGCGAAAAATATTGCATCGGGATTGATTATTGTCGGTGTAGTCACCACTTTAATTGCGGGACATTGGCTAAGTGATACGCAAGAACTGTGGTCTTACGACACCTCAATGGACCCATCCCAATGGCATGAATGGCACAAAGCCCAGTATCGGGCAACATTCATGCCGGCCGTACTTTACGCGCTGGGATTCATGTGCTCTGGATTAGGATTCACAATTTATGGAGCAAGTCGAGACAAACTCGACGTAATCGGCATAGTGTCTATGGCGTTTGGCATGATGTTTGTGCTTCCTAGCCTAGTGATAATCTTGAATAGGATTGTCTCAGTATTGAGCCTTTAGGCACTCCTATGCACGCTATTTTTATCGAGCATCGATATTCAAAGCTCTCCTGCGATCCTGGGGAATTTCGTCCTGGAGGTCCCGGACTATCTCCGGGGCTCCGATCCTCGCCAGGAAGGGCGCTGGAGGGACTTTCTAGGCGTTTCTGGCGATCCTTTCCCGTCTCCCCCTCTCCCTCTCTGATGGTTATGTGAAATTCTCCAATCGAAATGGTCAGAATAGTCACATAACAATCCGGAGTGGGTGGGTCCGGGCTCTCCACCGTCTCCAGCGGCGAGGGCTAGGCGTGGGTTTCTGTGGAGGTGGTGGTATCTTGCGGAGATATAATCCAGCCCGTCTAGGAGGGGAGGCGGCGACGGCATAGAAACATTTTTGGTGGTTGGCGACAGTATCTTCCGCCAGAGGGCGACTAAGATGAGACTGAAACAGATTCTCGGGGCGCTGGCGCTGGTGGCGCTGGCGATGACCGTATGCGGACAAGAGACTGTTAAAGAATGGCTAGATGAAGGCAATGCGTTCTTTTACCAGGCCAAGTATGGCGAAGCCATTCAGGCATACAATGAGATCATAAGGCTAAATCCCGAGTACAGCATGGCCTGGTATAACAAAGGAACAGCTCTCTCTCACCAGGGTAATTACGAGGAGGCTATCCGAGCATACGATGAGGCCATTAGGATAGATCCTGAGTTTGCCTATGCCCCATATAACAAAGGCAGGTCTCTTTATCTAATGGGCAACTACTCTAAGGCCATTCAGGCTTTCGATGAGGCTATCAAGCTTGATCCTGATTATACCAATGCTTGGATAATCAAAGGTGTGGCCCTTGAAAAGCTAGGCAATTATGAGGAGGCTATACAGTCCTGCAATGTGGCTATCGGGCTCGATCCTGAGTTTGCTATGACCTGGTATAACAAAGGCAATGCTCTCAGGAACCAGGGCAAGTACGACGAGGCGGTCCAGGCTTACGACGAAGCCATCCGGCTCGATCCTGAGTATGCAGCCGCTTGGAATAACAAAGGCGTTGCTCTATACAAGCATGGCAAGTACGACGTGGCGGTCATGGCTCTCGACGAGGCCACGCGATTAGATCCTGAGTATGCAAAAGCTTGGTATAACAAAGGCCTCGCCCTCTATGAATCGGGCAACAACATCGATGCGATCCTGGCGATCGATGAAGCCCAGAGACTAGGGTATACGGGACAGCCGTCCTGGTATTGATTCTCGTGGGCAAGCCTGGGGCGGGGCGGTGAAACGCCTCCTTGCTATTTTTATCGAGCCTCGATATTCAATCCTCTGCGTGCTTTTTACGGGCATCTCTCCCTGGAGGTCCGTGACTATCTCCAGGCCGGCGATCCTCCATTGGCGGGGCTCTGGTGGCATCGGTCTGGCGGTGGAGGCGATCATCTCCCCTTCGTCCTCTCCCTACCCCTCCAGCCATAGTCATGTGACTCCAGCCCATCGAAATGATTACGAGAGTCACATAACTAATCGGCAGCGCACACAGTTTTGCGCAAAAGAAGGCGATAGGAGATTCATAACCAGTCTACCTCGCTGAAATCGAGTTAATATTTTATTTACACAGCATAAATTATCTGATCCAACGCGTTCACACCATGGAAGAGTTAAAGAGCAGCCATGAATAGGCCGTTGCCATGAAGACAAAGATGAGGAGTTCTTCATTCATATAATTCTCATTAAATCTCATTCGGCTCATGCTGATTATGAATCAAGAATGTCGCTTTTTCTATCATAGCTGCCTAAATTGCGGCGTTTTTCGGGGTTTTCGTGTTTACATATTCCTTACCACTCGGATGAACCGGCCTGCAGCATATTATTTACATTGTATACATATAGCTGAATAGCAGCGCTGCCTTTTTATTACTTCGGGAGTGCGGAGGGTCACGAATACCCCGACCTTTAGGTCGGGGATGAAGTGAACCCTCGCCTGTTTTTCGTGCTCTTTTAAACCGATAAAACATTGATGACCGTTCAGCGGAAACCAAAGTAACGTTTCAATCCTGCAAATCAGGGAATCTGGGCAACAAAGAATCAAAGATTTCTGAAATCCGGAAAACCGGGCGTGCGGCCCCGAAGCATACCCCACCCTTTAGGGTGGGGTGGGCCGCACGCAATTTGATTTATACTTGCATGACATACATTGTGTTGCCATTTGGAGGCCAGAAGAGATTATGAAGATTCGAGTTGTGAGTTCAAAAGACGAGATTACTGATCTGAGTCCAAAAGAGTCGATGGTACACATCACCTTCAGACCCTCTGGCATTGATTTGATGCAGTTATTGAAGACTTGCCCCAGGTTGAGAGTGATCCAGATGCCACCCTCTTACAAAAGGAAACTCTCGAAGTCGACCATGTCAATTCTTGATATACAGGGGGTAGAATTGATCGAGGGTGACGTCTGGGGTCATCGCAAGGATATCGATGAGTACTATGTGATTGATGAGAGCATAGTTGAGGAGATCGGCGACCTGATGTCGGGCGGTAAGAACATTGATGAGGTTGTATCCACCATCAAGAATAAAACCAAACTCTCCCCCGAGATGATCAGGTTCATCGCCAAGCAGAAGATGATCATCTGAGACGAACCTTCTCGGAACCATATCGTCTACCCTTATTTTATACTGTGTCGTGAATACAGCAGTTATTTATAATAGTAATATATACATATCTAATCACTATCATAGGGGGTAGCATGCAATGAGAGAGGGACCAGCTGAGGCTTTGGGCGACGATAGCCACGAGTTCGCGGATCTTTTGCATAGTTTGGGTGTCCAGCGCAATGTAGCCAAACTCGTAACATACCTGGCGGTAGCTGGCGAGTCGACGTCAAGAGATATCGAACGTGGGTCTGGTCTGAGGCAACCCGAAGTCAGTATCGCGATGAGAACGCTGCGTAGCCATAACTGGATTAGCGAGTGGGAGGTCAAGAGCACCGAAGGCAAGGGTCGACCTTGCAAGGTTTATGCTCTGAGCACGCCGATAGACGAAATCATCAAGTCCATCGAAGAGGAAAGGCAGAGAGAGTCTGCTTCCGCGATGGAACGCATACAGAAGCTGAGAGATCTGGCGTCGACGAGTTCCCTGGTTCGTTAGCCGTGAGATTGTTTGAGTTCTCGCCACGATAATGATGATAACGTGACCCAAGCTCTCGCGCAGGTGCGAAGACCATGATTACGGAGGTGGGAACAGGAGATGGGCGTAGAAACCTTTGATGTAGAAGAAAAACGGAAGCGGATCAACGTCTTCAAGGTAGGGAAGATCTGGGTCTTCAAGTACTTCTTTGCCGATAACCAAGATCTTTTCAGGCAGCTTGCTGACCATTACAACCGCGAAACGTACAGGTTCGAGTTCAAGTCGGTGGGTGAAAGGAATCAGGCGCTGAAGCTACTTGAACGGAATGGGTTCGATGCATATCCCATCGAGGATTTGAATGGCTATCTGGTCAAGATGGATAAGTTCAGCAAGTACGCGCCCGTCCTTAGGAATTCTGTGGCGTTCACGGAGACTCCCAAAGAGCGGATCTTCTTGATGAAGGATCTTGCTGCGGTTGAGGAAGCAATAGAATTTGGCGCCGAGATCTACAAGGGTGACGTCGCGATCTAATCTCTTTTGGCACTGATTCGGCTGCTGTGCCCGTGGCTCCGACGTCTCGGTGGATATTTCAACTTCGCGAAGGGGGATTGGTAAGGTATGTGTGTAGCTCCATTAGACACTCCGCTACTCGTGGATCTTACCTTTAGACGTCTCTGTCCTCTAATCGCGGATCGCTTTACCGATAATAAACTCCACTTTGCAGGAGCTGCAGTGATTAAGGATGTAGCCAATTTGACTTGCATGAGGCATCATTTTACTAGTAAACGCGTGCGAAATTCCCATCCCCCGCACCAATTTACCTTTATAGCTATCGATTTTATGAAGAGATCGCGCCGCTTTAGTCTTACTTAGTTTTAGATACTCCGATATATAGTTTTGTGGCATATTATGCAGGGCCTTGTCTCCCAGAAAATCAACTTGGTTTGAAGTTATTCAAATTATATTTAAATAGAAACGTATCACTCAATTTTCTCCATACCATGACGAGCTGATCGGAAAGAGGATATCCGTCCTCAGAACAGACATCCTCGATAGGCCAGTACTGATGCGGGTGATTTGATAGGTTGATGGTGAGATAACCTCCCTATCATTTCGATCCCGCCTTTGGTTCTATCCGCCTTCTATTTAGAAGTCCGGCACTATTCCTCTAAAGGAGGGGTGCTTTTCCCCTCTATCCTTCTGCGTTATTGTCTCTATCAAAAAGCCGGGGGAATCTTCGATTACCTCTTGAGTCCTGGTGAAGGATAAAAGGGAGAGTACGTAGATCCTTCGCGATGGTCTTGCGCTTTCACATGACAAAACCACGTTGTTTCAGCGATTTGGGTCCATATCATAACACCTAAATACGTAATTGATAGCGATCCCCATTAATGCTAAGCCAAAATTTATTTAGATATTTCTACGAAGATTTCTGGGAAAGGTTTGTGTAATTAAACCGACTCACAATGAAGCTCTTATTCCTAGCTACGGCTTTTTTGCTGATGAGGTGGAAAAGAACCAGCCAGCCCATCCCTCCCGATTCCAGCGGAAAAACCACTATCTCTACTCATTTCCCTTCATACTCCACCAATAGACTTATGATAGTTCGGCCCTCACGTTCGAGGACGAGGGAGGGATGACCGGCTGAATAATAGAACCACAACGCTCAAGCCCAATGCCATCGTCGAGGGACCGATATTCCCCGAGCCGATCGAGATAACGAAAACGGCAGATATGGGCGAGTTTGTCAAGGTCAGCGGTAAGGGGCTGAGAACAAACCAATTTTACGATCGAGTCCTATCGAAGGAACAGCTGAGCACCCTCAAGAACCTAACCTCAGATGCGGAGCCGTTTGACGGCGATCCGTTCAGATTCCGGCTGGGCGTGGAAGCGAGGAGGCTCAAATGGGCTCACGAGTACGACCCCTACTTCTCCCTCTCGATCGCCAGGGTTGATCCCCTCCCCCACCAGCTGGAGGCGGTCTACGACTATTTCTTGAAGCTTCCGAGAATTAGGTTCCTCCTCGCCGACGACCCTGGTGCGGGCAAGACCATCATGGCTGGCCTCCTCATAAAGGAGCTGAAGATCAGGGACATGATCAAACGCACCCTCATAATCACGCCAGCTAACCTCACATTCCAGTGGCAGAGAGAGATGCAGGACAAGTTCCACGAGCGGTTCGACGTCGTGAGGGGCGAGATACTCCGGGCCAACTACGGCTCGAACCCCTGGCAGGATAAGGATCAGGCCATAACGTCTCTCCCTTGGGTATCTCGGATTGAGGACACTAAAGAGAGCCTTCTTCGCAGCCACTGGGACCTGATCATCGTCGACGAGGCTCACAAGATGAGCGCTTACAGCGCTGATCACAAGACCCTGGCGTATCAGCTCGGCGAGTCCCTCTCCGATATGACCGACCATTACCTGCTGATGACCGCTACGCCCCACAAAGGCGACCCTGAAAACTTCAGCTTATTCCTGAGGCTTCTGGATAGAGATGTCTACGCCGACGTGAAGAGCCTGGAAGAGGCTATGGAGCAGCACGAGGCACCGTTCTACCTGAGAAGGGTCAAGGAGGCGATGGTCACATTCCCTGATCCCGATACCGGGACGGTGATGAGCCTCTTCACGAGACGTCTCGTCCAGACGATCGAGTTCAAGATCGACGACGAGGAGTGGGACCTTTACGATGCCCTCACCCGTTACGTCGAGGACCAGTCGATTAAAGCTTCCGAGGACGAGAACCAGGTTAGAGGTCGTGCACTCGGTTTCACCATGGCGATGCTCCAGAGGAGGTTCGCCTCAAGCACCTACGCCCTCAGGCGGAGCCTGGAACGGATGAAGGAGAAGCGAGAGAAGATCCTGGCAGATCCTGAAGGGTACCGCCAGCAGCAGATTCTCAGGAAGATCCCTGAAGAGTTCGACGACCTACCCGAAGACGAGCAGCAGTCCATCTTAGACCAGCTGGAAGATGTGGTGGCCTCTATCGATCCGGATTCGCTTCGTGAAGAGATTATACAGCTCGGTAAGCTGATCGATCAGGCACGTCATCTGGAGGAGAATGAAGTGGAGTCGAAGCTCCTCAAGCTCCGGGAGGTGATGAAGGAGCACGGGATCTTCGACGACCCCAAGATGAAGCTCCTACTCTTCACCGAGCATAAGGACACCCTCGACTACCTGGCGGGGGACGGAAAAGATGGCAGGCCCCTGGGAAAGTTGATCGAGTGGGAGCTGTCGGTAACCCAGATTCACGGCGGTATGAAAGTGGGCGACCGGGACTCTCCCGGAACGAGGATCTACGCAGAACGTCAGTTCAAGGAGGAGTGCCAGGTGATGGCGGCAACGGAGGCCGCCGGCGAGGGGATCAACCTCCAGTTCTGCTGGTTCATGATAAATTATGACATCCCCTGGAACCCCATGAGGCTTGAGCAGAGGATGGGCCGGATACATCGGTACGGCCAGGAGAAGGACTGCCTGATATTCAACTTCGTATCGACCAACACCCGAGAAGGTCGAGTCCTCCAGATGCTCTTCGACCGGATCAAGAACATCGAGAGGGACCTCGACCCTAAAAACACCGGCAAGGTCTTCAACGTCTTGGGCGACGTCATGCCTTCTAACCAGCTCGAACGGATGCTTCGGGAGATGTACGCAAAGAGCCTCACCGAGGAAGCGATCAAGAACAGGATCATCAAGGACGTCGACATAGAGAGGTTCCGCAGGATCACCGACTCGACCCTGGAGGGGCTGGCCAAGCGGGAGCTTAACCTCTCGGCGATCGTCGGAAAATCTGAGGAGGCTAAGGAGAAGAGGCTCGTTCCTGAGGTGATCGAGGACTTCTTCGTCAAGGCGTCCCATCTTGCAGGCCTCCAGCTCAAAGGCGCGAAAGGTAGCCTCCACATATACAGCCCAGGAAAGATCCCAAAGACGGTCCTCTCCATCGGGGAGGGTCTGGAGGCGAGGTTCGGTCAGCTGGGAAGGGAGTACAAGCAGATAGTCTTCGACAAGACCCTTCTATCCGCCAACCCTACGGCCGAGTGGGTGACTCCGGGCCATCCCCTCTTTGAGGCTGTAAGGGAACACGCTTCTATCCATACCGAGGCCGACCTGAGGAGGGGGGCTGTATTCTTCGACCTATACCGCGAAGACCCGACGAGGCTCGACTTATTCAGCGGAGCGGTCGCCGATGGCCGGGGCAACGCCCTCCACCGGAGGCTCTTCGCCGTCGAAACTAATATGGATGGGTCCATGTCGATCCGCCAGCCCACCATATTCCTGGACCTGATACCTTCGGTGTCGGCTGTCGGAGTTCCTGACGGGGGCGATCTGCCTGATAGAGAGGCGGTGGAAGGATACCTCTTCGAGAAGGCGTTGCAGCCCTTTCTAGTCGAGGTGGTGTCCCAGAGGGAACGGGAGCTTCAAACGATCGAGCATCACATGGAGATCAGCTTGAACGAGCTGATCAACCGGCAGAACCTGAGGCTTGCGGAGCTCTTGACGAGGCAGCAGGCTGGCGACTCGTCACCCCTCATCTCCGCCAACATCAAGACGACTGAGGAGAGGCTCGACGAGCTGAACTTGAGGCTGGAGAGGCGCAGGAGGGAGCTGGGGCAGGAGAGGCAGCTGACCGTATCGGACATCCATCATCATGGACGGGCCTGGGTTCTCCCCCACCCTGATCGGGGATCTCCCGAGATCGGGGTGATGGTCCAAGACAAGGAGATCGAAGAGATCGCCGTCCGGGCCGTTACAGCCTACGAAGAGGCGAGGGGATGGCAGGTCGAAAGCGTCGAGGCCGATAACCGCGGGTTCGATCTCATATCCAGGAGGCTTCACCCGGAAGATCCGAAGACCGCCATCGAGGTGAGGTTCATCGAGGTGAAGGGTAGGTCGGGGGTTGGGGAGATCGCCCTCACGACGAACGAGTACAAGACGGCGGAGCGGCTGAAGAGGGACTTTTGGCTCTACGTCGTCTACAACTGCTCAACGGTCCCAGAGGTCCACTCCATTCAGGATCCAGCGCGCCTCGGCTGGGAGCCCCTGGTGAAGATCGAGCATTATCACGTCGGGTCGGATAAGATACTGGGGTCTAGCAGTGATTGATAGCGACCGTCTATCGGGGCTGATCAAGTCAGGAGAAGATCTGGGTATCGAGTTCAAATCAGATCGTCGCCTGATCTCGGATCGTGAGATATACGAGGAGGTCGTAGCCATGGCCAACACCAGTGGAGGAGTTCTCCTGATAGGTGTGGAGGATGACGGCCAGGTGACGGGGGCGCTTCCAAGGCACGGGGAGACAACCGACCCGCTGAAACTTCAGTCTGCAATCTTCAACAACACCGTGCCAAATATCAACACTCGCATATCTTTGGTGTCTGCAAACGCTGTCCTGGTTATTGCCATCGAGGTAGATCCCTATCCAGAACCCTGTGCCACGACAGAAGGCAAGTCGCTCCACCGTACCACCAAGGCAAACGGCAAGCCTCAAACGGTGCCGTTCTACCCCAGAGATCAGAGGTCTCGCCGAGTCGATCTGGGGCTCCAGGACTTCTCAGCTCAGGTAATGGAAGGGGCAACGTTCGAAAAACTTGACCCACTGGAGTTTGAAAGGCTGAGGCAGACGGTGTTGAGGCTTCATGGAGATCGAAGCCTGATCGAGCTATCAAACGAAGAGATAGCAAAAGCGCTCCGGCTTGTGGAAACGAAAGGCGATAGACTCGTTCCGAATGTGGCGGGACTACTGATACTGGGAAGAGAGGAAGTCTTCAGAAGCTTGCTTCCTACTAATGAGATATACTTCCAGGTTTTTGACGACCAAGAAAACGTCAGGGTCAACGATGGATTTCGAGGGCCTTTGCTGAAAGTGCTAGGAGAGATCGAGGAGAGGTTCAGGGCTCGAAATGACGAGGACGAGGTATCAGTGGGGTTCTTCCGTGTTCCCATCCCAGATTACTCCCCCGAAGGGTTCCGGGAGGCGGTGAACAATGCCATTTTGCATCGGGATTATTCCCGGCTAGAAGCGGTCTACGTCCAGTGGCATCATGATCACATACTGATCGCAAATCCGGGAGGGTTCCTCCCCGGAATCACTTTGGAGAACATCCTGGTTCACGAGCCTAAGCCGAGAAATCAGCTTCTCGCCGAGGCGTTCAAGAGGTTGGGCCTTATAGAGCAGACGGGGAAGGGCGTGGACAAGATATTCATGGGGCAGCTGCGATACGGCCGCCCGCCGCCTGATTATAGCAGGAGCGACCTTGAGAGCGTTCGCGTCGTCCTGCTGGGCGGGAGCGCATCCCAACAGTTTGCGGCGTTCGTCTTTGAGGAGGACAGGAAAGGACAGCGGTTGGGTTTGGATGAGCTGATGATCTTAAACAGCATATTCTTCGATCGGAGGATAAATTCGGAGGTTGCCGGAAGGCTAATTCAGAAGGGGCCGATTGCAGCAAGAAGAGTGCTGGAAGAGCTCTGCGAAAAGGGGCTTTTGGTGGCGAAGGGCGAGACGAAGGGGAGGGTTTACCATCTAAGCGCCGAGCTTTACCGAAGACTGGGCCAACCGGAGGCGTATGTCAGAGCCCACGGGATCGATCGAGCCCGGCAGGAAGGTCTGGTGATGGAGTATCTCGAAGCGCATGGAAGGATGACCCGAAAGGAGGTGGAGATTCTCCTCGGCGTCACCAAGAGCCAGGCACGGAGGATATTGGATAGGATGAGGGAGTCGGGTAAAGTAAGAGCAGCAGGAACTGCGCCGAGGGGGACGTATTATGTCATGGAAAGATGAACCCTCAGATCGGCTTGATGCTCGTTCCTCGCCGCCCGGCTCAAACTTTGCGTCATGGCTCAAATCGTTTGCGTCACGACTCAAAATTGGCTCGATATTGACCCGTAGGATGTCAATGCCGTTCGATTTTGTGAGGGATATATCATGACCCATTATCCCAAACGGCTGATCGAGGTCGACCTCCCGATAAAGGAGATCAGCAGGCACGCTCGCCGCGAGAAGTCGATCAGGCACGGCCACATATCGACCTTACATATATGGTGGGCCCGGCGACCTCTCGCAGCCTGCAGGGCTGTCGTCTGTGCCTCCCTCTGGCCGGACCCGGCCCCAACGCCGGACGATCCCCCATGCCCTGAGAGGTTCGTCGACGACGCGAAGAGTATCATGGGAGAGTTCTGGGACCCGATGAAGACGGGGGGAAGAGACCTCGACGACCCTCTGGAACTCCGGCGGGCGCTCCTCGATTTCATCGCCGACTTCGCCAACTGGGATAACTCGACCGACGAGCGGTATCTTAAGGCCGCCCGAGCCCTCACTCAGTCGGCCCACGAAGCTCTCGGCGGCATCCCCGGCAGCCGGCCTCTGGTCGTCGACCCCTTTGCCGGCGGCGGCGCCATACCCCTGGAGGCGCTCCGGGTCGGGGCCGACGCCTTCGCCTCCGACCTCAACCCCGTCGCCGTCCTCCTCAACAAGGTCGTCCTCGAATACATCCCAAGGTACGGCCAGACTCTGGCGGACGAGGTGAGGCGGTGGGGGACCTGGATCAAGGAAGAAGCAGAGCGGGAGCTGGCCGAGTTCTACCCTAAAGACCCGGACGGCGCCGTCCCCATCGCCTACCTCTGGGCCCGGACGATAACCTGCGAGGGGCCGGGCTGCGGCGCCGAGGTTCCCTTGATGCGCTCCCTCTGGCTCGCCAAGAAGACGAACCGCTCCGTCGCCCTGCGGATCGTTCCAAAGAAGGACGAGCGTCGGGTCGAGTTCGAGATCCTGGAGGATGTCAAGGCGAAAGACGTCGGCGAGGGGACGGTCCGGAGGGGCTCGGCGACCTGCCCGGTCTGCGGCTACACGACGCCGGTCGCCTCGGTCCGAAGGCAGCTGAAGGCCCGGCGGGGCGGCGGCGCCGACGCCCGGCTATTTGCTGTGGTCACGACTAAGCCAGGTAGGCAGGGGAGGTTTTACAGGCACCCAACTGCTGAGGATCTGGAGGCAGTGAAGAAGGCTGCCGAGGAGCTTGAGCGGAGGAAGGCGGAGCATGAGGGGCCGATGAGCCTGGTGCCGGATGAACCGTTGCCGCCACCTGGCGTTCTAGGCTTTAGGGTTCAGCGTTACGGCATGGCAGAGTGGGGCAACCTCTTCACGCCCCGGCAGGCTCTCGCCCTGACGACTTTGGCGCGGCTGGTCCGGGAAACCGGGGAGAAGGTGGCCGAAGAGCATGATAGTGGTTTTGCATCCGCTTTTCAAAGCATTCTTGCTTGCGCGGTAGATCGAGAATCTGAACACCTATCATCCCTTTGTCGGTGGAACTCATCAGGCCAAAAGATCCAAGCAACATTCGGTAGGCAAGCACTTCCCATGGTCTGGGATTACTCAGAGACGAATCCTTTCGGAGGCTCAGTTGGATCATGGAATACTATGATTGATGTCACTATTATCCCTTTTGAGACGGCTCTTTATATTTCACATGATGGTCAAGTTCGTCAGGCGTCAGCTTTAGCTCACCCTCTCGCAGATGAATTTGCCCAGTGCTTCTTCACCGATCCGCCTTACTACGACGCCGTGCCCTACTCTGACCTCTCTGACTTCTTCTACGTCTGGCTGAAAAGAACCTTGCCAAAACCGCTCTTATCTCAGTTTTCCGAGCCCTTGACTCCTAAAGACGACGAGTGCATAGTGGATGAGGTGAAGGGAAAAGACAGAGCCTACTTCGAGTCTTCAATGACTCAGGCCCTTTTTGAGGGCCGACGAGTCCTGGCGGCGAACGGGATTGGAGTCGTTGTCTTCGCCAACAAGACCACGGCAGGCTGGGAGTCGCTACTCCAGGCGCTTCTGGACGCGGGCTGGATCATCACTGCCTCCTGGCCTATCGATACCGAGATGGGGACCAGGCTTCGGGCCATGAACTCCGCCGCCCTCGCATCCTCAGTCCATCTCATCTGCCGCCCGAGAGAGAACCCGGACGGTACCCTGAAGGAGGAGGTCGGCGACTGGCGGGACGTCCTCGCAGAGCTCCCGAGACGGATCCACGATTGGCTCCCGCGCCTCGCGAAAGAGAGGGTCGTCGGCGCCGACGCCATCTTCTCCTGCCTCGGCCCCGCCCTGGAGATCTATTCCCGGTACTCCAGGGTCGAGAAGGCAAGCGGCGAGGTCGTCCTCCTGGGAGAGTACCTGGAGGAGGTATGGGCTGCCGTATCGAGGGAGGCGCTCAACATGCTCTTTGAAGGGGCGGACGCCACGGGATTCGAGGAAGATGCAAGGCTCACGGCTATGTGGCTATGGACCCTCTCCGCCGGAGCTAACGGGAACGGAAAAGGCGCCAAAGCTTCCGTAGATGCGGAGAGCGACAGCGGCGATGAAGGAGACGAGGGAGAGGAAGCGGAGGAAGAAACGTCGTCCCGGAGGAACGGCGGATCTAAGGGCTTCTTCCTGGAGTACGACGCCGCCCGGAAGATCGCCCAGGGGCTCGGAGCCCACCTGGAGAAGATGCCTAGCATCGTTGAGGTGAAGGGAAACCAGGCACGGCTCATCCCCGTCGCCGAGAGGGCGCGCTACCTCTTCGAGAAGGCTCCGTCCCAGGTCGGCAGCAAGGGGAGGAAACCGAAGAAGAAGGATGCCCAGACCCAGCTTTTCGGCACCGGCGTCGAGGCTCCGCCGAAGAAGGAGGAGGGTCCGGGGCTCAGCCTGCCACAGCCGGGGAGGACGGCCCTCGACCGGCTCCACCAGGCGATGCTACTCTTCGCTGACGGTAGAAGCGACGCTCTAAAGCGGTTCATCGTCGAGGAGGTGGGCCAGGACCAGAGCGTCTGGAAGCTCGCCCAGTCCCTCTCGGCGATCTACCCGCCGGGAAGCTCCGAGAAACGATGGATCGACGGCGTCTTGGCCAGAAGGAAGGGCCTGAACCTATGACCCTCTCCGATGACTGGAGGGCCGCCTTCCTTGAAAGCGTCAGGCGGTACGAGAAAGCCTCCCTCCTTCGAGAAGCCTCCGTCGAGGAGAGGCTTGCCGACTGGACGAGGTACCTGACCGACGTCGTCGTCGAGACCTGCGCCTCCTTCGGCTGGACGGCCTCGGCGAAGGGGCATAAGCACCAGATCCTGCCGGTCTCGCGATCCGAGTATCTCACCCTGGACGTCGTCGCCTTTCCCGGCGGTGGAGGGTGGCGGTTCCCCGTTGCTGTGATGGAGCTTGAAAACAGCAAGAAGAACGCCAAGATCGCCTACTCCCTCTGGAAGGTCCTCTCCACCCGTGCCGATCTGAGGATCGTCTTCTGCTATAGGCGGCGCTCGGGCCAGGGCCCTCAGCTGATCGAAGACCTCCTGGAGGTGGTCGCGGGACTCGGGCTTGAGGGCAGGATGACCCTCGACGGTGAGACGCTGATCGCCATGGGCAGCAGGGAAGACTCCGACCAGTTTCCCTACGGCTTCTTCAAGTGGTGGCGGCTCGACGGAAACACCGGACGGTTTAATGTGATGTGATTTTGACAGATCGATGAGATGGAGAGTAAGAAGATGGCACTCACGCCCTGGCATAAGGTGGCAACGCCCCGTCAAGATCTCCGGGAAGGAAAGCCTCTGGACGCATCCAGGTTCGCGGTCCATCTGGACCAGGTCAGGGACGGCAACGCTCCCGACGACTACAAGAACCCAGCCCAGTTCTTCGAGCGGACTTACCTCACCAAGAACCTCACCTCGATGGCCGCAGAGGTCGCCCGCCGCCTCTCCGGGGATGCGACCGTCTCGGCGGTCTACAACATGGCAACCCAGTTCGGCGGCGGAAAGACCCACGCCCTCACCCTCCTATACCACCTCGCCCAAAACGGCCCCGCGGCCAGCAGCTGGACCGGCGTCGACAAGATCCTCGAAGAGGCGGGTCTGGACGCCATGCCAAAGGCCGCAACGGCGGTCTTCGTCGGAACCGAGTTCGATTCAATAGCGGGCAGGGGCGGTGACGGTGAACCGACAAGAAAGACCCCCTGGGGCGAGATAGCCTACCAGCTCGGCGGTATGGAGAGCTTCAACCTCGTCAGAGATCATGAACAGGAGCAGGTCGCTCCGGGCGGCGACGTCATAAGGCAGCTCCTCCCCAGGGACAGACCTTGCATAATCCTGATGGATGAGCTGATGAACTACGTCAGCCGTTTTCGCAAATACGGTTTATCCGACCAGCTCTACGATTTTCTCCAGAACCTCTCAGGGGTCGCAAGCGGCCTTGAAAACGTCGTTCTGGTCGTCTCGATACCCGCCTCCGAGATGGAGATGACTTCGGAGGACGAGCAAGATTACGGGAGGCTCAAGAAGCTCTTGGACAGGACCAGCAAAGCGGTGATCATGTCTGCAGATGCCGACACCGCTGAGATCATAAGACGCAGGCTCTTTGAGTGGGGCTCTCAGATGAACCCCGACGGCCGTGTCCAGCTGAGCAAGGATGCCATAAAGACATGCAGGGAGTACGCGGCCTGGGTCAGATCCCACAAGAACCAGGTGCCAGGCTGGTTTCCGGTCGATCAAGCTCAGGAGGCTTTCGAGGCCGCCTACCCCTTCCATCCGATCGTCCTCTCGGTCTTCGAGCGAAAGTGGCAGGCTCTTCCCAGGTTCCAGAGGACGAGGGGCGTCCTGAGGCTTCTAGCCTTCTGGGTCTCGAAGGCCTACCAGGAGAACTACACAGGAGCCCATTCTGACGCCCTCATAGGTCTAGGGACCGCCCCTCTCGACGACCCGATATTTCGGGCCGCCACCTTCGAGCAGCTCGGCGAGGACAAGCTGGAAGGTGCCGTCACGACCGATATCATGGGGAAGAACGACTCTCACGCCATAAGGCTTGATAAAGAGTCGACGAAAGCGATTCAGAGGGCTCGGCTCCATCGGAAAGTTGCCGCCGCCATATTCTTCGAGTCGAACGGCGGGCAGACCTCCGGCACCGACGCGAGCCTTCCTGAGATCAGGCTCGGAGTAGCAGATCCCTCCCTCGACATCGGCAACGTCGAGACGGTCCTGGAAGCGCTCTCGAAAAGCTGCTACTTCCTGACCGTCGATGGGAACAGGTATCGGTTTAGCCTCAAGCCGAACCTCAACAAGATCTTCGTCGACCGGCAGGCGGGGATAGAGAGGCGTGATATCGACGATTCTGTTCGAAACGCGATCCTCAAGGTCTTCAACGATAACAAGGGCATAAAGCCGATACCCTTCCCCGAGAAGAGCAACGATATACCGGACCATCCTGCTCTGACGATCGCCATCCTATCTCCAAACCACAGGAGGCGGGACGACGAGACGATCAGACTCGTGGAGTCGCTGACTCGCGACCACGGGACCTCCGCCCGGACCTTCAAGAGCGCCATCGTCTGGGCTATAGCCGAGAACGATGCGGCAATGGCCAGCGAGGCCCGCAAGCTCCTCGCCTGGGAGAAGATCCGCGACGAGGAGAGGCTCCTCCATCTGGACGACGGACAGAAGAGATTCGTAAACGAGAACATCGCGAAGGCGAGACGCGATCTTGAGGAGGCGGTCTGGAGGAGCTACAAGAACATAGCTCTCCTGGACAAGGAGAACAAGATCCTCCTGATAGATCTGGGTCTGGCCCACTCCAGCGCAGCAAAGAGCCTCATTGACCTCTACAAAAACGACCTGAGACAGAAAGGCATCGTCGAAGATAGGATAAGCCCCAACTTCCTCATGAGAAACTGGCCTCCTGCTTTCAAAGAGTGGTCGACCAGGGCGGTACTAGACACCTTTTTCGCCTCGCCCCAGTTTCCTAGACTCCTCGATCCATCCGCAGTCAAAGAGACGATCGCAAACGGCGTCTCCAACGGGATATTTGCTTACGTAGGAAAGGCCGGAAGCGGCAGGTACGATCCGATCTTCTCGAATACCGAACTTAGAGCTAGCGAGGTCGAGATATCTGATGAGATCTTCATCGTCAAAGAGCCCATCGACGTCGAGATAGACGTTAAGAAAGTTGTGGTCTCCCCTGATAATGTAGTCCTCAGGCCCGGCGACGAAGTTCGGTTCGTCGCGAGAGGCTTTGATGATCATGGTCGTGAAGTATCTATCGAGGCGATCGGCTGGTCGGCCTTCGGGGGCTCCATCGACGACTCTGGATCATTTCGATCCGGGCCTGACGAGGGAACCTTCGTCGTGAAGGCCGTTTCTGGAGGTATAGCTGGAGAAGCACGGGTGGTTATCAAGGACGAAGAGATCGAGCTGCAGCGAGTGGTCATAACACCCCAGGATGTGACCGTAAGTCCCGGCTCGAAACAGGCATTCTCGGTCAGGGGCTTCGATCAGAACGGCCAAGAAGTATCCCTGAGCAACGTGATCTGGGAGGCAACGGGTGGGGTCATCGCTGGTGACGGATTCTTTGAAGCTGGAACCGACGAGGGGAGTTTCAGCGTTACGGCGAGATCAGGAGATCTCTCTGGATCATCTCAGGTGACTATCAAAAGCCAGGTGGTCGCGTGGGATGGCGACGTTACACCTCAAAAATGGATGAACTTCTACACCAAGGTCCTCTCGAAGTTCGTGTCGAGAAAGGGTTTGAAGCTCAGGGTCTTTGTCGAGGTATCCGACGCCTCTGTCCAGGAGATCGAGGAGATGAGATCTGCTCTGATGGATCTCGGTCTTGAGGACGAGCTCGAAGTGAAATGATCAAGGGGCGAAAATCGATGGCCGGAAAGATATACCTCGTTGAATCGAACGGCACCCTCCGATCCCTGGAGGAGCAACTTTACGATAGCGAAGATCTGCTCCAAACTTTGCTTGAGAAATATCCGGATCTCCTGGCGGGCGAACAGATTGATGAATCATCTCCTCGCCGATGGCTTCTGGTATCCCGGGAAGTTGGCATACCGGACGCAGAGTTGGGTACTGACAGATGGTCCCTTGATCATCTTTTTCTCGATTTTAACGAATACCCCGCAGCTTGCTGCGGGGTGCGCCGCCGCAATTTGACTCCGCCATGATTGGACAGATTTAGACCGCCGCTGACATCATCGACTATTCTGGAAATAAGCCTGATTTGGAGTATCAACCGTCCTGAGTCTGAAGAGAGGGACCTCCATAGAAGCTATGCCTAGTAGAATGCTGAATCGGATCAGAACGACCTAATAAGAGCCTGCCGATTATGTATGCGAGGGTAAGCAGGATTGGTCTATCTTTGTGCGGAGTTTCGTACCGCTGAAGCATAAGGCGACCATTTGGCGGTTATGGCGGTGGGTTTTGGCGGGGGAATACGACCGCCCGATCCCAGGCCGCCATATCGAAGTCGGCTCGATCTTGGCGGAGGGATCAAGCCCCAAAATATCTCTCCGCGAAAATCGTCTATATCAGGGCGGAAATGGCGTTAAAAGAGCCGGTTAATATACAATAGCCTCGATTCGCCTCCATACTGACGAGCCTTTTGTCGGTTAGTTCTCTTGTTAAGACCGCCTAAATGGTGGCAGATCTTGGGTGAGTGCTCTTGATGGCACTTCAATGGTCATGATTCAGGGCAGATCTGGCTCTATTTGCCGGTTTTATATATCAATTTTAATTTAACCAGGCATCCCAGGCGCTGATCGGCATCTATCGCCCGGAACCTCCGGCGAGAGAGGGGCGATCTTGCCAGGTTGAAAGAGGGATCTCTGTTCACTTTTCATGGGCCACCGGAGGTCTCCGCCAATAATGGCTCCAAATACGACCACTATCCTACGTTTTGCCGTCGATTCGGCGGCCTTTATAGCGGGTCATTGCTTCGAGCCGAGAAGATCCTGCATCTTCCGACAGAAGACGCCTCTAAATTGGGGCTCCGATGGCATCGCTATAAGCTTCCCTTTGCCCCGGAGGCCATCCTGGCGAGAAAGGCGGACAATCCCCGTTTATCCTTGGGAAAGGACCAGTCCTTCCCGACCTTCACATCGGTCAAACAGAGTACCACCTTCAGAATCTCGTCTCCCGCCTCCTCCATCACCCTCTGGATAAGCCTCGCCGCCTCCCGGGTCCGTTTGTCGGGCACCTCCAGAAGGATGCTGTCGTGGACCGCATTCACCAGCTTGAAACTCTGAGTTGGGGATACCAGTAGCCTTTGAGTTGCTTGTTAGGGGTTTTCATTTGCAACAACTCGATATATATAAGTATACTACCAGATTTCGGACGAAAAAAGATCGTACAGGAGCTCTAAGGCTCCGGATACAAAAATACCCCCTTCTCCTCCAGATCGTAGTCAATCCGCTGGAATTCAGTGAGGTACCGCTGATGGATCGCTTTGGGATCAAAGTCCTCGAAGAGCTCGGGGTGGAGGATCTTGGCCGCGTAGGCGACGCCTATGAAATGCCGACATCCGCTGTAGGGAAGATAAGTCCATAGAGGCGAGGCCACCAGGTAGACCTCTTTATTCTTCACCGCGTTCACGATCGCCATCTCCTGCCTGTCCAGGATTTCCTGCCTTATAGCTTCCACATTCTCGGTATCGTCTGCAATCTTGCCGTCAGGGTCCTCCTTCGAGAGGAGCCTGATGATCACATCAGGGTTTGCGGACACCACCGCTTCCGGGTCGATCTCTGTCGTCTGACCAAGGTCGAAGATGAAACGACCTCCCGCCATCTCGATGGGGTCGATATTGTTGTCTGAGGTTGTGTAGCGTTCATGCTCGCAATAGACCTTAGGCCTATCCTCTTCGTCAAGGTCCTTTGTCCTCTCCTCGACCGTCCCTAAAATGCCCTTATAGAAGTCGAGGAACTCAGTGGCCTCCTCTTCCTTCTCTAAGAGAACTCCCAGTTTCTCCACTTCCTCCGGGTAGATATCCGGCCTGCTTAACGCAAGGCATGCGACGGTTATCCCCGTCCCCTCCATCTTCTGCATAAACGGTTCGTAAAAAGCGCCGAAACGACCTCCACCGGAGCCGGGATGTACTATGAGCAGATCGGGATTTGCCTGTACGATAGCCTCCACATCAGGATCGTGGAAGTGTCCCAGGGAGGGTATGTGGCTGAAATCGGAGAAGTACGAGTAGTGGCTTATGCTGTGGTCGGCTATTACCACCATATCCAGGGGTACCTGCAGTGTCCTCAAAGTTTCTAGATGCTGGGATATGGTACAGCCTACCGTCTTCACTGGCTTGTATATGGTCACTTCCCGCCCCTTAGTGTCGATTATCGTTCTAGGGTATTCCTCATGAATGTGTCTTATCTCCTCAAGCTTTTCTGACGTGATGCTCCCATCTTCAAAGGATGCCTCTACAGCCATCATCTCCTCGTCGGAGACGATTTTATCCCCATCGAAGTCTCCTGGAATCGCGGCATCGCTAGCGGACGCTGGCCCTATCGCTAAAAACAGGCATAAAGCCAGCAGTGATACATTGTATACAGTTCTCTCCATTATGTACGCTCCTGTGTTAGCTATAGCAACTATAATAATACTACATAAATCTAATCATCTATTAATTTGGACTTATAAGCTGAAACGTCACTTTTTAGTTATAATTATTTCATTTTTCTTGTTATTAAATATACGAATTATCATAATTATGGTTATTCAAACAAAGATAACCAGAGTTCTGGGCATTAAAAGATTATTTATCTGGCTCTTCGCTATTCCTTGTATGTAACTACAGGATAGCGATGAGCGGATTAGATCATGCTAATTCTTGCCACGGATTCCCGTTCGTGAGTAATGATTGGGTTGGAGATTACAAATCGATAGCAGTAAAAATACCAATTTCAAAACGCAAGGTGCGGAATGTGGGACATACGATCGTTCTAATCGAAAACGTTAAGGGAAAACCACTCAGAGAATGCTAATCTGCTGATCATCGAAACCTCATCTGTATAAGAACGTAAAATTTTCGCGCTGCCCGGTCGCCAATCTGGCCAAAGAATGCGAAGATTCTGCGATCTCTACCTCCGTAGGGGATCGCCTCACCTCTCGATGAGGCTCTCCTCGATATCTCCCTCCATCTGAAGATAGGCATCCTTCAGTTTCTCCATCTCCTCCTCGGTCGCCTCCCAGTACCCCCTCTTCTCTGCCTCGAAGAGCCGCTCTGCAATCTCTACGGCCGCGAATCGATTGTTCTCGATGAGCCTCTCTCGGATCTCCTCATCGAAGATGTACCTCTCGGCGATGGAGGACCAGATCCAGTTATCGACGGAATCGGTGGTGGCAGCAAACCCCAGGACGTTCTCCAGCCTCTCGGCCAACTGCTGGGCTCCGTGGAAGTCGTGCTTGAGCATCCCATCGATCCACTTGGGGTTGAGAAGCCTCGTCCTGACGCCTCTAGCTACCGCTTCCCTCACGTCCTCAGTCTGGATCGCCTCGCCAGTGGTATCAGAGATGAGCATCTTTGGCCTCTCGCCTCTCACGGTGCGAACGGCGTTAGAAAGCCCTCCGAAGTACTCGAAGTAATGATCGAGGTCGACGATCTCTCTATCGTGGGTGTCCCTCACCTGGGAGACCAGGTCAACCCTCGCGAGGTTAGTCCTGTAAACAGCCTCGCTCTTGACTGCGTGGAGGTTTTTGGCGTAGAGGTGGCTCATCGACTGGATGTAGACCTCAGCCAACTCATCCTCGGTCTTCCAGATAGAATCCTCGACGAGAGGGAGCATTCTCGTGCCGTACTCTCCGGCCCTCGGGCCGAATATCCTGCCGTTGGCCATCCTGATGAGCGTCTTCTCATCTAGGTCTGATCCTCCACAGTCATCACCGGATCTGAGCCTCTCAAGGTTCTCAATGGAGTGCTTCCGAACGTAGTTCATCTCAGATGGCTCGTCCAGCCCCGCTACAAGGTTGAAAGCCTGGTCGAGAAGTTCCACCACGTTTGGGAACATATCCCTGAAAAAGCCGCAGATGTTCACCAGACAGTCGATCCTGGGCCTGCCCAATTCTTCTAGGGGCAAGACGGTGAGCCTGGGCGAAAAAAAACCAGGAGCCCTCTCGACTTTGACCCCAAGGTAGCTTAATATCTGGCCGACCGACTCGCCGCCGGTCTTGGTCGTCTCAAAGCCCCAGAGTATTACGCCTGTATTCTCAGGGTAGATGCCGTTCTTCTCCATGTACTTGGATATGGTCTTTTCGGCGATCTCTACGCCCCTCTCGAAGGCTGCTGGGGTTGGGATCTTCGTCGGGTCGAACTGGGTGAGGTTTCTGCCTGTTGGTAGTACCTCAGGCGACCTTATGACGTCGCCTCCGTCCCCCTGCTCGACGAACTCGCCTCCCAATCCCCGAATGAAATTATCAAGCTCGCTTCGGTTATCAGCGTAGCTCTCCATCAGGCTCAAGCCGTAGCTGAGGGTTTTGATCAGCTCCGTCTTTCTCTCCCTTGGAAGACCGCTCTCCTCGACAGCGGCCTGCAGCGACTGATCGATGGCCATATCCACAACCCTTCTGCATACCTCATCGATCCTATCCAGATCTTTTGCAGATCCCACCCTGTTTTTTAGGGCGAAGTCGTAATCGATACCCTCGGATTCGGCGAAGATCCTGTTTAAGGACTTCAACTCTTCGCGGTCGTACCGGAGGATGAAGACGACGAACTGCTTCATTACGTCGGGACTGTACACCTCCCCCAAGACGTGGAGGCCGTCGGGAATTATTCTCCTCTTCATCTCGTAGAGCTGGTCGTGTAAGACCTCAACGTCCTCGACCTCGAAGTTCAGCTTCCTAGCCTTCTCCAAGACCATCTCCCTTACTCGCTGGCATCTGATGGGGTCCTGGACCCGGGCCTCTGAGTGCTCGTCAATCAGATCCTGAAGCTCTGCGTACTCCTCATAGAGTTCGGATCTGGTGTATGGAGGCGAGTTGTAGCCGACGATCGTCCCATATAGCCTCCTTTTAGCGATCACGACCTCCGAGGTGTTCACGACATGGTAGAAATAGAGGTGGGGAATATCTCCTATCAGAAGGTCTGGAAAGCAAAGAGAGCTCATCCCCACCTCCTTTCCCTTCATGAACTCTGCGAGGCCGTGGGTCCCGACGTGGACAACCAGGTCAGCCTTCCAGACCTGCTCGATCCATTCGTAAAAGGCGACGTACTGATGGTGAGGCGGCTTCGTCTTGTCGTGGGTCGCCGAGACCAGATCCTGATCCTCCAGGGGCGGACGGGCGGGCTGAATCCCGAAGAAGACGTTCCCAAACTCTATGCCCGGGATCAGCATCTTCCCGTCCAATGTCATTACACCCCCTGGCGGCTCGCCCCAGGAATCGATCATATCTGACCTAATCTTCTCGGAGAGAGAGGCGAAGAACCTCCCGTAGTCTTGCACGTTCATAGAGGGGCAGCTCTTCAGGGTATCGTCTATGGTAAACCAAGTGCCTGAGTTTACTATAGAAAATTCGTGAAAGATAAGATGAAGGTCCTTTTCGGGTAGATCGACCCTGTAGCCCTCCTCCGCCATCCTATCGAGGAGCCTTCGGACGCTTCCGAAGACGTCCAGGTAGGAGGCGCGGCCCAAGTTCGCCTCTCCTGGAGGGTAGTTGTAGATTATGATCGCCACCCTCTTCTCTTCGTTAGGCATCTTCTGGAGCCGGTTCCAGTTCCTGATCCGAGCGGCGATCCTGGTTATCCGGTCGTCGATGGCGATCACGTCCTGGGCGTCGTGCTCTCCCACCTTGAAGCTCTGGACGCCGCAGCAAGGTACCGGCTCGATGCAGCCGTCGAGCTCCGGCCAGATCACCGCCATGATCACCTCGGGGGGAGAGAGACCTGTCGGCGACTCCATCCACTTCTCCACCTCCCTGCTGTACATGGGGGCCGGGGTGAAAACCGGGACGTTCAGGTCCCGGAGGAGGTCCCGGGTCAGCTGGTGGTTTCCTCCGAGAGGACCGCCGTTCAGCCTGAACCAGGTGAGGTTCACGAGGGCGTCGATGATGGGCCGTCCATCTCTGAAGAAGAACTTTCTCATGGCCCGGAGGTTGTGGATCCCGTCCGAATAGACCGGCACCAAGTTCACGTCGCCCAGCTTCTCTGTCAGGGCCTTAAGCGTCGACTGGCACTGGTCGAAGTGCATGTTCCCGTAGAATAGGAGACCGATCGTCGCCTTATCTTCTGAGACGCCGGAGATCCTTAGAAATTCATCGAGGTCATCGAAGCTGCCATAAACCGGATGATATATCCCGTACTTTGGGAATTCCAGGGGTTCCTTCGCTTTAGGGAGATCAGAGCCGAGGTGCTCGTTCAGGAAGTGAAGGAGTAGGTTCCGGTAGTTCTCTATTCCGCCGTACCTCCAGTACCTCGCGATCTTGACGTAGCTAGCCGTGTCCTTCATCTGACCCACCGGGAGCACCTTCCCGGCGGCGGATATGAGCCCCTCGATCCTCTGTACCCTCCTCCAGACCTCCTCGGGGTCCCTCACCTCACTGGGTATTATCCTGTCGGCCAGCCGGCTTCCAGAAAAAGAGCCTAGCCTCGTTATTCTCATCATCCGGGAGAAGGGGCTCGAGAGGTTCACGACGATGTTCTTCTCGTCTTTCAGGGCGTTGTAGACGACCTCAATCGCTCTTCCCTCGCCCCTTATGTCGACGAAGACGGCTACTGACCTCTTCAGGTCATCTTCCAGTACCCCATCATCCACCTCCTCCTCGTCTATCTGGCGAGGGTAGTAGATCTTCAGGTCGAGGTCGAGGCCGAACTCGGCCTTTAGGTCCCGGGCCGCCATGGCAAGAGAGGAGGCCGGGACCGTCGATATGAAGGTGACCTTCATGGAGGGCCTCCAGAGTTCAGGCGGGTGGGGGGTAGGCGAAGGCCCCCCTCTCCTCCAGGTCGTAATCGAGCCCCTGGAACTGGGTCAGGTATCGCTGGTGGATCGCCTGAGGGTCGAGGTCCTCGAAGAGGTCCGGATAGAACCACTTGGCCATGTAGGCTACGCCTATGAAATGCCTGCAGCTGCTCCCCGGAAGGTACGTCCAGAAGGGGGAAGCCATGGCGTAGACCCGCCCCTCCTTCACGGCTTTGACGCCGACGAGTTCCGGACGGCCCAGGATCTCGGAGGTGGCATCGGTGAAGCTCGATATATCGTCTGAGGCTATGGCGTCGTAATCCCGGTCCCAGACGAGTCTTATTATGACGTCGGGGTCGGATACCATCACCGCCTCGGACTCTACCTCCCTCACCGGCCTTCCTCCGGCGAAGATGTGGACCCCTCCCGCCATCTCCACTTCTCCCATGTCGAGGATCGAGTTGGTATTGTAAGGCTTCCACTCGGTATAGACCTTCGGCCGCCCTTCAGGAGGGATCGATGCCGTCCTGGCAGATATCCCCTGCAGGACCCCCTCGTAGAACTGGATGAACTCCTCGGCCTCCTCCGCCCTCTCAAAGATCTTTCCCAGAGCCCTCATCTCGTCGGGGTAGGTCTCGGGGATGTTGCACTTCAAAGAGATGACGGGAACCCCGGACACCCTCATCCTCCCCAGGAGCTCCTCCAGGGAGTTTCCTCCCGGTCCTGGACCGGGGTGGGCTATGATCAGGTCAGGCTGAAGCTCCAGGATCCTCTCCACGTCCGCTTCGTAGAAGTGGCCTATGGAGGGGACGGCCGCAAACTCGGCGAAGTAAGCCTCCCTGTTCGCCCCTTCGGGGATCCCGACGATCGTCTCCGCAGGAACCCGCAGGGACCTCAGGCTCTCTATATGCTGGCTCGCCGTGCAGACGACCCTCTCCACGGGCCTGTAGATCGTCACCTCCCTTCCGCTGAAGTCTACGACGGTCCTGGGATATTCTTCGTGGATCCTCTTTATCAGAGCCAGCTCGTCATCGGCCAAATCTCCTCGTTCGAGGGCGCCCTTCGCCTCCTCCAACTCCTCGGCGGAGACGATCATATCCCCGTCAAGGTCGCCTGGGATCAGCGACTTCTCCGCGACAGAGACCCCCATCATCAACAGGCAGACGCATAACGTCAAAGTCATATAAATATAGCTCAAGTTGTTCATATAATCTCTCACATCCGCATGCAATCGTCATATGATATTATCGGCAAACATCCCATTAGTTATAATCTTAACTGTTTTTGTGTTATATAAAATTTTGCAGATTCTTCATTGCAAAGGATTTAATCATTGAACGGAGAACGACGGACAGGTCTTCGGAAGAGATAGCATCCGAACGAAATCGGACGATATTGAACGGGAATTTGGAAACGATGGTTGATTATTACAACACTGATCAAAGTGTGTGCGGTCACCCCGCCCTGAAGGGCAGGGTATGCTTCGGGCCGCACTCCGCAGTTTTCTGGTTTTTCAGAAGTATTCGAGTCCTAGTTTGCCAGATTCCCTGATATGCATGAATTCTATTGATATTGATTTCCTCATGGGTGTCACTAATGTTTTATCGATCTAACGACCCGGAAAATGGGCGAGGGTTTACTTCATCCCCAACCTAAAGGTCGGGGTATTCGTGACCCTCCACACTCCCAAAGTAATAACTTCGATTCTGTGGTTCTTTCACGCCCCGAGCATCTTTGACATCTTCTCTTTCCAAGCCGCCACCTCGTCTGCGGTCACCACGTCGATCGCCCCGCCCTGGAACTCGCCGCTGACGTCGCCCATCCTATCCTCCATCCAGCCTTCGATCTCAAGGTATAGCGACTTCAGGGCGTCGAGAACCTCGGGATCGGCCTTCCATAGGCCCCTCTGCTCCGCCTCCAGGAGCCTGCGCCCCATCTCCTCCATCGCCCAGGGGTTGTTCTCCTGGAAGAACTGACGGTTCTCCTCGTCCACGATGAAGGTCCGGGCGATATCATCGAAGATCCAGTCGTCGACCTCAGAGGTCGTAGCCTCCCAGCCGTAGACCCGGCCCACTCGCTTCGAGATGTCCCCGGCCCCCTTGTAGCCGTGCCTCTTCATCCCCTCGATCCACTTGGGGTTGAGAAGCTTCGTCCTGACGACGCGCCGGACCTCATCGGCCAGGTCCCGAACCTCGACGTGCTCCGGCTCCCTGGTATCGCCGTAGTAGGCCTTCACGTCCTTTCCGGAGATGTGCCTCGCCGCCGCAGTCATGCCGCCGTGGGTTCCGAAGTAGCTGCAGCATCCGAAGAGGTCGTACTCGTCGCTGACGACCTTATTGTAGGTCACGTCCACAGACTTGAGGGTGTTCACAAACTGCTGATGCGACTCTTTGCCAGGGACGCCCTTCCCGTAGGCGTAGCCGTTCCAGTAGACGAAGATGTCCGAGAGGTCTTTCTCGTCCTTCCAGGCGCTGGCGTAGACGGCCATGTTTGTTCCCGACTGGTAGGTTCCGGGCTTGCTCGCGAAGATCCGCAGCGTCGCCTCTCGCCAGTCCTTCGCCGTACCGTTCTCCAGGTTCTCGAGAGTGTGCTTGCGCACAAAGTTCATCTCCAACGGCTCATCGAGCTCGGCCACCGCCTGCACCGCCTCGTCGATCGTCTCGATGGAGTTTGGGAAGTTGTCCCGGGTGATCCCCGATACGCGGATGGTCAGATCGATCCTGGGCCGGCCAAGCTGCTCCAGAGGTAATACCTTGAAGCCCTTCAGCCGGCCGTTCGACTGCCAGACCGGCTCCGTGCCCAACAGAAATAACATCTGAGCCATGTCCTCTCCGTCGGCCCACATGATATCGCTGCACATCCAGTAAAAGGCGATATTCTCTGGATGGCAGCCTTCCTCCTCCAGGTGCTTGGCGATGAGAGCTTGACCTAGCTTACCTCCCACCCTCCAGGCGATTTTGGTGGGAACGCGGTAGGGGTCGAGGGAGTAGAAGTTCCTCCCCGTGGGCAGAACGTCGTCCCGCCCCCGGGTGATCAGGCCGCTGGGACCGGCCTCGACGTAGCCACCGTCCATGCCGTTCAGGAGGGCCTCGATCTCCAGAGAGGCCTCTATCCGAGCATGGAGGTCCAGGACCTTCTCCCGTATCGCCTCCAGCCTAAGCTCATAACCTGAAACGGAAAGCCCCAGAACTTCATCAAGTCGTGCTCCGTCCCCCCCCAAATAGATCTTGATAAGCCTCTTGCTGAGACCGTCGATCGTCTCCAGAAGCTGGCCGTGAGACCTGCCGTATCGTTCGTTTACAGCTCCCTGATCGGCGAGAAGCTCCTCCATGGAGAGGCTCATCATATCAGCTACTGTCCCTCGTAAGGGGACCCCGCTTCCCTCAAACCGCATCACTGAGTTGATGAACTCAACCCGCCTTTCTCCTTCAGGAAGCCGACCGAATATATGCATCCCCGAATCGATCTGCGTATTTCTAACCCGGCTCAGCTCGTTGTGAGCCCGGGTCACTATCTCTTCGAGGGGCATATCCTCTGCAAGCTTCATCTCTTTGTCGAGGTTGGAGGCTTTGATGGCGTCGACCAACAGATGCCGCAGCTCGTGGGATCGTCCGTGGTCATGCTTTGCCGTCTCGTACTCGCCGAGGAGCCGGTCCACCTCCAGTAGTTCATCATAAAGCCCGCCTTGAGTCATCACCGTCTGCATATGATCTACCAGGACGGCGTAGCTCCGCCTTTTTGCGATCGTCCCCTCGGGGGGATTGTCGGCGTTGTAGATGTACAGATGAGGGATCGTCCCGATGCAGATATCCGGATAGCAGTTCCTGGAGAGGCCGACGCCCTTACCTGGAAGAAACTCGAGGTTTCCGTGGGTTCCCACATGGATCAGAACATCCGCCCCAAATATATCCTCCAGGTAGCGGTAGGTGGCCATGTACTGGTGTGTGGGCGGAACGTCCGGGTCGTGGAGGATTTTGCATACCTGGCCGTCACATCTCGTTCCTGCGCACCCTCTTTTGGGCTGGACCGCCACCACGCAGTTGCCATAATCTACGCCGGTGACGACGATCTTTCCATCGTAGATCATCGCAGCTGGGATGCCGTCCTTCTCCTCGCCTGGAGGGTTTCCCCAGGCCTCGCAGACCCGATTTTTTACCTGGGGCGTGAGGTTGTCAAACCAGCTCTCATACTCCTCCTTCGTCTGATAGGCCAGGACGCCGCCCTTGGCTACGATCTCCTCTATCGGTGTCCAGCGAAACTCGGAGATGGCCTTTCGGTCCATTATGGTATCTATAAGCTGTTTACCTGTCTCGGGGATTTCTTCCAGGGAATAGCCCGCCTCGGCCATCCTCTTCATAATGAGGGCCACGCTCTCGATAGTGTCGAGATGGGCTCCACCGCCCACAGCCGCCTCCACAGAGGCGCAAGGGTTGTTGTGGAAGATGAAGGCCACCTTTCGCTCAGAGGCCGGTTTCTTGGCCAGAGCTATCCACTTCCTGACCCTTCCAGCTAGTTTTTCGCAGCGATCTGGTATCGGCGTTCTCTCTTCGTATTCACCTCGACTCGATCCTGCGCCTATGATGATCGGTTCAATCATCCCCTCGAACTCCGGCATGGCCACGGACCAGCCGATGTCGTTTGAAAGGCCGATGCCGGTTTCCCACTCTTCCAGGCTCATGTGGTAGGATAGGATCGGCTCAAAGACGGTAACGTTCAACCTCTTCAACAGTGAGATCCCCGTTTGGTTGCTCTTCGCCTCCCCTATGCTTTTTACATCCTGACCAAGGAAGAAGGGGACGGTCTTGACCAGAGCGTCTATGCGGGGTTTGTCATCTTCGAGGAAGTAATCTGAGACCACCTCGGCCATGCTCCTGGTCCCGAGCTCCACATCCCGGACTGAGTAGCAGAATACCGGGATGACGTTCATTCCTTGCTCCTCTAGCTCTCTGATCAGATCATCTTCAACGTCTACCAGGTCGTTTGCCCAAGAGAAACGAGAGAAGAGGAGGCCAACTGTAGGTCGTTCATCAGGTTTGTACCACTCCAGATACTGGCCGATGCTCTCGAAGGCGCGGGGAGCCCTCGGATGATACGCTCCTTCCCAGGGCAGAGGACGAGGAGGATCAAAAGCGTTATCCACGTCGAGCAGCTCTTTGCAGAGGTAGATGAACATGTTAGAGACGTTCCCTTCTCCACCGTAAGTGAGGTAGGCGTTCGCCGTGACCACCACCTGGGCTGGAGCGGTGGAGAGAAGCCAGTAAGATGGATCATAACCCAGGCAGACGATGGGAATCCTTTCTCCCATATCTTTCAACTGGGGGTCGATCTCATCCCAGATCGCATCTCCCCCTCTGTGAATAAATATCAGGTCCGACTCTGCGCAGGACTTCAGGGCATCTTCCAGCCGACCGGGCTGATCGTCGAGGCGTTGTGTGGAGTAGAGAGCCAGCTCGAATCCCAGGCGTTTGGTCGCCTTAGCTATTATAGGTAGGAAAGATTTTCCTACTATGCACGTTATTTTCATATGGTAACACCCAAGCTAAGCCTCATGAAAAGTGCGGATATACAAACACTCCATGCTCGTCAAGGTCGTAATCCAACCCCTGGAATCTGGTCAGGTACTCCTGATGAACTGCTTGTGGATCTAGATCCTCGAAGATATCAGGGTGTAAGAATTTTGCAAGATACGCTAGAGAAACAAACCAACATGGTCTGCTGGTGATCTCCGTGGTAAGTAGAAGAACCTTCTGATCCTTTATCGCAGTTACATCGGCCAATTCTGGAATGCTGGTTATCCTCTTCCATTCCTCTTCCATCTTCAAGGGGTCGTCGACATTATAGCCTCCAGGAGAGCTCCACTGGAAGATCGCCTTGGGATCAGCGACAATAAGCCACTCGGGATCTATCTCTGGATACATCCCACCAGTACCGCCTCTTAGATCGGCGGCCACGTTTATGCCACCGGCTCTGTCACACAACATGTGCACAATGGAGCCTTCTGAGCCTGGCTTATATATGCTGTACATCGGATATACTCTTGGCTTTTCTCCTTCGGATAGCGTACTGAGCCGATTATCTATCAGGTTTAGATGCCCTATCATGAATTCAGCGAACTCCACAGCTGAATCCCTTTCATCCAAGATGTATCCGAGGGCTATCATTTCTTGGATGGAGAAATCAGGATATGTAAACCCCATTCTCACAACAGGGATATCAAATCCTTGGAGCTTATCTTCAAGAAGCTCTGGATCTGGCCATCTGACATCTGCGATGACAAGATCGGGATTGAGGCTGACTATCGCCTCAATATCGGGATTTGACCAAGTTCCTACTTGAGGACGCTGGCTGAGGTGGGGAAACATCGCCTTATTCTTCTCCTCAGAAAACCCGCTACCAACGCCTACTACCTTATCTGTAGAATTGACTATCCTTATCGCTTCTCCACCAGATATCGATAATACCACTATCCTTTCCACCGGTTTGTGCACAGTAATTACTTTGGCTTCCTCGTGGATGCTGAATGTATTGAGAATCAGACTACTCTCATCTCTACTGATTATCCTCTCTATATGAACGATGTCTTTCTCATCGATCTTGCCGTCGCGGTTGGCATCCGCCAGCTGTGTGGCTTCGTATCTTCCATCGATAATCCCCCTGACGTATTCTATGTCCGCTTCGTCGATTGTCCCATCCATATTTGCGTTTCCGAAGATACCCAGGGGATACTCAGCTGCAATTGCTGGTGTGACTGCCATCGATAGGCATGACATCATAACCAATATCAAAGCCACTCGTCCCATAATTATACACCTATAACTTATATAATCATATTCGATTTAGGATTCATATGATTATATCTCAATATATAACTATATCGTAAAACCGAAGCACATATATTCTTACAAAAAAATCTGTTGTGTGAATTATCAGCAGATCTAAACCTAATCAATCAATCAGTGCCTACTGGTATTTTGTAATCGCACCCATAAAGAGCAACAACTTCCATCCTTATCTCAAAAGGATTGCTGAAATCTAGATCTGGATCTGGACTGACGTCAGGATAACCAGCTTTGTGTCAATTTGGCCGTTAGCCTTCCCAGTGACAATCCCTTCTTTGAAGCTTAATCAATCTGTAAAAATATCAATTTCAGAACTCAAGGTGCGGAATGTGGGATATTTGACATCGTCTCCTTCCACGACTTAGCTTCGTAGTCGGTAACCACGTCAATGGCCCCGCCTCGGAACTAGCCGCCGACGTCTCCCATCCGCACAATCGTACACCCCCGGATTTGCAGGTATAGAGATTTTAAAGCATCTAGAAGCTCGGCATCTAGGATCGACAGTGACCACTTGTTTCCACAAAACCAGAAGCAAAGGTGCATGGAAAGACCACTGGAAAGGAGCTCACCATCCTTTCTTGTGACTATGATTCAGACAGCTTCGGCGTCCAGAGACTTGATCGGCACGACGTAAGGTCTGTCCAGGTCCCTCATCACCACCGCCTCAACTCCGAAAATAGTTCTAATATTATCCTCCGTAAGAAGGGAGAAAGGATCGCCCACGTCGAAAACCCTACCGTCCTTAAGCATCACCAGGACATCGGAGTACCTGGCCGCCAGGTTCAGGTCGTGGATTGCCATCACCGCGGATATATCGGTCTTCTTTACTATCGACCTCACCGTATCCAGGGCTTCAAGCTGGTGCTTCACATCCAGGTTCGACGTCGGCTCGTCCAAGAGCAGGACCTCCGGCTCCTGGCATAACGCCCGGGCGATGAGAACCCTCTGTTTCTGGCCCCCGGAAAGCTCGGAGAAGTCCTTTAAGGCGAACTCATCAACGTGGAGGAGCTTCATCATCTCGACGACCGAATCGATGTCCTGATCGGTAACCCTCCATCCCATATGGGGCCTCCTCCCCATGAGGATGGTGTCGAAGACGGTGGTGGTGAGGGCGCTGGTCGTGGACTGGGGGACGTACCCTATGTACCTGGCCACCTCCTGACGGCTGAGGCTTTGCAGGTCGATCCCGCCATCGAGGAGAATAGTCCCCTTTGGCTTCAAGATCCGGTCGATGCATTTTATCAGGGTTGTCTTGCCGGAGCCGTTGGGGCCTACGAGGCTTAAGATCTCCGAGTCGCCGACTATCAGGTTCAGGTCATCGAGGATGCTGCGGCTTCCGTAGCTGAAGCTTAGATCTTTGATAGTTATCTTTACCAATAATCCTTCCTCCTTCTCAGGAACAGATAGACGAAGAACGGAACTCCGAGGAACGCTGTCATGATCCCCACCGGGAGGATGACGGGAGCGAATATCGTCCTCGCGACGGTGTCTGCGGCCAGGAGGATCAAGGCACCGACGAGCCCCGAAGCCGGGATGAGGAACCGATGGTCTCCACCCACCA